>Ga0209207_1000130_pt1 | contig 58665 bp, 65 predicted proteins | sample SaghotsprinmetaG_FD_184140 | JGI IMG/M metagenome (GOLD analysis project Ga0209207, IMG submission 184140) | Hot spring microbial communities from South Africa to study Microbial Dark Matter (Phase II) - Sagole hot spring metaG (SPAdes) (version 3) | ecosystem: Environmental > Aquatic > Thermal... | reverse complement strand
TTTTTACCCGCCCTGCTTGGAGACCGCCCAGACGGCGGCTTCGACGCGTGAGCGGAATTTCAGTTTCTTGAGCAGATTGCGGATGTGCACCTTCACCGTGCCTTCGGCGATATCGAGTTCGCGGGCGATCAGCTTGTTCGACAGACCGGCCGCGAGGCACTTGAGAATGGCCTGTTCGCGTTCGGTCAGGTGCGCCTGGCTGCGCCCTTCGGCGGCGCTTTCCTCGCGCAGGGCTCCGGCCAGCAGGCTGGCGAGCTCGGCGCTGATGACGGTGCGGCCGTGCATCACCTCGCCGATCATCTCGAGGATTTCCTCCGGGTCGTTGTCCTTGAGGATGTAACCGTCGGCGCCGGCGCGGATGGCCTGCATCAGGTCTTCCGGGGCGTTGGAAACGGTGACCATCACGATGCGCGCGTCGCAGCCCATGTCGCGCAGGGTGCGCAGCGTTTCCAGGCCGTCGATGTCCTTCATGTTGAGGTCGAGCAGGATCAGGTCGGGAATGTGGCTTTTGGCCAGTTCGATGCCTTCCTGGCCGCCAGCCGCCTCGCCGATCACCTCGAAACCTTCTTCGAGGGCGAGCAGCTGGCGCACGCCGCGGCGGAACAACGGGTGATCGTCGATGATGAGTACGCGGACGCTGTCGGACATGGTCTCTCCTGTCATTCGAGTTCGGGAATCTCCTGGCGTACCTTCTGCGGCAGGAACTGGAGGACGACCGCGGTGCCGCGACCGGGCGAGGAGGTGACTTCGAGGCGGCCGTCAAGGATGCGTGCGCGGTCGTGCATGATGTTCACGCCGAAATGATTCGCCGGCGTGTGGCGCGGATCGAAACCGCGACCGTCGTCGGTGATTTTCACCGTCACCGACTGCATCGCATCGAGCGAGATGTCAACGCTGGCGCTGCTTGCCTGGGCATGGCGCTCGATGTTGGAGAGCGCCTCACGGATGATGCGGATCACGTGCATTTCCTCGTTGCCGGAGAGCACGAGTCCGGAAAGCGTGTTGGTCAGGCGCACCGGGAAGCCGAGCTTTTCCGAGAATTCGACGACGGTCTCCTGCAAGGCGACGATGAAGCCGCGCTCGTCGATGCGCAGGCGGAAGGTGACGATCAGCTCGCGCAGTTCGCGATAGGCGCCGGCCAGACCCTCCTTGAGCTCGGCGACGATCGGGCGGATGTCCTGTCCCTGTTCGAGCGCCTTTTCCAGGCGCGTCACCTGGATGTTGAGATAGGAAAGCGACTGGGCGATCGAGTCGTGCAGTTCGCGGGCGATGACCGAGCGCTCCTCGAGCACCGCCATGCGGTGTTTTTCCTCGGCGCGGCGCATATTCGTCAGCGCGTTGGCAACGTCGTGACCGACGGTCTCGATGAGGCGCGCCTTGTCGTGGGTGAGCGGCACGCCGCCCTTGAGCAGCACCGGCAGGATGCCGCGCACCCGCTCGCCGTCGCCGATCGGCAGCGCGACGACATCGCGCTCGCGCGCCTGGTCGGCCAGCGGCAGCGTCGCGCGCGCGAAGCATTCGTCGCACTCGGTGCGACCGCACAGCGCGCGCAGCTCGTCGACGGTGAGATCACTGGTGACGCGATGCGCCGGCATCAGGCCGTTTTCGCTCACGCAGATCATGCTGTGGCCGATGCCCAGCTCCGCCTCCACCTCGCGCAGGATGTCCTGCAGCCTGTCGATCGTCAGATCGGTGGCGGAAAGCTGCTGGCTGACGTGGTAGAGCAATTCGAGCGACTGGTTGGTGCGGCGCAGTTCGGCGGTCTTTTCCGCCACCTTGTCCTCGAGTTTGCCGTACATGGCGGCGATTTCCTCGACCATGGCGTTGAAGGCGCGGCCGAGCTGTCCGAGCTCGTCGTTGCCGGTGTGGTGCACGCGCGTCGAGAAGGAGCCCTGCGATACCGTGCGCGCGGCGACGAGCAGGCCGGCGAGCGGGGCGATCAGGCGGCGGTAGAGATACCAGACGATGAAGAGACTCAGGAGCACGATGCACCCGAGCAGGGCGAGCTGGATGATGCGTAGCAGGCGCGCCTTGTTTTCCAGCTCGATCTCGATCAGGTGCACGACATGATCGATCTGTTCGACGAAATCGGGGATTTCATGGGTGACCTGGCGCAAGGCGGAGGTCTCGCCCTTCGCGGCCTGCAATTCCAGTTCGCGCATCTGCATGCGCCAGCGCTGCACGACCGACTGCACGGCGAGCACCGAAGGCGAGTCGGGCGGCGACTTGGCGACGATGAAGCGTTCGAGGCGCAGCAGGCGCTGCTCGAAGACATTTACCGTGTCGAGCGCCTTGGCGCGCTTTTCCGGTTGCAGCACCTCGCTGAGGATCTGGTTGCTGAGCATGCGCAGCGAACCGGAAACGTTCACCGCATTCGCGCGGCCGCTGATGTCTTCGGCGATCAGCGCGGAGATGGCGATCGAGGCGAAGGACAGGCAGGCCAGCAATCCCAGCGCCAGCGCCGTGCGCAGCAGCATCGAGCTGTGGATGGCCTGGCCGAACGAGGGAAAGATGCGCTGCATGGACGGAAATTAAGTGCTACCCGGAAAGCCGGAGGAGGTAGCGAGAGGGATCGGCGCTGCCCGCGGCGGAAATTTCAACGCCTTGATTCTATAGGGCGCCCGTCGCGTCGTGCGCTACCTCTTTTGAGGTAGGCGCGCCGTGCGGCAGCGCGGGAAGGGGACTTGCGCGGAGGCGGCGGCAACCTAGGATACCGGCAGGTGCAACCGTATTTGCGAGGATTCCATGAACATTTCCAGCGTGATCGTCATTCCCCGACCCGAGCGCGTCGATGCCGTCGTCGCCGGCCTCAAGTCGCTTGAAGGCGTCGAGGTCGCCGCCGTGTCGCCGGAGGGCAAGATCATCGTCACCATCGAGACCGCGGGCGACCGCGACACCATCCGGACATTCGAGGCGATCAGCACGACGGAGGATGTGATGTCCGCCTCGATGGTCTATCACCAGCAGGAAAACGAACCCGAAGCCGAAATTTCATTGGCGGCCTAGCCCAGCGGCGACTCCGCACTGACACTTAGGAGGTCTGACATGACTGAAGTGAAAATGACAAGACGCGATTTCATCAAGACTCATGCGGTGGCGGCGGCCGCCGCCACCGCGGGCATGACGGTGCCCGGCGTGGCCCTTGCGCAGGCGCGCGCTGAGGACGGCATACGCTGGGACAAGGCCGTGTGCCGCTATTGCGCCGTCGGCTGCGGCGTGCTGGTCGGCGTCAAGGATGGCCGCATCGTCGCCACCCAGGGCGATCCGGATTGCCCGGTCAATAGCGGCCTGAACTGCGTCAAGGGCTATTTCCTCGCCAAGCTGCTGTATGGCCAGGATCGCCTGACCAAGCCGATGCTGCGCATGAAGGACGGCAAGTTCGACAAGAACGGCGAATTCACGCCGATTTCCTGGGATGCCGCCTTCGACATCATGGCGCAGAAAGTCAAGGAGACGATGAAGAATCCCGATCAGGGGCCGTTCGGCGTTTCCATGTTCGGTTCCGGCCAAATGACGATCTGGGAAGGCTATGCCGCCATCAAGCTGTGGAAGGCCGGCTTCCGCTCCAACAGCATCGACCCGAACGCCCGCCACTGCATGGCCTCGGCCGTCGCCGCGTTCATGCGCGCCTTCAACATGGACGAGCCGATGGGTTGCTACGACGACATCGAGCATGCCGATGCCTTCGTGCTGTGGGGCTCGAACATGGCGGAGATGCACCCGGTGCTGTGGTCGCGCATGACCAACCGCAAGCTGACCGCCAAGCACGTCAAGTTCCATGTGCTATCGACCTTCGGCACGCGCTCCTGCGAACTGGCCGACAACGAGATGATCTTCAAGCCGCACTCCGACCTGGCGATCCAGAACTACATCTGCAACTACATCATCCAGACCGGCGCGGTGAACAAGGACTTCGTCGCCAAGTGCGCGCTGTTCCGCGAGGGCGTGACCGACATCGGCTACGGTCTGCGGCCGAATCACCCGCTCGAACAGGCCGCCGGCAACAACGGCTACCCCGGCCCGGACGGCAAGCCCAAGGGCGATCCCAACGCCTCCAAGCCGATCAGCTTCGAGGAGTTCGCCAGGTTCGTCTCCGAATACACGCTCGACAAGGCGCATCAGATTTCCGGTGTACCCAAGGACAAGCTCGAACTGCTCGCCAAGACCTATGCCGACCCGAAGACCAAGGTCACCTCGTTCTGGTGCATGGGCTTCAACCAGCATACGCGCGGCACCTGGGTCAACAACATGAATTACAACATCCACCTCCTGGTCGGGAAGATTTCCGAGCCGGGCAACAGCCCCTTCTCGCTGACCGGCCAGCCGACTGCCTGCGGCACGGCGCGCGAGGTAGGCGTGTTCGCCCACCGCCTGCCGGCCGACATGGTGGTGATGAACCCGAAGCACCGCGAAATCGCCGAGAAGATCTGGAAGCTGCCGGCCGGCACGGTGCCCGAGCGCATCGGCTACCACGCCGTGGCGCAGTCGCGCATGCTCAAGGACGGCAAGATCGGCTTTTACTGGACTACCACCACCAACAACATGCAGGCCGGCCCGAACGTCAATCAGGAGATCTATCCGGGCTGGCGCAATCCGAAGGCCTTTGTGGTCGTCTCCGACATCTATCCGACCGTCTCGGCGATGTCCGCCGACTTGATCCTGCCCTGCGCGTCCTGGATGGAAAAGGAGGGCGCCTTCGGCAACGCCGAGCGGCGCGGCCAGTTCTGGCGCCAGCAGGTGAAGGCGCCGGGTGATTGCAAGTCCGACCTCTGGCAGATCGTCGAGTTCTCCAAGCGCTTCAAGACCGACGAGGTGTGGCCGGCCGACCTGCTCGCCAAGGCGCCGGAACTGAAGGGCAAGACGCTCTACGAGGTGCTCTTCGCCAACGGCCAGGTCAACAAGTTCCCGAAGGACGAGGCGGCGAGGGTGAATGCCCACGCCTGGGCGGGCTACACCAACGACGAAACCGAATATTACGGTTACTACATCCAGAAGGGCCTGTTCGAGGAATATCGCACCTTCACGCTCGGCAAGGGCAAGGACATGGGCGAGTTCGACCACTATCACCGCGTGCGCGGCCTGCGCTGGCCGGTGGTCAATGGCAAGGAGACCCTGTGGCGTTTCCGCGAGGGCTACGATCCTTACGTCAAGGCCGGCGAGGGCGTGCGCTTCTACGGCCGCGAGGACGGCAAGGCGTGGATCTTCGCGCTGCCCTATCAGGATCCGCCCGAAAAGCCGGACAACGAATACAACCTCTGGCTAAGCACCGGCCGCGTGCTCGAACACTGGCACACCGGCTCGATGACGCGGCGTGTGCCCGAGCTGTACCGCTCCTTCCCGGACGCGGTGGTGTGGATGCACCCGAAGGACGCAGAAAAGCGCGGCATCAAGCGCGGCGACGTCGTCAAGGTGGCCACGCGCCGCGGCGAAATCGAGCTGCGCGCCGAGACCCGCGGCCGCAACAAGATGCCTGAAGGCATGGTCTTCATCCCGTTCTTCGACGAGCACCGACTCGTGAACAAGCTGGTGCTCGACGCCACCTGCCCGATCTCGAAGGAAACGGACTTCAAGAAGAACGCCTGCAAGGTATGGAAGGCCTGATCCGTCATTGACCGAAAAGCGCGGGAAACGCATCAGGGGGCGCGTTTCCCGCCCCGCAGAACATGGAAGAGAACACGACACAAGCCAAAGGCTCCGCTCGCCGCCAGTTTCTGGCCGACACCGCGCGCATGGCGTGCGGCGTCGGACTGCTGGGGCTCGGCGTTGGCCTCTATGCGCGCAGCGCGACGGCACTGCCCCCTGCCGCCTTGCGCCCCCCGGGCGCGTTGCCGGAACCCGAATTCTCCGCCGCCTGCATCCGCTGCGGCATGTGCGTGCGGGATTGTCCATACCACATGCTGCATCTGGCGAAGCCGGAAGATCCGATGTCGACCGGCACGCCCTACTTCGTCGCCCGCCAGGCGCCTTGCGAGATGTGCGAGCACATTCCCTGCGTGAGAGCCTGCCCCACCGGCGCGCTCGATCCGGCCCTGACCGACATCACCAAGGCAAAAATGGGGCTGGCCGTGCTCGTCGATCAGGAAACCTGCCTCAATTTCCTGGGCTTGCGCTGCGACATCTGCTATCGCGTGTGTCCGGTGCTCGACAAGGCGATCACCCTCGAACCGCAATCGAATACACGTACCGGAGTGCACACCCTGTTCATCCCGGTGGTCCATTCCGACCATTGCACCGGTTGCGGACTGTGCGAAAAGGCCTGCCCGACGGAAGTCGCCTCGATCAAGGTGTTCCCGCTCTACATGGCCAAGGGACGCCTGTCGGCCCATTACCGCCTGGGCTGGGTGGAGAAGGAGAAGGCCGGCGGCAGCCTCGTTGCGCCGGACATCGAGCACCGCTATCACATGCCCGAGGGTATGAAGTATGAGTTTGGCAAGGGGCTGTCGCGTCAGCCGCCCGCCGACGCGGCGGCTGACGCCGTGCCGCCCGCGCCGACTTTCCGCGCCCTGCAGGGAGACAAATTGTGAGCGCCCTGCCCAATCGCCCCGGCGCCGAAGCCATCGCCACCAAGGGGTGGCTTGCCGCGCACAAGTGGCTAATCCTGCGCCGCACGAGCCAGATCGGCATCCTGCTCGTTTTTCTCGTTGGCCCGTGGTTCGGCTGGTGGATCGTCAAGGGCAACCTCAATTACAGCTACACCCTCGGTGTGCTGCCGCTCGCCGATCCCTACCTCCTGCTGCAAATGTTCGTGGCCGGCCAAACGCCGGAGCGGCTGGCCTGGATCGGTGTGGCGATCGTGCTCGTCTTCTATCTCCTGGTCGGCGGACGGGGGTACTGTTCCTGGGTTTGCCCGGTGAATCTGGTGACTGACTTCGCCCACTGGCTGCGTCGGCGCCTCGGCATCAAGGGCAGCACCCACCTGTCGCGCGCGACGCGTTACTGGGTGCTGGCGATGACCTTGGCGCTTGCGGCCATCACCGGCACCCTTGCCTGGGAGATGGTCAATCCGGTCTCGATGCTGCATCGCGGCCTGATTTTCGGCATGGGGTTCGCGTGGGCGCTGGTCGTCGCCGTGTTCCTGTTCGACCTGTTCGTCGTGCGGCAGGGCTGGTGCGGTCGCCTCTGCCCGGTCGGGGCCTTCTATAGCCTGATCGGCAAACTGGCGGTGTTGCGCGTGCGTCTGCCGCGGCGCGAGGCCTGCAACGACTGCATGGACTGCTATGCGGTCTGTCCTGAGGAGCAGGTGATCCGCCCGGCGCTCAAGGCCATCGACGGCGCTCCCCCCGTGATCCTGGCGGCCAATTGCACCAACTGCGGGCGTTGCATCGATGTCTGTTCCAAGGATGTCTTCAGTTTCGGCAGCCGCTTCGGGGGGCGGACGATCGACAGCCTCGCCCTGCCTGCGGGGGCCGAATCCGGGTCGAAATAAACGCTTCGTATCTCTCTCAAGAGGAGTTCATCATGAAAAAAACCACCAGCCTTGCCCTTGCGACACTCCTGGCGTCGATCATCGGTTGCGCGGCGACCAGCGGCCCGACGGCGATGCGCGGCACCGACGTTTCGGCGCCCGACCGGGCGCCGGCGCCGAAAGCCTATTCGAACAAGATGCCGGGCGTCGGCCAGCCCAGCCTGATCGCCCGTACCTTCATCGGCCAGCCGCCCCTCGTGCCGCACACGGTCGAGCAGTATGCCATCAGCCCGGAAGAGAACGCCTGTCTCGATTGCCATCTGACCAAGGAGCTTCGCGGCCAGAAGGTTCCGCAGATGGGCGAGAGCCATTTCGTCAGGGGCCAGGCCGCCAAGCAGGTCGTCTCGATGGATCGCTTTCAGTGCGACACCTGCCATGTGCCGCAGGTCGACGCCAAGCCGCTCGTCGACAACAAGTTCGTCGGCGTCAGCAAGTGATTTCTCACCCGTCATCGGAGCAAGCCAAAATGAAACGCAACCTTGCAGCCAACGTCGCTATCGCCGCGCTGCCCACGATCTTCTCCACCGCTGTCCTGGCCCAGGACGTCGAAGCCGCCAAAGCGCTCGCCCAGCAGAACAACTGCATGCAGTGCCATGGCCTGCGCAATGACAAGGACGGCCCGTCCTTCCTGAAGATTGCCGAGAAATACCAGGGCAAGGCCACCGCGATCGACGAGCTCGTCAAGCACATGACCTCCGGCGCCGAGGTCAAGCTTGCCGACGGCACCAAGGAAAAGCACAAAGTGGCCCAGACCATGCCGCCCAACGACGTGAAGCAGCTGAAGAACATGGCACAGTACATCCTCTCCGTGAAGCCGAAGTGACCGGCAGACGAGATCATGAACGGAGAAAAACAGGGCTGGTGGGCCATGTTGCGCAGGCCAAGCGCGAAATATTCGCTGCTTGGTCTGCTGACGATCGGCTTCTTCGGCGGCATTCTCTTCTGGGGCGGCTTCAACACCGCCATGGAAGCGACCAACGAGATGGGCTTTTGCATCGGCTGCCATGAGATGCGCGACAACGTGTATGCGGAATACAAGTACACGATCCACTACAGCAACCGCACCGGCGTGCGCGCTACCTGCGCTGATTGCCACGTGCCGCGTGACTGGACGAACAAAATCGTTCGCAAGGTCAAGGCGAGCCATGAAGTCTGGGGCAAGATCACCGGCAAGATCGACACACCGGAGAAATTCGAGGCGCATCGCCTCGAAATGGCGGAACGCGAGTGGGCGCGCATGAAGGCGCGGGACTCGATCGAATGCCGCAACTGCCACAGCTTTGATGCGATGAGCCAGGAAAAGCAGAAAAGCACGCCCTACAAGAAACACATGGAGGCGAAAGCCGCAGGCAAGAGCTGCATCGACTGCCACAAGGGCATTGCCCACAAGCTGCCGAAGGGTTGGAAGGATCCGAACGCGAAGGAAGAAGAAGAGTGGTAGGGCAGTAGGGCGGGGGGCGCATGGCGCAGCGCCCGCCCGGCGGCCAACGTGCCGCTGCCCGATGCGGCAGGCCTCGAACCCGGTGCGCCGTTCAGGCTTGGCGCTGCGAGAAAAGCCTCCTGAGACCTTCCACATCCAGTATCTGGATGTGCTTCTGGTGCACCCTGATGAGCCCTTCCTCCTGGAAGCGGGAGAAGGCGCGGCTCACCGTTTCGAGCTTCAAGCCCAGGTAGGAGCCGATTTCGTTCCTGGTCATGCGCAGGTTGAACTCGGTGGGCGAATAGCCGCGCGCCGTGAAGCGCTGCGAGAGGTTGAGCAGGAAGGCGGCGAGCCGCTCCTCCGCACGCATGATGCCCAGCAGCATCATTACGCCGTGGTCGCGCACGATCTCGCGGCTCATCACCTTGTGGAAGTGATGCTGCAGGGCGCTGATCTCGCGCGAGTAGTTCTCCAGATCGTTGAACGGAATCACGCAGACCTCGCTGTCTTCGAGCGCGATGGCGTTGCAGGTGTGCTTCTCCGTGCCGATGCCGTCCAGACCGAGGATCTCGCCGGCCATCTGGAAGCCGGTCACCTGCTCGCGGCCGTCCTCGAGCAGGACGTCGGTCTTGAAAAAGCCGGTCTTCACGGCATAAAGCGCCTTGAAGGCATCCCCGCCGCGATAGAGGTGTTGGCCGCGCAGGATGCGCCGCCGCACGGACACCAGTTCGTCGAGCTGACCGAGTTCCGTTTCCGTCAGTCCGACCGGCAGGCACAGCTCGCGCAGGTTGCACTGGGAACAGGCCTCCCGCAATGAGGCGACCGAAAGATGCATCACCTTGGCATCCACGGCGCGCGGCGGATTGGAAAGTCGGGAGCTTTGATCTGCGTCAACGTGGACGTGTCGCGCTTGCTGCATTCTGCTCGCCTCGTTTGGCGGCCTCGGCCGTCGTTGTCAGGTATCGGTGCCACCATCAAGCCGTGAGTCATTACCAGGAACTGATTTTCGATCCGCAGCTCATCCGCCGTTTCGACGTCTCCGGACCGCGCTACACCTCCTATCCGACGGCAGACCGTTTCGTCGAAGCCTTCGACGCCGCCGCCTATCGCACGTGGCTTGCCCGGCGCACCATCGGCGGGATCGGTCGGGCGCTATCATTATACTTTCACCTCCCGTTCTGCAACACGATCTGCTATTACTGCGCCTGCAACAAGATCATCACCAAGGATCACGGGCGCTCGGCGAAATACCTGAAGTATCTCGGCAAGGAAATGGCGCTGCAGGCCGAGGCGCTCGACGGCCCGCGTGACGTCATCCAGCTGCACTGGGGCGGCGGCACGCCGACCTTCCTCTCGCACGACGAAATGCGCCGGCTGATGGAGATGACCCGGCAGCATTTCAAAATGCTGCCGGACGGCGAATATTCCATCGAGGTCGATCCCAGAAAGGTCGACCGCGAGACCGTCAAGCTGCTCGCCGAACTCGGCTTCAACCGCATGAGCATCGGCGTGCAGGATTTCGACCCGCGCGTGCAGCAGGCGGTGAATCGCATCCAGAGCCTCGAGGAGACCCGCGTCGTCATCGAGGCGGCGCGCGAGTTTGGCTTCAAAGGCATCTCGGTGGATCTCATCTACGGTCTGCCCAAGCAGAACGTCATCAGCTTCAACCACACGCTCGACGAGATCATCAAGCTCTCGCCCGATCGCCTGTCGATCTACAACTACGCCCACCTGCCCAATCTCGCCAAGCCGCAGCGGCGCATCCACGAGCACGACCTGCCGAGCCCGGACGTCAAGCTGCAGATCGTCCAGCTCGCGATCCGTCGGCTCACCGACGCCGGCTACGTCTTCATCGGCATGGACCACTTCGCCAAGCCGGACGACGAGCTGGCCGTCGCGCAGCGCCAGGGCCGCCTGCATCGCAACTTCCAGGGCTACTCGACGCACGCCGAAGCCGACCTGCTCGCCTTCGGCGTCTCGGCCATCGGCAAGGTCGGCCCGACCTACTGCCAGAACTACCGCACGCTCGACGAGTATTACGACGCGCTCGACCAAGGCCGTCTGCCGGTGATGCGCGGCATCGAACTCACCGCCGACGACCTCTTGCGCCGCTCGATCATCCAGGCGCTGATGTGCCACTTCGAGCTGTCGATCGAGTCCATCGAGATCGCCCACCTGATCGACTTCAAGTCCTACTTCGCCGCCGAACTGAAGGACCTTGCCGAGATGGAGGCGGCGGGGCTGCTCTCCATCGACGACCAGTGGATCACCGTCGAGCCCAAGGGCCGCATCCTCGTGCGCGTGATCGCGATGGTGTTCGACAAGTATCTGCGTTCCGACCGCGAGCGCGTCAGGTATTCAAAAGTAATCTAATTGCCTGATTCGGGTTTCCTTGCCCTTTTCATCGTCGGTCTGCTTGGCGCGGGCCACTGCGCCGGCATGTGCGGCGGCATCGTCGGCGCGCTGTCGATGCAGGGGCCGCAGGGCGGCGGCGCGTCTCTCGCCGTGCATCTGGCCTACAACCTCGGCCGCATCGCCAGCTACGCGGCCGCCGGCCTCGTCGCCGGCGCGCTCGGCCAGGCGGCCGGCGACCTGTTGGCCTGGCAGCGCGGCCTGTATCTCTTCGCCAGCCTGATGCTCGTCGCTCTCGGCTTCTATCTGCTGGGCGCGACGCAGACGCTGGCGTGGCTCGAACGCGGCGGTCAGGGCGTCTGGAAACGCCTCCAGCCGCTCACCCGCCGTTTCCTGCCGGTGCGGGGCATCGCGCAAGCCTTTCCGCTCGGACTGCTCTGGGGCTGGCTGCCCTGCGGCCTCGTCTATAGCGCGCTCACCGCCGCGCTGGCGGCCGGTTCGGCGGGCAAGGGCGCCTTGCTGATGCTCGCCTTCGGCCTGGGCACGCTGCCGAACCTGCTGTTCGCCGGGCTGCTGCTGGCGCGCTTCCGGCGCTTCGCGCAGGCGCGCATCACGCGCGTCGTTTCCGGGTTGCTGGTGCTGGGATATGGCCTTTATGGGCTTTACAATATCCTCCATTCCGGGATCCATTGATGAAAAAAACCGCATGAGTGGGCTGCAGACCGTCGAACTGGCCATCGGCGGCATGACCTGCGCCGCCTGTTCGGCGCGGATTGAAAGGCAGCTCAACAAGCTGCCGGGCGTCGAGGCGACGGTGAATCTGCCCGCCGAGCGCGCGCACATCCGCTTCGACCCGGATACGACCGACGTCGACAAGCTCATCGCCACCATCGTCAAGACCGGTTTCACGGCGACGCCGTCGACCGCCGACACGCGCGGCGAGGAAAAGGTGCGCAAGGAAGCCGCCTATCGCGCCGAGGTGAGGCGCTTCTGGATCGCGCTGGCGTTGACTCTGCCGCTTTTGGCGCAGATGCCCGCCATGTTCCAGGGCGGCTTCTCGCTCGGCGCCGAGTGCCACACCGAGGACGTCATCCCGCGCTGGCTGCAATTTTTGCTGGCGACGCCGGTGCAGTTCTGGGTCGGTTGGCGTTTCTACGTCGGCGGCTGGAACGCGATCCGCGGCGGCAGCGGCAACATGGACGTGCTCGTCGCGCTCGGCACCACGGCGGCCTGGGCCTACAGCACGGCGATCTGGCTCGCCGGCTGGACGCACCTGCACGTCTATTACGAAGCCTCGGCAACCATCATCACGCTGGTGCTCCTCGGCAAATTGCTCGAGGCGCGCGCCAAGGCGAAGACTTCGGCGGCCATCGAGGCGTTGATGAAGCTGCAGCCGCAAACGGCCCATGTGGAGCGCAACGGAGAGATCGTCGAACTGCCGGTGGCGCGCCTGATTCCTGGCGACGTGATCATCGTGCGGCCGGGTGAAGCAGTGCCGGTGGATGGCGAGGTGATCTCGGGGGCTTCGAGCATCGATGAATCGATGCTCACCGGCGAGAGCCTGCCAGTCGCCAAGGGCGCAGGCGACAAGGTGTTCGCCGCCACGGTGAATGGCGACGGCCTCTTGCGCTGCCAGGCGACCGGCGTGGGATCGCACACGCTGCTGGCCGGCATCATCGCGCTGGTCGAGCAGGCGCAGGGCTCCAAGGCGCCGGTGCAGCGGCTCGTTGACAAGGTGGCGGCGATCTTCGTGCCGGCGGTGGTGGTCGTCGCGCTTGCCGCCTTCGCCGGCTGGATGCTGTCCTACGGCGACTTCACCTATGCTCTGATCAACGCCGTTGCCGTGCTGGTGATCGCCTGTCCCTGCGCGCTGGGGCTGGCGACGCCGACGGCGATCATGGTCGGCGTCGGGCTGGGCGCGAAGGCCGGCATCCTGATCCGCAACGCAGAGGCGCTCGAACTGGCGAAGAAGATCGAGGTGCTGGTCGTCGACAAGACCGGCACATTGACCGAAGGCAGGCCGGTTGTTACCGAAATGAAAGTCGGCGCTGGCGGGACGGCGGATGACATCCTCCAGCGTGCCGCCAGCCTCGAACAGGGCTCGACGCATCCGCTCGCCGTCGCGCTGGTCGCCGAAGCGAAGGTGCGCGGACTGGCGCTGACCGTGCCGGAAGAGGTGAGGGTCGAACCGGGCAAGGGGATCGCCGGTCGGGTGGCCGGGCGCAGGGTGCGCGTCGGTTCGCCCGCTTGGCTGGGGATCGAATCACAGGCGCCGATCGTTATCGAGGTCGATGGCGAGGTGGTCGGCACGCTGGCCGTCGCCGATCCGCTGCGCGAATCGTCGAAGACGGCTGTGGCACGGCTCAGGGCGCTCGGCGTCGAGGTGGTGATGCTCACCGGCGACAACGCGGCGACCGCCGCCGCGATCGCCCGCGAGGCGGACGTGTCGCGTTTCGAAGCCAACGTGCTGCCTGCCGACAAGGCGGCCCGCGTCGCGGCCCTCAGGGCGACGGGCAAAATCGTCGGCATGGCCGGCGACGGCATCAACGACGCACCGGCGCTCGCTGCGGCGGACGTCTCCTTCGCGATGGGCGCGGGCGCCGACGTGGCGATGCAGACGGCCGACGTGACGCTGATGCGCAATGATCTCAACGGCGTGGCTGACGCGATTTCGCTGTCGCGCGCCACGCTCGCCAAGATCCGCCAAAACCTGTTCTGGGCCTTCATCTACAATGTGGTCGGCATTCCCGCCGCCGCGTTCGGTTACCTCAATCCGGTGATTGCCGGCGCGGCGATGGCGATGAGTTCGGTGTCGGTGGTCAGCAATTCGCTGCTGCTCAAACGCTGGAAACCGGGGAGTTGAGACGATGGAAACGACGACGATCAAGATCGGCGGCATGTCCTGCGGCGGCTGCACCGCCAGCGTGACGAAGGTGCTCACGGAGATGGCTGGCGTGACGAGGGCCGAGGTGACGCTCGACCCCGGCCAGGCCGTGGTGGAGTTCGATCCGGTCGTGGTGACGCGGCAGGCGCTGTGCGCCGCCATCGACGACGCCGGCTTCGAAGCGGGCTGATGCCCCTATAATCGAATCTTTTCCCCATCAGGAGCATTTCGTGGCATTGAACAACGTCCCCTCCGGCAAGGACTTGCCGAATGATTTCAACGTGATCATCGAGATTCCGATGCATTCGGATCCGATCAAGTATGAGGTGGACAAGGATTCCGGCGCGATCTTCGTCGACCGTTTCATGGCCGCGGCGATGCACTATCCCTGCAACTACGGCTACATTCCGCACACCATCGCCGGCGACGGCGACCCGGTGGATGTGCTGGTCGTCACGCAGTTCGCGCTGCCGCCCGGCGTGGTGGTGCGCTGCCGCCCCGTCGGTATGCTCAAGATGACCGACGAGGCCGGTGAGGATGCCAAGCTCCTGGCCGTGCCGGTGGATAAACTCACGCCGATTTATCGCGAGATCGAATCGCCGCGCGACTTTCCGCAGGTGACGCTCGATTCCATTGCCCACTTCTTCTCGCATTACAAGGACCTCGAACCGGGCAAATTCGTGCGCATCGAAGGCTGGGTCGACGCCGAAGAGGCCAAAAAGGAAATCATGGCGGGCGTGCAACGCTACAACGACGCCAAGGACAAGCCCGCCTTCTGAGCCATGGCCGGCCTGAAGATCGCCCTCGCGCAGATCAACTGCACCGTCGGCGATCTGGCCGGCAACGCGGCGCGGATCCTCGCCGCCGCCGACAGGGCCCAGGTGCTCGGGGCCGACCTGCTGCTGACCCCGGAGCTGGCGCTTGCCGGCTACCCGCCGGAAGACCTGTTGCTGCGCCCGGATTTCCATCGCGCCTGCGCGCGCGAACTTTCCGCGCTGGCGGAGCGCCTGCCGCTGCCGGCGCTGGTCGGCTGCCCCGAAACGCACGAAGGCGCACGCTACAACGGTGCGGCACTCCTGCGCGGCGGCCGCATCGAAGCCACCTACCGCAAGCATCGCCTGCCGACCTACGAGGTTTTCGACGAGGCGCGCTACTTCCGGCCCGGCATCGGGCCGGTGATCTTCGAGGTCAATGGCGTGCGCTGCGGCGTCAACATCTGCGCGGACGTCTGGGAACCCGCGCCGGCGAGCTGGGCCCGCGATGCCGGCGCCGAGCTGTTGCTGGTGCTCAACGCCTCGCCCTTCCACATGGACAAGCAAGCCACGCGCCACGCCACGCTGCGCAACCGCGTGCGCGAGAACGGCATTCCGGCCGTCTATTGCAACATGGTGGGCGGGCAGGACGAACTGGTGTTCGATGGCGCCTCGTTTGCCCTCGACGCGGAAGGCCATCTGGCGCACCAATGCACGGCCTTCGAAGAAACGGTGGACGTGGTCGAGCTATGCGACGGTCGCCTGCTGCCTGGCCAGACGAGGGTCGAGCTGCCGCTCGAACAGACGGTCTATGAAGCCCTGACGCTCGGCGTGCGCGACTACCTCGGCAAGAACGGTTTCCCCGGCGCCATCGTCGGGCTGTCGGGCGGCATCGACTCGGCGCTGACGCTGGCCATTGCCGTCGACGCCCTGGGCCGGGAGCGGGTGCGTGCGGTGATGATGCCCTCCCCTTACACGGCGCAGATGAGCCTCGACGATTCCCGCGAGATGGTGCGTCGCCTCGGCGTCGAATATGACGAGATTCCCATCGCCGCCGCGATGGCGCAGTTCGCCGTCCTGCTGGCGCCGACTTTTGCGAAGCTCGGCGCCAAGCCGGTCTGGGACACCACCGACGAAAACATCCAGGCGCGCATTCGCGGCCTGCTGCTGATGGCGCTGTCGAACCGCACCGGCCGGCTCGTGCTCACCACCGGCAACAAGAGCGAAATGGCCGTCGGCTATGCGACGCTCTACGGCGACATGGCCGGCGGCTTCGCCGTCATCAAGGACGTCTTCAAGACTTTCGTCTATCGGCTGGCCGCGTACCGCAACGGGGTTTCCGAGGTCATCCCGCGCAACATCATCGACCGCCCGCCGTCGGCCGAGTTGAAGCCGAATCAGACCGACCAGGATTCCCTGCCGCCCTACGACATTCTCGATGCGATCATCGAGGCCTACATGGTGCGCGACGAAAGCCCGAAGGAGATCGTCGCGGCGGGGCTGCCCGCAGCTGACGTGCGGCGCGTCGTCGCCCTCCTGAAGCGGAACGAATACAAACGCCGCCAGGCGCCGCCGGGCATCCGCGTCACACAGCGCGCCTTCGGCAAGGACTGGCGCTATCCGATAACATCGCAATATCCTGACGAATGGAGCTGAACATGAAGAAGATCGAAGCCATCATCAAGCCCTTCAAGCTCGACGAGGTGCGCGAAGCCCTCTCCGACGTGGGCGTCACGGGACTCACCGTCACCGAGGTCAAGGGCTTCGGTCGTCAGAAGGGCCACACCGAGCTTTATCGGGGAGCAGAATATGTCGTCGACTTCCTGCCCAAGATCAAGATCGAGCTCGTCGTTGCCGAAGCCACCGTCGAAGCCGCCATCGAGGCCATCGTCAAGGCCGCACGCACCGGCAAGATCGGCGACGGCAAGATCTTCGTCATGCCGGTCGAGCAGGTCGTGCGCATCCGCACTGGCGAGACGAACGAATCGGCGATCTGATTCCAGCCGGGCGCCAACGGATGGGCGCGGGAGCGAGCGCCGCGCAACGCAGCAACCGGGGCGCGCCGCAGGTTATTCGAGGCGCCCTTAAGGAAACGCTGAAGAAAGCAGCGAGCGGGATGAAGCGCAAGGCGCACGGAGCGCAGCGACCGAGACATAACAATGAGTTAGGCGAGGGAGCGAGCACCGCGCAACGCAGCGATTCGCCCGCGCAGCAATTTATTCAGCGTTTCCTCAAGTCTGCACGGCAGCGAACGCCGATGGTCTACGCCTTCCTCGAATTGGTGCGGCGCGAGGATTAACCGCTCTATTCCCGCTTATTCCCGAAATCCCTCCGCTCCATGGCGGCAATAATTGCCGTCATGGGTAAAAGCGTGAAGGCCGGACGTGGCTGAAGAGAGCGATCTCGAAAAGACCGAAGCCCCCTCGCCGCGAAGACTGGAGCAGGCGCGCGAGGAGGGCCAGATCCCGCAGTCGCGGGAACTGGGGGCGTTTCTCGTCATGGCGGCGGGGGCGCTGGGGTTGTGGTCACTGTCGGGCTGGTTCGTGCAGCACGGCAACGACATCATGAAGAGTGCGCTGACGCTCGATCGCCAAGAGGCTTTTGACCCCCACGCCATCGGCGCGAACCTGCTGACGCTCGGCGCCGAGGCGGTGACGGTGCTGTTGCCGTTCTTCATCATCACCATGGCGGCGGCGCTGCTCACGCCGGTGCTGTTGACCGGCGGCTGGCTGATCTCGCCCAAGGCCATGGCGTTCAAGTTCGAGCGTCTCGACCCCGTCAAAGGCGTCAAGCGCATGCTCTCCTGGCAGAGCATCGCCGAGATGGTCAAGGGCATTCTCAAGACGCTGTGGCTCGGCGGCATCGTCTGGTGGATGGTGATGCATGAGCGCGACAACCTGTTCGCCCTGATCGCCCAACCGCTCGACGCTGCGCTGCTGTCCTTCGGCAGGATCCTTCTTTATGCCTTCATCGGTTTCGTGGCCGGTCTGGCGGTGATCGCGCTGATCGACGTGCCCTTCCAGCTGTGGCGTTACTACACCGGCTTGAAGATGAGCAAGCAGGACCTCAAACAGGAATACAAGGAAATGGAGGGCGATCCGCACCTCAAGGCGCGCATCCGCAGCCAGCAGCGCGAGGCGGCGAGAAAGCGCATGATGTCCGAGGTGCCGAAGGCGGATGTGGTGGTGACCAACCCGACGCACTTCGCCGTGGCCCTCAAATACGACCGCGACAAGGACAGCGCCCCGCGCGTGGTGGCCAAGGGCATGAACCTCGTGGCGCAGAAAATTCGCGAGCTGGCGGCAGAGCACCAGGTGCCGGTGCTCGAACTGCCGCCGCTCGCGCGTGCGCTGCATCGTCATGTCGAAATCGGCGAGGCCGTGCCTTCGGCGCTCTACACCGCGGTCGCCGAGGTGATGGCCTACATCTACCAGCTCAATGCCTTCATGGCGCAGGGCGCGGGCGCACCTCCCGCGCCGCTGGCCGCCGTGGCGGTGCCCGAGGGGCTCGACCCGGGAGCGCTTGACTGATGGCGGCAGCGCAGACACTCGGCTGGGAGGCCTTGGTCCGCCCCGAAAATCTCAAGGCGCTCGCGGCACCGGCGCTCATCGTCCTCATCCTGGCGATGCTGGTGCTGCCGCTGCCGCCCATCATGCTCGACCTGTTCTTCACCTTCAACATCGCCCTGTCGATCATGGTGATGCTGGTCGCGCTCTATACGCTCAAGCCGCTCGATTTCTCGATCTTCCCGACCGTCCTGCTGGTGACGACCCTGCTGCGCCTGTCGCTCAACGTCGCCTCGACCCGCATCGTGCTGCTCGAAGGCCACAGCGGACCGGACGCCGCCGGCAAGGTGATCGAAGCCTTCGGCCAGTTCCTCGTCGGCGGCAACTACGCGGTCGGCATCATCGTCTTCATCATCCTGACGATCATCAACTTCGTCGTCATCACCAAGGGCGCCGGACGCATCGCCGAAGTGTCGGCGCGCTTCACCCTCGACGCGATGCCCGGCAAGCAGATGGCCATCGACGCCGACTTGAACGCCGGGCTGATCGGCGAGGACGAGGCGCGCCGTCGCCGCAAGGAAATTGCGCAGGAAGCCGATTTCTTCGGTTCGATGGACGGCGCCTCGAAATTCGTGCGCGGCGACGCCATCGCCGCGATCCTCATCCTGCTGGTCAATATCGTCGGCGGCTTCATCGTCGGCATGATGCAGCACGACATGGCCGCCGGCGAGGCGGCGCGCGTCTATGTGCTGCTCACCATCGGCGACGGCCTCGTCGCGCAGATTCCCGCGCTGGTGATCTCGGTGGCCGCGGGCATGGTCGTCTCGCGCGTCAATGACGAAAAGGACATCACCTCCTCGTTCCAGTCGCAGGTGCTCAGCAACCCGATGGTGATGGCGCTGGCCGGCGGCATTCTCGGCGTGCTGGGCATCATCCCCGGCATGCCGCATTTCGTCTTCCTGTTCATGGCCGCCGTGCTGGGCGGCATGGCCTGGTGGCGCATGCGCAAGGCGCAGGCGGCGGCCGCGGCGGCGGAAAAGCCGGCCGAGGCGGCGGTCGCCGCACCGGAAGAGTCCTCCGAGGCGAGCTGGGCGGATGTCGCACCGGTCGACGTGCTGGGACTGGAGGTGGGCTACCGTCTGATCCCGCTCGTCGATCGCGGCCAGGACGGCGAGCTCTTGAAGCGCATCCGCGGCCTGCGCAAGAAGTTCGCGCAGGAGGTCGGTTTTCTGTCCGCGCCAGTGCATATTCGCGACAACCTCGAACTGCGACCCAACGCCTATCGCATTACATTGAAGGGCGTCGAGGTCGGCGCCGGCGAAGCTTTTCCCGGCATGTTCCTCGCGATCAACCCGGGTCGCGTCTCCGGGCCGCTCCCGGGCAACCCGACCGCCGATCCGGCCTTCGGCCTGCCCGCCGTCTGGATCGAAAGCGCGATGCGCGAACAAGCGCACATCATGGGCTATACGGTCGTCGATGCCGGCACGGTGGTGGCGACGCATCTCAACCACGTCATCCTCTCGCATGCCGCGGAACTGCTCGGCCGTCAGGAAACGCAGGCGCTGCTCGACCATCTGGCCAAGGATGCGCCCAAGCTCATCGAGGATCTGGTGCCCAAGGCGCTGCCGCTGTCCACCGTGCAGCGCGTGCTGCAGAACCTCCTCGAAGAGGGCGTCAATATCCGCGACATGCGCACCATCATCGAAACACTGGCGGAAGCTTCGCCGCGCGTGCAGGACCCGGTGGAGCTCACGGCGCAGGTGCGCGTGGCGCTCGGGCGCGCGATCGTGCAGCAGATCTGGCCTTCGGGACAGGAACTGTATGTCATGGCGCTGGAGCCGGGACTGGAGCGCCTGCTTGCCCAGGCCATGCAGGGCGCCGGCGGCGACGGCTCCGGCATCGAGCCGGGGCTGGCCGACACGCTGCTGCGCGAGACGGCCGCCGCGGCGAAGAAACAGGAAGATCTCGGCATGCCGCCGGTGCTCTTGGTGCCCGGCAACCTGCGCTGGTTGCTCTCGCGCTTCCTGCGGCGCGCCTGGGCGAACCTGAAGGTGCTGGCCAACAACGAGATTCCGGATGCGAAGACGATCAAGGTGACGGCGATCGTCGGCGCCAGGACATCATGAGAGAGCAAGGCGCTGATGGCGCGAAGGGGGCGAAATGACGGTGAAACGCTTTTTCGGTGAGAGCGCGCGGGAGGCTCTGCGCAAAGTGAAGGCGGCGCTGGGGCCCGAAGCCATCGTGGTTTCCAACAAGCCGGTGCCCGGCGGGGTGGAGATCATGGCGATGTCGGCCGACAGCCTGGCCGCCCTGCAGGGGAGCGAGGTGCAGGCCAGGCCGGCGCCGGCCGCGGGGCCCGTTTCCCAGCCGGCGCGGCCGCAGATCGCCGCCGTCCCGCCGGTGCCGACTTTCGACGACGGGAGCGATTACGCCGTCACGCTGTCGGCGAAGGCGCGCGCGCCTTCACCCTTTCAGCCCTGGCAACCGTCGCGTGCCGCCGCGCCTGCCGCACCGGCGCCGGCCGCCGCCCAAGGCGAGCGCGTGCGCCCGCGCCCGCTGCCGCCGCGCGAGCAGCGTGCGGCGTCTGCCCCGGAGGCGATGGCCGACGAGATTGGCATGACCGGCGGCATGATGGCGGCCGCCGAGACGAGCGCGCAGGTGCAGCAGCTGATGGGTGAGATGCAAACCATCAAGCACCTCCTGGAACGGCAGCTGGCCGGGTTCGCCTGGGGCGACATGACGCGCCACGCGCCGGTCAAGGCCCAGCTGCTCGGCGAAATGCTCGAAGCCGGGTTCTCCGGGCTGCTCGCCCGCCGGCTGGTCGAAGACATGCCGGAGGATCTCGACATGCCGGCCGGGCGCAAGTGGCTGATCGGCGCCGTCAATCGCCGCCTGCGCACGCTGACGCAGGAAAACGACCTGATCGAGCGCGGCGGCGTCTTCGCGCTGGTGGGCCCGACCGGCGTCGGCAAGACGACGACGACGGCCAAGCTCGCCGCGCGCTGCGTGGTGCGCTACGGCGCCGAGAAGCTGGCGCTCTTGACCACCGACGGCTACCGGATCGGCGCCCACGAACAGTTGCGCATCTACGGCCGCATCCTCGGCGTGGCCGTGCATGTGGTGCGCGACAGCGAGGATCTGCGTCGCACGCTGTCCGACCTGCGCGGCAAGCACATGGTGCTGATCGACACGGTGGGCATGAGTCAGCGCGACCGCATGGTCGCCGAGCAGGCGGCGATGCTGATGCGCGCCGGCGAGGTGCGCCGCCTGCTGCTGCTCAACGCGACCAGCCGCGGCGATACGCTCGACGACGTGATCCGCAGCTACGCCGGCGAAGACCTGGCCGGCTGCATCCTGACCAAGACCGACGAGACCGCCTCGCTGGCGCCGTCGCTCGATGCCGTGGTGCGCCACGGCTTGCTGCTCACCTACGTCGCCAACGGCCAGCGCGTGCCGGAGGATCTGCACCTGCCGAACCGCAACTACCTGCTGCACCGCGCCTTCAAGCAGCCCGGCCAGGCTTCCGTGCACCGGCTCAGGGAAGAGGAGATCGGCCTGGTGATGCCGAGTGCGGCGGCGACCGCACGCGTGGCGGCGCTGTGATGACGCACGCCCCGCGCGACCAGGCCGAGGGCTTGCGCCGCCTGTTTGCGCCGCCGGAAGTGACGCTGGCGGTGGCGGCGCGCGAGAACGCGGTGATCGACGCCTATTCCCTGATCAAGCGCGTCGTGCACGAGGAAGGCGGCGGCAGTTTTCGCATCGCGATCACCGGGGCGCGCAACGCCGACGAGGCGCTCGCCCTGTTCGAGAACATGCGGCGCGTGGCGCATGACTATCTCGGCGTGCGCCTCGAATACGCCGGCATGGCTCCTCCCCCGCAGGGCATAGCCGATTCGGTGCTATAGTCTGCGCGCCCGCCGCTCGGCCGCCGCATGACTTGAATCCGAAGAATTCGACGATGTATACCGCCCAGGGCACGCTCGAAAAGGAACGGCTCGTCAATCAATACGCCCCGCTCGTCAAGCGCATCGCCTATCACCTGATGGCGAGGCTGCCGGCCAGCGTGCAGGTCGAGGATCTCGTCCAGAATGGCATGATCGGTCTGCTCGATGCGCTCGGGCGTTTCGAGGAAGGCATGGGCGCGCAGTTCGAGACCTATGCCGTGCAGCGGGTGCGCGGGGCGATGCTCGACGGCCTGCGCGAGAACGACTGGCTGCCGCGCGGCCTGCGCAAGGAAATGCGCCGCGTCGAGGCGGCGATCCAGAAAATCGAACACGAACAGGGTCGCCCGCCCAGCGAGAGCGAACTGGCCGCCGCGCTCGGCATGTCGCTGGCGGATTACCAGAAGCTTCTGCTCGATGCGCGCGGCCACCAGCTCGTCTATCTCGAGGACATGACGAGCGAGGACGAGGATTATCTCGATCATCATGCCGCCGGCGTTTCGCCCGATCCGCTGGCGATCCTCGAAGAAGCCGACATGCGCGCGGCGCTGGTCGCGGCCATCGAGAATCTGCCGGAGCGCGAGAAGATGATGATGGCGCTCTATTACGAGCAGGACCTCAACCTGCGCGAGATCGGTGAGGTGATGGGCGTCACGGAGTCGCGCGTCTGCCAGCTGCATGCGCAGGCGGTGGCGCGGCTGCGCGTCGCGGTGGTCGGTACGGATGGCGCCGATGATGCGAAGAAGCCGGTTGCCAGGCGGCGCGGGCGCAAACCCAAGGCGGCCCAAGCGGCCGCCGCTTGAAGCGCATGGACAAGATCAGCCTCATCGGACTGACGGTCGGTATCGCGGCCATCCTGGTCGGCCAGGTGCTGGAAGGCGGCCACGTCGCCTCGTTGCTGCAACCGACGGCCTTCCTGATCGTCGTGGGCGGCACGCTTGGCGCGGTGATGCTGCAAAGCCCCTGGCCGGTATTCCGCAGCGGCGTCGCGATGGGCAAGTGGGTGTTCTACCCGCCGGTGGCCGACGCGAAAAAGCTCATCGACCAGATCAGCCGCTGGAGCCATGTCGCGCGCAAGGAGGGGCTGCTGGCGCTCGAAAACCAGATCCCTTCCGTGCCGGATCCTTTCATGCGCAAGGGCCTGCAGCTGCTCGTCGATGGCGCGGAGCCGGAACGCCTGCGCGAGGTGCTCGAAGTGGAGATCGCCGCCTGGGAACAGCAGCAGAAGATGGCGGCGCGCGTCTGGGAGTCCGCCGGCGGCTATTCGCCGACCATCGGCATCCTTGGCGCGGTGATGGGCCTCATCCACGTGATGGAAAACCTTTCCGATCCTTCCAAGCTGGGCGCCGGCATCGCGGTGGCCTTCGTCGCGACGATCTACGGCGTCGGCGCGGCCAATCTCGTTTTCCTGCCCGTCGCCAGAAAGCTGATGGCGAACATCGCGCGGCTCGTGGCCCTGCGTGAACTGTTCGTCGATGGCCTGGTCGGCATCGCCAACGGCGACAACCCGAGGATCATCGAGTCTCGCCTGCAGGGCTACCTGACCTGAAAAGTCGACCATGGCGAGACGGCGCAAGGGCGAGGAAGAGCGCGAGAACCACGAACGCTGGCTGGTCTCCTACGCCGACTTCATCACGCTGCTGTTCGCCTTCTTCGTGGTGATGTACGCGATCTCCTCGATCAACGAGGGCAAGTATCGCGTCCTGTCGGATTCCATCATTGTCGCTTTCCGCAACGTGCCGGGCGATGCTTCGGGCGCGCTGGTGCAGATCCAGCCCAACGTGCCGGCGCCCGCCACCGTGCCGTTCCGGCGACCGCCGCCGCCCGCGATCAAGCCGGATTTCGCCCGCGACCAGAAGCGCGAGGTGATGCGCAACAAGGCCAGGGAAATCACCGACGCACTCGCGCCGCTGGTCGAGCAGGGCCATGTGCGCATCACCGAAGGGGCGCTGGGCATCACGGTCGAGATCAATGCCAGCGTGCTGTTCGATTCCGGCGAGGCGCGCTTGCAGCCGCCGGCATTGCGCGCCCTGACGGCGGTCGGGCGGATTCTCGCCACCACCGATTTTCCCATCATCGTCGAGGGGCACACCGACAGCGCGCCGATCAACACGCCGCTGTTCCCCTCGAACTGGGAACTCTCCGGCGCACGGGCGGCGAGCGTGGTGCGCCTGTTCATCGAAACCGGCGTGGATGCCCGCCGGCTTACCGCGACGGGCCATGCCGAGCAGCGCCCGGTCGCCGACAACGCGACCGCCGAAGGGCGCCAGCGCAACCGTCGTGTCGCCATCATCATGGAAGCGCGCGCACCGGACAACGCCGTGGAGCTGTCCCTGCCCGATTGAAGGGGATCAGGCTTTGCCGAGGATGCGACCGGACAGGCCGGCGCTTTGCTGGCCGTCGGGGCCGTAAACCATCGCCCGGTCGGTAGCCGACATCAGGGCAGCGAGGGCCTGCTGGTTGTGGTGCATCTGCAGGCCGATGAGCTTGCCGTTGACTTCGTTCAGTTCGCGCGCCTGGGCCGCGAGGGCGAGAAATTTCTGCCAGGCGGCTTGCCTTGCGGGGTTCCCCTGGCGGGCGAGCCAGGCCTCCATGCCCTCGCGTCCTGCGCCGCAGCCCTGACGGGCGAGTGCCGCCTCGCGCATTTCGCCGAGCGCGGCGAGCCGGTTGGCGAGCGCCGTTTTGGTTTCGACGAGGGAAAGCAGTCTGTCGCCATCGCCGGCGGCGAGCAGGGCCTGCTCTTCTTGCAACAGCGCGACGAACTCTTCCAGCCGGGCGATTTCCTCGTCCAGCGGATCGGGAGTTTCGGGTTGCCCGGCCGGCGGAGTCAAGGGGGCAGCAACCGGTGTGGTCAGCGCGCGCTCAGACCGTCTTGCTTGCGCGGATGAGCATTTCGCGCACGCTGCCGAGCAGACCGTCGGCAATGCGTTCGGGGTTGATCTGGAAGCGGCCTTCGGCGATGGCCTGCTTGATTTCGGCCACTTTCTGGGCATTCACCGGCGCTTCGCCCGCGCCGACTTCGGCAAGGCGGGCCGACAGTGAGGAAATATCAACACGTTCGCCGCTTCCGGCATGGGGCTTGGCCTGCGCGGCCGGGCTGCCCGTGCTACGGGCGCGGCTGGCATCCGGCGTTCCGCCGACGGCGGGAAGAGGGGTGTTGATCTTCACGGCACTGTCCTTGTTTTCTGTGGCTTCAATCGGAGAAGCGGTTACTGCTACTAACGGTCGCCCGAGGCGAAACTTGAACGCTTTTCCAGTCAAGTGCGTCCCGGCGATTCTACCCATTTCCATCAATAAGATACTTCCACGACGCCGTCTTCCTGGGCGATGCCGCTGATGACCTGCCCATTGGCGAGCCTGACCTGGGCGACCTGGCCGGCGACCGCGTTGTTGAGCGCCCGCCCTTCGTTGGATACGGTGAACCCCGGGCCGCGCGAGACGACCTTGACCGTCTGGCCTTGGCGTACCACGGTGACGGCGCGCAGCATGTCGGCGCGCAGCGGTCGCCCGGCCGGAATCGACATGCCGGCAGCACGGCCGACCGCCAGGCGGGTGTCCGTCAGGATATTGCCCGGCAGGTCGGAGAGATCGCCGACCTGGGTGGCGAGATCCTCCGCGACGACGATCTGCCCCTGCGGTATCGGACGCGCGCTGATCAGGTATGCGGCCTTGACGCGGATATGCACGGGCACGAAGACGCGCCAGCCCGCCTCCCCCACGCAGCGCACCATCACGTTGGTGCGTCCCCAGGGTTGCGCACCCGGTGGGCGGCTGACATCGAAAGCCGTGCAGGGCACGAGCTGATTGTTGGGGTCGAGGCCGCCGATTTCGAAACTCACTTCGCCGGGCAGTCCGCGCGTTTGCACCTTCAACCAGCTTTCGATGGCCTTGCGCACCGGGGCGGGATCCTGCTGGGCCCAGGCCGGCACGATAACCCCGAGCAAAAGAAGAAAGAGGGACAGGCGTTGCATGCCCCGATTGGAGCATGGGGCAGGGAATTGGTTCGCCGGGAAATCCCTGGTTTAGCGGCCCAATTCGCGGCAGGCAAGAATTGCCGTCCCGCGAACGCCGACTTTTGCCGCCAGGATGGGTGAAACCGGCTACCCGTGTTGCTGCGGGAAGGGGTTGGCCATTGGCACGATTGCTGCATGACGACGCTGCCGAAAAAAACTTTAGCTTTTTCATGCCGCCATGGTCGATCGCCTCGAAAACCACATCGCTTTCTATCGCAGCGCCCTCAAGGTGCGCACGGCGCGGCAGGAGTTGCTGGCCGCGAACATCGCCAACGCCGACACGCCGCACTTCAAGGCGCGCGATCTCGATTTCAAGAGCGCGCTGGGCATGGCGCTCGGGCGTCCCGGGGCGGCGGCGATCGCTCCCGTCGAACTGGCGCGCACACAGCCGGGACATCTGCCCGGGGCCAGCGAGGGCCCGTTCGCCCAGGCGATCAAATACCGCGCCGAATACCAGGGCGCCGTCGATGGCAACACGGTCAACATGGATGTCGAGCGTTCCGCCTTCGCAGAAAACTCCCTGCATATCGAGGCGCTCATCACCTTCATCAACCGTCGCTTCAGCGGCCTGGAAGCGGCGATCAAGGGGCAATGAGGGGCAATAGGCCATGAGCGACTTTCGCATCTTCGCCATCGCCGGTTCCGCGCTGACCGCGCAGTCCGCCCGCCTCAACGCGGTGGCCAGCAACCTCGCCAACGCCGACAGCGTCGTCGGTTCCGACGGCCAGCCCTACCGGGCCAAGCAGGTGGTCTTCCAGGCGACGCCGGTGGAGGGCGGCGGCCTCGGCGTGCGGGTGAGGCAGGTGGTCGAGAGCGCCGCGCCGCTGCGCATGACCTACGACCCGGCCAACCCGGCCGCCGACGAACGCGGCTATGTGGCGATGCCGAACGTGAATGTGGTCGAAGAGATGGTGAACATGATTTCCGCCTCGCGCGCCTACCAGACGAATGCGGAAGTGATGAATACCGCCAAGATGCTGATGATGAAGACGCTGGCGATCGGCCAGCCGTAAAGGGCAAGCCAAATGACGACGAACTCGATAGCGGCGCTGCTGGAGAGCGTAAACGGCTCGACGCACAAGTCGCGTGCGAACCATCGCATGGAGGCGGCGCAGGAGCGCTTCCTGACGCTGCTCACCACCCAGCTGAAGAATCAAGACCCGTTGAATCCGCTGGATAACGCGCAGATGACCTCGCAGCTGGCGCAGATCAGCACGGTGGATGGCATCGAGAAGCTGAATGCGACCCTGCAAAAAATGCTGTCCAGCAGCCTCGATGCCGAGACGATGCAGGCGGCGGCTCTCGTGGGCCGTTCCGTGATGGTGGCGGGGAACGGCCTGCGGCTCGACGAGGCGGGGGCGCTGGGCGGCTTCGAACTGAGCGGGACCGCCGACGAGGTGGCAGTGACGATCAAGGATGCCAACGGTCTGGTCGTCAAAACCCTCAAGCTCGGCAGACAGGAGGCCGGGTTGAAGAATTTCGTCTGGGACGGCATGAGCGACGCCGGCGTGGCTGCCGTGCCGGGCAACTACAGCGTGAGCATCGAGGCCAAGCGGGGATCGGACAAGATCGCCGCGACCGCGCTGGAACTGGCCAGCGTCATCAACGTGAGTCGCGGAAGCAAGGGCATCGATCTGAATCTTGGGCATCTCGGTCTCGCCAGAATGACCGATATCAAACAGATTTTCTGAGCAGGAGAGAGACATGGGCTTCCAGCAGGGTTTGAGCGGACTGAACGCCTCGGCAAAGGCGCTCGACGTCATCGGCAACAACGTCGCCAACAGCAATACCGTCGGCTTCAAGACCGGCTTGACCCAGTTCGCCGACGTGTTCGCGGCGACGCTGTTCGGCGCCGGCGCCGCGCCTTTTGGCTTGGGAACCAAGGTGGCGGGGATCGCCCAGCAATTCACCCAGGGCAATATCACGGTCACCAACAACCCGCTGGACACGGCCATCAATGGCCTGGGATTTTTTCAGATGGACGATGGCATGGGGGGCACGCTCTACAGCCGGAATGGCCAGTTCCAGCTGGATCAGAACGGCTTCATCGTCAACCCGCAAGGTTTGCGGCTCAAGGGGATCGTCGCCGATTCCACCGGCGTGATCGTGGCCGGGGCGCCGCCGGCGCCGTTGCGTCTCTTCGATCCCGCGCAAAGTCTTTCCGAGCCGCCGCAGATGACCGGCGGCAGCACATCGGGCACCCCGGGGGTGCGCATCAATGTGAACCTCGATTCGCGCCTGCCGGTGCCGACCAATCCCTTTACCATCAACCCGCTGACCAATCTGGCGGACGTCAATTCCTACAACTCGTCGACGGCCGTGACGATTTACGACAGTCTGGGCAACGCGCATACCTATACCCTGTATTTCGCGCGCACGACGACCCCGGGCGAATGGAACGTTTATGCCTCGGTGACCAACCCGGTCGGCGCGACGCCGGCCTTCACCGATCTGACCGGCGGCGGCGGCATTCCTGGGGCGGCGACGCCTGTCGCAACCCTGGAGTTCAACACTTCCGGGGTGCTGACGCCTCCGCTGATCTTTACCGAAACGCTGCTCGGTGCGGCCGACGTCGCACTCGGCTATCCCGGCGCGGTCGACGCGACACAGACCTTTCCGCTCGACTTTGCCGGTTCGACGCAATACGGAGCGCCCTTCGCGGTGAATGCGTTGATCCAGGACGGCTACGCCTCGGGCACCCTGTCCGGTTTCAGTATCGGCGAGGACGGCATCGTGCTCGGCCGCTACACCAACGGTCAGAGCAAGGCGGTCGGCCAGGTGATCCTCGCGACTTTCCGCAACCCGCAGGGCTTGCAGCCGCTCGGCAACAACGTCTGGGCGCTTTCGCCACAAAGCGGCCCGGCGATTACCGGCGCGCCCGGCTCCTCCGGCCAGTTCGGTCCGCTGCAATCGGCGGCGCTGGAGGATGCCAACGTCGACCTGACGGCGGAACTGGTGCAGATGATCACGCAGCAGCGGGTGTATCAGGCCAACGCGCAGACGATCAAGACGCAGGACCAAATCTTACAGACCTTGGTGAACCTGCGTTAAAAGTCGACGCTGACAGGACGGCAAAAGGAAAATGGACAGGCTCCTCTACACCGCGATGACCGGCGCGACCGGCGCCCTGAACCGCCAGGCGTCGGTGGCGCACAATCTCGCCAACGTGGCGACGCATGGCTATCGCGCCGAGGAGCACCGGCTGCGCGCCGTGCAGGTGCAGACGCACAATGCCAACCCGGCGGCCTTGCCGACCCGCGCCTTCGCCGTCGATGCCAGCACGCATACCGACTTCACGCCGGGCGCGCTGATGCATACCGGCAATGTGTTCGACCTGGCGGTGCGCGGCCAGGGCTGGATCGCCCTGGCCATGCCGGACGGCAGCGAGGCCTACACCCGCAACGGGGGATTCACGCTCAGCGAGAACGGCATCCTGCAGAACGCGCATGGCATTCCGGTGCAAGGAGACGGCGGACCGATCACGATACCGCCCGACAGTCGGATCACCATCGGCGGCGATGGCACGATTTCGGCGATTGCCGCGGCCGGGCCGGAAAACGTCGTGAATCTGGTCGGCCGCATCAAACTGGTCAACCCGCCCGCCAACGCGTTGCTGCGCGGCGCGGATGGATTTTTCCGCATGGCCGCCGGCGGCGAGGCGGAAATCGACGACAACGTGCGCGTCGTTTCCGGCTATCTGGAGAACAGCAATGTCAATCCGGTCGAGCAGATGGTGGCGATGATTTCGCTGGCGCGCCAGTTCGAAATGCAGATGCGCATGATCACGACCGCCGAGGCCAACGATCGTGCGGCGACGCAAGTGCTTGCGCCGCGCTAACCATGGCCCACCCCGCAAACCTTCGCTGCGCTCGGTTCTCCCCTCAAGGGGCAAGAAACTCTTGGGGCGGCCCGGCGAGTTTCTAAAGGATAAAACGATGATTCGCTCGCTCTGGGTCGCCCGTACCGGTCTCGATGCACAGCAATCGCATCTCGACGTCATTTCCCACAATCTCGCCAACGTCAGCACCAACGGCTACAAGCGCCAGCGGGCGGTGTTCGAAGACCTGCTCTACCAGACCCTGCGCCAGCCCGGCGCGCAGGCCGACCAGCAAAACCTCGTGCCATCCGGACTCCTGATGGGCACGGGCGCGAGAGTGGTGGCCACCGAGCGCATTCACACCCAGGGCAGCCTGCAAAGAACCGAGAATGCTCTCGACATGGCAATCAACGGCAACGGCTTCTTTCAGGTGCAGCTGCCGGACGGCACGTCGGCCTACACGCGCGACGGCGCATTCCAGCGCAACAGCGAAGGCCGGATCGTGACGGCGCAGGGCTATCCGCTGGTGCCGGCGATCACCATTCCGGAGGATGCGGTGACCATCACGATCAGCCGCGACGGCATCGTTTCGGTGGTGCAGCCCAACCAGACCGAAACGACCGAGCTGGGAACCATCCAACTGGTGTTGTTCGTCAACAACGGCGGTCTGCAAAGCGTGGGCGAGAATCTCTATGTCGAAACGGCCTCGAGCGGCCCGCCGACGCCCAGCACGCCGGGGCTGAACGGCGCCGGATTGCTCAACCAGGGGGTGGTCGAAACCTCCAATGTGAATGTCGCCGAGGAGCTGGTGTCGATGATCCAGACCCAGCGCGCCTACGAGATGAACTCGCGCGTCATCCAAACTTCGGACAACATGCTGGGTCGTTTGACCCAACTGTAATGGCAGGGGATTCATCATGAAATCGCCGCTCAAACCCATCGACCGCATCACCATCGTTGCCGTGCTGGTCGCCGGCGCGCTGCTTTCCGGTTGCGTGGCCTCCGTGCCGCCCACTGCGGTGCACCAGCCGATGACCATCCGCCCCGAGGCGCGCACGCCTCCCCCGGCCGCCAACGGCAGCATCTACAATGCCGCCAATGCCCGCCCGCTGTTCGAGGATCGGCGCGCCCGTTTCGTCGGCGACACGATCACGATCAACATTGCCGAAAAGACGCAGGCCGACAAGAAGTCGGATACCAAGGCAGACCGGAATTACAGTACCAACCTGGCCACGCCCGGCATTGGCGTTGCGCCTTTCAAGACCTTCCAGGGCACGAGCGTCGAGGCAAGCAGCGCTACCAACTTCCAGGGCAAGGGGGAAAACAAGTCCTCGAACAACTTCACCGGCACGATCACGGTGACGGTGATCGAGGTGTATCCGAACGGCAACCTGTTGGTGTCGGGCGAGAAGCAGATCGGCCTGAAGGAGGGGGAAGAATTCATCCGCTTCTCGGGCGTGGTGAATCCGAACACCATCACCGCGGCGAACACCGTGCAATCCACGCAGGTGGCCGATGCCCGCATCGAATACAAGGCCAACGGTTTCATCGATTCGGCCCAGGTGATGGGCTGGCTCGGTCGTTTCTTCCTGAGTTTCCTGCCCTTCTGAGAAAGCGAAGGCAACATCATGAGCACCGTGCATAAATTCCTGATCGGCATGATGTGGTTGTTCGCGGCGCTGCTCGTGAGCGACGCCGCCCGCGCGAGCGAGCGCATCAAGGAGATCGCCAGCATTTCGGGCGTGCGCCACAACCAGTTGATCGGCTACGGCATCGTCGTCGGCCTGGACGGCACGGGGGAGAACATGCCTTTCACCACGCAAAGCATGGTCAACATGCTCTCGCGCCTCGGCATTTCGCTGCCGCCGGGACAGGCGATGCAGTTCAAGAACGCCGCCGCGGTGATGGTGACCGCCGATTTGCCGGCTTTCGCGCGTATCGGCCAGGCCATCGACGTGACGGTGTCCTCGATCGGCAGCGCCAAAAGCTTGCGCGGCGGCACGCTGGTGATGACGCCCCTGAAAGGCGCCGACGGCAACGTCTATGCGATCGCGCAGGGCAATCTGGTCGTCAGCGGGGCAGGCGCGACCGCGGGCGGCTCGCGGCAGACGGTGAATCATCTCGCCGTCGGCCGCATCGCCAATGGTGCGACCGTCGAGCGCGAAGTGCCGGTGGCGATCGGCGAGGGCAACCTCGCCAGCATCGAGTTGCGCCGCACCGATTTCGGCACCGCCCAACGGGTGGCCGATGCGATCAACCGCGCGATGGGGCAGGGGACGGCGAGCGCCATCGACGGTCGGCAGATCCAGGTGCGCCTGCCACACGACCCTCAGCAGCATGTCGCCTTTCTCGGCGCGCTCGAGAACCTGACGGTCACCCCGATGCAGATGGCGGCCAAGGTCATCATCAACGCCCGCACCGGCTCCGTGGTGATGAATCAGGCCGTGCGCATCGAAGAGTGCGCGGTGGCCCACGGCAACCTGTCCGTGACCGTGGTGGCCGAGAATCAGGCGGTGCAGCCCAACGCCTTCGCCGGCGGCCAGACCGCCCGCCTGACCAATGCGGACATCGAGGTCAACCAGGAAAGCGGCGCCCTGGTCGCGCTGCGCGCCGGGGCGAACCTCGCGGACGTGGTCAAGGCGCTCAACGCCATCGGCACCAACCCGCAGGACCTGATCGCCATCCTGCAGGCCATGAAGATGGCCGGGGCCTTGCGTGCCGAGCTGGAAATCATCTAACGCCGCATCGCCGACCTCGGGCCACCCACGACCAATGGAACGCAGGCGGTTACGGTCGGCACGTAAGGCGTTCCACGCTGAAGCCGGGGAATTCGGCATGATTTGCCGGTGTGCTCCGCGCTTTGCCGCCCGCCGGAAAAGGCAAGCTCTCGCGCCATGCATCCCGCCACGCCCATCCCCTCGGTTTTCGACGTCCAGTCGCTCGCCAGCCTGAAAGGCGCCGTCCGCAAGGACGACCCGCAGGCGCTCAAGGCGGCCGCCCAGCAGTTCGAGGCGGTGTTCCTGCAGATGGTGCTCAAGTCGATGCGGGCTACCGTGCCGCAGGACGGCATGCTGGATAACGACCAGTCGCGCCTGTATCGGGAACTGCTCGACCAGCAACTGGCCCAGACGCTCTCGGCGCGGGGAGGCGTCGGGCTGGCCGCCGTGATCGAGCGCCAGTTGTCGCGCCGGAGCGAAGCGGCCGAGTTTCCCGCGGGCCTGCCGCTGGAGCTGCCGCCCAGGGGCTTCCCGCTCGAGCGCGCCTTGCGCCTCGGTCCCGCCGAAGACGGGCCGCGTCCGCTGCCCATCGAGGGCGCGCCGGTTCAGCCGGCGCCGCCCGTCCTGCGACAGGAAGGCCAGGGGCAGGCCGCGAGGTTTGTCGCCGAGATGATGCCGCATGCCGCCGCCGTCAGCGCGGCGACCGGCATTCCCGCCCATTTCCTGATCGCCCATGCGGCGCTGGAATCCGGCTGGGGCAGGAGCGAGCCGCGCCATGCGGACGGCCGGCCAAGTCATAATCTCTTCGGTATCAAGGCCGGCAACAGCTGGCAAGGCCCCGTCGTCGAGGCGAGCACCACCGAATACGCCAACGGCGTTTTCGAGCGTCGCGTGGAACGCTTCCGCGCCTACGGCTCCTATGCCGAAGCCTTCCAGGACTACGCCCGCCTGCTGAGCAATGCTTCGCGCTACGCCGGGGTGTTGGGCAGCCAGGACGCGAGCAGTTTCGCCCGCGGGCTCCAGCGCGCCGGCTATGCCACCGATCCGAATTACGCCGCCAAGCTCGAAAGCATCATCAACGGCCCGACCCTGCGTGCCGCCCTGATCGGCTGATTTCCCGTTTTCCCTCGCCGTCTTGCCGGCGTCGACTTTTTTCCGGCGCCGCCCGTAGGCTTGCCTGGCACGCCGGTTGCTGATTCCGGGGCAAGGGTTGAGTTCTCGGCAAGACTTGCCGATACCAAGAACCGCTAACGGAGCGATCATGGGCATTTTCAGCGTCGGCATTACGGGTCTCAATGCAGCCCAGGTGGGCTTGACGACCACCGGGCATAACATTTCGAACGCATCGACGCCGGGTTACAACCGGCAGCTGATCGTGCAGGGCACCAACGTGTCCCTCTTCACCGGCGCAGGCTTCGTCGGCCAGGGCACGCATGTGCAGACGGTCAAGCGCGTCTATGACGAGTTTCTCGGCCGTCAGATGCTGGGAGCGGAAACGGTGGCCGCCGAGATGGACGGCTACCTGAAAGAAATTCGGCAAATCGACAACCTGTTCGCCGACCCGAACTCCGGCCTGTCGCCTGCGCTGGCCGATTTCTTTCGGGGCGTGCAGGAGGTAGCGGCCAATCCGGCTTCGATTCCCGCGCGGCAATCGATGCTGTCGATGGGGCAGGCGCTGGTCGCCCGCTTCCAGGCGCTCGATCAGCGCCTGCGCGAGATCCGCGACGGCGTCAATTCCCAGGTCATCAGCCAGGTCACGCAGATCAATGCCTACGCGAACGAACTGGCGAAAATCAACCAGCAGATCGTCATCGCGCGCTCGGGCAGCCTGCGCCACGAACCCAACGATCTGCTCGACCAGCGCGAGCGGATCATCCGCGAGCTGAACAAGATGATTCGCGTCACCACGGTCACGCAAGGCGACGACGGACAGGTGAATGCCTTTTTCGGCAACGGCTTGCCTCTCGTCGTCGGCAGCCAGGCATACCAGCTGGCTGCGACGGCGTCGCAGGACGATATCGAGCGCATCGTCGTGGGGCTCGTGGGGGTCGGCGGTACGGTGATCAATCTGCCGGAATCGCAAATTACCGGAGGTACGCTGGGCGGGCTGGTCGGCTTTCGGGAGGAAACCCTGGACATGGCCCAGAATTCCCTCGGACGCATTGCGCTGACGCTGGCCCAGAATTTCAACGACCAGCATCGGCTGGGCATGGATCTCGCCGGCGACCTAGGAACCGATTTCTTCGGGGTCAGCGACCCGGTGGTCAAGCCGGCGGCGACCAACGGCGGCAGCGGTGCGCCCGACGTGAGTATCGACGCGGCAACGATCTCCAGCCTGACGGCCAGCGACTACCGCCTGGGATTCGACGGGGTGCAATACACCCTGACCCGCCTTGCCGACAACTACGCGTTCCCGCCCTTCGGCAGCCTGCCGCAGACGGTCGATGGCATCACGATCAGCGCCGGCACATGGGCGCCGGCAGCTTTCGATAGCGTGCTGATCCAGCCGACGCGCACGGGGGCGCGCAACATTTCCCTGGAGATCGCCGATCCGCGCCTGATTGCCGCCGCCGCGCCGGTGAGGACGGCTGCCGCGCTGGCAAACGCCGGGACGGGTTCGATCGATGCCGGCATCGTCATCGACACGACGACGCCCGCCTTCGCCGCTTTCAATACGACCGGCGAGCTGACGCCTCCCGTGCGCATCGTCTTCGGTAGCCCGCCGACGACCTACTCGGTCTACGACAACACCAACCCGCTGGCGCCGATATTGCTCCAGAGCGGCATCCCCTACACGCCGGGTGCGGACGTGTTTCCGACGCCGCTCCCCTTGAATCTGGATTACGGTTACCGGGTCAAGATCAGCGGCGCTCCGGCGGCAGGCGATTCCTTCACGATCAATGGCAACGAGAACGGTGTGTCCGACAACCGGAATGCCCAGTGGCTCGGCGCTTTGCAGACGGCAGCAAGGATGATCGGCGACACGGCCACCTACCAGTCGGCCTACTCGCAGATCGTCAGCGCCATCGGCAGCAAGACCCGCGAGATCGAGACGATCGGCAAGGCGCAACAGAGCCTGGCCGAACAGACCGAGAACAGGATGCAAAGCGTCTCGGGTGTGAACCTCGATGAAGAGGCCGCCAACCTGCTGCGTTATCAGCAGGCCTATCAGGCGGCAGCAAAAATCCTGGCGACCGCGGCGAAGATATTCGACGAGATCATCGCGCTCGGTCGCTGATGGCAAGAAGGAGCACAGGCCATGCGTGTCAGCACGGGAATGATCTTCGACGCGAATGTCGCGACGATCAACAGGCAGACGGCGACATTGCTCCATCTGCAGCAGCAGGTGTCGACGGGGCGCCGCATCCTGACGCCGGCCGACGACCCGGTGGGAGCGGCAAGAGCGCTGGAGGTTTCGCAGTCCAGGAGCGTGCTTGCGCAGTTTGCCGTCAATCACGACAACGCGCAGTCCGCGCTGGGCCTGGCCGAGGCGCAGTTGGCCGGCGTCAACGAGATTTTTGCCCGCATCAAGGAGCTGACGGTGCAGGCGGGCAACGCCACCCTTTCGAGCGGCGACCGCAGGTCGTTGGCCTTCGAGCTGCGCGCCCGCTACGACGAATTGCTGGGCATAGCCAATTCTGCCGACGGTCAGGGACTGTATCTCTTCTCCGGCTACATGGGGACGACCAAGCCGTTCGGCGGCACGGTCGACTTCCTCAATGCCGGCAATGAAATCATCTACGACGGCGACGATGGGCAGCGGCGCCTGCAGGTTTCCGCCACGCGCTTCCTCGAGGTCAGCGATTCGGGCAACGACGTGTTCCGGCGCATCAGGAACGGCAACGGCCATTTCGTCACCCATTACGGCAACAACATCCTCACGCTCAGCCCCAACCTGGGCACGGGCGTCATCGACGCCGGCAGCGTCACCGATCCGGCGGCCTGGAATGCGCTGACCAATCAGAACTTCGAGATACGTTTCTACATCGACACGGCGACGCTTCCCCCTACGACCTACTACGAGATAGTCGATACGATAGACAATGTCTCGATGACGACGGGAGGGCCGCCCGCCACGGCGCCGATCCCCTTCCCCGCCGGTCTGCAGGTTTATGAGGAAGGACAGCCGATTCCGCTGCCGACGACGCCGGGCGGCGCCGCCAGTTTCGGCAGCGTCACGATCACCGGGGAACCCGCCGACGGCGATACCTTTTCCATCGCGCCGAGCACCGCGCAGAGCATCTTCAAGACGCTGGCGAACCTCATCGCTGCGCTCGAATCCGCCAACACCGGCCTGGCGGCCGACGACGCCCGCTACGTCAACAGGATCGGCTTCGCGCTGCGCGATTTCGACCAGGCCAATGACAACATACTGCGCGTGCGCGCGGCGATCGGCAGCAGGATGTCCGAGCTCGCCTCGTTGCGCAACGTCAATGCGGATCTCGATCTGCAGTACCAACAGGCGCTGTCGACCCTGCAAGACCTGGACTATGCCAAGGCGATCAGCGATCTGACCAGAAAGCAGGTCGACTTGCAGGCCGCGCAGCAGTCGTTCGTGCAAATCTCGCGTCTTTCGATCTTCAACTATCTATGAGCCCCCCCCGAAACGCTCGCTTGGCTCGCGTCTCCCCCCAGGAGGCCAAGAAACTCTTGGGGCGGCCCGGCGAGTTTCTTGAGAGCCCGCCGTCCTGCCGGCGTCGACTTTTGGCGGCAGCCCTTTGTTCGTTGCTGCTTGCCGGTTGCGCCACGAAAGAAAAGACCGGCCCGGCAGGTATCGCCGGCCAAGCGGCGGATATCGCCTCGGACACGGTGACCAGCGTGATCGGCGGACCGTTGATTCCCAATGCCACGGTGGCCTTGGGACCTTCGGTGTCCTATCCGCTCGAAAAGCTCGTCTATTGGGGCGCCTGGGTCGGGGCCGCCTGGCTGATTCTCGATCCGCTCTCGCCCAACTGGCGTATCGAGGAAGCGCGCCTGCCGGAAAACCACTACCACCTGTCGCTCAGCATGAAGCGTTACTACGCCGGCGGTGCGGGCGAGGCGCGCGCGATCTTCCATCGGCGCGCCAAGGAGCTGATGCGCGCCGGCGGCTTCAGCGCCTACGACGTGGTCGAATATTCCGAAGGCATCGAATCCTCGGTGATCGGTTCGCAGCGCACGGCCACCGGCGTGGTGCGTTTCGCAAGAAGCGCCGGCTGATCAGCCGCCGGCGGCGGCGCGCATCACCGTCCACATCGCCTGGAAGGCCTGCTCGAAGAGCCGTTCCAGCGCCGCGCCGATGTAGGGAATCGAGAACATCAACAGGACGAAGCCGGCCATCAGCGTGACGGGAAAGCCGACCGCGAAGATGTTGAGCTGCGGGGCGACACGGGCCAGCACGCCCATGGCGAGGTTGGCGATCAGCAGCGTGGTGATGAGCGGCAGCGCGAGCAGCAGTCCGGCGGAAAACAGCGTCGACGACCAGGCGAGCAGGGCGGGAAAACCGCCGGGATGGATCGGTGAGAGGGATACCGGCAGGAGCGTGAAACTCTCGGCCAGCACCGACAGGACGAGCAGGTGGCCGTTGAGCGCGAGAAAGATCAGGGCGGTAAACAGCGTCAGGAATTCCGAGAGAACGGGGGTTTGGCCCGCCGTTTGCGGGTCGTAGGAAATGGCGAAGGACAGGCTCATCTGCATGCCGATGATGCTGCCGGCGATGTCGATGGCTGCAAAGGCGAGCCTGATCGTGAAGCCGAGCAGCAGCCCGATGACGATTTCCTTTGCCAGCAGGGACAATCCGAGCCAGGAGCCGGGGGGGATGGCCGGCATCGGCGGCAATGCCGGTACCAGCGTGAACGTGACCACCAGGCCGACAATGAGCCGTACGCGCGCCGGTGCGGCGCGGTTGTTGAAGACGGGCGCGCTCGCCATCAGAGCGAAGATGCGCACCATCGGGAACAGGAAAGCCGTCAGCCAGGCATCGAGTTGTGCGCTGGTGAAGCTGATCATGAAGCGGAGCTAGCCGATGATTGACGGAATCGACCCGTACAGGCGTTGCATGTAGGCGGTGAGCAGGGTGATCATCCACGGCCCCGCGATGATGATCGTGATGAAGACGGCGATCAGCTTGGGGACGAACGACAGGGTCGCCTCGTTGATCTGCGTGGCGGCTTGGAAGATCGAGATCAAAAGGCCGGTGGCCAGCGCGGCGATGAACAGCGGGGCGGAGATCATCAGCGTGACCTCGACGGCCTGGCGACCGATTTCGACGACGGTGGAGGGGGTCATGGCGCTATCTCCTTAACTATCCGAAGCTCGTGACGAGCGAGCCGATGACGAGCTGCCAGCCATCCACGAGCACGAACAGCATGATCTTGAAGGGCAGGGCGACGATCACCGGCGACATCATCATCATGCCCATCGACATCAGCACCGAGGCGACCACCATGTCGATGATCAGGAAGGGAATGAAGATGATGAAGCCGATCTGGAAAGCGGTCTTGAGTTCAGAGGTGACGAAGGCCGGGATCAGCACGCGCATCGGCACGTCGTCGACCGTGGCAGGCGTGGGCGCCTGGGCGATGCGGGTGAAGAGCGCCAGATCGGCGTCGCGCGTCTGGCGCAGCATGAAGGTGCGCAGGGGCACGGCGCCGCGTTCGAGCGCTTCGGTGAAGCCGATGCGGTTTTCGGAAAGCGGCACATAGGCTTCGTTGTAGATGCGCTCGCCCACCGGCGCCATGATGAAGAAGGTGAGGAACAAGGCGAGACCGACGAGCACCTGATTGGGCGGTGAAGTCTGCGTGCCGAGCGCATGGCGCAGCAATGAAAAGACGATGATGATGCGCGTGAAGCTCGTCATCATCAGCAGCAATGCGGGCAGGAAGGACAGGCTGGTGAGCAGCAGCAGGGTCTGGATCGACAGCGACCACTGCGTGCCGCCGCCCGGCGCCGGCGTGCTGGTGATGGCCGGCATGGCCTGGGCGAGCGCGAAAGTCGGCGCCAGCAGGACGGCGAAGCACAGCAGCCGACTGGCAAGCTTACGCATTCTTTCGCAAACGGGCAGCGAGTTGGCCGACGAAGTCGGCCGGGGCGGGGGTTTTCGCCGGCGGGGTGGTTTCCTGGCGCGGAATTTCCGCCAGCGTGCTGACCTGTCCCGGCGCCACGCCGAGCACCAGCCAGCTGTTGCCCAGTTCGAGGATGACGACCCGTTCGCGCGGCCCCACGGTGACGCCGGCCACCACGCGCAGCAGGCCGGCGGCCGCGCCCTGGGGCTGGCCGATGCGCTTGAGCAGCCAGAGCGCGCCGACGAGCAGGCCGAGAACGACGAGCAGGCCGACGATCATCTGTACCGCGCTGCCGCCCAAATCGGGCGGAGCGCCGGTTGCGATGCCGGCGAGGTTGGCGGGCGCCGCCGGTGCGGCCTCGTTGGCCGCCGCGCCGAACGACGTGGCGAGCAAAAGGAAAAAGAAAGACATTCGCGGCGACATGGCCACGAAGATTAGTCCGCGCACCGGCGGACGATTTCGCGATGAGGAGGGAAAAAGCCGCCTACTTGTTCAGCTTCCTCATGCGCTCCTGAGGGGTGATGATGTCGGTGAGGCGGATGCCGAACTTGTCGTTGACCACGACGACCTCGCCCTGGGCGATCAGCGTGCCATTGACCAGTACGTCCATCGGCTCGCCCGCCAGCCCGTCCAGCTCGACCACTGAGCCGTGGGCCAGCTGCAGCAGGTTGCGGATCGAAATCTTCGTGCGGCCGAGTTCGACCGTCAGATGCACCGGAATGTCGAGGATCAGCTCGAATCCCTGGGTGTTGTTCGGCGCGACGTGGTTGTCGCCCAACGGCTGGAAGCTGGCGGGCTGGGCGGTCGCCTTTTCCGCCGCGGCCTGTTCGTTCATCGCCGCCGCCCAGTCGTCCGCGGCGCCGCCGCTTTCGGCGGCCGCCTGCTCGCCCATGGCGGCTGCCCAGTCGTCCGCGGTGACCTGTTCTTCGTCCTGCTTGACTTCGTCGTTCATGGCAAACCCCTTTACTCCGCCGCCTCTTCGAGGGCGACGAACCTCTCGACTTTCAGTGCGTATTGCCCGTTGTTGGTGCCGTAGCGGCACTCCATCAGCGGCACGCCATCGACCTTCACCGTGACGAGTTCGCCGACTTCGATCGGCACGATGTCGCCGACCTTGAGGCGGGCGACCTCACCGAGGGACAGTGTCGAACCGCCGAGCGGTGCGACGAGTTCGACTTCCGCCGAGAGCAGCTGGCGGCGCAGCATGCCAGTCCAGCGCTGGTCGGAACCGGCCTGCTCGCTGTGCATCGTACTGTAGAGTACGTCGCGGATCGGCTCGATCATCGAGTAGGGCAGGCAAACGTGCATTTCCGCCGAGTTGCCTGACAGTTCGATCGTGAAGGTGAAGGCGACGACGATTTCCGAAGGCGTGGCGATGTTCGCGAACTGCGTGTTCATCTCCGAGCGGATGTATTCGAAATTGATCTCGTAGACCGGCTTCCACGCCTTCTCGTATTCGGCGAAGACGACCCCCAGCATGCCCTGGATGATGCGCTGCTCGGTGGCCGTGAAGTCGCGGCCTTCGACGCGGGTATGAAAGCGCCCGTCGCTGCCGAACAGGTTGTCGACGACGAGGAAGACCAGGTTGGGGTCGAAGACCAGCAAGCCGGTTCCGCGCAGCGGCCTCATCTGGATCAGGTTGAGGTTCGTGGGCACCACCAGGTTGCGGATGAAATCGCTGTATTTCTGCACACGCACCGGGCCGACGGAAATCTCGGTGCTGCGGTGCATGTAATTGAACAGGCCAATGCGCAGGTAGCGGGCGAAGCGCTCGTTGATGAGCTCCATCGTCGGCATGCGGCCGCGCACGATGCGCTCCTGCCGGCCCAGATCGTAGGGCCTGACGCCGCCGGTTTCCTCCTCCTGCGGCGCTTCGTCCGGCTCTCCCGTGACGCCCTTCAACAGGGCGTCGACCTCTTCCTGGGAGAGAAAGTCCTGGCTCATGGGACGCTAGGCTTACTGGACGATCAGCGAAGAGAAGAACACCGCCACGACCGGCCCCTCGTCGTTGCTGTCGAGTTTCGTCTTGGCCGGGTCGACGGGCGTGTTCGTCAGCGTCGCGTTGATCACTTCGCGGATCTGGTTGGCGAGAGCCTGCATGCCTTCCGGGGTGGACAACTCGGCGGCCTGCTTGCCGGAAAGGATCAGGAGCACCTTGTGGCGAATTTCCGGCATGTACTGCTTGACCTGCTTGGCCAGCAATGCTTCGGTCAGCTTCAGTTCGGGAATCGCCTGCACATAGGTTTCCTGCTGATCCGACTGCAGCTTGACGACGAAGGGATCGAGCTTGGCAAAGGCGGGGGGGCCCATTGGCGCTTTTTTCTTCGCCTTGGCGGTCTTGGCTGGGGGGGCGTCCTCGTCCTCGTCCTCGTCGGCCGGTTTCTTCATCAGCAGCATGAGGGCCGCGACAACGGCGATGACGACCACCAGCGCGGCGGCGACGATGATCAGCAGCAGTTTTTTCTTTTTCGGCGCGACGGGGGCGTCGCCCTCGGCGGCATCTTTTTTGGCGTCAGCCATGCATCACTCCTGTCCGGTGGGTGTGTCGGGCACGAGATACTTTAAAGCATCAGGCGAATACATCGACAAGGCCGCGACCGGACTTGAGACCGGCGGGCATCGCGCCGGCGTCGATTTCTCCGGACGATGTCCCGCCGGTGACCGGGGCGCCGGTGCGCATGCCGCGTCCTGTGCCGTCATGCTCCTGCCTGGCCGACTGGCCGGGCTGTTCGGCGCCCACCTGGGCCTGGCCGAGCTGGATGCCGGCCTCGGCGAGGATTTCGCGCAGCCGCGGCAGGGCGGCTTCGAGCGCCTCGCGCACGGCCGGGTTGGCCGAAACGAAGCTGGCGGCGGCCTGGTCGCCGGCGACCGAGAGCGTGACCGCGACACGGCCCATCTGCGGCGGGGTCAGCACCAGTTCGGCCTGGCTTTCCCTGTGGTGGGCCATCCAGACGATGCGGTTGCCGACCTCCTGTCCCCAGCCGGGGTCATTGACCGGATGTGCGACGGGTAGCGTCGGGCCGCCGCCCCGGGCGGCAGCGGGTGCATGGGGGGCGATGGCCGTTGCCGCCCATGCCGATTCCGCGTTCGCGGATGCCGGAGAACGGTCGCTTGCCGTCTGGAGACTGGCCGCAAAGGGCTTGCCCTGACTCGACAGGGCGTTGGCGTCGACCTTGCCGGATGCGACGGACTTTGCCGCGAGCGAAGCCGCCATGGCCTCGGCCGGAGCGCTTCCCGAATCGTCGCCGAGGGCGCCGGCCGGCGCGGACAAGGACAGGGCGCCGCGATCCTGCCCTTTGCCGACCGCTTGGGCCAGAACGGCAGAAATTGCCGCGGCATCGCCCTCAGCGGGATCGGCGGACTGGGTGACGCCCGTTGCCGCGAGCAGGCCCATGCCTTCGAGAAACGGCAACAGCGCGGCAAGCGCGTCCTCGGCGGCGGGCTTCAGCCACGGGGGCGGGTGCATTTCGGCGTCCGCTTCGCCGGCCATCTGGCGGGCTGCGGCCTGTCGGAACAGCGCGGCGAACTCTCTAATTTCGCCGGCAGCGGCGGAGACGTCCGCGCCCGGAGCGGCGGCGGCAATGGCGAGTCCGGGAGGCTGGGCGTTCGACGAGGCGACGGCGGGCAGGGCGAGCGGGACGGACATGGCGACGATCCTTGCAAGACGTTCAAAGGCAGCAATGCCGAGGTTTCTGCAAGTAACGTGCCATTTTCCGGAAAAGCGGCTATTCGTCGTCGCCCTTGCCGTGGCGATGGGCGGCATGTTCGTCGGACTGCTTTTGCTCCTGCCGGTTTTCGGCATAGTGCACGCGCGAGCGGTGGCGCTGGGCGAGCGTGTCGAAGGCCTTGACCTTGCCGCGCTGGTCGAGCCAGTGTTTCTGTCCGGCAGCGGTGCGCTGTTTCGACATCGCGACCATGGCGCGTGCCTGCTCGATGGCCTGGTCGATGCGGACGAGGAAATGCTGGTAATTGCGCCAGGTTTCCGGGGCGAGGCCGTGGCTGGCGGCATCGAGGAAGCGGGCCTGGTATTCGGCGCGGTATTCGATGAGCAGCGCGAGGCGCTGGCTCGCCTCCTGTTCGCCGGCAATCAGCTTGCCGAGCTGGCGCGTCGCATCGTCCAGGCGCAGGTTGGACAGGTCCAGCAGGGGCTGGAGACGGAAGGCTTTGCTCATGGGGAAAGTATACCCGCCGGAAAGGCTGTGACCGGCTCGGCTCACCTGTCGTCGGCGAACAGTGCGCCCAGGGCGTCCAGGCTGTGCGTGGCCTCGGCGCGCTCCTCGATGCCCTGCTGCAGGAAGGCCTCGAGCCGCGGGTAGAGGGCGATGGCGCGATCGAGCAGGGGGTCCGAGCCGGGCGCGTAGGCGCCAACGGCCAAGAGGTCGCGCGCGCGCTGGTAGCGCGACCAGAGTTGCTTGAAGCGGCGTACCCGGTCGAGATGTTCGGCGTCGATGAGATGGGTCATCGCACGCGAGATCGATTGTTCGATGTCGATGGCGGGATAGTGCCCCGCGTCGGCAAGCTGGCGGTTGAGCACGATGTGGCCATCGAGGATCGCGCGCGCCGCGTCGGCGATCGGATCCTGCTGGTCGTCGCCCTCGGCGAGCACGGTGTAGAAGGCGGTAATCGAACCGCCGCCGACCGGGCCGTTGCCGGCCCGCTCGACGAGCTGCGGCAGGCGCGCGAACACCGAGGGCGGATAGCCGCGCGTCACCGGCGGTTCGCCGATCGCCAGCGCGATCTCGCGTTGCGCCATCGCGTAGCGCGTCAGGGAATCCATGATGAGGAGGACCTGCTTGCCTTCCTCGCGGAACTGCTCGGCGATGGCCGTGGCGTAGGCCGCGCCCTGCAGGCGCATCAGGGGACTGACGTCGGCGGGGGCGGCCACGACCACCGAGCGCCGGAGGCCCTCGCCGCCGAGGTTCTGCTCGATGAACTCCTTGACTTCGCGACCGCGCTCGCCGATCAGGCCGACGACGATGACGTCCGCGGCGGTGTAGCGCGCCATCATGCCCAAAAGCACGCTTTTGCCCACCCCGGAGCCGGCGAAGAGCCCCAGCCGCTGTCCGCGCCCGACGGTCAGGAGCGCGTTGATGGCGCGGATGCCGACATCGAGCGTCTGGGCGATGGGCGCACGCTGCAAGGGATTCAGGGGACGGCCGACGAGGGAACGTGCGGTGTGTCCGCTCAGGGGGCCGAGACCGTCGAGTGGCCGGCCGTTGCCGTCGACGACGCGACCGAGCAGCTCGTTGCCCACCGGCAGGTGCTTGGCGCGATCGAGGCTGCGGCGGCGCGGCCCGTCGACCTGTCCCAGGCGCGGCGGCGCCGGCGGGATTTCGATGGGCGCGACGTGGGCGCCGGGAGCTAGGCCGTAGACGTCCTCGGTCGGCATCATGAAGAGGCGCTCGCCGGCGAAGCCGACCACCTCGGCCTCGACGCTGCCGCCGCCGGGCGTCTCGACCCGGCAGCCGGAACCGAGTGGCAGCTTGAGTCCGGTCGCTTCCATGACCAGCCCGTTGATGCGCGTCAGTCGGCCGGCGATGCGGAAAGGCTGCGGTGTCGCAGCGCGTCGCCGGCAGTCGGCGAGAAAGTCGCGTACCCGCTCAGGCCTCATCGACGTCGCCGCGCCTGAAAGTCGACGCGGGCGGGACGGCGCTCTCCGCCCAGGCCGATTCGATGCCGAGGCTGGCCAGCACGCGCTGCCAGCGCATCGCCACCGTGGCGTCGACTTGGCTGCCGCCCGCCTCGAGCACGCAGTCGCCGCGTGCGAGCTTCGCATCCTCGTGGATGCGGTGGCCGGCGTGGGCGAGCTGGTCACCCAGATAGGAGCGCAAGAGCGAGGCGTCCTCCGGATGCAGATAGATCGCGACATGCTGGTGCGGCAACTGGGCGAGCGCTTCGCGCACCACGGCAAGGAGCGTTTCCGGGCGGGCGGCGATGTCCTGACGGATCACCTGGCGCGCCAGTTCGACGGCCAGCGCCAGGGTTTCGTCGGCCACCTGAACGTCGAGTTCGCCGAGATAGCGTTCGAGGCTGTCGGCGGCAGCGGCCAGACGCCGCGCCTCCTCGAGCGCCTGCGTCCGTCCTGCCTCGAAACCGGCCCGGTAGCCTTCCTCCCTGCCCTTGCGCAGGCCTTCATCGCGCGCCTGCTGGTGGATCTGCTCGATTTCCTCGGCGGTCGGCAGCCTGACGTTTTCGACCGGCTCGCCGCCGTCCTTCTCCGCGGGCGTCTCGGCGGCGGGGGCGGGCGCCGGCTTGAGGGGATGTTCGCGCCTTTCCTCGCCGAAGCTCGCCAGCTCCCAACGTTCCCAGGCGGTCAGCTTGGCCGGATCGCCCATGTCAGATCATCACGTCGTCGCCGCCCTTGCCGCCGAGCTGGATCTGGCCTTCGTCGGCCAGGCGGTGGGCGATCTTGAGGATTTCCTTCTGTTCCGCCTCGACTTCGGAAAGACGCACCGGGCCTTTCGATTCGAGATCCTCGCGGAGCATCTCGGCGGCGCGCTGCGACATGTTCTTGAAAATTTTCTCGCGCAGCTCGGGCGAAGCGCCCTTGAGGGCGACGATCAGCGAATCGGACTGGATCTCGCGCAGCAGAAGCTGGACGCTGCGGTCGTCCACATCGAGCAGGTTCTCGAAGACGAACATTTCGTCGAGAATTTTTTGCGCCAGGTCGGGATCGTACTCGCGCACGTTGTCGACGATGGCGGTTTCCACCGCCTGGCCGACGAAGTTGAGAATCTCGGCGGCGTGGCGGATACCGCCCATCGCCGCTTTCTTGACATTCGAGGCCGAGCCGGCCAGGAGGCGCGTCAGCGCCTCGTTGAGCTCCCTGATCGCCACCGGCTGCACGCCGTCGAGCGTGGCAATCCGCAAGAGCACGTCGTTTCTCAGACGCTCGGAAAACAGCTTGAGCACCTCGCCGGCATGGTTGTATTCGAGATGGACGAGGATGGTGGCGATGATCTGCGGATGCTCGTTCTTGATGAGATCGGCCACCGTCGCGGCATCCATCCACTTGAGGCTCTCGATGCCCGCCGTGTCCCCGCCCTGCAGGATACGGCCGATGAGGTTTGCCGCCTTGTCGTCGCCGAGCGCCTTGGTCAGCATGGTGCGGATCATGTTCTCGTCGGCCGAAAGCGGCGAGCCCTTGGCGATGTGGGCCTCGAATGCGTCGATCAGTTGCTCGACCTTCTCGCGCGGTACCGACTTGATGCCGGCCATCGCGTGACCGAGCTTCTGCACCTCGCGCGGTCCCAGATGCTTCAATACCTCGGCCGCCGCATCGGGACCGAGGGACAGCAGGAGCATCGCGCTCTTTTCGAGTCCCTCGTCAGCTCCCCCCGGCACCCATCCACTCCTTCACGAGTTCGGCAACGACCTTCGGCTCCCTCTGCGCCACTTCGCGGGCCCCCTTGAGGCGTTCCTCGAATGTCGGCTCTTTGGGCCCTTCTTCCACGTGCTCTTTTACTGACTCGAGAGCAGCCAACTCCTCCGCCTTCGCGTGTTCCGCCGCGGCCGACAGCATGCCGAAGACGGGCTTGAGCAGCTTGATCCAGATCAGGAAAGCGATCAGGGCGAAAATCGCATACTTGCCGAGCTCCTTGGCGAGGGCGATGGCGGCCGGGTCCTGCCAGAGCGGCAGTGCGGGGATCGCCTCCGGCGCCGTCTCGACAAAGCTCGCGTTGGCCACGCTGATCGAGTCGCCGCGCGCCGCGTTGAATCCGACCGCCTCGCGCACGAGGTCGTTGATACGCTTCAGTTCGTCGGCGGAAAGCGGCACCGGACGGCCCGGCACACCGTCTTTGACCGGCCCCGGCTTGTGATTGATGGCGACGGCGATGGACAGACGCCTGATCGAACCCGGTGCGCCGCGCGTGTGGCGCACGGTCTTGTCGAGCTCGTAGTTGATCGTCGCGTTCCGGGCATAGTTGCCGCCGGCGCCCGCGCTTCCGGCTGCCCCGCCGACCTGTGGATTGGTGATCGGCGCGGTCGCCGGTACCGGTGGCTGGTTGGTGAGCGCACCGGGAATGCCGAAGGCCGGCGGCGTGCCGCTGCCGGAGTCGGCCATCTGCTGGCTGCGGATCGCGATGTCCGGCGCGGGATTGGGCAGATAGCTCTCATCCACCTGTTCGACGTGGGAAAAGTCGATGTCCGCCGTCACCTGGGCGCGGAAGTTGTTGCGACCGATCAGCGGTTCGAGGATGGCTTCGATCCGTCGGGCGTACTGCGCTTCGACTTCCTTCACATACTTAAGCTGGGTGGCGTCCAGTCCGGCGGTGCGAAAGGGGTCGCGTTGCTGCGAGATCAGGTTGCCGTCCTGGTCGATCACACTCACGTTGGCGGGATTGAGCTGCGGCACCGACGAGGAAACCAGATGCACGATGCCGGCCAGTTGCAGGCCGTCCAGCGTGCGGCCCGGATGCAGGCTGACCAGCACCGAGGCGGAGGGCTTGAGTTCGTCGCGCAGAAAAGCGGTCTGCTTCGGAATCGCCAGATGCACGCGCGCGGCGCGCACGGCGCCGAGCGTCTGGATCGAGCGGGCGAGTTCGCCTTCCAGGCCGCGCTGGTAATTCACTTGCTCGGCGAACTGGCTGATGCCCAGCTTCTGGTTTTCCATGACCTCGAAGCCGACCATGCCGCCCTTGGGCAGGCCTTCCGAGGCCAGGCGCAGACGCACGTCGTGCACCATGCTGGCGGGGATCAGGATCGCACCGCCGCCTTCGCTGTACTTGTAGGGAATCTTCTGTTGCTGAAGGCTGGCGACGATCTGCCCGCCGTCCTGGTCGGAAAGATTCGAGAACAGCACGCCATAGGGCGGCTCCCGCGTCCACAGCCAGGCGGCGGCCAACAGCGCGATGGCGAGCGCGACCGCCGCCATCGCGGCGAGTTTCTGCTTCGCCGTGAGGCGCGCGAGCGTGTCGGAATTGAAGGGGAAGGCGGGCATCGCCGCGGCCTGTTCTGCCATGAAGTCGTGATTCGTCGATGGGCTGAGGGATTGTGGCGTGGGGAAGCAAGAGCGGTTCCCGCAAGCAGCGGCAAAAATTGCCGCCATTTCGGTTATTGTTCGCATCTTATTCGCCGTATCGCCCGCGCCGACTTTTTGCGAACATCCGCGCCATGACACCAATCGACCTCGCCGCGCCGCAGGCAACCGGGATACCGACCGATCCGGCCCGGCTCGCCGAAGCCTTCCGCCTCTTCAACCAGGTGTCGGAGGAACTGTCGACCGCCTATCGGGCGCTGGAACGCCAGGTGGAGGCGCTCACCGCCCAGCTGGCGGTCGCCAACGCCGAGACGCAGCGCCTGCGCGAGGAGGCCGAGCGCAACAAGCGGCTCACGGCCATGGGCGAGATGGCCGCCCAGCTCGCCCACCAGCTGCGGACGCCCCTGGCGGCCGCGTTGCTTTATGCCGGCAACCTGGAAAATCCCGATCTGCCCGAATCGGCACGCATCGGCATCGCGCAGAAGACCGTGGGGCGGCTCAAGCATCTCGAACGGCTGATCCAGGACATGCTCCTCTTTGCGCGCGGCGAGGTGCTGGGCCGCGAAGAGTTCGCCGTCGATGACCTGCTCGGCGAACTGACCCACACCTTCGAGCCGCTCGCCAAGGCCCGTGGCGTCGAATTCGTCGCCGCCGCGGCGCCGACCGGCTTGACCGTCGCCGGTAACCGCAAGGCGCTCACCGGGGCGCTGACGAACCTGCTCGAAAATGCCCTGCACGCGGTGGCGGGCGCCGCCGCGGCGCCGCGCATCGCGCTGGGCGTGACGGCGACTGAAGAACGCCTCGCGTTTTCCGTTAAGGACAACGGACGCGGTATGCCGCCTGACGTCGTCGCGCGCCTGTTCGAGCCCTTCTACACCACGCGCGCCGAAGGCACCGGTCTGGGACTGGCCATCGCCCACGGCGTGGCGCGCGCCCACGGCGGCGGCATCGACGTCGAATCGGCGCCGGGCGTCGGCGCCGAGTTCGTCCTTACCGTGAGCCGGGGAGGCAAGAACGCCAACGACAATAGGGAGCCCGCCTGATGGCGACGACGAAAAACGCGATGCACCTCCTGGTCGTCGAAGACGACGAGGCGCTGCGCGACGCTTTGCTGATCACGCTCGACGCCGCCGGCCATCGCGCCCGCGGCGTCGACGGCGGGCCGGCGGCGCTCGCTCTGATCGAGCGCGAAAACTTCCACATGGTGATCTCCGATCTGCGCATGAGCCCGATGGACGGCCTGCAGCTGCTCGCGGAAATCCGCATGCGGAAACCTGGCCTGCCGGTGCTCCTGATGACCGCTTTCGGCGATGTCGACAAGGCGGTGGCGGCGATGAAGGGCGGCGCCTGCGATTTCATGCTGAAGCCCTTCGAGCCGAAGGCGCTGATCGACCAGATCGAGCGCTACGCCATCCCCCCGGTCGCCGAGGGTGTCGTGGCCGCCGATCCGAAAACCCGTGAGGTCCTGCTCCTGGCGGCGCGCGTGGCCAAGACCGATGCTACCGTGCTCTTGACCGGAGAATCTGGAACCGGCAAGGAAGTGTTCGCTCACACCATCCACGGCCAGTCGCAGCGCGCCAAAGGTCCCTTCGTTGCGATCAACTGCGCGGCGATTCCCGACAACCTGCTCGAAGCCACGCTGTTCGGCTACGAGAAGGGCGCCTTCACCGGCGCGCAGAGTGCGCAGGCGGGCAAGTTCGAGCAGGCCGACGGCGGAACCCTTTTGCTCGACGAAATCTCCGAAATGCCGCTCGCCTTGCAGGCCAAGCTCTTGCGCGTGCTGCAGGAACGCGAGGTGGAGCGCGTCGGCGGCAGGAAGCCGCTGCCGGTCGACATCCGCGTGCTGGCGACCTCGAACCGCGACATGGTGACCGAGGTGGCCGCCGGTCGTTTCCGCGAAGACCTGTATTACCGCCTCAACGTGTTTCCCCTCGCCATTCCCGCGCTCAGGGAACGTCCCGGCGACATCCTGCCGCTGGCGCGGCATTTTCTTGCCCTGCACGGCGCACGCCTGGGGCGCGCCGCAAAACTCGGCCCGGACGCCGCGGCAAAACTTGCCGCCCACACTTGGCCGGGCAACGTGCGGGAACTCGAAAACGTCATGCAGCGGGCGCTGATTCTCGCGTCCGGCGATGTCATCGAGGCCGAACACCTGCTCTTGCAGCCCGGTGCCGGCAATCCGCCCCCCGCTACCGAAACCGCGCCGACCAGCCCCCAGGGCGCAGGACGCCACGCAGTGGCGGTCCCGAGCGCAGCGAGGGATGCGGCGCAGCCGCACACTTTCGCCGCGCCGCCTGCGGCAGCGCCTGTCGCGCCCGCCAACATGAAGGACCTCGAACGCCAGCACATTCTGGATACGCTCGCCCGGGTGGGCGGCTCGCGGAAGAAGGCCATCGAGCTGCTCGGTATCTCCGAGCGCACTTTGCGCTACAAGCTTGCGCAATATCGCGAGGAAGGTTATCTTAAGGACGACGGATCGCAATGATCCTCGATCAGCACGGGAATTGCTCAACAACGGCTATGGCGATCGATACACGCAACCTCGAACAAATGCTCGCCGAACTGCGCGCCGCGAGCGCCGTCGCGCAAGGCGGAGGGGCGCCCGCGCGTCCCGCCGACGGTGCGGACTTCGGCCAGGCGCTCAAGGCGGCCATCGACCAGGTCAACGCCGCCCAGCAACAGGGGCAGCAAATGGCGCAAGCCTTCATCGCCGGCGAGGAGAACGTCAATCTGCAGGATGTCATGATCAACCTGCAGAAAGCCAGCTTGTCCTTCCAGCAGATGGTGCAGGTCAGGAACAAACTCGTTACGGCCTACCAGGACGTGATGAACATGCCCGTTTGAGGGCATTTCAGGCAGTCTCAAATAACACCATAACTCGTTAAAAAACAGAGAATTAGTGATTCTCTGGGTATCTGGCTGTTTCTTGCAGTCTCAGGCAGTTGTGGGTAAAACTTGTGGGTATGGAAGTCGTATACCCACGCCTATGACACCCCTCGCCGTCCTGCTTGAAGTCGCCGACTGTCCCGACCGCTGCGCGCCCTGCGGGTGCCGGTAATGGTCTGTTATGTCTGGCGCCCCGGCTTGGCCAACAGCCTGTCCGGTTCGCTGCGCTCATGGGTTTATTCAGGCGCTGCGCGCAGCGTGGGGTTGTCCCCCGCCCACCCTGCGGTCGGCCTGCGGCGGCTCGCACTGCGTTGCTCGTTTCCGCCTCGGCCGCCTCGCACCCGTCCGCCCCCATGAATGGGGGCTCCCCAAGATCAGAGCGCCGTCCCGCCAGCGCCGACTTTCATGCCATCCTTCCATCTTGCCGTCGCCTGTCATACACTTGCTCGATACCGTTTAAGGACGCGACATGAGCGCCACTGACCGAATCACCATCGACCCGGCCATTTGTCATGGCAAGCCCTGCATTCGCGGACTGCGTTATCCGGTGGAAAACCTTCTCGAATTGCTGGCGGGCGGCATGAGCATCGAAGAGGTGCTTGAGGATTACGAAGACCTGGAGCGCGAAGACATCCTTGCCGCCCTTTCCTATGCAGCCCGGCTGACACACGTGAAGCGGATGGAACCCTTGGCGGCATGAAGTTTCTGATCGACGCGCAGCTGTCGCGCAGACTGTGCAAGTGGCTGCGCGAAGCCGGACATGATGTCGCCACACCCTTGACCGTGTATTTTGGCAGGAACATGAACATGCCCCTCTGAGCGGGCTTCGTCTAGCGCAAACCGCTTTCGCGCGCCTTGCGTTCACGCTCCACCTTGATGATGTAGCGCTGGATCAGCGTCATCATCGGTCCTGGCAGATCGACGAACTCACAGCCGGCGCGGCGCACGCGAGCGCCGCTTCTCAACACGATCTCGAACAGGCTGCGCACCCGTAGCGTGCCGGTCACGACGCCGACTTCGGGCAGCTCGACGCTGCATCCGGGAAACTGCATGTCGGTGTCGAAGGGAACCGGTTCCGGCGGGGCGGAAAGCCCCAGGCCGCCGCCGCTGATGTCGAAGACGTTGGCTTCATAGGGAAATTCGCCGCCGTCGGGCATGGGGATTTTCATGCGGCACTTGAGCGGGCGCATGATCGGCGTGACGAGCCGGTAGAACTCGCGCCGCTGCAGGCGCAGCACCTCTTCCGGCAGCGCGGCGCGAAAGGCCGACCGGTCGCCGAATTCGATTTTCTCGAAGCGGCGCAGGATGAACTGCACGCGCACCTTGTCCAGCGTGGTGACGCAAAAATGCTTCTCGGCATCGAGCGATTTGCGGTTCATCTCGCTGCTCGGGCCGTAGTCGAGCACCACGTGATCGTCCTCGACCGCCGCCAATGTGGTGATCAGCATGTGGCGCCCTTCGTCGAAGAACACGGTGATCTGCGAGACATGCTCATACAGCCCGCGCAGCACCGCGAGCACCTCGGCGCGGGAGCGCAGCATGTATTGGTCGTATTCGCCCGGGGCGAGATTGGCAGGGGGCGGTGGGGTGTGAGCGGGCGCGTTCATGGCGGAGCTCATTCTATTCTGGCGCCATGCCCGGCTCCGGGGGAAGTGCGCCGTGGGCGCCTTTTTGTTCCACCTGATACAGCCAGGCGAGCAGTTCGGCGACGGCGACATACAGGGCCGGCGGAATGTGATCGTCGAGATCGACCTGGGAGAGCAGGGTGACGAGTTCCGGCGATTCGTGCACATACACCCCGTGCGCTTTCGCCCGCGCGATGATTTCCTCGGCGATCAGGCCGCGCCCTTTCGCCACCACCTTGGGCGCCCGGTCGCCCGGCGCGTATTTGAGCGCAACGGCCAGCGAGCGTTCGTCCTTGCCGGGCAGGGTGCTCACGCGCCCTCCGGCATCTCTTCATGTCTGACCTGGAAGCCCAGAAGCGGCACGCCCGCCGCTTCCAGCGCGGCGGCCAGTTGCGGCGCCGCGTCGCGCAAGTCGGCCGCGCTGGCGCCGTGGGACGTGGCGAGCACGATGCGTACGCCGTCGGCGGTCAGCCGCAGATTCGCATCGACGCGCCCGAGGCGCGGCGTCGTCAGCGACAGCGACGTTTGCCAGCGCAGCGTTTCTTCCTCGCTGCCGTCGCCCTCGCGCTCGTTCTCCCATTCGATCTGCCAATCCATCGTCTGACGCGGCCAGACTTCCCCATGCCAGGCGAGGCGGTGCATCGCTACGGCATCGAGCTGCTGCTGCACCAGCGGGCGCAGGGCTTCGGGCGCCGCGGGCGCGGGCCCTGCGTTTTTTGCCACCGTCTCGCCAGCGCCGACTTTTTCAGGTACCGCCTGCTGCAGGTTTTGCAGGATGGTGTCAGTGCTTACTGCCGGGCGCCCCGCGCTTTCAGCGGCGGCTTGCGCAAAGGCTGTTGGCGCCGAACGCTGGCCCTGCGGTTCCTGCAGAAGCTGCGCGAGCGGCAGCCGACCGGTGACCCACTGGGCCTGATGCGCTTCGTAAAACACGCCGCTTTGCGAGACGGCGCGCGCCAAAGTCGGCGCCAGCAGGACGGCGGCCTGCTGTCCGAGCGGCGGCCGGTCGAGTAGCGGCTGTCCGCCATTGAGGCGTGCCGGCGGGGCCTGCTGCCCTTCGGCCGGCAGCAGCTGCGCGATCATTCGCGCGACCGGGCTGAACTTGGCAAAGGCATACGGGGCGGCATTGCCCCCGGCGGCATTCGGGTCGGCCTGGCGCGCGATGATGCCCTTGGCCGTGCGATCGACCACCACGAGATCGAGCACGTCGTTGGCTTTGGCGCCTTCGGGCAACTGCAGGGTGATCTGCCGGCCGGCGACGAGCGCCCGGTAAGTGTTGTCGGGCAGGGCCTCCTGGATGCGCGCGGTGAAGTTCTGGCCTGGACGCAGATCGTCGAGCTTGGCCGGCAGTTCGCGCGCCGGCGTCACCGGCTGGAGCAGATTCGTTTCCGTCTGCATGCGCAGACGGACGCCGGCATCAGGGGGAATCAAGGCCATGCGTTATGCTCCGGAGCCGGGCCGTCGAGGCAGGCGCGGGAAAAGCTTAGCCGCCGGCGCCGTATGCCTCGTCGACCCGCCGCTTGCGGGCATCGCCCGTCAGAAAATGCCGCACCTGCTCCATCCAGGGTTCGGTGTGCCGACGTATTTCGGCGTCGTCCTGCAGGATGCGGCGGATCAGGTCACGCTTGCGTTCTGCTTCGCTGGGGTCGGTTATGCGGTCGGCGGCATCGCGCATCAGCGTGTCGCGCAGGCGGGCGACCGCGCGCTCCAGATCGATCAGACGCTCCCAGTCGTTGGCCTTGGCGGCTTCCACCATGCGGGCGGAAAGCGCGCTCATCTGTTCGTAGATCTCGATCTGTGCAGGCATCAGCAGCATGGTAGCCATCACTCCGGCTTTGTGCCGTCGGAAACAACGGTCGGATCGTCGGCTATTTCCTCCCACGCCTGCTTGATCTCGACGAGCAGGCCTTGTACTTCGGCGAGGGCAGCGGCATCGCTGTGCAGATTGGCAAAGAGCAGCCGGTCGGCCATGTAATCGTAAAGTGCGGCGAGCCGCTCGGCGAGCTCGCCGCCTTGCGCGAAATCGAGACTGGCCTTGAGGCCATTGGCAAGAATGTCGATGGCGCGCGAGATTTCTTTCCCTTTGGTGGCGACATCCTGGCTTTCGATTGCCTGACGGGCTAAAGCAATCGCCAGCAGGGCGCCATCGAAGAGCATCAAGATCAGCTTGTGCGGGCTGGCCGCCATCACGCCGGTTTCGACGCCGATAGTCCGGTAGGAGGCGGTAGGAGATTGGGAAGGGGCGAACATAGGCGTGTCAGGAGTTGGAGGAAATTTTCGGCAGATTGGCCAGTTGCTGGGCGAGATACTGGCTGGTCTGGTTGAGGCTGGCGATGGTCGAGTCCAGCGCGGTGAATTTGGCGCGGTAACGGGCCTCGATGTCCTGCAGACGGCGCTGCATCGTTTCATACTGCTTTTGCAGCGTCTTGATCGAGGCATTCACGCCCTGGGTGCGGCTGTCGATGAGACCGCCGGTTTCGAGCATCGATTTGAGGGCGTTCGCGAAACGCACGGCGACGCCTTCGTTGCCGCTCGTCGTCTGGGTCATCAGACCCTTGACGTCGAGTGCGTCGTCGTTGAGCGCCGCCGTCAGTTTCGCGGTATCGAGCGAGAGCGTGCCGTCCTTTTGCAGGCGCACGCCGAGATCGGAAAGCGTGCCGATGTCGCCGAAACCGGCGACGCGCGTGAAGAGCAGCTGATTGAGTCGCGACTGGATCGTGCGCATCGCCGCATCGCCGGTCAGCGTGGCGGCCTTCTTGGTTTCCGTATCGTATTTCGCGACGCTGTCGATCTGCTTCTTGGCATCGTTGAATGCCTTGACGAAGCCGTCGAAGGCGGCGACGACCGCCGCCCTGTTCTTGCCGACCGTCACCGTGGTCGAACCGACGCCCGTCAGGTTCAGGGTCACGCCGTCGATCGCATCGGCGATCGTGTTCGTGCTGCGCGTGATCGACAGGCCGTTGATCGACAGCGCGGCATCGTCGGCGTTCTGGGTGGTCGCAAGACTCGCCGAAGCGAGATTGCCGAGCGCGAACGTACCGCCGCTGCCCGCATCGGTGACGGAGACCGTGATCGCGCCGCCGCTGCCGAGCGTTTTCGAAGCGAGCAGCAGCCGGTAGTTCGTGCCGTCATTGACGATGCTGGCCGTAACCCCCGCATTGGCAGCGTTGATCGCATCGCGGATGCCGGCGAGCGTGTTGTTCGAGGAATCGATCGTGACATCGACCGGCGTGCCGCTGCCGATCTGGATCGACAGCGTGCCGGTCGTGAAGGTGTTCGTCGCCGCGGTGTAGGGATCCGTCGAGCGCAGCGCGTGGTGTTTGGCCAGCTGCGTGACGGTGATCGCATAGCTGGCGCTCGTCGGGCTGCCGGAAACGCTGGCCGTCGCCGCTTCCTTGTTCGAGCTCGAAGCCGTCAGCCCCGTGTAGGTGCCGACCGTCTTCAGGGTGTTGACGGCGCCTTGCAAGCCAGCCAGCGCGCTTTTCACGGCGCCGTAGGCGGAAATTTTTGCCTGGTAGCTGGCCTCCTTCGCGGCGAGCGCGGTCAGCGGCCGGCCCTCCACCGCCATCAGCTTGCTGACGATGCCGTTGATGTCGAGGCCCGAGCCGAGGCCGGGCGATGAGATGGTTGCCATGGTGGTGATCCTTTCCTGCCGATCTTAACGGCAATCGCCGCCGGAAGATTAGGGAAACGCTGAATAAATTGCTGCGCGGGCGAATCGCTGCGTTGCGCGGTGCTCGCTCCCTCGCCTAACTCATTGTTATGTCTCGGTCGCTGCGCTCCGTGCGCCTTGCGCTTCATCCCGCTCGCTGCTTTCTTCAGCGTTTCCTTAGAGCAGGAAACGTTCCATTGATTCCGTAGCCGACCCGCCAGCGCCGACTTTTTGGGCGGCCGGGAAAACGACGAGGCCCGCGCGGCGATGCCGGGCGGGCCTCGGTGCGGCATAGTGCCTGCCTTATGTCAGCAGCATCCCCTGCATCCGATCCAGCGAGCGGGCGATTTCCAGCATTTCCTCGGAAGGAATCTGGCGGATCGTCTCGCCGGTCTTCGCATCGGTGATTTTCACGATCATCTTGCCCGTCGCGTCGTCGACCGAAAACTGCAAGCTGTTCGGCGACTTGTTTTCGACCAACTGGCGCAGGGTTTCGACGGCCCGGCGCAAATCCTCGGCTTTCGGCTGCTGCGGGGAGGAAGCGGCGTCTGGCGCGACCGCCGGCTTCGCCGCCTGGGCAGGCGCGCCCTCGCGGGCGACCGGCTTCGGCAGCGGGGCGCCGGTATTGCCGATCATATTGATTACCATGACTTCTCTCCTTGAGCTTGGGGCGCCGACGGACTAGCCGTCGGCGCCATCTGCCTCGGTCCGATCAACCGCGCAGCAAGGACAGTACGTTCTGCGGCAGCGCATTGGCCTGGGCGAGCATCGCGACGCCGGCCTGTTGCAGGACCTGCACGCGGGTGAGGTTCGCGGTTTCCGCCGCGAAGTCCGCGTCGCGAATCCGGCTTCTGGCGGCCGAGAGGTTTTCCGACGAGGTTTGCAGGTTGGCGATGGTCGTCTCGAAACGCGACTGCAGGGCGCCGAACCTGGCGCGTTGGTTATTCAACGCATCGAGCGCGGAGTCGACGATGCGCAGGGCGTTGGTGGCGTTGGCGACCGTCGAGACGTCGAGTTCCGCAACTCTTCTGAGCGTGCTGGAGACCGTCGTGCCCGAGGCAATGACGGTCGAGGAGAGCACGCCTGCCCGGAACGCGGCGTTGGCGCTGGTGGTGATCGAGTAGGACCTCGAGGAGTCGAGCGTGACCTGGCCGCCGGCGGAGACGGTGCCGAAGGTGGCGGCGGTCAGCGTCACGGGGGTGCCGGAACCCAGCTGGATGCCCATGCCCACGACGGAACCGGTGGTGGCGGCGCCGATGTTGATCGTCGCGCCGTCGTCGGCGGTGAGGAGGATCGCCGTGTTGTCGGAATTGAGCCTGGCGGTGATGCCGGTCTTCGAGGAGACCTCGTTGAAGGCGTTGACCGCCTGGGTGAGGCCGTCGGCGGTATTGGCGTCGGAGACGGTGAAGGCGATGGTCTGGATGTTGGCGGTACCGCCGACGACGCCGGCCGCGTTGGAGGTGAATACCTGGATCGAGGCGGTGCCGGAGCCGGTGAAGTCGAGCACGGTTTCGGTGCGGGCGCTGGCGCGGATGCCGGTGGCGGGTCTGGCGTTGATGGCGTTGGCGATGTCGCGGGCGGAGTCGCTGGTGGTGGTGGTGATGGTGGCGGAGCC
>Ga0209207_1000129_pt1 | contig 59139 bp, 52 predicted proteins | sample SaghotsprinmetaG_FD_184140 | JGI IMG/M metagenome (GOLD analysis project Ga0209207, IMG submission 184140) | Hot spring microbial communities from South Africa to study Microbial Dark Matter (Phase II) - Sagole hot spring metaG (SPAdes) (version 3) | ecosystem: Environmental > Aquatic > Thermal... | reverse complement strand
ATAAATGCCGCGATAAACCACAGAACGGCAGTGGTCATTGGGGTTGTGAGCATTGGGATAGGACCTCTCTCAAAACACGCAAGATCTCAAGCCATATTGTGCCACCAGTCCTCCAACTTTGGGCCGCTTTCGTTTCTTCATGCCTAGGTGTCTTGGGGCCTTTGTGGTTGATAGGTGACGAAAAATTTACTTGACACGATCCCCATCCATTGCTGAGAATAGAGGACTGGACATTACTGGCACGGACCAGGTGGGAAACGCTGGTTAGGCAACTTCCAGGCCAGTCAGCTACCTGTACGGCTGCTTTTGGAGTGATTTGAATGACCTACGCAATTATTGAGACCGGTGGCAAACAGTTGCGGGTGGAACCAGGCCGCTTCTACGATGTCGATCGCCTTGCGGTGGACGACGACGCGACGGTGACGATCGATCGCGTTCTGCTGGTGCAACATGACGGGGAAGTGACGATCGGGCAACCGATGGTGACGACGGCAACGGTTGAGGCCAAGGTGATCGGCCATCGGCGTGGACGCAAGATCATCGTCTACAAGATGCGTCCCAAGAAGAAAACCCGCAAAAAGCAAGGTCACCGTCAGGAACTCACCCGGCTGTTGATCCAATCGATCACCCTGAACGGGACAGCCCTCGCCACAGCCGACATGGCAGCCAAGGAAGAGGCCGCGATCCCCGTGGCAGTAACGGTAGAAACCGACGCGTAGTTGGGACCGGAATTCGATCGGAGTTCGATGCGAGTTAAACGTGAGTTCGACGTGAGTTAAACGTTAGTTAGAGGAGATAGAACATGGCTCATAAGAAAGGAACGGGCAGTACCCGCAACGGTCGCGACTCCAACGCCCAGCGACTAGGGGTGAAGCGCTATGGGGGCGAAACCGTCAAGGCGGGCAATATCCTGATTCGGCAACGCGGCACCAAATTCCACCCTGGAAATAATGTCGGACGGGGCAATGATGATACCCTATTTGCCCTCGTGGATGGTGTGGTCACCTTCGAGCGCAAGGGCAAGAGCCGCAAGCAGGTGAGTGTGTATCCCGTTGCCGCTGCTTCCGCCTAGGACCAATGGATGATTTATTACCAACCGCCTATCTTGGCCTGCTGGTAGCGTTGCTGGCAGGCACTAGCTGGTTTGTCTTCCGGCAAATTCTGCGCACCCGCAAGCTGGAAGGCAATCTATCGGTGCTGCGATCGAAGCTATCCCAGGATCGGGGTACGGCCCAAGAGCATTACGAGTTGGGCAGTATCTACCTGAGCAAAAAGCTCTACAGCCCAGCGATCGCGCAGTTCCAGAAGGCGATTAAGGTGGGCCAAACGCCCCCAGCGGAAGAGGCGCGAATTTACAACGCCCTAGGCTTTGCCTATTTTTCCCAAGATCAGTACGATCTGGCGATCCGCCAATACAAAGAGGCGATCAAACGGGATGCGCAGTATGTGGTGGCCTTCAATAACCTGGCCAATGCCTACGAGAAGAAGCAATTATTGGCTCCAGCCCTGGAAGCCTATGAACAGGCGTTGAGTTTTGACCCGAATAATGCGATCGCCAAGCGACGGGCAGAGTCCCTGCGACGACGGGTCGTGCCCTCCACCTAGTAGATCGGCAAGAAAATTTGCAACGTTTGTAGTGCAGGCTTTAGCCTGGAACGACTGAAGTCGTTACTACGTTCGCGTAGCGTCTCCGCAGGAGAAACCTTGCGAAACTTTATGTTTACTATAGCAATCCCAGATGATTCATGAGAGAAGCCAATCCTATATCTACTGATAGAGATTCACTATGTCCCTTCCCATTCTCATAAATGACTTAGGATTGCTATAGCAGTCTTGTCGTCTTGTGGGATCGCCATCCCGGCTGTCTCAATCGCTTCACTTCGATCCCAGGCAAGATGCCTGCCCGACTGGTGCCGGTTCGATCTGATTGCGGATGCTGATCCACAGTCCGAGCGCTATACACTACCCTAGGAAAGGAAGTGTTGCGCCTGCTAGGAGCGATAGTTATGGCTGAGTCAGAAGTGCCCAAGGAGTCAGCGATCGTTGAAGTGAGTGCCGAAACCAGTGAGTTGGTGGAAACTTGCCTCAAGGATGAACCCGATGACCTGAAGCAAGCCACGAAGGAACTCATCGAAGCGCTGAAGCGGAAGACCGAGGCGGAGGTGAAGGAGGCAACTGCGGTTACCCAAAAGGCGTATGAGTCGGCTGTGGCCCAGGCACGGGCGGCTTATCTCAATTTTGTGCAACAGACCACCAAGGCCGTCGAAGAGAACCGGATTGTTGATCCCAATAGTATTGACAAAACCCTGGACTTGGTTAAATCCCAGGCGGAGAAGAATTGGGATTGGATCACGAAGGAAGTGACGGATTTGGGCGATCGCATTACGGAAGCGGCGAAGGCAGCCTGGGAAAAGCTGACGGCTCCCCGCGAGGATAGCAAGTCGGGGGAGGATTAACGCCAACCGACGAGATTAGGGGACCGGTGAGCGCAAAATGGGTATTTCGCGAGGTGTCCTTATGGCATCGATATGGCATCGATCGCTTGGTGCTGACCCGATCGCAGTTCATTCCAGGGGCGATCGCACGACCCAGGCGCTTTCAGGGCGCAATCGCCAGCACCGTGATGATCTCGTCGCGCCGCCTCGTTGTGCCGCAGTATAACGACACCGGTCAACAGCGAAGTCGATCGTTGCCACTGAAAGCAGGGACCCCCTTGTGCGATCGACGGTCCAGTATTTGGTCGATCGTTTTGGCAACTTTAAGGCCATTCATGCCAAGCAACAACTTGAATTTTACCTGGATAAGCAGCACCAGTTCCTCGAAGTCGTGCCCTTTCAGGATGGCTTGGGGTTGGATTGGTTGATTGTGGTGGTGACCCCGGAGGCGGACTTTATGCAGCAAATTAACGCCAATACGCGCAATACTATGCTGCTCGGTTTGGGCACCGTTGGTCTAGCCATAATCCTGGGGATTTTTACCTCACGCTGGGTGACGCGTCCTATGTTGAAAGTATCGGTAGCCGCAAAGTCCCTGGCCCAAGGCAACCTGGATCAACACGTTGAGCCGAATGCCATTACGGAAGTTGACACCTTGGCTGATTCGTTTAATGAAATGGCCGCGCAACTGAAGCAATCCTTTGAGACCTTAGAGGTTAAAAACGCAGAACTACGCCTTGCGGAAGAAAACTTCCGGAGTATCTTTGAAAACGCCGTCGAAGGAATTTTCCAATCCACCCCCGCAGGACAATATATCAACGTCAATCCGGCTCTTGCCCGGATCTACGGTTATGATTCTCCGGCTGAGGTGCTTGCCAGTATTACCAATATTGAGGAACAGATTTATGTCGATCCAGAGAAGCGCACTGAATTTGTCACCCGACTAGAAAGCCAAGGATTTATTAACGATTTTGAATATCGTTGCTATTGCAAAGATGGCAGCATTATCTGGACCCAAATTGATGCGCGTCTCGTTAAAGATAGCCAGGGTCATATCTTGTATTATGAGGGCATGGTTCAGGATATTACTGAACGCAAACGTCGGGAAGAAGACTTGAGACGCCAATTAGAAGAACTCCAAATTGAGATTGATCAAGCCAAGCGTGAAAAAGAAGTAGCCCTGTTGACCGAGAGCAGCTACTTCCAAGAAGTACAGCAGGAGATGGCCGAGGTGAACCTGGATGAATTTTGGAGTTAAGCCCTCCGACGGATCTATCACTGCGATCGTTTGCTAGGGCTACGGGCCAATCGCCCGATCGGGTGACACCGTGGGGGGAGGTTCCGACACTTCACTTCCCCTAACCTAGATCCTAATCCAAAGTATTGCTTTGCATCTATCCTGTTTAGGAGGCCGATCATGCAAGCCCTGATGCCCCACACCCTCTCCCGCAATGAGTTCAAAGAAGTTATCCAGCAAATTTTAAGCACAGGGCGGATTACCCCAGGTGCCAAGCAGCAGCTCCTGGCGGCCAGCCGTTGGGAAGCGCCCTTGACCGTTGAGGAACTGGCTGCTGTTCAGAAAGTCACGGCACGGATACAGTCGGGCTTTGTGCGCGTGGTGGATTGATGAAGCTTTGAGTTTTGATTTGAGTTTTGATTTGATAGGATTTTTAGAGTTGAGCTTTGAGGGTTGAATTGAGGGGATTTTAGGGTTGTGATGACCGTCGATTAAAGTTCGATCGTCTCCCGTACTTCCGTAATGCCCTGCTCGGCATCGACAAATTCCTGCACCCGTGCCCGGTATTCCCGAAGGATTTCATCGACCCAATGGCGATCGGCACTGTTGGCAAATAAATGCACCAAGGGTTCGCCAGCATCCGGTAGCACCAGAATCCAACTGTCCCGGTTGGGGCTGAAGATTTTCACGCCATCGATTAGCTCAATATCCGCAGCCGGATGGGTTTCTACCAGATAGCGCATCAGGGTTCCCTTCGCTCCCCACGGACACCGGACCGTATAACTCTTGTGATAGACATTGGGCAAATCGGCTCGCATTTGTCCCAGGGCACGGGCGCTCCCCCCCAGATTGTGCTGCTCCTGTAACGAGAGCATTTCGACCAATTTCGCTACGCAGAACATGGCATCAAAGCCGGGATGCAACTGTGGGAAGATAAAACCCATTTCGCCACTACCGCCCAGCACCACATTGGGATTCGTCTGGCAAGCTTCCATCAATGCCGTGGGGTTAGCCTTGGTGCGGATGACATTCCCGCCGTGGCGATAGGCGATTTGCTCGATCGCGCTAGAGGCATGGACAGGAACGACCACGGTACCACGGGGATGTTGGGTGAGCACCATGTTCACCATTAGCGCCGTCAGGGTTTCACCGCGAATAGCAATGCCCATCTCATCCACCAGCACCAACTGTTCCCCATTCGCCGCCATCTGGACTCCAAAACTGGCCTTCAGGGCTTCGACCACATGGCCTAACTGATTGAGTAACCCCTCCCGCTCGGCATGGGTCGGTCCGGTCTGGTGCAAGCTGGCGTTGAGGACCACGGCATCACAGCCAAATTTGGCCAATAGTTGCGGGAGGACCGCTCCCGATACGGCATAGGCATAGTCAATCACGATTTTTGCCCGTCCCCGTTGAATCGCCTCCACATCCAGATTGCGTTCAAACCCCTGGCTGTAAAGATCGATCACCTGAGTGGGGTAGACCATGTTGCCAATCTCATGGATCTGGGCGCGGCGCATATCTTCCTTGAAATAGGCCCCCTCGATCTTTTTCTCCTTGGCCTTGGTGATGTTAATGCCCTTGTGGTCAAAAAATTCAATCAAAATATGGTCCGGGCGATCGGGGTGAATCCGCACATGAATCCCTCCTACCGCTGCCAAGGTGGGCACGACCGATCGCGCCAAGGGCAAGGCCGTCGCTTGCAGGTTATGGATATGCACCCCCACCGACATCAGCCCCCCAATTAGCGATCGCGACACCATTCGGGAAATACTGCGCTGATCCCGCGATACCGTTACATGGGCACCCTGGCGCAGCGTTGATCCATAGGCCGCCCCTAGCTTGACGGCAAATTCCGGGGTGATGTCGATATTAGCCAACCCACTCACGCCGCGCTGACCAAACAGATTGCGGCGGGCCGTACTGCCCCAAATCAGGTTAAGGTTGACGATCGCGCCAGAGTCAATGCGCTTACTAGGCCACACCCGCACCATTGGGCTGATCTGGGCTTCCTCCCCGATCGACGACAACGCCCCCACCACGGCTCCCTCTAGCACCTGGGCACGACGATCGACCCGTGTCCCCCTGGCAATCACACAGGCCCGCAGGTGGGCTTCTTCCCCGACCACACAGCCACTCCAGATCACCGGACGCTTGAGGGTGGCATCCGCGTGGATCGTGACGTTATCGCCAATCACCGTCCCCGCTTCGATCTGAACCCGTGGTCCAATCCGGCAATTACTGCCAATCAAGACGGGCGTTTCAATGTGGGCCAACGCATCGATCGTCGTATTTTGCCCCACCCACAGACCGGGCGATCGTTCATAGTAGGCAAGGGTTAAATGTGCCCGTCCGTGTAGCGCATCGAACTGGGCCTGTCGATACGCTTCCAAATGGCCGACATCACACCAATAGCCCTGGGCAATATAGCCATACATGGGTTCCCCCTTGGCCAGCATGAGTGGGAATAAATCCTTGGAAAAATCACACTCTTGGTATAGAGGTAGATATTCCAGCACCTCCGGCTCCAGGATGTAAATGCCCGTATTTACCGTATCGGAAAAGACTTCGCTGGCAGAGGGTTTTTCCAGGAACCGTTGGACCTGCCCCGTTTTGGGATCGGTGATCACGGCCCCAAATTCCAGGGGATTGGCGACACGGGTGAGGACGATCGTGGCCCGTGATTGTTTTTGGCAATGGTAGTCGATCGCGGCCTGGAGGTCGAAATCGGTAATGCAGTCACCACTAATGACCAGGAAGGTGTCGTCCAATAGTTCGGCAATATTCTTGACACATCCTGCTGTTCCCAAGGGCTGGTCCTCTTCCACGGCATAGGTCATGCGGACCCCAAATTCACTCCCATCCTGGAAATAGTCCTGAAGGGCATCGGGCAGGTAGTGGAGCGTGGCAATAATTTCGGTGATGTGGTGGTGCTTGAGGAGGTTGATGATATGTTCAGCGATCGGGCGATTGAGGATCGGCACCATTGGCTTGGGCAAATCACAGGTCAGCGGTCGCAGCCGTGTTCCCGAACCGCCTGCCATGAGTACTGCTCGCATAGCCCCTCCTTACTCCTTCGCGTTGATCCTGCTGACTGATTCAGACTAACGATTCAGACTAACGATTCAGACTAACAATTCAGACTAAACAATATGCTGCTCTCTCCTTCACCATAGCGGCATCCCGGCGGTGAGCGTAGGGAAGGAAGAATTAACTTCATTCTGAATCAAAAGTCGGCATACGACCGGGCCAGCAAATCGGGCTGCCGAACCAAGCTGCCGAACTAAGCTGCCAAACCGATGATGGCTGGGCAGTAGCAACAGGAATAACTTTCCAGGCGCCCAAAACAGGAGCAGTCCACCGTGCCCATCGAGACACCACGCGACCCGATCGCTACCCCTGGCAGATGACCCGGCGCATCTGGCGCATATTATTGGGCAGATCCATCTGCATCGCCTGCTGGATGAAGGGACTTGGCATCGGAATCAGCGGTGTTGCCTGAACGCGATAGGCGAGGATCGTGCCCTGCTGATAGGGATACAGTGACAAATCCGCCCGAAAGTCACGAAAACTGCCCCGCTCTAGTTGGAAACGAATGGCATCCCCGGTTTCCCGATTTTCGACCACTTCCAGGAACACTTCCACTTGGATATTGAGTAAAAAGAAAGACTTTTGGGCGATCTGATAGAGCCGCTTACGGGCCACACCGGTCTCCACCACGCCTAAGACTTCACTGCGGGTGACATCGGGGAAATATTGAGTCCAGCGGGGATAGTTGGTAATTTGCTGCCAAACCTGGGGCCGATCGAGGGACAGATAGGCCCAGGCGGTAACGGCACCTCCCCAGTCGGAGTAGGCATGGGGTTGGGTGATAATTTCTCCCCGGCGCAAACGTTCCAGGCGATGGCTATCAAGATTGGGGTAGGCTTCAACCGGGGCTGCACCAACCCCCGTTTTCTCGGTACTACTGGCTAATAGGATCGCAACCATGCTTGTCCACAGGTGGGTTATCGGACGAGACCGGGCAAGAAACCGACGCGGCTCAAGCGGTCAGGATTCAGTTGTCAAGGCGAGGTGGATATCTCACCCTCTATAAAGGTACCCGCCCCTTCCTAGAGAAGCAACATTTTGACCGAAATCCCCTTGACCGAAATCCCCAACTCCTGCCCCTTAGATCTGGGACGGATGGAAAAGAGAATTGGTGGGTTGCGAGGGGGCTATCCGGTCCCTATTGCCCCTGGATGGTCAGCACCGAGCAGGGAGCATGGTGGAGGACGTAATTACTGACACTGCCCATCAGCATTTCACTTAGCCCCGATCGCCCCCGTCGCCCAATTATGATCAGATCCGCACGCCAGCTTTGCGCGATCTTGCAGATGAGTTGACCGGGGTCCCCCACATTTTGGCTGAACTCGGTTGGAATCCCCAGGGCCGTTGCCTTCTCCGTTTGGGTACGCAGGTAATCTAGCCCGCTCTCTTCGATCGCCTGCCATTGATCCATATAGCTTTTCAGCGCTTCGGTATGGGCAGCGGAGTAGATGCTATCGGGTTCAGGATAGACGGGGGGCGGGTAATCTTCCCCAAAGGGCGGCAGGACGTGCAACAGCATGAGGGTGGCGTTGCCCAGTTTGGCCAGTTCCAGTGCTTGCTCAAAAATAAGCTGACTGGTGGCGGAATTATCTAAACCAACCAGAATTTTCTTAAACATTGTCAGAAACCACTCATTCAAAGACCACTCGTAAGGACTCGCTGCTCCGGCGGAGACACGGCACGAACAGGAAGCCGACAGGACTGCTGACCTTGCCGACACAGCCCTTTGAACCTACTCTAAGCCAAAGCGACAAGGCTACCCGGAAATTTATTAAAATTATTAGAAGTGACTTGCTGGGTGTGTCCCTGGTTACTGTCCATCCCTTGGACTCAGGACCATGATTGACAGACAAAGCTTGGCATCGTTGTGACGTGGCAATCAGCTATGCCTATGGATGAGACGCCGACATCGAATGCGCAATTTCTGACGATCGAGGAAGCTACCCAAGTGGATGCGGCCCTGCTCTCTTCCCATGAAAAGTTTCTGGCCCGACTGACGATTTCGTCCCTGCGCTTGTTGATCCAAATTGCCCAGGATGAACAGGTGGCGATCGCGGATCTAACCCCTCAACAAATCATTCACTGGTTTGAGCGCGATGGCCAAATCCGGCGGGATCAAGGACAGGATGCGGCTTTCCTGAAATGGTAGGGATAGGCATAGGGCGCGTTTAGCAACCCCGATCGGGATTGTGGGCGGGTTTAGCAAAACGATCGGTTGCGGGCTAACCCTTGACGGCAACCCCGATGAGGATTGAGGGCGGGTTTAGCAGGCGACTCTGCTTCGGGCTAACCCTTGACGGCAACCCGCCCCTACGATGCTGCCCCCGATGTGCGATCGACCCGCTGGAACTAGGGGGTCTGGAGGGTTAGGGAGAGGGAGATTCGCACTCGCAGACAATCCCATCCAGGAAATTGCGCACGGCGGCTAGGGGCACTTCCGCTTTTTCACCCACACGGTTCACAAAGCTGCTGATTTCACGGGCCGTGCGGGCCATCTGGACCCCATCCACCATCATATCTTGGGTGGGATAGTTTTGGAAGAACCGCAACAGGCTCACGCTGTTCTTGTCTACTGCCGAGAGGACCAAGGCCGATCGCAGGGCCTGGATGTTGTCTACCCGTGCAGGAGTATGGAAAATGTAGCCCATCTGAAACAGCAGATATTCCCCCGGTACCGAGTTCAGCGCCCGATCTAAAAACAGTAGGCTGGCCCCTACCTCATGGGTGAGGACCCGTTGCGCAGCTTCCGGTGAGACACCCGCCACCCCTAGCAAAAAACGCAGTCCTCCCGTGGCTTGCCCGGTTTCCGCGAGGGTTTCTAGCTCCTGAATCGTGACGGCCTGCCGAATCGGGCCATAGGTAAAGACGATGCGCTCGGCAGCGATCGCCTTTGGAGCAGGGACGAATAAGCCAATCCCCGTACCCAGTAAGCCCGCCACCAGGGTCGGCAATACCCACCGACGGGTCCCCAACCACCGCTTTGAGTCCACAAAACGTCGTAAAAGCATGATATTCCCGTGCAAAGGCGCTATGGCTGACTGTGATCAATGATGGCAGTCGCGGGTGCGGTGACCACGGCAGCGGCAGTCTGGTCTGTGGGCCAGAACACCAGGTTACCCGCCTGATTTCGGCAAACCTTGGCATGTCCCCGCTCCGCTTGGGCGATCAGCACACCCGTGGGCGGCAGCACGGAAGAGCTTTCCTGGGGACAGTCGCAAATGAGATCTTGTAAAAAGCTTTTAACGGCTTCTAGGGCCGGTTCCACCCGATCGATAAAGCCATTGATGCGAGTGTAAATCGGGTCTAGCCCATTGAGGTCAACGGTTACGGTCGATTCTGGATAGTTTTCTAATAATTCGAGGATGGAAAACCGATTGTCGTTGGTAATTGTTTCCCGCAACGCTGTGCGTAGGGACTCCAGTTGGGTGCGGCGATCGGAGCCAGCAATGAGGCGATCAAGTTGCAGGATTACAAACTGCCCTGTGGAGGTTTCTAAAAACCGTTCTGCCCGGGTACCCAGCGTAATCTGATCCCCCAACAATGTCCGCACAGCATCGGCCCGCTGGCCGGTGGCTTGGAAAAAATCTAATAATTGTTGGGGCGCAGCACTGCCCCGCACAAAGCTTCTCAGTTCGCCGATCGCAACCGTGGTGGTGCGATCGCGAAACTGGAGCCGTACCTGATCGATGGCTTCAGCACGGGTAGCCATGCAGACAAGGCTGGCACTTACGCCTAACAATAAGGTAGGAAACGGGGATAAAAGCTGAAACGCTCTCTTCACACGCTTAGCTCCAAAAACACCTATCCTCAACATTACAGGAGTTGGCCAAGGGAACAACGGATCGTAATCTTAAGATACACATAAGCCCATAGACACAGCGGTTCCAACGACTCGGTTTAGCTGCAATGTCGCCAAGCGGACGGCACCGTTTGTAGTACGGCCTCTAGCCAGAAACGACTGAAATCATTACCAAGAAAGTTATGCAACGGGGTATCCCTTGTACTAAGTTCGACAGAAACGCCGCCGTCGATCGGACTCTGGTTCCTGCCAGGAATAGGCAAAATGGCTCACCGTGTCTAGCTGGGGAACACTGCGCTGGAGGGCCTGCATTTGGGTCTCCAGGCTAGGACGATTCCCCTGGGATTGGCCCCAACTCCCAGCCAGGGCAGGGCGGACTTTACCCCCAGGTGGGGTCATGCTCAGCACCCGGCGCACCTCCTCCACGATGCAACTGCCATTGCCGCAGACGGAATAGGACATGGGATGCCATTCCAAATAAGCCGGGAATTGGTCCCAGGGTTGCAGGCGCGAGTCAAACCCTTGGCCGATGACTTGGTTCCCGGTGGGGAAAAAGACAGCCCCGGCTGGAATCCCTTGCTGTTGAGCGATTTGGGTGGCCATTGTCAGGAAATCCACCACCCCCTGGGCCGCATGGGAAACACTGAGAATCCATAATTCCCGTTGCAGTTCGGCTTGGCTGGGAGGGGTCACGGTTTTTGCCTGGGGAATGTTGCGCCCCTGCCAGAGTGGGGTGGGTTCCTGGGCAAAGCGGGTCCGGGCTGCCGTAATCTCCCCTTCGGTGATATAGCCTTTGCGTAAAAACTGTTGAATCAGTTCCCGCCCCTGGTTATTGGTAGCCCGTTGGATCAGGGCCGACTGGGAGGCTTCGCCATAAATCCACAGATCCTGGACCTTGGTGGCGATCGAGGCTCCCCCAGTACCACGAGGATAACGGATATAGTCGAACAAAATGCCATCGGGTCGCCGCCGTAGGACTGCTTGCAGCATTTGGGTATAGTCCTGACGGGCCTGGGGATGATAGGGGTCTACAAAGGCTTGGTCGGTGTTGCCCGGCAGTTGCAGGCTGACCTGACCTTGGCCATTGCGCGCCAAAACCCGTTGACGATCGGGCCGTTGACCATAGGAATAGCCAAAGTTCATCGAAAAGACCCAGGCATAGACCTTCAGGCCCCGTTCCCGTCCCTTGTTAATGGCCAGGGCCAGCAGATCGACATCCCCTTGCTGGGGATGGCGGATGACCGAGGGCCAAGCCGTGCGGTTTTCATTCAGGGGCAATAGCACTTGGCCGTCATAAAAAGCTTCAACATAGACCTGGTTATAGCCTTTGTTGACAATCTCATCGAGCAACGCCTCCAACTGGCCGGGTTGGGCATCACAGGCATAGAGCCGCACCCAGAGGGCCTGATTCCTCGGCCAACTGCGATCGCGGCACTGCTGTAGCTGGGTGGCCTGTTGGCGCACGAGGTCCTGGTAACGCTTTTCCGCCTCACGCCCCCCCTTGAGGGCCGCCTGCCTCAGTTGTTCTTTTTCCGCGACACTGGCGATGGGTAACACACAGGTGCCCCCGCCCCGTGCCTGGGCACTCAAGAGAAACCCTGGTGCAACGAGGCTAGCGATGATCAAGAGGCTGGCGAAATACGATTGCCATCCAGGGGCAGGGGATGACGCTGGGGGGGGGTGGGCCATTGTCTACAAGCTCCCTAAGGGGGCAGGGGTCAGCGGTCTGTATGAAATTGCGCCCTCATAGTAACGGCTATTCAGAGTAACGGCCATTCAGAGACCTGAGATGGACAGGCAGAATGTCAGTGATAGGCAGAATACCCCTGGTAGGCAGGATGCCTACCCCACAAGATGTGCCTGATTTCTCTTGTGGGATAGCCGTCCCGTGTCACACCTAACTTGACTGTCTCCGTGGCAGGCAGGATGCCTACCCCACAAGATTTAGATGTTATGGGCTAACCCACCTGCTGCAAGATCTCATCGTCTATGGCAAAGTCGATCGCCGCCTGATCCCGACCCGATGCTAGATAGTCATTCTGGAACGAATGCCGCAGCCCAGAGATGAGATCAAACTGGGGATGCCAATGCAATTCGGTTTTGGCCTTCTCGACCGAGGCAAAGAAGTGTTGGACGCGCATGGGAAAGGCTTTGCGTTTGCCAAAGTTAAACTGCTTGGGATCGTAGTGGACCAGTCGCAGATCTTCAACCGACTTACCCGCCGCGATCGCACAGGCCCGCGCCAACCCGTCAAAGGTAACATAGCGATCGCCGGAAACGTTATATACCTGCCCGATCGCCTGGGGGTTCCCTAAGACCGCTGCCATTGCCTGCGCCAGATCATAACAGTGGCCCAGTTGGGTGAAGTGTTGACCATTGCCAGGGATAGGGATGGGCCGATCGCGGACGATGCGATCGAAAAACCAGGCTTCGAGATCATTATAGTTTTGGGGACCGTAGATATAGGTAGGCCGGATCGCCGTAAACGGGAGGCCCTGGGCCTGGAGGTAGGCTTCCGTCTCGTGTTTTCCCTGGTGGCGGCTGTTGGGATCGATCGCGTCACCCTCCACATGGGGCATTTGGTCCGACGGTAAATACACTCCCGCCGAACTCATGTAAATAAAATGTTGCACCTTGCCGTGGAAGAGATCCGCGAGGGGTTGGGTATCGCTCAATTCCCGGCCATTATTGTCGTAGATGGCATCAAAGTGTTCATCCGCCAGTTTGGCCTGAAGTTGGGCAGCATTGGTGCGATCGCCCTGGATCTGGCGCAGCCCCGCTACCGGAGCCGGACGGTTCCCTCGGTTAAACAACACCACCTCATGCCCCTGCTCCACCAGCAGCTTGCTCAGATAAACGCCAATAAAGCGGGTGCCCCCCATGATTAAAATCCGCATGATGTTGCCCTTGGTAATTCCTCGTGAAGCCAGTTATAGAGACCCTCCAGCAGGGTGGAGGGGGTGAATGTAGTCGCTAGGTGTAGACAACCCCAGCCCTTTTCATTATCCGTGCGGGTGTACCCTCTGCGGATAAGCGCGATCGTCACCTGGGTCGGGCGGGTTATTGGCAAGTCGGGAACAAACCAGTATTCTTCTTAAGGTTGCTTAATACAAGCAGCATTCGTGTGAACCCTCCTGAAGTGGGGCTGTAAGCCGCGATCAATACTGGTGCGCCTAACCAGGGTGCCCCCCAGTGAGTGCATAACACCAGCCGATCGCAGATAACGTGGAATGAAGTGGGAGCCTTATGCAAACGTTTCAGTTATTGACAGTGGGTGTGGGGACAGCCATCACATTGGGGTTGTCTTCTTCAGCGGTTTGGGGTAGCCCCTTCGGGATCGCACCAGAGACCCTCACCCCGGCCCAGCACCCCAGCTTCCGGTCTATTCGCACGGGATATGCCGCACCGACGGCCCCGGCCACCTTGGGATCGGTGCAATTCCTCACGGCAACCCGACCGGCCTCCGCCCCCCCCTTCACCACGTTGGTCACCCCCTTTCTGGGTCATGTGCTACCAGTACTAGGGACCGTATCCCCCGACCCACTTTTCTCCTCCCAACTGACTACGCCTTTCCTACCCCCTTCTGATTTTTGGGCCGCGATCGCAGTGGGCGTGACTGACCCTGCCGTTGAAGATACGGCAGACATTGACACTGTTGACGCGGAAGAAACTTTGGTCGCTGACGCTCAAGAGACGGTGATTTCCGAACCTGACAAGACTTCAGATGTTGACGCGGAAGCGGCGACGATCGTTGAACCTCAGGAAACTCCAGATGTTGACGCGGAAGCGGCGGCGACCGTTGAATCGGAAGAAATGCCCGAAGAGACTTCAGATATTGACGCGGAAGCGGCGACGATCGCCGAACCTGATGAGACTGCGATTGCGGACGCTGACGAGGCAGAAATTGTTGAACCGGAAGAGACAGAAATCGTTGAACCGGAAGAGACTTCAGAGGTCAAACCAGTAAAATCCAACGCTAACGCTGGCCAGTTTGAGGCTGACACGGCGGCAACAACTGCTCTCACCGAAGTCGCGCCCCCTGGACCGAAAGCGGCGGCTCAAATCCCTGTTGTCCAGGCCCAGCAAGGGGAGATCGAGGCGGCTGCAAATGCTGTGGCGGCGGCTGAGACCCCTATAGACGCGATCGACGCGGCAGTTCAGCCTAATGCTGACAGTGGAGAGGGGGTTCAGGACCAGGTTCAGGACAGGCTTGAAGCCACCGTAGACGCGCCGATCGCGCCGACTCCCGAAGCGGCGGCAACTGAAATGAACCCCAAGGCTGAGACGGAAGCCAGTGGGCAGGCGGAGGCAGCTTCTGTAAACGGAACTTCCCCAGCAGCGATCGCGGATGCTGACGCTATGGACCCTGTACCTGCGCCCAACGCAGCACCCCCGGCTCGCCCTGCCCGCCTGACGACCGGAGCCAGTCCCACGGTCACCCCACAAACGGAATTGCCAGCCGCCCACGAATTGCAAAATAACCAAACGGACGATCGGGCCGAGGCCGTGACCCCAAGGGCAGTATCCGTCAACGATCTCTACCCCCAGACTAAAGGCCCCATCTCTGAACTCAACCCCAATCCGGATTTACTTTACTTGCCTGACACCCCGGAGGAAGTACAGATTCAACTGACCCAACCCATTACGCTCCGGCAGGCAGTGGAGCAAGCCATGAGCAATAGTCTGACCTTGCGGGATACCCAACTCCGCCTCGATCGCAGCCGTGCCCAACTGCGGGAAGCGCAAGCGGCCTGGGCACCCGTCGTCAGCTTGCAATCAGCCCTGCAACGGGCAGACTCCTCCTCCGTCGAGCGCACCAATCGCCGTCGTGCACAAAATGCCAGTCCTTTGAACGCCCTCTTGGGGACCAGTGATACCGTTAGTCGCACCCTGACCGGGATTGTGCGGGTAGATTGGGATATCTTTACCGGCGGACGGCGGATGGCCAACATTCGGGCGGCCCAGCAGCAGGTGCGCATTAGTGAACTGGAGGTAAAGCGCCAAACCGATATCATCATCCTGGATATCAGTAACAGCTATTTCGACTTGCAGGAAGCGGATGCCCAAGTACGCATTGCGGAAGCCGCTGTCAATAGCGCTCAGCAAAGTTTACGGGATGCCCAACTGCAATTTCAGGCTGGGGTCGGGACACGCTTTGATGTCCTGCGGGCGGAAGTGCAACTGGCCAATGAGAAGCAAAACCTGACCAATCGCCTTGCCCAGCAACAAATTGCCCGTCGCCAGTTGTCCCAACAACTCAACGTGCCCCAAACCGTAAACCTGATCGCCAGCAGTAATGTGCAGGTGGCCGGGACCTGGACGCTACCCCTGGAAGAAACCATTATCCAAGCTTACGAAAACCGACCGGGCCTGGAACAGCGCTTGGCAGAGCGGGAATTACGCTTGCAACAGCGACGGGCCGAATTAGCGACAGTGCGGCCCCAACTCAGTACCTTTGCCGATTATGACGTGCTGAAGGACCTGGATGATGGCATTGGTCTGACGGACGGGAATACCCTAGGGTTGCGCTTGAGTTGGCGGCTGTATGATGGGGGTGCGGCACGGGCACGGGCCAGACAGCGATCGCTCGAAGCCCAAATCGCCGAAGTGGGTTTCTCGGATATCCGTAACCAGATTCGCTTTGAGGTGGAACGGGCCTACTCCAACTTGCTGTCTAATTTCGAGAATATTGATACGGCTAGACTGGCGGTAGATCAGGCCGAAGAAGCCCTGCGGCTGGCGCGGCTGCGGTTCCAAGCCGGGGTGGGCACCCAAACCGAAGTCATTGATGCTGAGACAGATTTGACCAATGCACGGGGCAACCTCCTGCAAGCCGTGATTAACTACAACCGCTCCCTGGCCACCTTGGAACGGGCCGTTAGCTTACCGATCGCCGACTCCCAGAGCATCAACGAGGGGGGAGATATGCCAGTCAGGAGTGGGAGTGGTTCATAGCCGTGGCTAAGTGTTCGATCGCCTGGTCCGCCGTAATCAGCCGTTTGAGCACCACATTGCCGATCGTGGGAGAACTGTGGGCCTCTTCCTGGTGCTGGGGATCGGGCATTACTTCCACCATCAGCACTGCATCCTCGGCCCGGTATAGCCAGAGAGTCTCCCCCTCCTCACGAATGTAAAGGTCGAGCCGCCGAATATCGGGAGGGCGTCGCCATGCGGCCTCATTCCAAAGGCCCCCAAATTCCCACACGCGTCCCAAAATCCAACCGTCAGAGAGGAAGAAATATTTCACAGTGGCCGTGCCTATTTAGACGCCATAACGAGCAACCCAGAATTGTGTTGGGCCGATCGCCCGATTACTGATTGTTGATCCTATCAAAGTACGGCTTGGGTAACCGGGGGCCAGGGGTCTATCCAGCTTCAGGTTATTGCTCGCGACTGGCTCAGCCCAAACGGCTTATTTCCCGGTCACCCTGAGTACACGGCTTATTTTCCCGGTCACCCTGAGCGCGTCGAAGGCGCTTAGTGTTTACAGCCTTTCTCAGGCTACTGAGGTTTCAGGGTGACATGAAATCCTTGTGAATAGGTGGTTAGGCATACCTCGCCAGGGTCGGAAAGACTGTATCGGCAACCCTAAACGTTAGGGTTACAGAGGGTGCCCTAGTCTGGGTGGTCTTGGCGTGGGGCAAACCAGGTTTTCACTTGATCCACGACCTGATCCAGGGCCACCGCCCGTGATGCCTTGAACAAGAGCCGATCCCCCGGTTGAATGAGGGTCTGCAAGTAGGCTAGCAACGTGGTGGCATCGGGAAATACCTCGGCCATGAGGGGAGCCGCTCCCGCTGCCAGGGCTGCCGCTTCCGGGGGATCAGCCAGGATCAAGAGGCGATCGAGATCCAGTTGGCGGACCACCGTGCCCACCTGCCGATGCAAGGGGACGGACCACTCACCTAACTCCCGCATCGTACCCAACACCGCGATCCGACGCTCCCCCGGCGTTTGGGCCAATAGATGTAAGGCAGCCGTCATCGACTCAACACCCGCATTATAGGTTTCGTCCAGCAACACAATATCCGGCTCCAGGTAATAGCGCTGCGCCCGTCCCCCCGGTAGCTCAACCGAGATACCCGCTTGCAGGGGGGTGAGATCCAACCCCAGGGCATGGGCCACGGCGAGGGCGGCCAGGTAGTTGAGCGCCTGGTGCTGACCGGGCAGGGGCACGGGGAATTCCAACCCTTGCCACTTGAGGGTATGGGCAGGGGTAAGTTCCGCCCGGAAGTTGCCTGCGGTTAGGCCATAGCTGAGGACGGTGCCTGACCAGACCGTAGCCGCTGTTGCCATCAGACGGGGGTTATCGGCATTGAGGATGGCGGTTCCCGTTGGGGGGAGGGTGGTGAGCAGTTCACATTTGGCCTCGGCGATCGCCTGCTCAGACCCCAGCCGTTCAATATGGGCCGTGCCCACATTCGTAATCACCCCGATCGCCGGACGGGCAATTTCCCCTAGGCGGGCAATCTCCCCCCGTCCCCGCATCCCCATTTCAATCACGGCATAGGCATGGTCGGGTCCCAGTTGCAGCAGGGTTTTCGGGACCCCGATCTCATTATTGTAATTGGCCTGGGACTTGAGGACTTGGCAACCCGGCGGGGTGCCGATCGTCTGCAATACTGCCGCGATCAACTCTTTAGTACTCGTTTTACCCACCGATCCTGTGACAGCGATCACTGGGATTTGCCATTGGATGCGCCACCATTGAGCTAGGGTCTGATAGGCGCTCAGCGTGTCCTCAACCCGCAGCAACGGCAGGGTTAGCTGGGGCTGGGACGGTAGGTTCGCAGTCGTGTTCACGATCGCGGCAACCGCGCCTCGTTCCTGGGCCAGGGGAATAAATTGATGGCCATCAAAGGTGTCCCCTTTAAGCGCCACAAACACCTCTCCGGGCTGAAGGTCGCGGGTATCCGTCGAGATGCCCTTGATCCAGAGTTCATTTGCTGATAGAAGATCAGGGGCAATGGGCAAGTCCAGTGCCCGCTGGAGGTCAGCAAGGGAGGCATAACCAGCCATACGATCGTCCATAGATTTAAGGTAAGCAAACTAACCAATGAGGAGCAGAAATCAGCAGTTATACGCAATCTTCATAAAAAAGCCGGACCTTAGTTCGCTATCTTCACGGTTGCTTCATACAAGGATAGGAGCGTTTACTGAGATTAGACAATAATAGTACTAAAAAGTTAGTGCTTTGTTCGACAATATGTTTCTGAGGTAGGCTGATCCAGATGCTTCTGGCTTGGTTTTAAGTTAGATACTTATTCGACGTTGCCAGCTCTAACCTCTGTCTAATCAATATCTAGGGTCAACTAGAGATCTAGGATCAACTAGAGTCAACTAGAGTCAACATCTACGCAACTGAAGGTCGGCATCAACAAGCAACCGTTCGGAGTTCTGTTTAGAGGTTATGTTTGACAGATTCCCCTTAATATCCACTTAATACATTGGTTAAAAAAATTAAATTGTAGACAGTCAATCGTCACAGGTGCCCTGATCAAGAGGCGATCTGCCGGTGTTCAGTCACTCCCGTTTGGACAAGCACGCCCAGCTTCCGTAATCGTGGATTAGCACGTGTAGCCCCTCAATAGTAACTGGTAAAAAGTAACTGGTAAAAAGTAACTGGTAAAACGGGCTGTCGCAGTGGGTATATACTGGAAGGAGCATTCGGCTTTTTCACCCAGCTTGCTGGGCCGTCTTTGGGACCCGAACCGGATAGTTTCTGCATCATGGAGCATACCCATTCAGTCACCATATCGGCGTAAGAGCGCAGGCGTAGGAGCGTGTAATCCAAGTGGCTACTTTGTTTGAACAACACTATCGGCAAACCACGGTGGATGAGCAAAAGTTATATGACCATCTGCTTTATTGGTCACAATTGGAAGCACCGGCTCGCCTGATTGAACGGTTTCGGGTATTGTTCCTAGGGAATGGCAATTACCCCGATATGGAAGTTGCCGCCGCCCTCGATCGCATTGTCACTTCCCGCGACGTCAACCAGCGTTTTCACTTCATCATCAATCGCTGTTGCCATATCCTGATCAACCGCTGGCAGATGCAGCCCCAGCACCATGCGGCCATTCCTGAATTAGTGGCCCTCTTTGAGCAACCACCGGGAAGCCCACGACCGGGCGCCTATCGATCGCGCTCTGCCCGTCGCCTGCAAGAGTTAGTTCAGCAATTTCTCCAGACAGAGCAATATACGACTCTGAAGCGGCTGGCGCGGGTTATGAGTCAGGCGATCGAAGCTCGAAGCGGGGCGCGATCGCTGGGTAGCCTGATCCAACGCTATCCCTACCTCTATCGTCACTGCCTGCTGAGTGAAGACAGTTCCTACGAGCAACAGCAGGTGATTGATCAGCTAGAGCAGCAGCGCCAGCGCCAGTTTGAGGTGGACTTATCCAGGTACGTCACCTATCAGATCCGACGGGCCTACCCCCAGTCTAAGGATAAAGCCAATACCTCCACCCTGATTCGACCGGTTAGCAATCCCACCTTGCTCAACGATCGGGAACTCTACCTGGCCCTGAAGCAGTTTGTGGGGCGGGTGGACAGCGGCTATAGCTATCAGGAGATGGCCCGCCACTTCACGGCCCATAGCGCCCAAATCCAAACCTATCGGGCTTTTAAAGAGGATTTTTACCGCTACATCACCTCGTCGATCGCCGATGAGTACGGGAAGCGTCAGTTCTATAACCAACTCTACGGCTATCTGCAAAACACGCTACCCCAAAGTGACACGCAGCGGCCCAGTGACTTCCTGGTGGTGCGGACCTGTAGCCAGCTTTTGAACTTCCTGGTGGTCGAAAGTGCGAACCAACCCCAGCACTATGTATTTGTGGATCTGCTGTCCAATCTGGGACCGGCGGCCACCACAGGCTTACTGCTGAAGATCATCCTGGTTTGCCGCAAGGTTAAACCCTACTTGGAGAAGCGGTTCTCGATTCTCTTCAACCACTACGAAAACTTTGATGACGATGCGGTCCAATGGCTGGTCAAAGCGCTAGAGAATATGAATCTGGCCCTGACGACTAACTTCGGCGCGATCGATCTCTCCCTGATCAAGCGGATCGTCTAGTTGCCGTATTGGAATCAGGCACGGCGATCGTTGGGGAGCGACGGAGGACGAATTTGGCCCCAGATTTGGGGGTGTTCCGGTTGCTCCCATCTCCTGAAGCCTTACGCCTAGGCAACTCGGCGGCGATCGGGGGGGAGCGTCCATGTCACGAAAGGTTGAAATCAGTCCCAACTTTCCTCGGCAGTGTTCCGTATTTTTGCTCAAGCTGGAAGGTAGGAAGACGTACTGGGCGCGTTGAGCCATGATGCTGTCCGGGAGCAGCCCGATCGGCAGGCCCCCGATAGCGATGGGTTTGCAGATCTGCACTTTTCGGGTTGAGATCTGCGTAGCCCTGGTGAGGCCGTTGCCTTATCAGGGAATCCTAGGGAAGGGGGTGGCTCATCCAGCATCGGGCGTTTTTATAGTCGGGGTTGGGGATGCCAATTGTTAGTGGAGAATAACCCTATGAATACCGCTGAGTTGCTTGTGCGCTGTTTGGAAAATGAGGCCGTTGAGTATATTTTCGGCCTACCGGGAGAGGAAAACCTGCAAGTTCTGGAGGCGATCGAACAATCGTCGATCCAGTTTGTAACCACCCGCCATGAGCAGGGGGCCGCCTTTATGGCCGATGTCTATGGCCGCCTGACGGGGAAGGCGGGCGTGTGCCTCTCGACCTTGGGACCAGGGGCCACGAACCTGATGACGGGGGTAGCCGATGCCAACCTGGATGGGGCACCGCTGGTGGCGATCACAGGACAGGTGGGGACCGATCGCATGCACATTGAATCCCACCAATACCTGGATCTGGTCGCCATGTTCAGCCCGGTGACCAAGTGGAATACCCAGATTGTGCGGCCCAGCATTACCCCGGAGGTGGTGCGGCGGGCGTTCAAACGAGCGCAAACCGAGAAACCGGGGGCTGTCCACATTGACCTGCCGGAGAATATCGCCGCCATGCAGGCTACGGGAGAACCCCTCAAACGGGATGAACTGGAAAAAACCTATGCAGCCTACCAGAGCATTAACCGGGCAGCCCAACTGATTTGCCATGCGAAAAATCCCTTGATTTTGGCGGGGAATGGGGCAATTCGTGCCCAGGCTAGCGAAGCTCTCACGGAATTTGCGACGCGCCTGAACATTCCGGTGGCGAATACCTTTATGGGCAAGGGGATCATTCCCTATACCCATCCCCTCTCCCTGTGGACGGTGGGGTTGCAGCAGCGGGACTACATCAACTGTTCGTTTGACCAGACGGATCTGGTGATTGCCGTGGGCTATGACCTGATCGAATATTCGCCCAAACGCTGGAATCCCAATGGCGAGATCCCCATTATCCACATTGGTGCCACCCATGCCGAAATTGACAGTAGCTATATTCCCCAGGTGGAAATTGTCGGGGATATTTCCGATTCCCTGGTGGAGTTATCGCGACGGGCCGATCGCACGCGTAAACCGGAGCCAGTGGGCCTGCGGCTGCGCAGCGATATTCGGGCTGACTATGAGCAGTACGCCACCGATGAAGGCTTTCCGGTAAAGCCCCAGAAATTGATTTATGACCTGCGACAGGTAATGGGTCCGGAGGACATTGTAATTTCCGATGTGGGGGCGCACAAGATGTGGATGGCCCGCCATTACCACTGCGACACGCCCAATACCTGTTTGATCTCCAACGGCTTTGCGGCAATGGGGATTTCAATTCCCGGCGCGATCGCGGCCAAGTTGATCTACCCGAATCGTAAGGTGGTGGCGGTGACGGGGGATGGCGGCTTCATGATGAACTGCCAGGAGTTGGAAACGGCGTTGCGGGTGGGCACGCCCTTTGTGACGCTGATTTTCAATGACGGGGGCTATGGGCTGATCGAGTGGAAGCAGCAAAACCAGTTTGGCAAATCCACCTTTGTTAAGTTTGGTAACCCGGACTTTGTGCGCTTGGCGGAAAGCATGGGGCTGAAGGGCTATCGGGTGGAGGCGGTGACGGAACTGGTGCCGATCCTGAAAACAGCGTTGGCCCAGGAGGTCCCAGCGGTGATTGATTGTCCTGTGGATTACCGGGAGAATTTGCTGTTCTCGCAGAAGTACGGGGATTTGAGTTGCGCAATTTAGGGGGTGTGATTAAATCCGTGCCGGACTGAACCACTAAGGCACAAAGGTCACTAAGGTTCACAAAGTGTTTGGTGTTTCCTTTGGGGCTTTGGGTCTTGGTGGTTTTACATGGGTTCTGGCTGTAGTGGTGAGTTCGTGCCTGTTAAATTAAGCTTAAACATCCCGTGCTTAAGTAACCTCAATGACTTAATGACGACAGACCAACGGAAACAGGCGGCGATCCCTAGTCTGCTAGGAGGGATCAGCGTCGATTGCAGTGTGAGCCAGCTATGCCTAAGACGAAAAAAGCCACGATCGCGAATCAGCTAACCCAATCTGAGTATTTGTTTAACCGGGAATTAAGTTGGCTGGAGTTTAACCAGCGGGTCCTCCATGAAGCGATGGACGATCGCAATCCCCTGCTAGAACGCCTGAAGTTTACTGCAATTTTTAGTGCGAATCTCGATGAATTTTTTATGGTGCGCGTCTCTGGCTTGATGGAGCAGGTTGATGCGGACGTGCGTAAGTTAACGCCCGATGGTCGATCGCCACAACAGCAATTGGATGAGATTCGCGATTGCTTAAGCCAAACGGTCACCGAACAACATCGATATTTTGAACAGGAATTACGACAGAAATTGCTTGAGATCGGGGTTCATCTACTCAACTATATTGATTTGAATCAGGAGCAACGGGGATATCTACGTCACTTTTTTGAAGAGCGCGTATTTCCTGTCCTGACCCCCCTCGCGGTTGATCCGGCCCACCCGTTTCCACGCCTCTCGAATCTCAGTTTGAACCTGTTAGTTGTGGTTCAAGATCCGGAAACTGGGAAAGAACGATTGGCACGGGTGAAGGTTCCCAATATTTTGCCTCGGTTTATTAGTTTTCCCTCGGCATTGCAACAGCATGGGGAAGGATGTGTTTGGGTGGGGGTGCCCTTGGAGCAAGTGATTGCCCATAACCTGGAGTTTTTGTTTCCGGGGATGAATATCCAGGAATATTACGTGTTCCGCATTACTCGCGATGCCGATTTTCCTGTGCAAGAAGACGAGGCGGATGATTTGCTGCTGGCGATCGAACAGGAAATTAGTAAGCGACGACTCGCTGGGTTTGTCGTGCGCCTAGAGGTGCAATCTGCCATGCCCGATCACCTGCGAATGGGGTTAATGCATGAATTAAAGGTGAATGATCAGAATGTTTATCCCCTGGAGGGCCTCCTAAACCTCAAGGATTTAATGTACTTTCTGTCCCTACCGCTACCCGATCATAAAGATCCCCCCTGGACACCTGTGGTTCCACCCCGGTTCCAACAGTTTAGCGAATTGGAAAGTAGCCATGAATCCCTAAGTCCAGAGGATACAGAGGCATTTTTTGCCATTATTCGCGAGGGAGATATTCTGGTTCACCATCCCTACGAATCCTTTGCCGCATCCGTCCAACAGTTTATTACCTGTGCCGCCTATGATCCCCAGGTCTTAGCAATTAAAATGACCTTGTATCGGACTTCTGGGGACTCTCCGATCGTCCAAGCCCTCATTGCCGCTGCGGAAAATGGGAAACAGGTCGCGGCGCTGGTGGAACTCAAGGCTCGCTTTGATGAAGAAAATAACATTAACTGGGCGCGGCAACTAGAAAATACGGGTGTCCATGTGGTCTATGGCGTTGTGGGCCTGAAAACTCATACCAAGACCATGTTAGTGGTTCGCCAAGAGGGTGATCAGATCCGTCGCTATGTCCACATCGGTACGGGTAATTACAATCCTAAAACAGCCAAGCTTTATACCGATTTAGGTTTGATCAGTTGTCGCGAGGAATTAGGAGCCGATCTGACTGATTTGTTCAATTACCTTACGGGATATTCCCGTCAACACAGCTATCGCCAGCTACTCGTTGCGCCAGTAAATATGCGCGATCGCATGTTGGCCTTAATTCAGCGGGAAATCGATCAGGTTCAGCAAGGCCATTCCGGACGGGTGATTGCCAAGATGAACTCCCTGGTAGACCCGATCATGATTGCCAAGCTGTATGAAGCTTCTCAAGCAGGTGTTGAGATTGATCTCATTATCCGAGGGATCTGCTGTCTACGTCCCGGTCTGCCAGAGGTTAGTGATCGCATTCGGGTCGTCAGCCTAGTCGGACGTTATCTAGAACATTCGCGGATTTTCTACTTTCAAAACAACGGCGATCGTGAGGTCTATATTGGCAGTGCCGACTGGATGCCCCGCAACCTCGATCGGCGTGTGGAGGCCATTACCCCGATCGCCGATCCCAACCTGGCCACCCAACTGGTTGATCTGCTGCACCTCATGCTGGCCGACAACCGCCTCGCCTGGGACCTGCAACCCGACGGCACCTACATTCAACGCCGCCCCCAACCGGGCGAACCCGAACGCAACTCCCAAACCCAACTGATGGCTCAGGCACAGCAAGTCGCTAGCCAACCCCTGTAGAATGCCGAGTAGATCGACAAGAAAATTCTGCAACGCTTGTAGTGCTGGCTCTAGCCTGCAACGACTGAAGTCGTGACTACAAACGTTGCCAAACTTTTGCCGAGGCCATTCCAGGATAAAATTTAAGATTCCTGTTCATACGCTGATTTCCTTTACCCTTCCCCTTCGCTCGCAATGGTCTCCTCTCCCCAGCCCTTTCGCACAGCGGTTCAAGCTAAGCAGTTTTTAATCACTGCTGAGGTGATGCCGCCCAAGGGGGGTAACCCCGATCGCATGATTGAGATGGCCGCGTGTTTACGCCATCGGGTCCATGCGGTTAACGTAACGGATGGCAGTCGGGCCGTTTTGCGCATGTCCTCCCTCGCGGCTGCCGCCATTCTTCAGCAGCACGGGATTGAGCCAATCTTTCAGTTGGCCTGTCGCGATCGCAACCGCATTGGTCTCCAGGCAGATCTGTTGGGGGCGCAAGCTTTGGGGATTCGCAATGTGTTGGCCCTCACGGGTGATCCGGTCAAGGCCGGGGACCATCCCGATGCCCGCAGTGTTTTTGATCTAGAGGCCGTGCGCCTGTTGCAAGTCATTCAGCAGTTGAATCAGGGCATGGACATCAACGGCAATCCCCTCACGGATGGGGCAACAGATTTGTTCGTCGGGGCAGCGGTTGACCCCCAATCCACCAGTTGGTCCGGTCTACAGCGTCGGTTTGAGCGCAAGCTGGCGGCAGGGGCACAGTTTTTCCAAAGCCAATTGGTTGCAGACTTCGATCGCCTGGAAAAATTTATGAATACGATCGCCCGTGGAGTTGATAAACCGATTTTGGCTGGGATTTTCTTATTGAAGTCGGCAAAAAATGCGGAATTCATTAACCGTAACGTGCCGGGGGTACACATTCCCCGGTCGTTGATCGATCGCCTTGCCGCCGCCCGTAACCCCCTACGGGAAGGGATGCAAATCGCCGCTGAGCAGGTGCAACAGGCCCGTCAACTATGCCACGGCGTTCACATGATGGCGGTTAAGCGCGAAGAATTGATCCCTGAAATTTTGGATATGGCGGGGTTACCTCCGTTGTCAACCGCATCCTCGTGATCGGTGAATATGTCCATTGGCGCAAGCGTGCCTCAAGCGTCTCTCAAGCGTGCCGCAAGCGTCCCTCAAGTATCATCGGCTTCGTTGCTGATATAGCCATCCGCTGGGGTGTCCTCGGATTCGAGGGCGGCCCGTAGGGTATGCCAAGTCAGGGTGGCACATTTGATGCGCACCGGAAATTGGGCAACCCCTTGCATGACATTTAGCTTGCGCAGTTCCTTGGGAAATTCCGCTTCTCCCTTCATCATTTGTTGGAAGCGTTGCACCATTGCCAAGGCTTCGGAAATGGTTTTACCCCGCAGGGCATCAGCCATGAGATCCGCCGACGCGATCGCGATCGCACACCCTTCGCCTTCAAATTTGACATCGGCAATCCGGGTCTCTTCACTGTCCGCATCCGGCGGGGCAAGGTGCACCGTCAGTTCGATCGTGTCCCCACAGGACGGATTATGGCCCCGTTGGTAGCGATCGACGGGATCGGTTTTGCCTTTATGGCGGGGCTTTTTGTAGTGGTCGAGGATGACCTGTTGGTAGAGGTCACGCAGGTTGCCCAGGGTCATGGCTTGTTAAGTTTTGTGCGGGTGTCCGTTCCGATCCTAGCAGGGCTGTCTCCCCTTCTGGGGAAATACACCGTTTTCGGTGCAGACCGCGTGGAGGGGTCGATCCCAGGGGTCAATGGGCAGGGTGGGGACATAGGCAAGGTCAAACACCAGGCCGATCGTCGGTTTAGCTTGCCAGTCAGGATCGGCCAACAGGCGATCGTAGTAGCCGCCCCCATACCCCAGCCGGTAGCCGTGGTGATCGCAGGCGACTGCCGGAATCAGGAGCAGGTCAACCTCAGCCGGGGCAAGGCAAGGGGCCGTGGGCAGGGGGGTTTGAATGCCGTATGGCCCGGTGATCAGCGGTTCAGAGGGGGACCAGCGATGCCAGATGAGCGTGCGATAGCTTCGCGACGCCTTTGGCATATCGAGACAGCGGGGAAACCCCCAGCGGCGATCGGGACAGGCGGTGATCAGGGGCATCAGGTCCGGTTCTTGGCGAATACTGAAGTAGGCCAGGATGGTTTGCGCCTGTTGGAACCCAGGAAACGATCGCAAATGCTCACAGATTTGCCGACTTTTCTGTTGCCATACCGCCACCGACAGGGCTTGTCGCTGTTGGCACAAGTGGCGACGCAGGCGAGATTTTGCAGCCGCCAGATCAGGTGTCAAATTCATGGGTTAGGTAAGTGTACCGGCTGAGGCTGCGCTCATAGTTCGAGAGCAGTAGTTGGGATTCTTGGAGGGTAATCCGATGATCCTGGAGGGCTTGCTCCGTTTGTTTGCGGATATTTTCTACCAGATCCTCCGAGTTGTATTGCACATAACTCAGGACCTCGGTCATCGTATCGCCCTTTACCACGTGTTCGATCGCATAGCCCTTGGGTGTCAGCTTAATATGAATCGCATTGGTATCCCCAAACAGGTTGTGGAGATTGCCCATAATTTCCTGATAGGCTCCTCCTAAAAAGAGGCCCAGATAATAGGGTTCACCAGTTTTGAGGGGATGCAATTCCAGGACAGATTTCACATCCCGCAGATCAATAAATTGATCAATCTTGCCATCACTGTCGCAGGTGAGATCTGCCAAAGTGGCCCGCTCGGTAGGCTCTTCGTCAAGGCGATGGATCGGCATAATCGGGAAGAGTTGATCAATGGCCCAACTGTCGGGCACGGACTGAAAAACCGACAGGTTGACGTAATAAATCGAGGCCATGATCTTTTCCAAGTCCTCCAGATCATCGGGCACATAATCCTGCTGGCGGACGATTTGCTGAATCTTACGGCAACAGGCCCAATAGAGCCGCTCTGCCTTAGCCCGATCGCGCAAACTCAGGTAGCCAAAGACAAACAGACTGACAGCCTCCTCCTTAAATTGGGTGGCATCGTGATAGGCTTCCTGGTAATTTTCCTCGCTGATTGACTGGTAGGTTTCATACAGATTACGCACAATCAGATGATCCTCTGGTTGGGCCGAATCAGGGGTCTCGGTGGGAACCTCGCTAATGCCTAACACATCGAAGATCAATACTGATTGGTGGGAGGCGATCGCCCGTCCACTTTCACTAATCAGCGTCGGTACCGTTACAGCTTGGCCCTCACAGGCCTCCTTCACCTCTGCCACAATATCATTGGCGTAATTCTGCATATTGTAGTTTTTGGAGGCGTGGAAATTGGTTTTCGAGCCATCGTAATCCACCCCTAAACCCCCACCGACATCGAGGTAGCGCATATCGGCTCCCAGTTTGGCCAGTTGCACATAGATCTGACTCGCTTCCCGAATCGCATCCTTGATCACACTAATGGCAGAAATTTGCGAACCGATGTGAAAGTGCAGCAGTTGTAAACAGTGGAGTAAGCCCGCCGATCGTAATTTTTCCACCGCATCGAGAATTTCTGGAATCGTCAGGCCAAACTTGGCGCGATCGCCCGTGGAGCAACCCCAGCGCCCCACCCCCTTACTGCTGAGCTTCGCCCGCACCCCCACGATCGGTTCGATCTGCAACTTGCGACTAGCAGCAATCACCAGATCCACTTCTTCGATCTGTTCCAAAACAATAATCGGCAGTTTCCCTAACCGTTGGGCCAGAATCGCCGTTTCCACATATTCGCGATCCTTGTAGCCATTGCAAATCAACAGCGCCCCCGGTGTATCCAACAGGGACAGGGCAATGAGTAATTCCGGCTTTGAACCCGCCTCCAGGCCAAATTGGTGGGGCTTGCCAAACCGCACTAAATCCTCGACCAAATGGCGATGCTGATTACACTTGACCGGAAACACCCCCTGGTAGGTACCAGCATAGCTATAGCGGGCGATCGCCTTGGCAAAACAGGCATTCAAGCGCTCAATTCGATCTTCCAAAATGTCAGAAAAGCGAATCAACAGGGGCAGATCCAAGTTCCGCTGTTTCAGCGCATTGACTAATTCAAATAAATCCAACGCGCCACCGCGATCGGCCTTGGGGGATACCGTGACATGGCCCGCCGCATTGATCGCAAAATAAGGTTCTCCCCAACCGTTAATGCGATAAAGTTCCTCACTGGCCTCGATCGTCCACACTGACGGGGAGACAGCCGGATCAGCCACCTCCCGCGATCGCGTCGCCTCCGGGATCATCTGTGGCGATCGCTGTTCGTCCGGCCCCTGAACAGCAGCCGTAGGTTGTCCCAACTTTGCACTCATCTGCGCGATCTCCCTCGCCAATGCGACCGACTGTCAGTGTATCGTATCTATATTTGCCCAGTCTTTGGGCTGAGCGTGAGTCGCCAGGAGCACAGTGTCGTGGAAAGAACGTTTATTGCGATTAAACCCGATGGCGTACAGCGGGGATTCGTCGGAGAAATTATCGGCCGCTTTGAGCGTAAGGGCTTCATCCTCGTGGGCCTCAAGTTACTCAATGTCAGCCAGGAACTCGCCGAGTCCCACTATGCGGTTCACCGGGAACGGCCCTTTTTCAAAGGGTTGGTGGAATACATCACCTCTGGTCCCGTGGTGGCAATGGTGTGGGAGGGCGATGGTGTGGTGGCCGCTGCCCGCAAGCTCATCGGGGCAACCAATCCCCTGACGGCAGAACCGGGCACGATTCGAGGCGATCTGGCGATCAATATTGGCCGGAATTTAATTCATGGCTCCGATGCGATCGAAACGGCCCAGCAGGAAATTGGCCTCTGGTTTACCGATGCGGAATTGGCGGCTTGGGAACCGACCCTCAGCCGCTGGCTCCATGAATAAACCTGGTATCAGTCATCAGGAATCCTAAAGCGTATCCCTAGGGGGTTGGGATGGCCCCGGCCAGTACTCCCTAGGGGATCAGTGCCTCAAACGCTTACCTAGCTTGGGTTAAGGCACTCATGGAACTTGCAAGCCACGGTTGGGGCACCGTCGGAGGTACCGTCGGATCGGCGCGATCGCCCCTATGCCCAGCCCCCAGCTATTTCGGCAACATTTGGCAAAAATACTTTATGTTTCTTAATATAGGGAAGAGGTCTAGCAAGGGTTGAGACATTTATCGTGTTAGGGACCCTCCCATTTCCAGGACAAGCCCAAGGGGGCGAACGGCTGCTGAGCCAGGTGGTGACGCGGGCGATCGCAGCCCTGTTCCGGCGTACCGAGCACCTAGAGGTGACCGTGCGGGTAGAGCCGATTGCGAAACTATTGCAGGGCAGCGTGGATGGCTTCGATCTCATTGGCAAGGGGATGTTGATGTACAACGGCCTGCGGTTGGAGGCAATGGAGTTATACCTGCAAGCCGTGGCGATCGACTTTGGCGGCATCCTGCGGGGTCAGGTTACCCTGCGCCAGCCCACCCAGGCCACCATGCGGGTTGTGTTGACCGAAACGGATTTAACCACGTCTTTTAATACGCCCTTTGTCGTGGAAAAGTTGCAGCGGCTCCAGTACGACGGGCAGCCCCTGCATTTCCGGGAAACAGTCATGACGATCGACGGCGACACGAAATCCCTCCGCTTGCAAACCCAGATCCAAGTGGGGAACGGGGCTGCTCCCTTGGCGGTGGATCTGACCACCCAGTTAGCCGTGGTTGATCGTCGCAAGTTGCAGTTTGTCGAAGTCGAGTATCGAGGCGAACCTGACGCAGTGGCCTTGGGGCAAGCGTTGATTGCCCATGTGAATAACCTGTTGGATTTGGACAAATTCGCCTTGGACGGCACCCAACTGCGGGTCGATCGGGCACGGATTCAGGGCGACACGATCGTCTTCTACGGCACAGCCCAGATTGACCATTTCCCCCGCAACCAGCGTCCAGCCGCCTAGTACAGTAAACATCTAGTACAGTAAACATAAAGTTTCGCAACGTTTCTCCTGCGGAGACGCTGCGCGGACGTAGTAACGACTTCAGTTGTTGCAGGCTAGAGCCAGCACTACCAGCATTGGAGAATTTTCTGGTCGATCTACTAGGGGACGATCGCGGCTCAAGCGGCTTTAGCGGAACCCCTTACCGCGACTGGGGGAGGGCACACAAAGGCATTTTTCCAACTGGGCACGCAGGGTGGCGTGATCCAGATCTTGACCAATCAGCACTAGCTGGTTTTGGGGTTCACCCTTCCAGGCTTCGTCATCCAGGGAGAAGCGCTTACCACTCAGGTGGAAAATATGGCGTTTGGGACTTTCCTCAAACCAGAGAATCCCCTTGGCCCGGAAGACCGTCGGGGGCAGTTGGTTGTCCAGGAAATGCTGGAACTTGCGAATCGAGAAGGGGCGATCGCTTTGGAACGACAGGGACGTAAACCCATCAATCGCTAAATGATCGGCGGTCGCATGGGCGTGCGCATGGGCGTGCGCATGGGCGTGCTCATGTTCGCAGTGGCCGTGGTCGTGGTCGCAGTGGCTATGATCGTGACCGTCCTCGGCGCGATCGCGATCGGGCGTGGGGTTGAAATACTTATCCGACTCGAACAGCCCCACACTCAAGATCAGGGGTAGCGGAACATTTCCCTTCACCGTCCGCAGAATACGGGCATCCTGCTTGATATCGCGAACCCGCACCTCCAGCAGATCCAGAGCAGCCTCATCCACCAGATCCGCCTTATTGAGCAGAATAATGTCCCCGTAGGCAATCTGGTTATAGGCTGCTTGGCTGTTGAACAGATCCAAACTGTAGTTCTCGGCATCCACGAGGGTAATAATCGAGTCCAGCCGGGTGAGATCCCTTAGTTCCGTTCCCAGGAAGGACAGGGCCACGGGCAGGGGGTCGGCCAGCCCCGTTGTCTCCACCACCAGATAGTCCACCCGATCCTGACGCTCCAGAACTTTGTAGACCGCCTCAATCAGGTCATTGTTGATCGTGCAGCAGATGCAGCCATTGCTTAGCTCCACCATGTCATCTTCAGTGGCAATGATTAGCTCGTTGTCAATGCCAATCTCACCAAATTCATTCACCAGTACCGCCGTCTTGAGGCCCTGCTGATTGCTGAGGATATGGTTGAGCAGGGTAGTCTTACCGCTCCCCAGGAAGCCGGTAATGATGGTGACGGGCATACCGTGCTTGGGCGCATCCATTGCGATCGCAGCGGCGGGGGACAGAGTGGATTGGGTCATAACAGACTATTCTGCGAGAAACCGAGGGACTACCCATGAGCCTAACAAAAATTTTGGCCATTCTGGGAGAGGATGGGGGAGCTAGGGGTCGGTCAGCGCTAAACTTGAGCGTTGCAGTTGCAGGCTAAAGCCAGCACGACAAACCTTAATGGCTCATCGCCAACATCCGCTGAATCGGTTGCAAGGCCGCAAGGCGAATGTCCTCAGGCAGCGTGATCTCCGGTTGCCGGGTTTTCATGCAGTCGTAGAGTTTTTCCAAGGTGTTCAGGCGCATATAGGGACACTCGTTGCAGGCGCAGTTACCCGTGGGCGGGGCGGCGATAAAACGCTTGTTGGGCGCCGATCGCTGCATTTGGTGAATAATGCCCGGTTCCGTCGCCACGATGAAAGCGGGGCGATCGCGGTGTTGGCTGTATTTGAGCAAAGCCGTTGTCGAGCCGATATAGTCCGCATGGCGTAAAACCGCCGCTTCACATTCCGGATGGGCCAAGACCTCTGCTTCTGGATGCTGCACCTTCAGTTCGATCAGCTTGCGCTCCGAAAAATTCTCATGGACAATGCAACTGCCTGCCCAAAGCACCATCTCTCGTCCCGTTTGCTGCATCACATATCGCCCTAGGTTCTGGTCCGGTGCAAAAATGATCGGTTGGTCAGCAGGGATCTGGCGCACAATTTCCACCGCATTGGCACTGGTGCAGATAATATCGCTCAGGGCTTTGATCGCCGCCGAACAATTAATGTAGGAAATTACCAAATGATCTGGGTAGGCTGCCTTGAACTGGGCAAACGCCTCTGGGGGGCAACTGTTTGCCAACGAACACCCCGCCGCCAAATCTGGCAACAACACCTGCTTGTCGGGGTTCAGAATTTTGGCCGTCTCGGCCATGAAATGCACCCCTGCGAAGACGATCACTTCTGCCTCCGTACTGGCGGCCTGCCGCGATAACCCTAGGGAATCGCCAATATAGTCCGCAATATCCTGGATATCGGGGTCCTGGTAATAGTGGGCCAGGATGACAGCATTTAACTCCTCTTTGAGGGCCTGGACAGCAGCGAACAGGTCAAGCGGACGACGCGGAGCCGTCGCGGGGCGATCGAGAAGGGTCGTAAACACAGGTCGTACTTCTGGTTGAAATAAATTTATTGGGCTGATTTAATTATAGTCATTTTTACCAAAATTAGTGTCAAGATCCGCTGAACCGGCGGGTTAAAAACGCTACTCTGGAGGGCAGATATCGCTCTAGGTGCTTAGGAGGGTCTATGACGAATGCAGGGGTGGCGGCGATCGTGCTGGCGGGAGGAGCCAGTACCCGCATGGGGTGTGATAAGGCCCTGATTGACATTGCCGGTCAACCCCTGTTACGGCGGGTGTGCGACGTGGCCAGCCAATGTTGTGAAGTGGTCTATGTGGTCAGCCCGCGATCGGCCCAATATCAGCCGTTACTCCCACCTCGATGTCAAACCGTTCCGGAAGCGATCGCCCCTGGGGCTGATCCCCCCGGTCCCCTGGTGGGGTTTGCGCAAGGGCTGGCCCAGGTACAGCAGGATTGGGTGTTGCTGCTGGCCTGCGATCTACCCAATCTCCAAGCGTCGATCCTCCAAAGCTGGCGAGCGCAATTGCCCACGGTCCCCCCAGACACGATCGCCCTCCTGCCCCGTCATCCCAAAGGGTGGGAGCCGTTGTGTGGTTTTTACCGTCGTTGTTGTTTGGCTGATCTTCAGGCGTTTATTGCCCAAGGGGGACGATCGTTCCAGCAGTGGTTCGCCACGCGATCGGTCCAGGCCATTAACCGCAACGCCCCCATCAACCCGCAGATGTTGGTGAACTGCAACCAACCGGAGGATCTTCAGCACATTTGGCCCTCAGCCTAGGGGGATGCCCGATAGACAAATCCGCCCCCGATCCCTTTGGCCGGATCACGCAATTGAATATCCTGCTGGATAGGACCAGGAGAGCAGGGAATGGCTTCAGCCCAACACTGAGAAGATTGGGTTGGATAGTAGTAGATAACATCGTTAACCTGAGCCTGGTGGGTGCTAATACGCGGTAATCGTGACGGTAGCCAGAGGGAGTGCCCATGCCCAGTTTTGACCAAGATTACAATGCTGCATATAAGCACCGCCAACCAACTCAGTGAGAAAAACTGCTTCAACCTCTGCTTCAACCTCGGAGACCCTATCTGCAATAGATTTGGCTGCCAAAAGCTAAGTTGAGGCAACCCCTGATCAGCCAGTAAATATGCAGGTAATACGGCAAAATAACCCAGGCCGTGTCTCATCAAGGGCGACTTGAGCATCACTATGCCGATCCCAAATGCCGCAATCAATAGTAACCAGAGGCGACCGCCCCATTTTTGCTGGCGAAATCCTTGCAGAATTTGAATGCCCGCGATGACGGCAACAACTAGCATCAGGGGAATGAGAATGTTTAATTTTTCACCCACCAGCCATTGTGTTGACATGGCCACTAGCCATTCCCAGGTTCGCCTTAGGAAGGATAATTCTGTATCGGTGGGCACCCAGGGGTTGGGAAGGGATTCTAACGTTTGGGCCACCTCGGCCTGCATGGTCCAGGGAAAGTTGATTCTAAATAAAGTGCTTGGAAACAAGGGAAATCCGATCGCGAGATATCCATACAAAAACATTGGTGCGAGCAATACGCAGGGAAACCCCAACCCCATCGCAATGCGTTGCCAGGTGAGTCGATTTTGAGCGAGATAGAAGAGACTTGCCACGGGAACCAATACGATGCCATTCAGCTTGATCGACATGGCTCCTACGGCTAGGATGATCGGGATTAAGCGAACAGGGTGCAAGGTTTCTGGTGGGTTGGTTTCTGGTGGGTTAATGACAGGTGGCGACCCCTCCGATCGCGTCATGAGCAAGATCGCCCAGGCCATAATGCCCACCAACAGAATGAGAGGCAAATCGGGAGCGGTTGAAACGGTCATGAGCCAGGGAAACTTAATCACAAATGCGATCGGTAACGTGATAAGTAAAAAAAAGGTGATAAACCGATCGGCTAACCTTGCAGTTTTTGATCGGCTAGTTGGTAAGCTCGTGATTAGTTGGCAAATAGCTAGGGTAAAAACAAAACTATTGGCAACAGCACTAGTCTGGGCCGTTAAAAATCCATGATTAAAGGGGGCCAAGAGGGCAAACCAGGCAGATGTAAATCCAAATCGGGCATTAATCAAGGCGAAGCCCGGAACCGTCCCAAACTCAGATAGCCACCTAATTACCCCATAGTGATACAGGCCCGTATCAAACCAGGCAATCTCGCGGGTTGAAAAGGCAGCAACCCCGATTGCCACCAGAGCCACAGTGGACAAGTGTTGTCGCGAACACGCCTGATAATAGGCTTTAAGTTCTAAGCGAACTGGCTGAAACCCGATCGCAAGACCGACCAGGAAAAGGACGGTGCCCAAACCCGCGATCGGGGATAGGGGTAACACCAGGGAAAGCCCCAGTAGCCCGATCGCGAGGATGACTAATCCCAACCAGATCGCAATTATGAGGCGATCGTTGCGCCGATCGAAACAATGGGCATCAGTGAGTCGCAGTACGGCTGTGCCAATAGTTAGGCAGCTAAAGAACAAGAGTGCCCAGGCGATCAGGTAAAAAAGCACGGGGGTATTCTCGACCTTTTCCAGAAAATGGACTTGGGCAAGGGCTGAGGACTTAACGATAGCGATTAAAGGCCGTGACCCGTTCCGCATCTTGGAATATGCCTTCCCCTTGGAAGCCTTCCAGCGTGGGTTTAACTTCCACCTTCAGGACATGCTGGGTGTGGATGAACACGGTTTGATCCAGCAGATGCAAGGTCCACCAATCCTCCCGCAGGAAACGGCGAACATCTTGGCGAAGGTCTTGGGTGGTGCTCCCTAGTTCGGTAGCGTTATAGACATTAAAGGTTTCCGTCTGACCATTCACAAAATAGAACGTGAGTTGCAGTACGCGGGGTTCTTCCCCGGCAACAATGGTGTCCTGCTCTTGGCTTTGCATCCGAACTATCCCCTCTGGTCTGATGGCTGTCTCCATTTTAAGCAACCCCGTGCCGTTCGCTAAGATCCAGAGGGATTGATTTACAGCGGTTCCCACACCCGTAAGGTACAGTGTCTTGTCATCCCATAGGGGCGGGTTTAGCAGGATGACCGGGAAAAATCCGTTCGACGATCGGGAAGAAGCCGCTTGGGCTGAGCTTGTCGAAGCCCTAATCTTACGCTTGACAGACCACTAGCGCCAGACCTGGAATCCCTGGATTGCCGTTGGGGGTTCGTACTGGACCTCAACCTGACGAACGATCGCGGCGGGGGGACCCTGATGACACCACTCAATCATGGCGGCCACCGGGGCCGGACGACCCTCAAAGCAGGCTTCCACCCGACCATCGGCTAAATTGCGCACCCAACCGTTGACTCCCCGTTGGAGCGCTTGGGCTTGAGTCGCCCCACGATAGAACACCCCCTGGACCTGACCAGAGATCCAAACATGGGCACAAACAATCTCCTGTAAATCAAGTTCCTGTGAATCAACCGGTGGCATTCCCCTTCTCCCTTCTCCCCTCTACACACTCTCCGTGACGCTGCTAAACCGAAACGCCTTCACCCGGACCGGTGGCACGACCAAGCTATCGTAGCGCTGGCTGGTCCCCAGGACCTCCACATCCCGCAGCATCTCCGGCAGAGATTGGTTAAAGCGCAAATTTTTGATCGGGTAGGCAATTTGCCCGTTTTCAATCCAGAACGTGCCGTCGCGGGTCATACCGGTGACTTCCAGGGTACGGCTATTCACATAGTTGATATACCAGGCCCGACTGATCAAGATTGTCCGATCGCTCTGAGCAATGAGATCGGCCAAACTTTGGTCACTGCCTGCCATGACGGCGGGGAACAGGGAACCCGTTGGTTGCTGCCCTTGCTGCATGGCCCAATAGCGAGAGTAGGCCAGGGTTTGGGGAACACCCGCTTGGATGATGGGTAAGGGCGGACGGGGTAGGCCCTCGCGGCTAAAGGGCAAGGTTTGCAGGAGCGGGTGGCCCGGATCGCGGTGCAGGTTGATCAGAGGGCTAAACAAGGGTTCCCCCAGGTGATTACCAGCGGGTTGACCCGTGGGATCGGTGCGGGACATGAACGATCGCCCCTCGTCGGCACTGCGGGCATCCAGGCTCCAGAGCAGGTAACTGAGCAATTCGGCAAAGGCGGCTCCGGTCAAAATCACAGGATAAACCCCCGGTGCCCAGTCACGGGGTTGGCGCGATCGGGCAGCCCGCGCGATCGCCTGCTCGGTCAAGTCCGCGATCGGGAGTGCTTCCCAAGCCCAGGCAGTCTGGTGCTCCCAGGCGGAGCCATCGTCAATGCGGGCGCTGATCTGAAAGCTGGCCTCCGTCCAGGAACCGATGGCCCGCAGTCCCAGGGAATTGCCGATCGCCAGGAGGGAAGCCTCGGTGCTCAAGGTCCCTGCCCCCTCGACCCCAGCCTGCCGACAGCGTTGGCACACATCCTGAATCACTTGTCCACGGGCGATCGGTGACAGACCTGCCGTGGCGGGATCAAACGCAGCTAGGCGATCGCCATAGTCCTGGGGAGGCAAAGGCGGCACCCACTCCGGATCAACTGGGGCAATGCGGGCCAAGTCTTCCGAGCGGCGCAGGGTTTTCCGCAAAGAATCGAGATCCAGATCACTGGTGGCACTGGCGGCACTGCGTTGGCCAAAATGGCTGGTCACCGTTACCTTCAAGTGGGTCCGGCTAAAATTTTGACTCATCTGGTTCTCAGCAAACCGACTGAGCGCCTCTTCCCCCACACTGAAACTGACAAAAGCCGCATCAGCCGCCGATTCGGCCAACACGGTGTCAATCAAGGCCAGCGCCTGGTCTTCGCTCGGTAGGATCGGGGCGGTGGTCAAGGTCACGGGGTTCTCCGGGGTGTGCGTACCTTGGTCCATGCGGACCTTTTCGGTAAAAAATTAAAAACCTATTAAAAACCTAGTAGATTCAGATCATCAATTCGGTCTGGTTTGTCGTGGGGGATTGAGCCTGCAACGACTAAATGCAACGACTAAAGTCGTGACGATAAACGTTGCGAAACTTTATGTTGACGGTCCTAGCTTATCGCCCGTTCGGAATTAAGCCGGGGGGTGAGGCGACTTTTCACGATCGCGATCGTCCCTAGGGCCAGCCAGCGCAAACCGTGTTGTAACAGATCCGGACGCACGATCGCCCAGCCGTTAATCCCCAGGCAGACCAGGGCTAAGCCACAGAGAACAAAGGTGGGAATTTGCACAACCCCGATCGCGAACCAACTCAGGACGTGCAATAGCATCAGACTCGCCCAGAGGCTGCTCAGACCAACCGCCGATCGGGTCAGCCAGCCGTCCCCACGCCACCCCACTAGCCCCAAGATCACGGAGCTAGTGAGTAGATTGGCGGGCACCAACAAGGCACAAATGCCCAGGCAATGAGTCCGGGAAAAGTCAGCCAGGGGATGGAACAGGTGGAACATGGAAGCAGAAACGCCGCACGCGACGGCAACGGAATTTTTATCAGTTCAGGCAATCATTCTAGAGTATTTACTTCAAGTATGATTAACTTTTTTATCAAATCGTCAAGATTAGCCCGGAGGCTGAGCCTCAGGTGCCGCTCTTCCGTTGTCCTGGAGCAGAAAGCGCATAATTTCTTTACATCTTTGACCTTGCCAACACGGGCCGCAATTTGATATTTCTTCGGACAGGGAATATTCACAATCCAGGTAATTCAGGTAGGAGCCATGGGGCTGCTATGCCTGATACAGCGTGCAATTAGGCGACAAGGATGACCCGGCTTAATACCAATGGCCCCCCTGCTGTCAAACGCCAAGGGCTTTTTAATAAAAATATAAAAATAAAATTTTCCAATTTCCCTAAAAACGGTAAAGTAGGCTACAGTAGGAAATGAACACGTTCATCTTTTTCGGATATTTATCAAACGGTGAAGCCCAGGTAAAGAACCGAAGAAGACGGAAGTAGGGACCTGTCCCGAAGGAACGCGCCTCTATCGACGTTAGATATCTAATTTTTTGCCTGGGAGGCGAGACGGTTTATGAAACTCACATATCGCGGTATTAGTTACGAGCCAGCCCCTTCAACACTTCCTGTGGTTGAGGAGCCGGTTGGCGGCATCTATCGGGGCGCAGTTTGGCGGAGACACCGTCCCCAGCAACAGCCAGCTTTGCAACCACCGGTCCAATTGACCTACCGGGGCGCTAAGTACAGTGCTCACCTCTTCCACGCCCCAGCCGCAGTGACGGCCACGGTGGCCGACGCGGCGACGGCGGTTTCCGCCGAGATGCCCCAGGATATCTTGGCCCAGCAGGCATCGGTGGCAGCTTTCCACTTCCCACGCAAGTCAAAGCGTGAATTGCTGAGCGAAACCTGGCAGCGCCATCGCCAAAATATGCGGCTTTCGACTGAGCATCGCCTGGAAGTTGCGCGGCAAAAGGGAGATACACGCTTGGTGCAACTGCTAGAGCAAGAATTGGAGCAATTGGCGTACTCAAGGCCATGCTAAGGTCAGCTATGCCAAACAGGCCAAGGTTATTGGTGTTCTCCTAATGGTTGTATGCCGGGGGTGCCTGCGGGCGCACCTTGGTATTGGAGGCGGGTTTATCTCAGGCTGTCGGTTGGCAGGCATCACCTGGGAATAACCTGCCCCTTGTATGTTAAGGCTAGGTAATCACCGTGGGCTGGTCCATGCCCGTGAGGGTGTGAATTTGGGCCACGTCGTCAGCGATCGCGATCAAATCAGCGAGGGCCACCTGCGGATCGAGTCCTTGCTTGCTCCTATCCGGCTCGTAGCTTTCCAGGTAAAGCCGGAGGGTTGCGCCCTGGGTGCCCGTCCCAGAGAGGCGAAACACGATACGGGACCCATCGGTAAAGCCAATGCGTACCCCTTGTTGTTCGCTGACACTGCCATCGATCGGGTCAGTGTAGCTGAAATCATCGGCATATTCAACCTGATAACGCCCCAGGGGTTGGCCTGCTAAGCTGCCCAATTTAGCCCGCAGATTCGTGATCAGGGTATTGGCCCGATCGCTCTCTACGCCCTCGTAGTCATGGCGGGAGTAGTAATTGCGTCCGTAGGTTTGCCAGTGTTCTTGGACAATAGCCGCCACCGACTGCTGGCGCACGGCGAGGATATTCAACCAGAACAGCACTGCCCAGAGGCCATCTTTTTCCCGGACATGGTTGGAGCCAGTACCAAAGCTTTCTTCACCGCAGAGGGTGACCTTGCCCGCGTCCATCAGGTTACCGAAGAACTTCCAGCCCGTTGGGGTTTCATAGCAATCCAGGCCGAGTTTGGCCGCGACGCGATCGGCGGCTTGGCTGGTGGGCATCGATCGCGCCACCCCCGCTAACCCCTCGCGATAGCCCGGTACGAGCGTCGCATTGGCCGCCAGGATCGCCAGGCTGTCACTGGGTGTCACAAAGAAGTGATCCCCCAGGATCATGTTGCGATCGCCATCCCCATCGGAGGCTGCGCCAAAGGCCGGGGCATTCTCGCCAAAGAGAATTTTCACTAGATCGTGGGCATAGACCAGGTTGGGATCGGGGTGTCCGCCCCCAAAGTCGGGTAGGGGGGTGCCGTTTTGGACCGTTCCTGCCGGGGCACCCAGGCGGCGTTCCAGCAGCGCATGGGCGTAGGGACCTGTGACCGCGTGCATCGCATCAAAGGACAACCGGAAGTTGGGGCTGCTGAGGAGTTGCTGAATGCGATCGAAGTCGAACAGGGTTTCCAGGAGGGCAGCGTAGTCCTGCACCGAGTCGATCACTTCCACCACCATGTTTCCCAGGCGGGATTCCCCGATGCGATCGAGGTCAATATCCGCTGCATCCAGGATTTTGTATTCGCGAATTTCCCGACTGCGGGCATAGATAGCCTCAGTCACCTTTTCCGGCGCGGGTCCCCCATTCTCCGTGTTGAACTTAACCCCAAAATCGCCGTTCGGGCCGCCTGGATTGTGGCTAGCGGAGAGGATGATCCCCCCCACGGTTTTGTATTTGCGGATGACACAGGACGTGGCGGGCGTAGAGAGGATACCCGCATGACCCACCTTGACCCGTGCGAACCCGTTGGCGGCGGCCATTCTCAGGATGATCTGGATCGCTTCCCGGTTGTAGTAGCGCCCATCCCCACCGAGGACCAGGGTTTGGCCCGCCGGGTTACCGATCGTGTCAAAAATCGCCTGGATAAAATTTTCCAGGTAGTGGGGCGTTTGGAAAACGGGAACGGATTTGCGGAGGCCAGAAGTCCCTGGCTTTTGATCGGAGAAAGGTTGGGTGGATACGATCCGGATGTCCATGTTTAGCAAATGATGAAGGATACGGCCACTGGACCCCAGCCACCAGGGGCAGCGCCTATCCCCTATTGTCGGACATGAGCTTCATTTTCTAACGTGCGCGTCCTAACGGGTGCGAGGTACTTGTCACAATAGGGTCCCCGTCTTCAGAGCGGAATTTCCGCGATCGCGGCCAAGTCCAACCCGATCCCCTCCGGTTGCCGCTCCCGCTGACACCGGGTCACAAAGTCACAGCCCTGGCAGATCCCCCGGCTGGCCGCCACCTGGGGAAATACCTCCCCCGCTTGATAGCGATCGAGCCACGCAGACAGCCGCCCCAGCAAATCACTTAAATCCTGCTGCGTCACCTGATGGTGTTCCGCGCTGTAGGTGATCGTACAGGCCGACGGCTGAACCTCCCCCCCACCCAGAACCTTCCCCTTGCCGCCTCGCTCCTCGCTCCGCTCTTCTCCCGCCTCCCCTCCCATAAACCAATAGGTCATCCTGAGACACTCTGGCCGATAGGTACTCGTTTCCGCCAAGACCCAAAGGTAAAGACGGGTTTGCCAATCGTGTTGCAGGCGCTGGCGGTGGTTGGGTGGCTGGCGATAGGTTTTCCAGTCCAGGATATGTGCCCTGTCCGCAGCGGCAATCAGCAGATCGTAGACGACCACCAGGGAATGGTCTTGAAGGTCGATCGTGCGTTCATGTTCACTTTCCCGCAAACCCGGTTCCGGCACTGTCAGGGTCGCAATATCCGGGACAGCGGTCGTGAAGGTATGGAATTGATGCGCCAATTGTGGGTTAGCCTCTACGAGCGGGGCGATCGGTAAATCCAGTTCCCGTTGTTGCAGCAGCCGGTGAAAGCGACTCCCCCAGGCCATGTGGTCAGCTTGCTCAGCCGTGATTGGGGCCGCGAGTTGCTCCAAATAGCGATACTGAAACAGGCGGGGGCAGGTTTCCAGCAGTTTAAGGTGAGCTTGGGAGAGGCGCATGGGGAGGTTCGGGGAGAGAGGAGAGAGGAGAGAGGAGAGAAGAGAGAAGAAGAGAGGAGAGAGAGAGAAGAGGACTGGGTGGACCCTTGGTGTTCTTCGCGTCTGGGTGGTTTCTGAGATTGGGCCTGGGGATGTTGCGATCGCGCCGAGGGGTGTTCCTCGATTTACCCCATCGTTCTAAACTGATCTGGAGTATACAGAGCCGTGGGCCGATTCTCTGGGGGAGAGGCTACGCCAACGCAACGTTGAGGACAGTATCCTATGCGGTTAATTATGTACGGGAAACCAGGTTGCCATCTCTGTGAAGGGTTGAAAGAGAAACTGGCCCAGGTTAAAACAACCCTCGACTTTGAGTTAGAAGTGCGCAACATTTACGATCGCCAAGAATGGGTGGATGCTTACCAAGCAGCCATTCCCATCTTGTACCTAGTACCGGATGAAATTGCCGGAGAGGCCGGGGCCATCTCGATCCCCCGCCCCTCGCCCCGTGCCAGCGTCGAACAGTTGACAAAAACGCTACAGAAATATTTTGCGGCCAGCAAGTGACATTCTCCCGACGCTCACCTTGCCCCCTGCCCCCGCGTGCGGGGGGTTGGGGGTAGAGCGAAAAGCTCTCCCAACCTCACGATTGAGCCTTCCTGCCCCACGCCAGTTATCTAGGTCATCGACCCTCGACAGGTCATCGACCCTCGACAGACCGACTTGACAGGCGGTTTCCGTTCCCCAAAGTCCCTGGGTACTGATCGAACCAGAAACAGCAGTATTTCTGTACAGTTCCCGCATGTTGGAGGTCCCGGCAATGCCTGACTTTTACTCTCAATCGGTGGGCTGCGAACCCAGATTATTATAAGACTGTGAATGGCTTTGCTATCAATTGCACTGCTTTGGAGGTGGCTCGGCATGAATCTACGCAACTTGCTCACTGGGATTATCCCGGACGCGGCCCTGCCCGATCATCCCGCGCTAGCGCTTGAGGTCAAGGGGCTGAGTACGAATTCGCTGGCGTGTCAGGCGGGGGATTTGTTCATTGGGATGCCGGGAACCCGTGTGGATGGGGGGGAGTTTGCGGAAAGTGCGATCGCCGCCGGGGCGATCGCGGCGATCGTCTCTCCCCAGGCAGCGGCAAAGCTCAAAACAAATACGCTGTGTGTAGTGCCCGTGGCGGATGTGGTGGCAACCTGTGCCCAACTCGCAACTCGCTTCTTTGGCCAACCGACCCAAACCCTGAAACTGGTGGGGGTGACGGGCACCAATGGCAAGACGACAACAACCCACCTGATTGACTTTTTCCTAACCGCCAGCCAACAGCCGACGGCCTTGTTGGGGACGCTCTACACCCGCTGGCCGGGATTCCAACAGACGGCGGTCCACACCACGCCCTTTGCGGTGGATTTGCAACGGCAATTGGCGGCGGCGGTCACAGCAGGGTGCCAGTTTGGGGTGATGGAGGTGAGTTCCCACGCCTTGGCCCAGGATCGGGTGCTAGGTTGTGGGTTTGCGGTGGCGGTGTTTACCAACCTCACCCAGGATCACCTGGATTTCCACCCGTCAATGGAAGATTATTTTGCCGCTAAAGCCCGCCTGTTCAGTCCTGACTATTGCCAGGGGCGAGCGATCGTGAACCAGGATGATCCCTATGGACAGCGGTTGATCGCCCAACTGCCACCGGAACAAGTCTGGCGCTATAGTGTGGCGGATACGAGCGCGGATTTGTGGACCAGTGACCTTACCTATGGGGCGACGGGGGTCCAGGGTCAGTTGCATACGCCCCAGGGAACGATCGCCTTCCAATCGCCGCTGGTAGGTCAGTTTAATCTAGCCAACCTCCTAGCCGCGATCGGGGCGGGGTTAGCCTTGGGCTTGGATCTGGAGACAATGGTGCAGGCGCTCCCGCAGTTTCCTGGGGTGCCCGGTCGGATGCAACAGGTGCGCATCAGTCCGACACAGGATATTACGGTCATTGTGGACTATGCCCATACGCCCGATAGTTTGGAGAATTTACTCAAAGCGGCCCGTCCCTTTATCCAGGGGGAGATGATTTGTGTGTTTGGGTGCGGGGGCGATCGCGATCGCACGAAACGGCCCCAAATGGGTCGCATTGCTGCCACATTAGCAGATCAGGTCGTCGTGACCTCCGATAATCCCCGCACGGAAGATCCAGAGCGCATTTTGCAAGATATTCTCACGGGCATTCCCGCTGGGGTGACCCCGACGGTGATCAGCGATCGGGCGACGGCGATCCGCACGGCCATTCTCCAGGCGCAACCGGGGGACGGGGTGTTGATTGCGGGGAAAGGCCACGAGGATTACCAAATCCTGGGGACTGAGAAAATCCACTTTGACGATCGTGAGCAGGCCCAGGCGAGCTTAGCGGCACGCAGCGAGGGAGTCGGTTAACGTTCATTCCTTACCCGTCTGATGCCCTGAGCACGGGTTACTCGGTCATCAAAGCCAATAATTGCGCTGCCACCTGTTGCCAGGTAAACCGATCGCGCACAAAGGCAGGGCCAGCCTGTCGCGCTTGGGCCATGAAGGCCGAATGCTCGATCGCTGTTTGCATTAACCCCAGCAGGTGATCGATATCGGGAAAGAGACCATAGCGTTCCTCGCCCTCCAATTGGATGGCCTGTTGCTGGCTCTTGATCGTCAAGGCAAAGTCGGGGTGGGTAAAGTCATCCGTCGGTCCCCCTTGGGTGCAAATGACCGGTAACCCACAGGCCGCTGCCTCCAAGACCGGCAGGTTAAACCCTTCCGCCACATAGGGGGCCACATAGACATCCGCCGCCTGGTAAAGTTGCGCCACTTCGGCAAACGACAGGGTGTCCCCCAAATACTGACAGCGGGGACGCACCCGATCGGCCTCCGCCACCGTCAATACCGCCCGACTGCTCGACGCGATCGACTGGCGAGAACCAAAAATGGCTTCACGGCCCTTCAGCACCAGCTTGGCCTGGGGATAGCGATCGACAATCTGGGCAAAAGCCTTGAGCAGCAAACCGACCCCCTTACGGTTGCTCATCACACTCACATTTAAAAAAACAAAATCATCCTCCCAACCCAACTGGCGACGGAGGGCCTGTCGTTCGGTGGCGGGGAGGGGATGATAGAGCGTGGGGTCGAAGCCGTGGGGGATAATCACAATGCGATCGGGATCAAGGCCGCTGAACACTAACCCGGTCTTAGACCAGGCCGAGGGGGTGACGATCGTCACGCTGGGGTCCAAGGCCATGTCCTTGAGGGACGTAATGCCCATCGCCCGTTGCATCACTTCCGTCACCTTGCCCCACTCGGTCACCGCACACACAAAGGTCCGTTGCGCGGTCGTTGAGGCGGCAAAGTTGAAGGGACCATACAGCCGCAGGGTGGCATCAGCGACGTGTCCAGGGGGTGGGGCGGGAATCGCCGCGATCGCTGCTTCCTGGGCAGGCGACATCAGCCCCCGCACGGGTTGCCAGTCGGCGACGGCAAAGGGCGCATCGTCATGGAACAGTTGCACCTGGGGATACTGCTGCAAGGCCAGTAATTGAAACTGGTTGACGATCGCGTAGGAGTGGGGAATAAAGCGCCAACCTTCGACGATGAGTTGCATGGTAACTCCTGATTTTCCTCAACAGCGTCGCCAACCGAAAAAACTCTCTAGGACATTCTGCCAGATGGGACTGTGTTGCCATTGGGTGACCGGCCATTGGGCCGCAGTCTGGCTCACCAAAGCCGCGAGGGCTACTCCCGGCACCGTCAGATCGGCAGGCAGGGCAGGGGTCCCCTGGGCGAGGGCCGCGACCTTGAGCCGCTGGCGCAGGGCGAGGGTAATGGGGGCGATCAGGCTGGTTGCACCCGGTCCCAGGAGGTGGGCACCCAACAGAGTCCCGTTGCGATGCACCACTAACTTACAAAAGCCACTGGTCTGGGATTGCACCTGGGCCGCCGCGATCGTGGCCATCGACTGCTGCAAAACCCACACCCGATCCTGGCCATAGCGTCGGTAGGCTTGGGCCGCGAGTAATCCAACGCTGGCCACTTCTGGCTGGGTTGGCAGGAGTTGGGGCTGCTCCTGGGGGGCGGTGCGCCATAGGGGCCAAAACAGAGCATTGCGGAGGGCGACGCGCACCTGTTGTTGGCGGGTTGTTTCCGAATCGGTTTGGTTGCAGCAATAGATCCGGGGGTGGGAGGTTTGCAGGTGACGGTTCAGGCGCAATTGGCCGGACTGGGCATCGCGATCCCCCGGCGCATTCCGCTTCAGCCCCAGGGATTCCAAGTTAAGGTCCCCCCAAGCCAACTGCCACCCGGCAGCGACCAGGAGGGCATCCACGTCCAGCACGGGTGACTCCGGTGCGTGTGCCCCCAATGCGTGCGACCCCAGGTGTATCTGTACCCGTGCGGCCTGGGGCGCAACCTGGGTGATGGCACATTGCGTCAGAACCCGTACCCCTTCGGCCTCCAGTTGAGCTTGCAGGACTAGGGCAATATCGGGGTCAAGGTGAACGAGGAGGTAGGGGTCGGCAGTGATCAGGGTGACCTCAACGCCGAGGCGGTTTAAGGCTTGGGCCAAAATGACACTGCTGGGATGCTGGCCGACGATCGCCAACTGGGGTGGTAACTGGGTAACCCGTTGTCCCAGGGTGATGGGGGTCAGATACCCGACGGCGGGCAAACCTGCCAATGCCGGGACGATCGCCTGGGAGGCAGGGGCTAGGAGATAGGCACGGGCGGTGAGCGATCGCGTTTCGGTCAACAACCGCAGGTGGGGGCGCTGTTGGAACTGGCCGGTTTCGGGGATGACATCGACCCCCATTAATGTGAGCCGATCGCGACTCAGGGGCGAGATCGTTTGGGCGGCGATCGCTTGGGACCAGGCGGTGGTTTGGGACCAATCCACGGTGGTTAGCGGGTCGGCGGTGAGATCGGGGCTGGGTAACCCCCACATCCCGGCCTGGTAGCGCTGCACCTGGGCCATTGCGACCTGTTGCCATGCCTGGAGCCAGACCTGACTGAGAAAATACGGGTCGGTTTCGGCAGGGTGCGGTTCCACCAAGGCCACCCGTGCCCCCTGGGCGACAGCCGCCGCAGCGGCATAGCGTCCCGCGAGACTGCCCCCCACAATGACCAGATCGTAGTCAACCCCCATACGAACGCCTCAGTGAAATAACGATCAGGATACTGCCCTGGCAACCGGACGCGAACGTCACGCACATCGCCGCTAGGCTACGCTACGATCGCCCCAGATTGGATTGTAGAGGTGAACGCATCATGTCATCAGCCGCTGCTAACCCTGCCCTGGATTTTCAAGCCCAGATTCCCCCTGGCTATCTCAACCTGATGGGCTATGTGGATGAGTCGGAGGTGAATGGGCCGGGGTGTCGGGCGGTGGTCTGGGTGCAGGGGTGTCTGCGCGAGTGTCCGGGGTGTTTCAATCCGGCTTCCTGGGAGTTTGCGATCAACCAATTGGTCGCAGTGGAAGATCTAGCGGCCAAAATCCTGAGCCATCCCCAGAACCAGGGTGTGACCTTCTCCGGGGGGGAACCCTTTTGGCAAGCCCCAGCCCTTGCCCAGTTGGCCCGCTTGGTTAAGGCCCAGGGGTTGAATGTGATGTCGTTTACGGGGTTTACACTGGAACAATTGCGATCGCCACAAGCGCCTCCCGGTGCCCAAGCCCTCCTCGACGAACTGGATATTTTGGTGGATGGCCCCTACCTTCAGGCCCAAGCGGTTAACGCCCCCGATTCCCTGGTCTCATCCCGAAATCAACGGGTACACATTTTCAACCCGGCGTTGGCAAATGCCCCCAGTTGGGCCAGCGATCAGGTGGAAATTCATATCCTGAAGGATGGGACGCGCATCGTCACCGGCTATCGGGGCCAGGTTCTCTTGACTGATTAGGGGTCTTTGTCGGCATGGGTGCGATCGCCCGTCTGGGATAAAACCGATCCAAACCACTCAAAAAATCCGTCCAACTAAACGACTTTGAGGTCAGTGCATTGATCACTTTCTCACTCAATCTCCACCGGAATTTCGGTTTCTAAGATATGGACGATTTGGGTAAACTTGTCCCTACACATAGTTTATTGAATATTAACGGGTGTAATCAATGGACAACAAAAATCATCGATAAATTGCACAAGTTTATTTTATATCCACCTACATAAAAATTGTAGGGGCAGGTTTTACGACAATCTGAAAATTAACAGGATAATCTGATCATTAAACCCGCCCTTTTGGGACCTGTGCATGACCCTAGAGGGCGGGTTTTATTGGTTTCCCAGACAGGTTGATCGTTGCATTTCGGGTAAACCCGCCCCTACGCATCATTTCGGGAAGGTCAATATTATATATCAAACCATCAACCGCATTCTGTAGGGGCGGGTTTTATGACAACCTGAAAATTAACAGGATAATCTGGTAATTAAACCCGCCCTCTTGGGACCTGTGCATGACCCTAGAGGGCGGGTTTTATTGGTTTCCCAGACAGGTTGATCGTTGCATTTTGGGTAAACCCGCCCCTACGCATCATTTCGGGAAGGTCAATATTATATATCAAACCATCAACCGCATTCTGTAGGGGCGGGTTTTATGACAACCTGAAAATTAACAGGATAATCTGATCATTAAACCCGCCCTTTTGGGACCTGTGAATGCCCCTAGAGGGCGGGTTTTATTGGTTTCCCGGATAGATGGTTTGTCACCGTTCGGGGTAAACCCGCCCCTACGATCTTGGTGTTCCTTTGTGTCCTTCGTGTCTTGGTGGTTCACAAAACCCAACACCTTGGACCCCTTCACATCCCTTTATAAACCCCGATTTTTCAAATTTTAAATTTTTTAAAAGAAAAAAGGTTAAGAAGTGTAAAGGGAAAGAGAAAAGAGGATAAAGGGTTAAGGAGTCCTGGCGGCAGAACCCACGACGACCCGAAAGCCGTTGTTGATGCTCCTGTAGCCCGCCCCCCACCAGTCGCGATGTGCAGACCGACAGTACCTCGGAATGCTGAACCAGGAACCGCCGCGCAGGAGGCGATTTCCATCTTGAGGACGATTCCCATTCTCAATCCAAGCGCTGCCATCCGTCGGTGCGCCATTATAATTGTCATGCCAATCGTCCTCACACCATTCCCAGACATTACCGTGCATATCGTAAAGCCCAAAGGCATTTGGCTGTTTCTGGCCAACCGGTTGGGTTTTACCATTGGAATTATCCCCATACCATCCGTAATCCCCCAAATCGCTAAAATTATCGCCAAAGGAAAACAAAGTTTGACTGCCAGCCCGACAGGCATACTCCCATTCCGCTTCGCTCGGTAACCGATAGTCTTTGCCGGTTTCTGACGACAACCGTTGGCAAAACGCTTGGGCATCCTGCCAGGAAATGCTGTCAACCGGACGATCTAAGCCACTAAAACTAGATGGATTCTTATCCATCAGTGCTTGATATTGTTCCTGGGTAATCGGGAATTTTCCTATCCAGAATGCCGGTACAGTTACCAATCTTTGCGGAAATTCAGATTCCATCCATTCGCGTTGAAAATTCTTATCTTGAGCTATAATCTTGTCAAAATCATCCGCAGTCGATCCCATCCGAAAATTACCGGCTGGAATGCCAATCATCTCTAACGACACCCCCGATGGTCGTGTCTCAGTATAATTTGATGGCGCTGCTGTTGGTGAAGGTTCTGCTGAAGGTACCGGCACCGATCGTCCTGGGCTGTTATCAACCGGAATTATCGAGGTCTGAGGTGATTTCGGTCTGGCAAATTCCCATCCCACAGCCCCAACTACGCCACTTGCCGCCAAGCCTGTCAAAAACCAGCGGCGTGAAACCTGGGGCCTTGGCAAGATAATCGGATTACGAGGCGGTGTCGGTTGCGATCGCGCTCCGGGTGCTAAAATTGCTTGCACTTCCGCCGCCGTTAAGCGATCGTTGGGCTCGCGTCGCAAACAACCCTCAACGATTTCCGCAAACGGACTGGCTAACGTGGGAATGGCCAAAATATAGTCAAGAATACAGCGATGTAACTCATCCTCCGTGCGGAAATTAAACGGTAATCTCCCGCTCAACACCCGTACCGTTACAATCCCCAAGGACCACATATCCGACGCCGTAAAATACTCGCCGCGATAGGCTTCCGGTGGCCCATACCCTGGCCGCATTGCAGGGCGACTCGTTCGGCCTTGACCTTGCTGCACCTGGAGTAAGCGCGTGAGGCCAAAATCGCCAATCTTCCAGCGATCGCCCACCCAAAAAATATTTCCCGGTGTCAGATCCCGGTGTACCCGTGGCGGGTCAGAACTGTGCAAATACAGGAGGCCAGCCGTGAGATCCGTTAACAGGCGACGGGCTTCATCCCGATTAAAATGACGACGAATTCGGTCTAAGCGTTGCTCTAGACTACCCTCTGCCAACTCCATCAATAGATAGAAAAATGGGTGTTGATTAACCGTGGCTTTGCCCGCTGCAAAATGCCGCAACAAATTGGGATGATCAACGCTGAGGGCCGTGATTAACTCTTGCCGTTGGCGATCGATATCATCAATACAGATTAGCTTCACCGCTACCTGACGAATCACGCGATCGCGAATCACTTCCGTCGCCCGAAAGACCCCACCATAACCACCGGCACCGAGAAATTCCTCCAGGTGATATTGACCCTGAATCGTTTGGCCTTCTAACATTCGCCAAAGGGGAGCGCCTACCATTGTTCTATGCCTCCGGTTCTTGACCGATACGATCGAGAAATTGACAAAACTGATTGAGATCAGCGACGACCTGTTCATAACAAAGCGCCAGATCCTTTGCCAAAACCAGAACCCGCGCTGCTTCCAAATTAAACGTATACACATTGCGGACCACATGCCGAAAGCCGCGATAGCTATCCAACCGCTGCCGACTGGCTTGACTAATCACCGCTGGGCGCACCGTGGGTACTGCCACTGACATTTGCAACAATAATGCCTGGTGCCAATGGCTTCCCGTCGGCATTCCCTCGCCGATCGTGCGGGCGATCGCTTCAAAAATTTGCTCTAGACCCGCATAAAACCCATGTAAATTGAGCGCGATCGCATCCAGATAAAACTCATCCTCGGTGGTATCCAGCCGTTGCCGTATGCGAGTAATGCGATCGACGATTTGGCCTAACTCCGCCAGTTTTTGGCGAATCACGGCACTTAAAGTGAGATATTCCGTCATAGCACCCGCCCTTCCCTGAGAATCCGCGATCGTAAACTGTCGGAAGTCCGTTCAATTTCCACCAAATCCACTGATACATTGGGGTCCAGATCCAGCAACCGTGCCAGGGCGACAAAATACTGGGCGGGATCTAAGCCAGCCACCGCCAAATCCACATCCGATCGCGCATGGATATAGCGCGGCACCAACACCGAGCCGAATAACCACACCCGTTGGGCACCAAACTCCTGCTTAAGGATCTGGGCCGCTTGGGTCGCCACGGCCAGCAAGGTTTGATGGTAGGCTTGCAACTGGCGTTGTTGGGCCTGTCGGCGTTGGCGTGCCCCTTGCAGATAGGTGGCATATTCCTCTGGTTGCATGGCGATCGCCCCACGGTTTGTCTCTATGATGCGCGAATGCTTAAGAATTGGTGTATCAGCTTACAACTAGGGTGCCCTCTGGGGTAAGCGCGATCGTCAACGTGCGACCATTGAGGGCGGTGAGATCGGGATAATGCTCAAAAATCCAGCGATTGAGGGGGCGTTCCACCAGGGATTCCAGGAGGGTTTTGATCCGCCGACCGCCGAAGAGGAGATTGTCATCCCGTTGCATTTGTTGGGTTAGCACCGTCAGCAGAGCGGGTGCAAAGCGGAGGGTGAGGCGGTGTTTATCGAGGGCGGATTCTGCCAATTGCCGTAGGAATTTTTCGCCAATTTGGGTGACAAAATCGGGTCTGAGTAAATCAAACACAACGATATTATCCCCAAGCCGATTGAGTAATTCCGCCCGCCCAATGCGACTGGTGAAATACCAGGACACTTCGGCCTGGAAATGGGCTGCCACCTGGTCATAGCTAAACTGATCGGCTCCCACCTGTTGCACTTGGTTCATAATGCCCGATCGAATTACCATCCCGGTTTGGGGATCAGTCAGATCGGAGGCACCAATATTACTGGTGAAAATGATCACGGTTTGGTTGAAATAGGCGGTTTGGCCCTTGCCATCGGTGAGGCGACCATCTTCGAGAATTTGCAAGAATTTATCCAGCACCTTCGGATGGGCTTTTTCAATTTCATCAAACAGGAGAATGCTGTAGGGCCGCTCTAGGACGCGATTAGTGAGTTGACCGCCCTCTTCATAGCCGACAAAACCGGGGGGCGCACCGGCCAGTTTTTCTGCCGCATGTTCCTCCTTATATTCACTCATATCAAAGCGGGCAAAGGCTTCCTCATCGCCAAAAATCAAGCGGGTGAGGGATTTGGCTAATTCGGTTTTACCGACACCCGTGGGACCAACAAAAAAGAAGACCCCTTTCGGTTTACTGTTGCGTCCGCTACTCTGGCTCATGCTGATGCCAACTTTGGCACTGGTGAGCATGGTGGTGACGGCATTGACGGCGCGGGGTTGGCCGATCACCGATCGCGATAGTTCCTCCGTGGCACGGGCAACTTTTTCCGGGTTGAGTTGTTCAAAGGGTTCATCGCGTTGGCCGAATTTGTAGAAATCGACGAGGCGCAGGACATCGCGTGGGCTGAGGGGGATGCGTTCGCGCAGGGAGGTATGGCGCATGGCTTCGAGGTCCATCGTTTGGAAGCCATCGGTGAGGTCGGCAAATTCGTCGGCGATCGCTTCGAGGGGGGAGGGTTCCTGGGGGCTGGGGCGATCGCTACTCAACTCAGCGCCACCGTAAAACCCTTGCTGGCCAAAGCGCAGGACAAATTGTTGCCGTTCTTCCTTGTTGGGGCGGGTGACCTGGACCATTGCGACAAAGGGGTTGTTGACATGGAACCAGGCGGGGACGCGCTTGAGGTCGCTGGCAAGGATGACGAGCGTATTGCGGTAGCCGGTGAGGTTGCCTTCACGAATGACGCTGGCTTCGAGGGTGCATTTTTTCAGGAGGACGAGGGCATTGCGTTCTTCGGCGGCATAGCGATCGGGGTCGGTGGTGAGCATATCCCCCAGGTCAACGACGGCGACGATCGGGGTTTGGGGTTGGGCGACGACGGCCCGGAGGTTGCCAAAGGCTTCTTCGGGGGCGATGCGGGTATTGGCTAGGTGTTGGCGGAGGGCAGCACCGGGGTTGGCGCGGGGGGGCGGGGTGACGGGGTTAGCAGCGGGAGCGGGATTGGCGGGGGCGGGGGTTTGGGCGGGGAGGTCGGGATGGCGATCGTGGAGGCGTTGGCGGGCGAGGTGGTCGAATTGCTGGCGCATGTCGGGTTGGGCAAAGTCGAAGCCATCGATCGGGTCGTAGCGCAGGATCAGGTTAAAGTTGAGGTCACGGAAGTAGCCTTGCAGGAAGTCGTTGATGCCTTGATAGGTGCCGCGCCAGAGGAAGAGGTCGTGGATGTTGCCGTATAAGATAATGTGCTGACGGCGATAGAGTTGTTTTTCAAAGTCGCTGATCCAGCGGGCGGAGATGAGGGGATTGTGGCTCATGGTGTGGCTCCTGTCGGGTGTATGGAAGCTAACAGCCTGAGCTTAGCAAGGGGAGCGTTGGGATTCTATGGAAATGGGATGGAATTTAGATGGAAATGGCATGGAATTTGGATGGGAAAGGGGTGGGGGGTGGGAACCACTAAGGCGCTAAGGACACGAAGGGGGCACAAAGTTAAGGGGATTGAAAAGTCATTGTGGGGTAGGCATCCTGCCTGCCCCTGAGACAGAGGTAGACACTTTCGAGTAAGCTGGTCAACTCGGCTTCGGCGATCAAGGCAACATTTTTCTCGTTACGTCGCTTGATTACTACGATTTGCTGATCGTCAACTACCTGGTCTAGGAGCGTTGCCAGGTTTTCCCGTACCTGTGAGTAGGTGGTTTCGCGGCTCAACACGCTGGTTATATTCAAATGTTATACAGGAATATTGTACAATATTTTCGCTGGTTGATGTAGGCTATTCTGTTAATTAGCTAGGATGCTGATTGTACCGCGATGAATGCAATACCAACAACGTCGATTCAGGTGGAAGTGCCGATACACTTGATGACCCAGGCACAAAAGTTAGTCGATGCGGGGTGGTTTCGTGATTTAGATGAAGTTTTTTTTGATGCTTTGCGTCGTTTTTTGGAGTCGCATCAAGAAGAGTTAATGGAGGATTTCATCCGTCAAGACGTTGAATGGGGTTTAACAGGTGACGAATAAAGTCTCGTTGGGTGTGATTTGTGACGCAGGTCCATTAATTCACTTGGATGAACTTGGGGTTGTCTGGTTATTGAATGACTTTTCAGTCGTCATGGTACCGGAGCAGGTTTGGCAAGAGGTTGCTAAACATCGACCCATTCTTTGGGAAACCTCTGCTTTGTCTTATCAGCGGATTAAAGTTGATATTTCTAAGCTGCCGACTTTCCAAGCATTGGTGCGGACATTTTCCCTCGATTTAGGGGAGCAAGCGGCGTTAAGTTTGATGCAATCACAGCCGGACGCAATCTTTTTGACGGATGACGCAGCCGCTCGCTTAGCCGCAACAACGTTAGGGTTGCGAGTACACGGGACGATTGGGATACTCCTAAGAGCACTTCGTCGGCAGCAACTTACGCAAGCTCAAGTTTTAGAAATTTTGACCAATGTACCTACCCAATCAACGTTACATATTAAAGCTAATTTGCTCCAAGAAATCATTGACAGGTTACACAAATAATCCTCTTAGTGACTCCTTCGTGTCCTTCGTGTCTTTGTGGTTCACAAAATTGGGCATATTGGACCCATTAACATCCCTTTACAAACCCCGATTTTTCAAATTTTAAATTTTTTAAAAAACAAAATTAAAAAGTGTAAAGGAAAAATTAAAAAGTGTAAAGAAGGAAGTCCTCGCCGGGGCAGGAACTCAGACGAGCAAGACAACACGAAAGCCTTGGTAGAAGTCCCTGTTGTCCGCGCCCCAGTTGTCGCGGTAGCCGGAAGCACAAGCGTCGGCAAGGCTGTTCCAGGAGCCGCCACGGATGACACGTACATCTGTATCACCTCCCGTTACCCAAGCACTCCCATCGGTCGGTGCGCCCTGGTAATTACTATGCCAAACATCCTCGCACCATTCCCAGACATTGCCATGCATATCGTAAAGACCAAACGCATTCGGCTGCTTCTGGCCAACCGGTTGGGTTTTACAACCATTTTTAATCAAAAAATCGTAGTACTTCCGCCAATCACGACCTAGATCATTCCATGTTTTTAGTGAATCAATAACTTGATTACCAGAGTTATTAGCATACCAACCATACTTACTAAGATCACTCAAGCGATCGCCAAACGAAAATAAGGTTTGACTTCCGGCCCGACAGGCATATTCCCACTCGGCCTCACTCGGTAGCCGATAGGTCTTACCAGTTAACTGTGATAACCTTTGACAAAACGCTTGGGCATCGTTGCAGGAAACATTTTCTACCGGACGATTTAAGCCACTAAAATGGGACGGATTAGTTCCTATAATGGCTTGATATTGCTCCTGGGTAATGGGATATTTTCCCATCGCAAAAGCAGAAATATTGACTCGATGTTGAGGACATTCTGTTTTCATCCATTCTTCATAATCATGTGTCCCGGTTTGTCGAGTTACATTGTCAATATCTTCTGAAGTTGATCCCATCAGAAAACTCCCTGCTGGAATCTCCACCATCTCCAGAATCACCCCATTCGGCAACCGTTCCTGCCATTCCCGTCGCGTCGTGGGGCTTGCCCATTGCGTACCGCCCGTTGTTGGCCCAATAGTGACCGATCGCCCTGCCAACGCCGCCAAAATCTGTTGTGCTTGCCAGCGTTGCCGATGATCCTTAATCAAACAGCCGCGCACAATGGTTTGAAACGGCTCCGGCAACGGCGACGGAAACTGCGGCTCTTCAAACATCACCTGGCGCATCAACTGCGTGGCAATTTGGGCCGGAAACGGATGTGCCCCCGTCAACGCCTCCGTGATCACCACCCCCAACGACCAGCAATCCCACACCGGGAAAATCCCGCCATCATAGGACTCCGGCGGCATATAGGCCAACGTCCCCAGCGGTTGCCCACTCGTAAACGTGCCACTGCGATCGCCCAACGCCCGCATAATCCCCAAATCCGCCAACTTCCAGGCACTCCCCACCGCCAAAATATTCGCCGGTTTCAGGTCCCGATGCACCACCCGTCGATCGTGCAAAAACACCAACGCCTGCGCCAAATCCTGCACCAGCGATCGCGCCTCCGCCACCGACAACACCTGCGCGGGTAAGCGGCGATCGAGGGAAGCCCCGCCCAACTCCATCACCAACGCAAACGCCGGAATTGTGCCCCCCAGCTTCCCCTGCTCCGGACTGTAGCAATCGATCAAATGGCTATGCTTCAGGGCCATCACCTGCTGCAACTCCTGCACCAACTCATCGATCGCGATCGGTCGCAACGGGTTAAAAATCTTGATTGCCACCTCCCGGATATGGCGATCGGCCAGCACCTCATCCGCCGCAAACACGCCGCCAAATTGTCCCTCGCCTAAAAATCGCTTGAGGTAATATTTCTCATTGAACGGCGTTCCCTCAAAGGTGCGCCAGAATGCCTCCGGGCGATCGTTTGCTTGCATAATTCAATGTGCCTCTTTCTATACCTAGAATAATTCACCGAATTGATTGTTGTAGGGGCGGGTTTACCCTGAATGTGAATAACCATCGATTTAAGGATGGGTAAAACCCGCCCTCATGGGGTTGGAATGTGCCTCTTTCTATACCTAGAATAATTCACCGAATTGATTGTTGTAGGGGCGGGTTTACCCTGAATGTGAATAACCATCGATTTAAGGATGGGTAAAACCCGCCCTCATGGGGTTGGGGGAACACGGAGGGTTTAGCCCGATCGCGAGGGAAGGGCGGGTTGACATAAACTTGGCGTTAGGCCCCATAGATAACCGGCAAACCCGCCCCTACGGTTATGGGTAATATTGGTGCTAGTGGGTGCGGCTGCGGGCGGGCTGACTGCTGGGGAGATCATCGGCCTTGCGTAACTGGCGGTTTGGGTCCTTGCCCTCCCAGGTTAGCTCACTCATCTGGACGCCAAACTGGTCCGCCAATACCTGATGCATTTCCGTGATCACCTGTTCCGCCTCATCGCAAACCGCTGCTGTCCCACCGCCAACTGCCGCCGCTGTCTGCTTGGCATAGCCCTCCACGTCATACAAGACTTCTCCCTCCACCGGCACACTCACACAAATGCCCTTACCGGAATTGGTGCCGGCTTCGATGAGGATGGCCGTGGCTGGATGATCAGCATGTTCCGGTTTCCGATAGGTGACAAAACCCATCTCTTCCAGGGTTTGGGCAATGCTGTTGGCGATGTAGTCCCGTTGATCCGCCTTGAGTTGGGCGGCATTGGCGATCGCGACCATTGACTCGGCTTGACCTTGGGCCGCCTGGAGCAGGGGAGCCACCTGCTCAAACTGTTCCGCCGCGATCGCCTGTTGGGCTGCTTGGGCTTGCTGTTGCAATGTGGCGACCTCAGCCGCCTGCCACCGCATCACCACCGGATCAGCCTCCAGACCGGCAATCAGCGCTGCCAGTTCGCCCTGCTGTTGTTCCGCCTCCGCCTTGCGCCGTTGCCATGCCGCCCGTCGTTGGCTCACCTGTTGGCTGTGCTGGTTCACCGCCGCGATCGCCTGTTGCAGCGGGGACCGCACCGCCGCCGGATTCCCCCGGGCGATCGCCTGTCGCACGGTTTGCAATGCCTGTTGCACCTGGGCCTGGCCGGTGGCATCAAACTTGGCAGCATCAGCAGGGGGGATCTGTTGCACCTGGCGATCGAGTTCGCTCAGTTCAAATTGCTGGCGATCGAGTTCCGCCCGCCGTTGTTTTTCCGCATCATCGCGACGTTTGCGGCTAATTTCCCGTTGCAGATCAGCACTCACTTGGGTGACCTGTTCGGCTAACCGTTGGAGACGAGTTTCATCTGTGGCCTGGGCGATCGCGGTGAAGTGCTGTTGACACGTCTGTTGCAGGGATTGGGCCGCATCGGCATAGATCAGGGCTTGGGCCTGTTGCACCTCGGCGAGGACCTGTTGGGCCTGGTGTTGCACCTGCGATCGACGCTGTTCCAGGCGTTGTTGACGGGCACGGGCCTCGGCTTCGCGGCGACGTTGGGCTTCACGTTCGGCTTCGCGACGGCGTTTTTCCTCAAGTTCGGCTTGGCGTTGGCGTTCGAGTTCGGCTTGGGAATATTTGGGACTACCACTCATGGTGAACTCCGTAGGTTTATGGCTGGATTGCAGAAGTGTTGAATCTTAAGATTTCCTTTTCTAACAATAGACACACTAATCCTGTGGTAAGCTAGTTTTGTCAACAAAAGACTAATTTTTGCAGCCAGTGGACATAACTGATATTTTCACACATAAA
>Ga0209207_1000125_pt1 | contig 60697 bp, 56 predicted proteins | sample SaghotsprinmetaG_FD_184140 | JGI IMG/M metagenome (GOLD analysis project Ga0209207, IMG submission 184140) | Hot spring microbial communities from South Africa to study Microbial Dark Matter (Phase II) - Sagole hot spring metaG (SPAdes) (version 3) | ecosystem: Environmental > Aquatic > Thermal... | reverse complement strand
TGCCCATCAGCAGCACGCTGGCCTCGATCGGCGAGAGTTCGCCGAAGGGGCGGTCGATGTGGGCGCCGATGCGCTCGGTGAGTGCAGCCTGCTGGCCGATGACGCCACGCAGGGTGCCGACGAAGAATTCGCGGTCGGCCTTGGCAAAGCCTTCCATTTCCGGGGCGTAGGCTTCGATGGCGGCTTCATCGGCACCGCCGACGCGCCACTGGTAGAGGCCTTGCAGGACGAATTCGCGGGCGCGGCGACGGGCCGACTTGGGCGGCGCCTTCGGGGTTTGTTCCTGGTCACTCATTGATGAGGGCTTTCTGGAGATTGGCCATTTCGACCGCCGCCTGGGCGCAGTCGGTGCCCTTGGGCTGCATGCGCACTTCGGCCTGTTCGTCGGTGTCGCAGGTGAGGATGCCGTTGGCGATCGGGATGCCGGTGTGCAGTTGCAGTTCCATGATCGCCCGGCAGGCGTCGTTGGAAACCACTTCGAAATGGTAGGTGTCGCCGCGGATGACCGCGCCGAGCGCGATCAGCGCGTCGAACTCGCCGGTTTGCGCCATCGTCTGCAGGATCAGCGGGATTTCGAGGGCGCCGGGGCAGGTGGCGATGGCCATGTCCTCGTCGGCCACGCCGAGGCGCTTGAGTTCGGCGACACAGGCCGAAAGCAGGCCTTCGCAGACGGGCAGGTTGAAGCGGCTCATGACGACGCCGACGGTCAGGCCGTTGCCGTCGAGGTTCTTGTCGTATTCGAATACGTTGTCAAAACGGGACATGGATCAAAGCTCCGCAGGGGAAGTGACGAAACCGGTGACTTCGAGGCCGAAACCGGTCATGGAGGGCATCTTGCGCGGGCTGGAGAGCAGGCGCATGCGGCTGACGCCGACATCGCGCAGGATCTGCGCGCCGATGCCGTAGGTGCGCGGGTCCCATTTCTGTTGCTGGCGCGGGGCATCGACCGGCGTGGTCAGGCGGGCGAGCAGGGCTTCGCCGTCTTCCGGGCGGTGCATCAGGACGATCACGCCGTGGCCGTTTTTCGCCAGTGCGGCCTGCGCCTCGTCGATCGAGAACGACTGGCGCTTGCTCGCCGGGTCGAGGAAGTCGAGCACCGACAGCGGCTCATGGACGCGGACCAGGGTTTCACCGTCGGCCGGGATTTCACCCTTGACCAGCGCCAGATGAGTGGCGCCGCCGGCGCGGTCGACGTAGGCGTGCATCAGGAATTCGCCATGCGCTGTGGCGATGGTCTTGCTGGTGACGCGCTCGACCAGCTTTTCGGAGGCGGCGCGGTAGTGGATGAGGTCGGCGATGGTGCCGATCTTCAGGCCGTGCTGCTTCGAGAATTCGATCAGTTCCGGCAGGCGGGCCATGGTGCCGTCGTCGTTCATGATCTCGCAGATCACCGACGCCGGTTCCAGACCGGCCATGCCGGCCAGGTCGCAACCCGCTTCGGTGTGGCCGGCGCGGACCAGCACCCCGCCTTCGCGGGCGGTGATCGGGAAGACGTGGCCGGGCTGGACGATGTCGTCGGCAATCGCGTTGCGGGCCACCGCGGTGCGGATGGTATGCGCCCGGTCGGCGGCGGAAATGCCGGTGGTGACGCCTTCGGCGGCTTCGATCGAGACGGTGAAGGCGGTGCCGAACTGGGTGCCGTTGCTACGCGCCATCTGGCTCAGGCCGAGTTTGCGGCAGCGCTCGCCGGTCAGCGTCAGGCAGACCAGGCCGCGGCCGTACTTGGCCATGAAGTTGATCGCTTCCGGCGTGACATGCTCGGCGGCCATGACCAGGTCGCCTTCGTTCTCGCGGTCTTCTTCGTCGACCAGCACGACCATGCGGCCGGCTTTGAGTTCGGCGACGATTTCTTCGGTGGAGGCAATGGCGGGATGCGGGGGCATGGGAATTCGGGTTTCCAAAAAGGGCTGCTATTTTCGCAGAAACGCGGGGTCGCAGGGAAAGTTTGCTAATCGGCGCAGGGACTTGCGTGTGGGGCTACGGCGTCACCGGCTGGAAGTGGCGCAGGTAGTCGATGATCTGGTCGGCCGGCAGCGGCTTGCTGTAGAAGAAGCCCTGCAGCACGTCGCAGCCCAGGCGGGTCAGGAATTCGCGCTGGACATCGGTCTCGACGCCTTCGGCGACCAGTTCGAGGCCCAGGTTGTGGCCGAGGGCGACGGTGGCCGAGCAGATCGCCGCATCGTTGGCGTCGGTCTCGATGTCCTTGACGAAGGAACGGTCGAGCTTGAGGCGGTGGATGGGCAGGTGCTTGAGGTAGGCGAGCGAGGAATAGCCGGTACCGAAGTCGTCGATCGCGAGCACGATGCCCATGTCGGAAAACTGGTTGAGGATGGACAGCGTCAGGTCCGGGTTCTGCATCGCCGTGCTTTCGGTGATTTCCAGTTCCAGATCCTGGGGCGTCAGTTCGTAGCAGGCGAGCACGCCGCGCACCAGCATCGGCAGGGCCTCGTGGCGCAGTTGCTGGGCCGAGATGTTGACGGCGACGCGCAGGCCGGTCAGTCCGGCGTCGCGGAAACGGCGGATGTGCCGGCAGGTCTCCCAGAACACCCAGTCGCCCAGCGGCTGCATCAGGCCGCTGTCTTCGGCGATGCGGATGAAGCGGTCGGGCGGCACCTGGCCGAGCACCGGATCGTGCCAGCGGGCCAGGGCTTCGAGGCCGACCACGCGGCCGTCGGCGACGTTGATCTGCGGCTGGAAGTGCAGCGAGAACGGCGAATTTTCCGGGGTGATCGACGCCAGCGCCTGACGCAGCGCATTTTCCATCTGCAGGCGTTCGCCGGCCGCTTCGTTCATCCGGCTGGCGTAGAACTGGTAGTTGTTCCGGCCGCGGTCCTTGGCGTGATACATGGCGACATCGGCGTTGCGCAGCAGGGTTTCGCGGTCGCGACCGTCGCCCGGGTAGATGCTGATGCCGATGCTCGGCGTCGCGTACAGGCTATGCACGCCGATCTGGTGGCTGTGATCGGCGAGACGGTGCTGCACCTTGCCGGCCAGCGTGGCGACGGTCATCGCGCTGTCGATGTCGGGCAGCACGACGACGAATTCGTCGCCGCCGAGCCGGGCGACGATGTCGCTGGCACGCACGCAGTCGCGCAGGCGGGCGGCCACGCTCTTCAGCAACTCGTCGCCGGTGGCGTGGCCGAGCGTGTCGTTGACCGTCTTGAAATGATCGAGGTCGATGAGCATCAGCGCGACCTGCTTGTGGTCGCGCTCGCAACTGCGGATCGCCAGCTCCAGCTGCGATTCGAAAGCCAGGCGATTGGGCAGCAGGGTCAGCGGATCGTGGTAGGCCAGATGCAGCAACTGCTGCGTGGCCTCGATCCGTTCGCCGATGTCGGTGAAGGTGGCAACGTAATTGCTCACTTCGCCGGCATTGTCGGTCACGGCAGAAACCGTCAGCCAGATCGGGTAGAGGTTGCCGTCTTTGCGGCGGTCCCAGATCTCGCCGGACCACACGCCCTGTTCGTTGATCGCCCGCCACATGCTGGCGTAGAACGCCGGCTCGTTGCGCCCGGAAGCGAACATCCGCGGGTTGCCGCCGATCACCTCTTCCGCCGGATAGCCGGACATTTCCGAGAAGGCGGCGTTGACCGCAACGATGCAGTTGTTGCGGTCGGTGACCAGCACGGCCTCGCTGCTCTGCAGGAAAATGCGTTGCAGTACCGCCGCGCTCAGCTCACTGGCTGGGTTGGTGTTGGCGAGCGCGGTGGCGGGCATGGTCGTGGGGGTCAGACGTTGAACAGGAAATTGAGCACGTCGCCGTCTTTTACCACGTATTCCTTGCCTTCGGCGCGCATCTTGCCGGCTTCCTTGGCGCCGGCTTCACCCTTGTACTGGATGAAGTCGTCGAAGGCGATGGTCTGGGCGCGGATGAAGCCGCGTTCGAAGTCGGTGTGGATGACACCGGCCGCCTGCGGTGCGGTATCGCCGGCGTGGATGGTCCACGCGCGCACTTCCTTGACCCCGGCGGTGAAGTAGGTCTGCAGGCCGAGCAGCTTGTAGCCGGCGCGGATCAGGCGGTCGAGGCCGGGTTCGGCCAGGCCCATGGATTCGAGGAAGTCGATCTTGTCGGCGTCGTCGAGGTCGGCGATTTCGGCTTCGATGGCAGCGCACAGCGCGACCACCTGAGCACCTTCAGCGGCGGCATGGGCTTCGACCTTGGCCAGCAGGGCATTGTCGGCAAAGCCGTCTTCGGCGACGTTGGCGGCGTAGAGCACCGGCTTGGCGGTAATCAGGCAGTAGGGCTTGATGCTCGCCCATTCTTCCTTGCTCAGGTCGAGGGCGCGCACCGGCTTGCCCTGGTCGAGCTGGGCGAAGCACTTTTCCAGCACGGCAACCAGAATCTTGGCTTCCTTGTCGCCGGCGCTGGCCGGGCGGCGGTAGCGGTTGAGCGCCTTTTCGACGGTGGCCAGGTCGGCCAGCGCCAGTTCGGTGTCGATGACTTCGATGTCGCGGATCGGATCGACGCTGCCCGAAACGTGGATTACGTTGGGGTCGTCGAAGCAGCGGACCACGTGCACGATGGCGTCGGTCTCACGGATGTTGGCCAGAAACTGGTTGCCCAGGCCTTCGCCCTTGGAGGCCCCGGCGACCAGGCCGGCGATGTCGACGAATTCGACGATGGCCGGCTGGATCTTCTGCGGCTTGACGATGGCCGACAGCTGCGCCAGGCGCGGATCGGGCACTTCGACGATGCCGACGTTTGGCTCGATGGTGCAGAAAGGATAGTTCTCGGCAGCGATGCCGGACTTGGTCAGGGCGTTGAAGAGGGTGGATTTGCCGACGTTGGGCAGGCCGACGATACCGCATTTCAGAGACATGGTTTTTCCTTGTGTTCGGGTCAGACGGCTTTGCCGTGCAACTGTTGCTGGGCGCCGGTGTAGTCACCGGCGGCGATTCTGGGCCAGGCCAGCAGACTGCGGTGCAGGGCGTGTTCGATGTCGGGCGCTTCTTCCTTGCGCGGCTGGTGGAGGACGAAGTCTACAACCTGTTGCGCCAGGCCGAGCGTGCGCGGGTGGCCGATACCCAGGCGCAGGCGCCAGAAGTCCGGCGTGCCCAGTTTGGCCTGGATGTCCTTGAGACCGTTGTGGCCGCCGTTGCCGCCGCCCTGCTTGAGGCGGATGCCGCCGGGCGGCAGGTCGAGTTCGTCGTGCACGACGAGAATCTCGGCCGGGGAAATCTTGTAGAAATTGGCCAGAGCCGCCACCGCCTGACCGGAACGGTTCATGAAGGTGGTCGGCTGGAGCAGCCATAACTCGCCGGCGCGCGCCGCCTTGCCGAAGAACTTGGCTTGCGGGGCGAGGCTGATCTTCAACTGGTCGGCGAGCCGGTCGACGAACCAGAAACCGGCGTTGTGCCGGGTGGCTTCGTACTCGGGGCCGGGGTTGCCGAGACCGACGATGAGGCGCGGGGGAGTCATGAGCATCGATGCGAAAAAGCCGCCGGCGGCAAAAAGCCAGCGGCGGCCGTGACTGCGGAAAGCCGGAAATTACTCGGCGGCAGCTTCGTCTTCGGCACCCTTGGCGCCGCCCTTGCCGACGATGCTGACGACGATCGGGTCGTCTTCGCCGTGCTTGACCAGGGCAACACCCTTCGGCAGCTTGATCTGCGAAGCGTGGATGTTGTCGCCGACGTTCAGCGAGCCGAGGTCGACTTCGATGAATTCCGGCAGGTCCTTGGCCAGGCAGTGGACTTCGACTTCGGTGGCAACGTGGTTGACCAGGCCGCCGTTGAGCTTGACGCCCGGACCGGCTTCTTCGTTGATGAAGTGCAGCGGCACCTTGATGTGCAGCTCATGGGTGGCGTCGACGCGCTGGAAATCAACGTGCAGGATCAGCGGCTTGTAGGCGTGCGTCTGGTAATCGCGCAGCAGGACCTGTTCCTTCTTGCCGTCGATGTTCAGCGTGATGATGGAAGAATGGAAGGCTTCCTTCTTCATCTTCAGCAGCAGGTCGTTGTGGTTGGTTTCGATGACCGTCGGGGCGGCATCGCCACCGTAGACGATACCCGGAACGGTGCCGGCGCGACGCAGGCGGCGGCTCGCACTCGATCCCTGCAGATTGCGCACATTGGCGATAACTTCAAATTGCATGGTACTACTCCAGTAGTTTCCCGGTCCGCGACCAGATCGGGAAGGTTGAAAAAAACTTAGTCGATGAACAGCGACGAGACGGAGTCGTCGTTGCTGATCCGGCGAATGGTTTCGGCCATGATGTCGGCCACGGACAGCTGGCGGATGCGCGCGCAGTCAGCGGCATCGTCGCGCAACGGAATGGTGTCGGTGACGACCAGGGCGTCAAGGTCCGAATCGTTGACTCGTTCGACTGCCGGGCCGGACAGTACCGGGTGCGTGCAGTAGGCGACGACCTTCTTGGCACCGTGCTGCTTCAGGGCGGTGGCTGCCTTGCACAGCGTGCCGGCGGTGTCGACCATGTCGTCCATGATGATGCAGGTGCGGCCGTCGACTTCACCGATGATGTTCATGACTTCGGAAACATTGGCCTTCGGCCGGCGCTTGTCGATGATCGCCAGGTCGCATTCGAGTCGCTTGGCCAGCGAGCGGGCGCGGACGACGCCGCCGTGGTCGGGCGAAACGACCATCGGGTTCTCGTAATTCTGCTTCATGATGTCTTCGAGCAGGATCGGTAGCGCGTAGATGTTGTCGACCGGAATGTCGAAGAAGCCCTGAATCTGTTCGGCGTGCAGGTCCATGGTCAGCACGCGGTCGACGCCGGAAGCGGCCAGCATGTTGGCGACCAGCTTGGCGGCGATAGGCACGCGCGACGAACGCGAGCGACGGTCCTGGCGGGCGTAACCGAAATACGGGATGGCGGCGGTGATGCGGCCGGCCGAGGCGCGCTTTAGCGCATCGACCATGACCAGCAGTTCCATCAGGTTGTCGTTGGTCGGGGCGCAGGTGGATTGCAGCACGAAGATGTCGCGGCCGCGGACGTGTTCCTGCAGTTCGACGCTGACTTCGCCGTCGGAAAAGCGGCCGACATTGGCGCGTCCGAGATCGACGTTCAGGTTTTTGGCGACTTCGGCGGCCAGTTTGGGGTTGGCGTTGCCGGTGAAGACCATCAGGCTGTTGTAGGCCATTTCCGCATTCCTCCGGGGACTCCGCGCGCGCCGCGAAATCGCCCGATACAATGAAAATCGGGCAGGCCGAAGACCTGCCCGAAGGGACACTGGCAGAGGAGGAAGGATTCGAACCTTCGAATGCCGGAATCAAAATCCGGTGCCTTGACCAACTTGGCGACTCCCCTGCGGTTCGTTCGGACGGGGTGTCGTTCGAACGAGGCGCGAATGATACAGGAGGGCGTTTCGGAAATCCAGCCCTTTTAAACAATTTCTGCGAGTGGGTGAAACGGCAGTCCTTCGGCCAACCAGCCGCTCATGCCCGCCGGGCACGCCGCCAACGCCGCGGCGGCGGTGGCACGGTCGGCAAAGCTGGCGAAGACGCAGGCGCCGGAGCCGGTCATCATCGCTGTCGGCGACTGGCCGCGCAGCCAGTCCAGATGTTCGGCAACGGCCGGAAAGCGGGCGCAGGCGACGGCTTCCAGATCGTTGTGGCCGTCGCCCGGACGCCAGTTGGCGGGGCGGATGGCCGGCGTGTCGCGGCGCAGTTCGGGGGCGCCGAAAATGGCCGCGGTCGGCACCTGCACGCCGGGATGGAGCACCAGATAGGTGGCCGGCGGCAGTTCGACATCGGTGAAAGCCTCGCCGACGCCTTCGGCGAAAGTGTTGCGGCCATGGACGAAGACCGGCACGTCGGCGCCCAGCGTCAGGCCCAGGCGCTCCAGCTCGGCGCGCGGCACCCGGGTCTGCCACAGGTGGTTGAGGGCGAGCAGCACGGTGGCGGCATCCGAGGAACCGCCGCCCAGGCCGCCGCCCATCGGCAGGCGCTTGTCGAGATGGATGGTGGCGCCCTGCCGGCAACCGGTGTGTTGCCGCAGCAGGCGCGCGGCGCGCACGGTCAGGTCGTTGTCGGCCGGAACGCCGGGAATCGGCGTCGCCAGTTCGATGCGGCCGTCGCTGCGCGGCGAGAAGCGCAGGGTGTCGCAGCGGTCGATGAAGCGGAATACGGTCTGCAGCAGGTGATAGCCGTCGGCGCGGCGGCCGACTACATGCAGGAATAGATTGAGTTTGGCCGGCGCCGGCCAGTCGCTGTTCCAGTCCCGGTGGGTCACGGTTGGCTCTTCCAGGTTTCGATGCGCAGGCGCAATTCGATGTTGTGGCCCGAGGCCTGCAGTTGCTGCGGCAGCGCATCGGGGTTGTCGTCGTCGTAGCGGTATTCGATCAGCCAGCCGTCTTCCTGCAGGCGCAGCGGCCGGGTGCGGGCGTCGCGTTCCAGCGTGCCGGCCGGCGATGCCCGGCCGAGCAGCCAGGCCGGCAGGCGGCTGAGCGGCAGCGGCTGGCCGGTGGTCTCGGCCAGCAATTGATCGGGTTCTTCGGCCTGGTAGACCTTGCCGTCCCCGGTGCGTAGCACGGCGCGGCCGGGCGCGGCGTCGATTTCGGCCAGGCCGATGCCCAGGGGGTTGGCCAGCAGCACGCGGTCCATGCCGTTCTCGTGCGTCCAGCTCAGGCGGCCGCCGGCGGATTCCTGGCGGCCGTCGGGCTGGGCGAACTTCAGGGCGAAACGCGCTTCGATGGCGAAATCCCGCAGCGCGTCGCGGGCCGGCAGCGGCGGGACGGGCACCGGGGCACAGCCGGCCAGCAAGGCGAGGCCGAGCAGGCCGGCGAACAGTCGCTTCAAGGCTGGAATTTCTGGATGACGGCGTTCAGTGCGGCGTTGCCCGGGTGCTGGCTGCGCGCTTCCTGCCAGACTTTGCGGGCTTCGTCGCGGCGGTCGAGTTGCCACAGGACTTCGCCGAGGTGAGCGGCGATTTCCGGGTCGGCCTTGAGGCGGTAGGCGTTCTGCAGCGTGGTCAGGGCCTCGGCCAGCTTGCCCTGGCGATACTGCAGCCAGCCGACGCTGTCCATGATGTAGGCGTCTTCCGGCGCCAGGGCGATGGCCTGGTCGAGCAGGACGGCGGCTTCGTCGAGGCGGATGTTGCGGTCGGCGTAGGAATAGCCGAGCGCATTGAGCGCGTGCGGATGGTCGGGGTGCAACTTGAGCAGGTGGCGCAGGCGTGTTTCCATGGCCTCGTGGCGGCCCAGGCGTTCGGCGGTGAGCGCTGCGTCGTAGAGCAGTTCGGGGTCGTTTGGCGCGCCGAGCAGGGCTTTCTCAAGGGCGGCGTAGGCGCCGGCCTCATCGCCCGCTTCGCGCAGCAACTGGGCTTCGGCCAGCGCCAGCTGGGTGCGTTCGCCGGGTGTCGCGCCGCGCGTCTGGCGCAGCAGGGCGATGGCTTCGTCGCGTTTGCCCTGGCTGAGCAGGATGATCGCCACCCGGCTGCGGGCAGCGATGTAACGCTCGCCGGCGGTGACCTGGCGGAAATGGGCGATGGCCTGGTCCGGTTGTCCGGCTTCCTGGGCGATCTGGCCGAGCAGGTAGTGGATGCCGCTCTTGTCGGGGTAGTCGGTTTCCAGCAGGTGGTTCAATTGCTGCCGACCGCTGTCGCGGTCACCGGCCTGCAGCGCGAGGATGGCTGCCGGGTAGAGGACCGAGGGTTCGTCCGGGTAATCCTTGAGCAGGCGCTGATACTGCTGGCGGGCTTCGTCGAGCCGCTTTTCGGCAACCAGCATCTGGCCCAGCGCCAGGCGGGCGTCGCGGGCGTCGGGATAGCGTTTGACGAAGCGCGTCAGTTCGTCGATACCGGCGCCGGCATCGGCGCGGCCGAGCAGCTTGGCGTGGGCAATGGCGGCTGCTTCCCAGGCGGGGCGCAGGCGCAGCGCCTGTCCGGTTTCGGCCAGCGCCCGGGCGGTGTCATTGGCGGCCAGTGCGGCCTGCGCCAGCGCGAAGTGCGCTTCCGGCAGATCGCGGTAGCCAGCCAGCACGCTGTCGAGGAGGTCGAGCACGCCGGCCTTGTCGGTAATCCGGGCGAGCATGCGGTTCAGGTGCATCAGGTTGTTCGCCAGGTTTTCCTTGTCGGCTTCGAGCAGGTTGACCAGGTGAGGACGCAATTGATCGAGCTGGCGGGTCTGGATCAGCAGCGCGACCAGCGACTGGCGGGCGGTGCTCGATTCGGGTTCGACCTCCAGCCAGAGGCGGACGAGTTGCAGCGCCCGGACATTGTCGCCGGCAAAACCGGCGATCTCGACGGCGCGTGAGAGGACTTTCGGGTCGCGGGTGCGCTCGGCCAGGTCGGCCCAGGCCTGTACGCTGAGGTCGACGGCGCCTTCGCGCAGGGCCAGTTCGCCGAGCAGGACCTGGAACACCGTGCGCCCGAGCAGGTCTTCTTCGGCGGATGGGCTGGCCGCCCAGGCCGGCAGGCCGAGGGCCAGGGAGAGGGCGACGACGAGTTGCTTCGGGGACATGGCGGCTTTCCGGATGGCGTGCGTGTTTGAACGCATAATAACGGACAAGTTTGCGATGTTATTTGGGAATGCGCGGAGGAACAAGCAATGCCGGAATTGCCGGAGGTCGAGGTTTGCCGACTGGGGATCGCCCCGGAGCTGACGGGGCAGCAGATTCGGGGTGTGGTCATCCGGGCGCCGAAGCTGCGCCATGAAATTCCGTCCGGGCTGCGCGAGTGGCTGCCGGGTTGCCTGATCGTCGATGTCCGCCGGCGCGGCAAGTACCTGCTGATCGATTGCCGGCGCGAGGGGCTGGCGGGAACGCTGATCATCCATCTCGGCATGTCGGGCAACCTGCGCTTCGTGCCGCCTGACCTGCCACCGGAAAAGCACGATCATTTCGACCTGGTGCTGCCGACCCAGGTGCTGCGCTTTGCCGATCCGCGCCGCTTCGGCGTCATCCTCTGGCAACCCGGTCCGCCGGCGGCAGCTGCCGCGCATCCGCTGATCGCCGTGCTCGGTGTCGAACCGCTGGCCGATGATTTCACCGCCGACTGGCTGCACGCCGCGTTGTCGCGGCGCAACGCGCCGGTCAAGCCGGTATTGATGGACGGGCATCTGGTGGTCGGCATCGGCAATATCTATGCGTCGGAAAGCCTGTTCCGCGCCGGAATTTCACCGTTGCGGGCGGCCAGCCGGATCAGCCGTCTGCGCTGCGGCGTGCTGGTGGACGCGGTGCGCGACACCCTGTCGGCGGCGATTGCCGCCGGTGGCAGCAGCATCCGCGATTACGTGCATAGCGACGGCGGCGCCGGCTGTTTCCAGATTCAGGCGGGTGTTTACGATCGCGCCGGGCAGCCCTGTCTGCGTTGCGGCGGCGTGGTCCGGCAGATTCGCCAGGCGGGGCGCAGCACCTATTACTGCCCAGCCTGTCAGCATTGAAAGCCGGCGGCAAGGCGCGGAATTTATGCTAAATTGAAGTCCGGTTTTTCGCTGGGGTCGCCGACATGTCGCTTGCCAATCAATTTGCCGCTTACACCGCATGGCGTACGCTGCTGTCCAACGATATTGCCGAATTCCAGCGCTGGCTGGGCGACAACGAGTTGTCCGATGGCCAGATCGATCTGCGGCTGGCGCAGTTGCAGGAGCGCTTGCGCGAAGACCGGCTGAATGTCGCTTTCGTCGCCGAGTTCTCGCGCGGCAAGTCGGAACTGATCAACGCCATCTTCTTTGCCGAATATGGCAACCGCATGCTACCTTCGTCGGCCGGGCGGACGACCATGTGTCCGACCGAATTGCTGTTCGACGGTAACAAGCTGCCGGGGGTCGAGTTGCTGCCGATCCAGACTCGCGCCTCCAATTCCAGTGTCAGCGAATACAAGCGCTTTCCCGAGGAATGGACCACGTTGCCGCTTGATGTCGATTCGCCGGAAAGCCTGCAGGAAGCCTTGCGCCACGTCAGCGAAACCACCCGGGTGAGCCCCGAGGAAGCCGGTCGGCTGGGTTTTGAAGTGGGCAGCGGCGAGGTCGACCTGTACCGTGTCGGCGACGACGGTCTGGTCGAAGTGCCGCGCTGGCGCCACGCGCTGATCAATTTCCCGCATCCGCTACTCAAGCAGGGGCTGGTCATCCTCGACACGCCGGGGCTGAACGCCATCGGTGCCGAACCGGAACTGACCCTGTCCCAGTTGCCGAACGCCCATGCCGTGCTGTTCATCCTGGCCGCCGATACCGGTGTCACCCAGTCCGACCTGAATATCTGGAACGAGCACATCTGCACCGGCGGTTCGACCCGGCGCGGGCGCATGGTCGTGCTCAACAAGATCGACGGCCAGTGGGACGAACTGAAGACCGAAGCGGAAATCGAAGCCGAGATTGCGCGCCAGGCGGAAAGCTGCGCCGCCATTCTCGATCTGCCGACGACGCAGGTATTCCCGGTTTCCGCCCAGAAAGGGCTGGTGGCCAAGATCAACGACGATGCTGCCTTGCTGGCGCGCAGCCGCCTGCCGGCGCTCGAAGCAGCGCTGTCCGGCGAACTGATTCCGGCCAAGCGGGAGATCGTCTGCGAAAGTACCGAAAGCGAGTTCGGCGACGTTGTCCGGCGCGTGCGTGCCTTGCTCGATTCACGCCTTGACGGCCTGCGCGAACAACTGGGCGAATTGACCGAATTGCGCGGCAAGAATCGCGGCGTGGTCGAATACATGATGGGCAAGGTCCGCGCCGAGAAGGAAGAATTCGAGGAAGGCCTGCAGCGTTACTACGCCGTGCGCAGCGTGTTTTCGACGCTGACCAACAACTTGTTCGCCCATCTCGGCATGGACCGCCTGCGCCAGTTGACCGGCGAAACGCGCGCCTCCATGCTCGAAGCCACCTTCTCGCGCAGCCTGTCGACGGCGATGCAGGCGTTCTTCGTCCAGTCGCGCCGGGCGCTGAGCGACTCGGCCAACGAGGTCCGCGAAATCCTGGCGATGATGGACGCGGTCTATCGCAAGTTCTCGGTCGAGCACGGGCTCAAGCTCGGCTCGCCGGCAAGCTTCTCGCTACTGCGTTACGAAAAGGAGATCGACCGCCTGGAAGCTTGGTGCGACAGCCACCTGAACACCATGGTCTCGCTGCTGACGCACGACAAGAAGAACATCACGCAGAAGTTCTTCGAGGAGGTCGCCATCCAGGTCCGCCGCGCCTTCGAACGTGCCAACCGCGACGCCGAGGCCTGGCTGCGGGCGATCATGGCGCCGATGGAAACTCAGGTGCGCGAGCACCAGATCCAGCTGAAGCGTCGCCTGGAAAGCATCAAGCGCATCCACCAGGCGACCGACACGCTGGAAGACCGGATCGCCGAACTGGAAAGTGTCGGCCAGGTGCTCGAGCGACAACTGGCCATGCTCGACGACATCGAATTCAAGGTCCGCGACCTGATGTCGCCCGAACAGATGGAAGAATTGCGCGCTGCCTGAACCCGGCGCTGAACGCAAAAAAGCCCACGACGCGAATCGTGGGCTTTTTTACGTGATGCTGCTCAGGGGCGCGAGTTGCCGGTCAGCTTCTCGTACTTGGCCCAGAGTTGATCCTCGGATTCCTCGTGGGACGGATCCTTGGGGATGCAATCGACCGGGCAGACCTGGACACATTGCGGTTCGTCATAGTGGCCGACGCACTCCGTGCACTTGTTCGGGTCGATCACGTAGATCTCTTCGCCCTGGGAAATGGCCTCGTTCGGGCATTCCGGTTCGCACACATCGCAATTGATGCACTCGTCGGTAATCAGCAGAGCCATGACTCTAGTTCCTCTCTCGTTTAAGCAGTGGTTGTTGCCCGCAGGCGCTTTTCTACAGAAGGATGGACGAATTTTCCTACATCACCGCCCAGTCGCGCAATTTCCCGCACCATCGTTGCGGAAATGAACATGTATTGCTCGCCCGGCGTCAGGAACACCGTTTCGACCTCGGGATAGAGGCTGCGGTTCATTCCGGCCATCTGAAATTCGTATTCGAAGTCGGACACGGCGCGCAGTCCGCGCACGATCACCTTGGCGCCCATTTCATGAACGAAGCTCATCAGCAGGGTGTTGAAGCCGACGATCTCGATGTTGGGCAGGTCGCCGACCACTTCGCGCGCCATCTCGACCCGGTCGGCCAGCGTGAATCGCGGCTGCTTGGACGGGCTCTCGGCAATCGCCAGGATCAGCTTGTCGAACAGGGTTGCGGCCCGGCGCACCAGATCCTCGTGGCCCCGGGTGATCGGGTCGAAGGTGCCGGGATAGATCGCTACACGGTGGTTCAGTTTGTTCAATCCGTCGCTCGCCGCAACAAGTGGTAATGGACGCCGCCGGCCTTGCCGTGGCGCGTGGTGCGCCACCCGGCGAGCGATTCGATTTCGTGTTCCGCTTCGACGTACAGCGCGCCGTCCGCTTTCAGGGCCTTGTCCAGCAGCGGCGCCAGGCGCGGCAACCAGCCCTTGTGGTAAGGCGGGTCGAGAAAGATCAGGTCGAACGCGTCGTGCACCGAAGCCAGACATTGTAGCGCATCCCCGCGCCTGATCTCCACGCTGGCCGGCTTATGGAGCAATTCGTGGTTTTCATGCAACGCCGCCAGCACGCGTGGCGAATTCTCGATCATCAACACGCGGGCGGCACCGCGCGAGGCGGCTTCGAAACCGAGTGCGCCGCTGCCGGCAAACAGATCGAGGCAGTGCCAGCCGTCGAGTTCCTGGCCCAGCCAGTTGAACAGCGTTTCGCGCACGCGGTCCGGCGTCGGCCGCAGACCCTCGCTGTCGGGGAAGCGCAGGACGCGGCGGCGGAACTCGCCGCCGACGATGCGGACCGAATTCACTCCGCCGCCACCGTGACCGTGACCAGATCGCCGGGGCGGACGTGGCGGGCGAAAGCTGCCCGTACCTCGTCGGCGGTGACCGCCTCGACGCGTGCCCGGTAGTGATCGAGATAATCGAGCGGCAGGCCGTAGAAACCGATCACGGCGATGTTGCCGAGCAGTTTGGCATTGCTGTCCAGGCGCAGCGGGAAGCCACCGGAGAGATTGGCCTTGGCCGCGGCCAGTTCTTCCTCGGTCGGTCCCTTGGCGACGAAATCGCCGACCACCTGACGGACTACCTTGATCGCTTCCCTGGCCTGCTTGCGCTGGGTCTGCAGGCCGATCTGGAAGGGGCCGGTCTGGCGCATCGGCGCAAAGTAGCTGTAGATGCTGTAGACGAAGCCGCGCTTGTCGCGGACTTCCTGAACCAGGCGCGAGACGAAGCCGCCGCCGCCGAGGGTGTAATTGCCGACCAGCAGCGGGAAGAAGTCGGGATGGCCGCGCTCGATGGCTGGCAGGCCGAGATAGATGTGGGCCTGGCTGGCCGGGTGCGCCAGCGCTACCGTGCGGGCGCGGGCGGCGCCCGGCGGCTTCGGCAGGTCCGGCGGGGTGCCGGCCGGCAGGGCCAGGCTCAATTGCTCGGCGATGGCCTCGGCTTCGGCCCGCGTCAGCTTGCCGACCATGGCGATGCTGGCGTTGCCGGCGGTGTACAGACGCCGGTGGAAATCGACTAGGTCGTCGCGGGTCAGCGTTGCCACGCTCTCCGGCGTCGCCTGGCGACCGTAGGGATGATCCGGGTACAGCGCTTCCCAGAAGGCCTTGCCGGCAATGCTGTCGGGGCGGGTCATCGCGTCCTTGAGGCTGGCGATGGTGCGGGCCTTTTCGCGCTCCAGGATGGCCGCGTCGAAATGCGGCTGGCGCAGCACGTCGGTGAGCACGGCCAGCGCCGCTGGCAGTTTGTCGGCGGCGGTCAGGGTGCGCAGCGAGATGCTGGCGCGGTCGGTGTCGGCGCCGCCGCCGAGGCGGGCGCCGAGGTCGGCCAGCTGCTCGGCGATCGCCGTTTCGTCGCGTTCGCCGGCCCCGAGGTCGAGGATGCCACGGGTCAACGCGGCCAGCCCGGCCTTGTCGGCCGGATCGAACATCGAGCCGGCGGCGAAGTCGATCTGCACGTCGAGCATGGGCAGCGCCGGTGCGGCCGAGAAGTAGACGCGGGTGCCGTTGGTTGTCGTCCAGTGTTCAATGGCAACGCCGGCCAGCGCCGTCTGGGCGGCAAGGAAGGTGATGGCTGCGGTGAGCAGTCGTTTCATGGCGGATTCCCTCAGTGACGGGTGGGGACGCGCTGGCGGCGCGGCTGGCCGGCGAGCGGTTGCGGGTCGAGGATGCCGATGGTCAGCGCGTCGTCGTCGAAATACTTTTTCGCAGCCGCCTGTACGTCGGCGGCGGTGACCTGCTGCAGGCGCTCGATCATGATGTCCACGTCCTTCCACGACAGGCCGATGGCTTCCATCTGGCCGATTTCCATGGCCTGGCCGAATACCGAATCGAGCTTGTACACCTGGCTGGCGACGAGTTGCGCCTTGGTCCGTTTCAACTCCGCCTCGCTGACGCCTTCCTGCTGGATACGGGCGATCTCGGCGCGCAGCGCGGCTTCCAGTTCGGCGACCGTGCGCCCTTCCGACGGGCTGCCGTAGAGGTAGATCATGCCCGGGCCGCGCGCCGTGCTGTCGTAGCTGACGCCGGCCGAAATGGCGAGCTTGTCCTCGCGCACCAGCTTGCGGTTGAAGCGGGCGGCGTCGTGGCCGTCGAGGATGCCGCCGAGGATTTCCAGCGCGTAGGGATCGCGGTCGGTCGCCGGGTTGCGCAGGATCGGCGCCTTGTAGCCCATGATCAGCACCGGCAGTTCGGCCGGTCCCTTGGTCGTCAGCTGGCGCGTGCCTTCCTGACGCGGCTCGACCTGCGCCTTGCGCGCCGGCAGCGGGCGGGCCGCCAGAGCGCCGTAGTGCTCGCGGGCCAGGGCGAAGACTTCCTGATGGTCGACATCGCCGGAGACGACGACATACGCGTTGTTGGGCACATACCAGGTGTCGTACCAGGCGCGGGCGTCTTCGGCGGTCATGTTTTCCAGGTCGTTCATCCAGCCGATGATCGGCCGGCGATACGGGTGGGCCTGATAGGCGACCGCGTTCATCTGCTCGAACAGCTTGGCCTGCGGGTCGTCGTCGGTGCGCATGCGGCGCTCTTCCATGACCACCTTGATCTCCTGGGCGAATTCCTTGGGATCGACGGTCAGGTGGCGCATGCGGTCGGCTTCCAGGGCCATCATTTCGGCCAGCCTTTCGCGCGGAATCTGCTGGAAATAGGCCGTGTAGTCGCGGCTGGTGAAGGCGTTGTCGCGTCCGCCGGCGGCGGCCACGCGCTTGTTGAACTCGCCCGGGCCGACCGTCGGCGTGCCCTTGAACATCATGTGTTCGAGCACGTGGGCGACGCCGGAGGTGCCATCGACCTCGTCCATGCTGCCGACCCGGTACCAGACCATGTGCACCGCCGTCGGTGCGCGCCGGTCTTCCTTGACGATGACCTTGAGGCCGTTGTCGAGCGTGGTTTCGTAGGGGTTGGCGAGGGCGGCGGAGAGCAGCCAGGGGGCCAGCAAAACGGGAAGCAGGTGTCGCATGATCATGGGAAGTGGGGGCTTTCTGCTAGAATCCAGGGCTGTTTCTGCATCGATCCGGACGGCATCTTAACGACTGAGCGTCCGCCTGTCAGCAAGGCCTGAGACCTTAACATCCATGTTCAGTTTCCTGAAGAAATCCACGTCGGCCGCCCAGCCCGACGCCACGACCGAAACCCCGGCCCCGGCTTCCTGGCGCGAACGCCTGTTCAAGGGCCTGGCCCGGACCCGCGCCCAGTGGGGCGGCAAGCTCAAGTCCATCTTCTCGCGCGGCAAGGTCGACGACGAACTGCTCGAAGCGCTGGAAACCCTGTTGCTGACCTCCGACGTCGGCATCGAGGCGACCACCCACCTGCTCGACGAACTCAAGAAGGCGGCCAAGCGCGACAAGCTGGAAACCCCGGAGGCCATCCAGCAGGCCCTGTCGGATGCGCTTTACGCGATTCTCGCGCCGCTCGAACAGGCGCTCGATGTGAGTACCCACAAACCCTACGTGATCATGATCGCCGGGGTGAACGGCGCCGGCAAGACGACCTCGATCGGCAAGCTGGCCAAGTATTTCCAGAGCCAGGGCAAGAGCGTGCTGCTGGCCGCCGGCGACACCTTCCGCGCCGCCGCTCGCGAGCAGTTGCAGACCTGGGGCGAACGCAACAACGTCACCGTCATCGCCCAGGAATCGGGCGATCCGGCGGCCGTCATCTTCGACGCCATTTCCGCCGCCAAGGCCCGCGGCATCGATGTCGTACTGGCCGACACGGCCGGTCGCCTACCGACGCAACTGCACCTGATGGACGAAATCGCCAAGGTTCGCCGCGTCATCCAGAAGGTCGAGCCGGAAGGCCCGCACGAAACCCTGTTGGTGCTCGACGCCAACATCGGCCAGAACGCGCTGCAGCAGGTCAAGGCCTTCGATAAGGCGATCAACGTCACCGGCCTGGTCCTGACCAAGCTCGACGGCACCGCCAAGGGTGGCGTCGTTGCGGCGATTGCCCGCCAGTGCCCGAAGCCGATCCGCTTCATCGGTGTCGGCGAGCAGATCGACGACCTGCGTCCGTTCTCGGCGCGCGATTTCGTGGATGCCCTGTTCGACCAATGATCGTTGCCAACAGCCTGACCAAACGCTATCCCGGCGGCTTCGAAGCCCTGTCCGGGGTCAGCTTCCAGATCGGTGCCGGCGAAATGGTGCTGATCACCGGCCATTCCGGCGCCGGCAAGACCACGCTGGTCAAGCTGATCGCCTCGATCGAGCGGCCGACTTCCGGCAGCCTGGTGGTCAACGGGCAGAATCTCTCGGCCCTGCGCCGTAGCGCCATTCCTTACGTGCGCCGCCATTTCGGCATGATCTTCCAGGACCAGAAACTGCTGTTCGACCGCAGCGCCCTCGACAACGTGATGCTGCCGCTGCAGATCGTCGGCTTGCCGCACCGCGAGGCCGTTCGCCGGGCGCAGGCGGCGCTCGACAAGGTTGGCCTGCTGGCGCGCGAAAAAGCCAACCCGATTGCCCTCTCCGGCGGTGAGCAACAGCGTCTGGCCATCGCCCGCGCCGTGGTCAACCGGCCGACCGTGCTGCTCGCCGACGAGCCCACGGCCAATCTCGACAGCGCATCGGCGCAGGACATCCGCACGCTGTTCGCCGATTTCCACCGGGTCGGCGTGACCATCGTCGTCGCCACCCACGATCAGTCGTGGATTCAGCATTGCCAGGGCAACGCGCTGCGCCTCGATCACGGGAGGGTGGTATGAGACGCTGGCTGTCACAACATCGCGCCGCCTTGGCGCTGTCGGTGCGCCGCCTGCTGGCGGCACCGTTCAACACCCTGCTGTCGCTGCTCGCCATCGGCATTGCGCTGACCCTGCCGGCCTTCGGCTACGTCGTTCTCGATAATCTGCGCGAACTCGGCCGCAGCGCCTCCGGCGTCCAGGAAATCAGCGTCTTCATGGAAGTCGGCGCGGCGCGCAAGGACATCGCCGAAATCGAAAGCCGCCTGCAGACCCTGTCCGGCATCCGTTTCACCTTCGTGCCGCGCGACGAAGCGCTCAAGCGCCTGCAGAAAAGCGAGGAAATGGCCGAAATCGTTGCCAGCCTGCCGCGCAATCCGCTGCCCGACGCCTTCATCGTCGAGCCTGCCGACGCCTCGCCGGAAGCCCTCGACGTACTGCGTCAGGAGCTCGCCAGCTGGCCGAAGGTGGCGCACGCCCAGCTCGATTCGGCCTGGGTCAAGCGCTTCGACGCCTTCCTGCGGCTCGGCAAGCTGACCGTGCTGATGCTCGCCGGCCTGTTCGGCGCCGGTCTGGTGGCGGTGACCTTCAACACCATCCGCCTGCAGGTGCTGGCCCAGGCCGCCGAAATCGAAGTGGCGCGGATGATTGGTGCCACCGACAGCTTCATCCGTCGCCCCTTCCATTATTTCGGCGCGCTGCAGGGCGTGCTTGGTGGGCTGGTGGCCAGCGGCCTGGTGTTTGCCGCTCTGCATCTGCTGGCCGGTCCGGTCGGCGAACTGGCCGCGCTGTACGGCGGCAGTTTCGTGCTGCATGCGCCGGGCGTGCGGGAAATCGCCGCACTCTGCGCTGCCGGCGGCATTCTCGGCTGGCTCGGCGCCCAGTTGTCGGTCAGCCTGTCGCTGCGCCGCTTCGACTGATCAGGCGCGGTCGGTTCGCGGCAGCGTGACGCGGAAGCGGCTGCCGCGGCCGAGTTCGCTGTCCACCTCGATGCGACCGCCGTGCTTGCGCACGATGTCGTAGGCCAGGGCCAGCCCCAGGCCGGTTCCCTTGCCGGCCGGCCGGGTCGTGTAGAAAGGCTCGAAAATGTGCGGCAGCACCTCGGCTGACATGCCGCAGCCGCTATCGATCACCTCGAACCACACCGTTTCGTCGTTGTAGCCGCTGCGCACGGTGATCGTGCCGTGCTCGACAATCGCCTGGCCGGCATTGACCAAGAGGTTGAGTGCCACCTGGTTGATCTGCGCGCCGATGCAACGCACGGGCGGCGGCTTGCCGAATTCGCGGGTCACCGTCGCCTTGTACTTCAGTTCGTTCCAGACCACGTTGAGCGTGCTCTCCAGTCCCCGGTCGAGGTCGAAGTCCTCCGCGTCGCTCTGGTCGATACGCGCGAAATCCTTGAGGTCGGCGACGATGCGTCGCACGCGCTCGAGGCCGTCGCGCGATTCCTGCAGCAGGGCGGGCAGGTCGCCGCGCAGGTAGTCGTAGTCGAAGGCCGCGAAATCGGCCTCGCCGGCTTCGCCCCTGCGGCACTTGTCGAGCAGGTCGATCATCTGCTGGCCGTACTTGCCGAGCGTGCCGAGGTTGGAATTGACGAAGCCGACCGGATTGTTGATTTCATGCGCGACGCCTGCCGCCAACTGGCCGATGGCCGCCAGCTTTTCCGATTGCAGCAGTTGCCGGTGGGTCGATTCCACCTCGTCGATCTTGCCGGCCAGTTCGATCCAGCGCCGGCGCAACTGCTCCAGCAGCGCCCAGCCGAGCAGGGAGATCAGCAGGCAGGCGGCCAGCGTGGTCTTGATCAGTTCCCCACGATGCCGGGCGATCGCGGTGTCGATCGGCGTGTAATCCTGAGTCACGCTGATGCCGCCCCGAATGTCGCCGACGTGGTAGCCCTGAACGGCATGGCAGGCCAGGCAGCTTTCCTTGACCACCAGCGGCGCCATGTAGCGCAATTGCCGGCCGCCGCCTTCGCTGTTCTCGACCGACCAGCTTTCACTCACTCCCTGCTCGAAGCGTTCCAACTGGCGGCTCTCCCAGGGATCGGCCTGGTTGGCCGGGCGGATCGGTTTCAGGCTGGTCAGGCGGAATACCGTCGAATCGTCCGCCGCCGCCATCTCGCCGATCAGGCGGGTCATGTAGGCCGGATTGATCATCGTCATCGCCACCCCGTCGGTCGTCGTCACGTCGCGGCGCGGATGGTCGAGGTAGGGATTGGGCTGGATCTGCGGCGTGACCGGCACATAGACCCCGCCATGCGAGGAATTCCAGTCGCGCGTCAGCACCACCATGCGGAACATGTTGCGCGCCCCCTCGATGCCGACAGCAGTGAGTTGCTGCCGCATATCGTGCATGTGCCCCAGAAAATACAGCGCGCTACCGGCGATCCACAGCAACAGCGGGATCAGCCACCAGCGACGCTGGCGGATGTAGCGGGGCACGCGATGCAGGGCGGGATTGCTGCGCTGGGCTTCCATCGTCTCGATTCCGGGAGGTGGCCCATTATGGCCGAACTGCCGGAAGGACGACAATCGGCCAACCAAGGTTCACCTTTCGGGGGCAAGGATGGGAATGGCGCCGGCTCCCCAAACTGTAAACCTCCTTATTGATTGCCTTCTAGAGCAACTGAATGAGGGCGCCATTTGGGATGCTGGTCAAGTCATACATAAATCCTTGCCAGCCCGCACGTTTTGCACTTACTGAGAGTGGCTTGCGGGGTAGAAATAAATTTGGGTTTTGGAGATCAGTTGCTAAATAGAAAATGGCTTGGCTACTCGGGGTTCTTAAGACCAGATACAGAGGAAAATAAATGGCCGCATCCATTCGGTCTTTCTGAGGCCCCCATGCTGCCCCGAGTACCTTTTTTGGTAAAGGTGTAAGCGCTTTGACGTTCATTGCCTTGACCTGGGCCAAGAATCCACAGAAATCACAAATCAAGTCTGCGCACTTGAAGTTTGTTGGAAGCCGTTTCAGGGTCCCTGGGCGTTTGCATTTCGGGCAACAGCATTTTTTTGCGACAAGTTGTTCGCCCCATGCGCCCAAATTTTGTTTATCTGTGGGCATATTGTTCTATCTGCTAGTTAGCCCTCAATACATCGGCTTCCCGTCGTTCAGGTTCAGCCAGCCCTTGACGATGCGGTAGATGATCCAGACGGCGTTGGCGACCAGGATGAACCAGCCGATGGCGACCACGAAGAGGATGGCGCCGATGATGCCCCAGAGCAGGCCGAACCAGAAGGTGCGGATCTGCCAGCGGAAGTGGCTTTCGAGCCAGGTGCCGGCGACTTCGCCGCGTTTGATGTAGTTGATGACGATGGCGGCGATGGCCGTGATGCCGATCAGGAAGGAGGCGGCGTACAGGGCGTAGATGACGGTGGTCAGCGTCTTGGCCGACTTGTCGGCATCGCCGGTGGCGGGTGTGTAGTCCATGCGGTGCTTCCCCGGTGGTTCGTCCGGCAGTGCTGTCGCCAGGCGATGGTGTGGATGACGGGGATGATTCTGCAATATTTGCCGGGGATAGGCCAGCATCATGCGGAACGGCGTCTACAGGCTCAGCCAGCCCCAGGTAATCGCCAGCGTCAGCAGGGTGACCGGGATGCCGATGCGGGCGTGCTGGCGCCAGTCGATGGCGATGCCCTGCTTGCGGGCGAGGTCGACGACGATGAGGTTGGCGATCGAGCCGACCAGCAGCAGGTTGCCGGCCAGGGTGCTGACCAGGGCCAGGGTGAGGCCGGCGTCCGGGGTTTTCAGGTGCGGCAGCAGGAGCATCACCGCCGGGACGTTGGAGACCAGGTTGGACAGGCCGACGCCGATGGCGAACAGCGGGCCGGTGTCGCCGAGGTGGATGCCGTGGCCGCCCAGCCAGCCGACTGCGGCGGCGGCCAGGCCGGTGGTTTCGAAGGCGTGGTTGACGACGAACAGGCCGACGAAGAGGACCAGCAGCTCCCAGTCGACGAAGCCCATCACGTGCGAGGAATGGAAGCGGCGCGAAAGCAGCAGCAGGCCGGCACCGACCAGGGCGGCGACTTCGCGCGGCCAGTCGGTGAACAGGAAGATGAACAGCAGGCAGCCGGCGACGGTCAGGCCCTTGGCCGTTTGCAGGCGGTCGAAAGCGGGCAGGGTCTCGTCGGCCGGGGCGGCGGTGGGCGCCTCGGTGGCGCGGCGCGGCGCGAAGACCAGCCAGGCCCAGAGCGCGAGCAGGCCGAGGATGACCGGCGGCAGCGCCTTGATCAGGTAGTCGGCGAAGTGCAGTTGCAGCACCGAGCCGATCAGCATGTTCTGCGGATTGCCGATCAGCGTTGCCGCCGAGCCGATGTTGGCGGCGCAGGCCAGGCCGACCAGGAAAGGCACCGGGTCGAGCCGGCGTTCGATGCACAGGCGGGCGACCACCGGCGTCATCGCCAGGCAGACGATGTCGTTGGAAAACACCGCCGACAGCGCGCCGGCAACGAAGATCAGCGCGCCGAGCAGCCAGGGTTCGGCCAGCGGCAGCGCGGCGACGCGGCGGGTGACTTCGGTGTAGAAACCGCCCAGGCGCATCTGCGCCGAAACGACCATGAAGGCGAAGAGCAGCAGGATGGTCGGCAGATGCACGGCACGCGCCGCTTCCTCGGTGCTCATCGCGCCGATGCCGACGACGGCGATGCCGCCGAGCAGCGCGACGCCGCTGCGGTCGAGCTTCAGTTTGGGCAGGCCGCCGAGGAACATGCCGAGGTAGACGACGGCAAAGACGGCGACGATGGCCGTCTGCAGCGGATGTGTCTCGATGGCGTGCAGCGGAGCGGCGAGTTCGGGGGTCATCGGTAGATCAGGAAAGCCTCGCGCTCGGCCAGCCAGGCGTTTTCGTCGGCCTGTACGGCGGCGTCAAGGTCGGCCGGGGTTGCGGCCGGATCGTCGACCCATTCGCGCAGCAGCGGCGAGCCGTTGATCAGGTCGATGGCCAGACGCTCGAATTCGTATTCGTAGCCGAAATCGCGCCAGATCGGGTAGTCCGGGTAAAGGCGGCGGATCGCCTTGAAGGCCAGCGCCTGCAGGCGCCAGGGCTTGAACGCGGCGTGGTCGTAATACGGGCCTTCGCTATGGATTTGCAGCGCCTGGCAGAGCTGGCCGTGGAATTTGTGGAAGGTCGGTTCGAACCAGCAGGCGCGCAGCTTGCAGCCGTCGAACCAGTCGGGCGCGAGCGCTCGCATCTCGGCCAGCACCGCCGCCGCGTCGATGTCCGGGGCGCCGAACAGGAATTCGAGCGGTCGGGTCGTGCCGCGTCCTTCGCTCAGCGTCGTGCCTTCGAGCATCACCGTGCCGGCGTAGGCGCGGGCCATCGAGAGGTTGGGGGCGTTCGGGCTGGGGTTGACCCAGGTCCGCTCGCCGAGCGGCCAGCCGTAACCGGGCGCCGCCTCGGGCTGCCAACCGTGCATTTCGATGACGCGGTAATCGACGTCGAGTTTGCGCTGGGCGATGAACCAGTGACCGAGTTCGCCCATGGTCAGGCCGTGGCGCATCGGCATCGGTCCAGCGCCGACGAAGCTCTCCCAGCCGGCGCGCAGGGTGAAGCCCTCGACCGGGCGGCCGGCCGGGTTGGGGCGGTCGAGCACCCAGATGCTCTTGCCGTGTGCGGCGGCGGCTTCGAGTACGTAGCGCAGCGTGGTGATGAAGGTGTAGATGCGGCAGCCGAGATCCTGCAGGTCGACCAGCAGCACGTCGAAGGTGTCCATCATCGCGTCGGTCGGCCGGCGTACCTCGCCGTACAGGCTGAAGATCGGGATGCCGTGCTGCGGATCGACGAAGTCCGGCGATTCGACCATGTTGTCCTGCTTGTCGCCCTTGATCCCGTGTTGCGGGCCGAAAGCGGCGGTGAGTTTGAGGTCGGGCAGGGCGGCGAGCGCGTCGAGGCTGTGCGTCAGGTCGGCGGTGACCGAGGCCGGGTGGGCGAGCAGGGCAAGGCGGCGGCCGGCGAGCGGGCGGCGCAGTTCGCGGTCGTTGATCAGGCGGTCGATGCCGAACAGGAGTTTTTGCGTCATGGCAGGGGCAGCGTGAAGCTGGCGGCAAGGTGGAAATCGGGGCGTTCGCCGGCGTGGGCGAGCGCCCAGTAGCTTTTGTCGCCGGCCGGGGTTTCGGCGACGACGGTCAGGCCGAGGCGGGCGGGGCCGACGGGCAGCAGGGTCGCCGGCAGTTCGGCGCACAGCCACAGGTCGTCGCCGTCGCGCCGGCAGGCGATGCGCGGGGGTGTGTCGATTGGCGGCAAGGCCGAGGCCTGGCGGTAATCGGCAAAGTCGTAGATGGCCCAGCAAGCGGAGGGCGAGAAATTGAATTCGCGGTAACTACAGCCGCCAGCCGGGGCGATGAAGGCTTCGCAACAGGTGTGGCGCCACAGTTCGTCGGTCCGTGCGGGCGTTGTGGCCGCCGGCAGCAGCAGGTTCACCAAGGCCCGCGTCAGCCGGTAACCGAGGCGCAAGCCGCCATCGTCGGTGCGCCGGATGGCGACCGCGACGGCAAGGCCGTCGGGCGGGGTGCCGTCGGGGTGGCAGCGCAGGGATTCGAGGTTCATGGACAGCGAAATTGCAGGGCGAAAACAGGCGCTACTTTAATCCTTGTGCCCTTGGTCCGGGCGGGGTTTTGGAGTAATTTAGCGCCTTTGCGGCACAGACCGCAGGGAGAGAGAAAAAACATGACACCGTTGCGCATCAACCTAGAACAAGAAGAAATCCCGACCCACTGGTACAACGTCGTTGCCGACATGCCCAACCCGCCGGCGCCGCCGCTCGGGCCGGACGGCAACCCGGTGCCGCCGGAGGCGATGGGGGCGATTTTCCCCGGCCCCATCCTCGAACAGGAAATGAGCGCCGAACGCTGGATTGCGATTCCCGAGGAAGTTCGCCAGATTTATGCGCAATGGCGCCCGGCGCCGCTGTGCCGCGCGCTGCGTCTGGAGCAGATGCTGGGCACGCCGGCCAAGATTTTCTTCAAGTATGAAGGCGTGTCGCCCGCCGGTTCGCACAAGCCCAATTCCGCCGTGCCGCAGGCCTTCTACAACAAGCTCGCCGGCACCAAGAAGCTGACCACCGAAACCGGCGCCGGCCAGTGGGGTTCGTCGATTTCCTACGCCGGTCAGATGTTCGGCCTGCCGGTGCGCGTGTTCATGGTCAACGTCAGCTACCAGCAGAAGCCGTTCCGCCGCTCGATGATGCAGACCTGGGGCGCCGAGGTCTTCGCTTCGCCGACCAACCTGACCAACGCCGGCCGCGCCGCGCTGGCCGCCGACCCGGACTGCCAGGGCTCGCTCGGCCTGGCGATCTCGGAAGCCGTCGAGGAAGCCGCCGCCGACCCGAACACCTGCTACACGCTGGGTTCGGTGCTCAACCACGTGCTCCTGCACCAGACCGTGATCGGTCTCGAAGCCAAGAAGCAGTTCGACAAGATCGGCCTCTACCCGGACGTGATCTTCGGGCCCTGTGGCGGCGGTTCCAGCTTCGGCGGCATCGCCTTCCCCTTCCTCGCCGACAAGGCGGCCGGCGACAAGCGGGCGGCCAACCTGCGCTGCGTCGCGGTCGAGCCGACTTCCTGCCCGACGCTGACCAAGGGCGCCTACACCTACGATTACGGCGATGCTTCCGGCTACACGCCGATCATGAAGATGTACACGCTTGGCCACGACTTCATGCCGCCCGGCATCCACGCCGGCGGCCTGCGTTACCACGGTGCTTCGCCGCTGCTTTCGCAGCTGTTCCATGAAAAACTGCTCGACGCCATCGCCGTGCCGCAGGTCGGCACCTTCGAGGCCGGCGTCCAGTTCGCCCGCGCCGAAGGCATCATCCCGGCGCCGGAATCCTGCCACGCGATTCGCGCGACCATCGACGAGGCGCTGCGCTGCAAGGCCACCGGCGAAGCCAAGACGCTACTGTTCTGCCTGACCGGTCACGGCCACTTCGACATGGCGTCGTACGACAAGTATTTCTCCGGCAAGCTGGAAGACTACGAGTATCCGGCCGAAGCCATCGTCGAATCGCTGAAGCACCTGCCCAAGGTCGGCTGAAATCGTGAAAATCCTCGTCTTCCTCCTCGTTCTCGCCAACCTGTTGTTCTACGCGTTTTCGACGGGGTTGATCGATACGGGCGGGAGCAGCGAGAGCAACCGGGTCGGGCTGCAATTGCATCCCGAGCGGATCCGCATCGTCGCCAGCGGCGAGCCGCCGGCGCCTGCTGCACCTCAGGCGGCGCCGGTCGAGCCGGTGCCGGTCGAAGTTGCCACGACCGAGGTCGTGGCCGAGGCGGTGGCGCCGATCTGCCTGCGCTGGGCTTCGCTGGCCAAGGTTGAGGCGGAGCGCGTCGGGCGGGTTGTCGGTGGCGGCTTTGCCGACTTCACGCTGGCGCAGGCTGCGGTTGCCGGCGAAGGCAGCGGCTGGTGGGTGCATATGCCGCCGCTGGCCAATCGTGCTGCCGCCGAGAAGAAGGCGCAGGAATTGAAGGCGCTGGGCGTCAGCGAGTATTTCATTGTCCAGGAAGGGGCGTCGCGCAACGCCATTTCGCTCGGCATCTTCAGTACCGAGAAGGGGGCGCAGGAACATCTGGCCAAATTGAAGGCACAGGGCGTGCGGTCGGCGCGGGTGGGCGCGCGGCCGGACAAGGAGGGCAACCTGCAGGTCGAACTGCGCGGCCCGGCCGGGCGCAAGGATGCGTTGCTGGCGGCGCTGGCCGAAGCCCTGCCCAAGAATCCGCCGAAAGACTGCGAGTGAGTCATTACGTCGTCGGTCTGACGGGCGGGATCGGCAGCGGCAAGACGACGGTCGCCGACCGCTTTGTCGAGGCGGGGGCGGCGCTGGTCGATACCGATGCCATCGCCCATGAACTGACGGCTGCCGACGGTGCGGCCATGCCGCTGCTGCGCCAGGCTTTCGGCGACGCTATCGCCACCCCGGACGGTGTGCTGGACCGGGCGGCGATGCGCCGTCTGGTCTTTGCCGACGCCTTGGCGCGCACGCGCCTCGAATCCATCCTCCATCCGCTGATCCGCGAGTTGTCGGATCAGCGTTGCCGCGCTGCGACGGCGCCCTACGTGATCCTGGCGGTGCCGCTGCTGGTCGAGTCGGGGCAGTACCGCGAACGCTGCGACCGCATCGCCGTTGTCGATTGTCCGGAAAGCCTGCAGATCGAACGCGTCATGGCGCGCAACGGGCTGTCGCGGGCCGAGGTCGAAGCCATTCTGGCGGCCCAGGCCAGTCGCCGGCAGCGCCTGGCGATTGCCGACGATGTCATCGACAACGGCGGTGACAAGGCAAATCTCGACGCACAGATCGCTGCCCTGCATCGGAAATATCTCGCGTCTGCCCTGAAAAAACCTAATGCAAACTGTTGAGATTTGCATGCAAATGGCTCAGAATTCAGCACAATTTTCCGATATCCGGAACCGGGCCGAGTGATTACCTACGAATATCCGTTCAACGAGCGCATCCGCACGCTGTTGCGTCTCGAAGACCTCTTCGAGAAGACGGCTTACTTCGCCCGGGCGGACGGTCAGCACGAACACCATGCGGCGCTTGTCGCCTTGTTCGAAATCCTCGAGGCATCGGGGCGTGCCGACCTCAAGATGGACCTGATCCAGGAACTCGAACGGCAGCGGCAGACCTTGCTGGCCTTTCGCAACAACCCCGATATTTCCGAAGAAGCGCTGTCCGGCGCGCTTTACGAGATCGAGCAGTCGTCGGCTGCGCTGCTCGGCATGAACGGCAAGATCGGCCAGTACCTGCGCGACAACGACTGGCTGATGAGTATCAAGAGCCGCGCTGCCATTCCCGGCGGCGTCTGCGAATTCGACCTGCCCTCGTATCACTGGTGGCTGCACCGCGACCCGCAAACCCGGCGCGCGGCGCTGGAAGGCTGGAGCAAGCCGATGTTCGCGCTGCGCGACGCCTCGGCCATCGTCCTGCGTCTGCTGCGTTCGAGCGGCCGACCCAAGCGCCATGTCGCCGTGCATGGGCAATTCCAGCTCAATCTCGGCGGGACCTCGGCGCAGATGGTGCGCGTCGAAGTCGATCCCGAGGAAGCCGCCGTCCCCGAAGTCAGCGCCAACAAGTACTTCCTCAACATCCGCTTCACCAAGCCGCCGCTCAACGAGCTGAAGGCCCGTGGCTGCGACCGCGATGTCGAGTTCGACCTGACCTTCTGCAACCTCTGATTTTCCACCCATGACCAAGCCGCGTATCGTCCGCTGCCCGCAGTGCGGCCAGGATTCCCTGTGGGCGCCCGAAAACAAGTGGCGCCCGTTCTGTTCCGAGCGCTGCAAGCAGATCGATCTGGGCGCCTGGGCCAGCGGCAGCTACACCATTCCCGGCCAGCCGACCGACGAGGAAACCGCCGCGCCCGGCGTCGATTTCCTCGAAAGCAAGCGCTGACCTACCAGCCGCGCATCAGCGCAATGCCGTGGGCGCCGTGGTGTATGGCGCTGTCGCGCAGGGTTTCGCGCATGCCGCCCAGGGCGAACACCGGCAGCCGGTTGCCGGCGCGGTAATCGGCGAAGCGGCGCCAGCCGATGCCGGGATGCTCGGGGTGGGTCGGCGTCGCCAGAACCGGACCGAGCAGCGCGTAATCCAGTTCCAGTTCGCCGGCCCGGGCAATTTCCTCTGCCGTGTGGCAGGAAGCGCCGACCCAGGCGAAATCCGGACGTTGTGCGCAGGCGGCCAGCGCTGCCGCCGAAAGGTGCACGCCGTCGGCACCGCAAAGCTTTGCCAGTTCGATATCGTCGTTGATGACCACCGGTGCGCCGTGGCGCCGGGCGAGGTCGACCACGGCAGCGGCGAAAGCCGCCCGCTGCGCGGCCGGCAGGGATTTGTCGCGGACCTGGATCAGCGGTGCCGGGCCGACGCCCAGGCGCCGTTCGAGGCGGGCCAGCCAGGCCTCGGTGCCGCTTTCCTCGGCCATCGAGATGAGCATCGTGTCGGGCAGGGCCAGGGCTTTCAGGATGGGGTCGTTGGCCGGCAGCACGGGCGCCACGGTGGCCGGGCGGCCACGTTCCTGCCAGTCCACGGCACTGTGTTCGAGCGGGGCGGTGATGCCGATTTCGCCGGTCCAGGCGGTGACGCGCCAGAAATTGAGGCGAACCGTCGCATGCGGGTAGGTGAACACGCGCGTCAGCCAGGGGTGGCAGACGGTGACGGTGATCCCCAGTTCTTCGTGCAGTTCGCGCACCAGTGCGTCGCGCACGCTTTCGCCGGCCTCGACCTTGCCGCCGGGAAACTCCCAGTAGCCGGCGTAGACCTTGCCTTCCGGACGCTGGGCGAGCAGGAATTCGCGACCGTCGGCGCGCAGCATCACGGCGGCCGCGACTTCGACGATGGCGCTCATGCCGGCTGGCGCCCGGCCAGGTCGCGGGCGAATTGCCAGGCGACGCGGCCCGAGCGCGACCCGCGTGACAGTGCCCAGTTCAGCGCTTCGCGTTCGCTGGCGGCGATCACTGCGTCGCTAATGCCGAACTGCCTCGCCCAATGCGCGAAGACGGCCAGGTAATCGTCCTGCGAGAAGGGGTAGAAGGAAATCCACAGGCCGAAGCGTTCGGACAGCGAGACTTTCTCCTCGACCGCCTCGCCGGGGTGGATTTCGTCGCCGACGCGCTGGGTTTCCAGGTTTTCCGACATGTATTCGGGCATCAGGTGGCGGCGGTTGGAGGTGGCGTAGATCAGCACGTTGTCCGGCGGCGCCGCGACTGAGCCGTCGAGCACCGATTTCAGGGCCTTGTAGGCGGTTTCGCCGGCTTCGAACGACAGGTCGTCGCAGAAGATGATGAATTTTTCCGGCCGGCCGTCGACCAGGTCGACGATGTCCGGCAGGTCGATCAGGTCGTGCTTGTCGACCTCGATCAGGCGCAGGCCGTCGGCCGAGAATTCGTTGAGCACGGCCTTGACCAGCGAGGACTTGCCGCAGCCGCGGGCGCCGGTCAGCAGCACGTTGTTGGCGCCCTGGCCGGCGACGAACTGGCGGGTGTTGGCGACGATGCGGGCTTTCTGGTCGTCGACGGTCTCGATGTCGCTGAGGCGGATCGGGTGCGGCTTGCCGACGCCCTGCAACCAGCCGCGGGCGCCGCTCTTGCGCCAGCGGAATGCCACGGCGGCGTGCCAGTCGGGCAGGGGCGGGGCCGGTGGCAGCGTGGCTTCGAGGCGGCCGAGCACATGCTCGGCGCGGGTCAGCAGGCGTTCGAGTTGGGCGGAGTCGATCATGGTGGCAGGTATACTGTGCGGCAAAGCTGCCCACTCTAACCAAAGCCATGTCAAAAAGCCAAGTTGTCCTGTTTGCTCTCGCCCTGCTGCTGGCCGGGTGTTCGACCCTGCCCGGCCTGTCCGTGCCGTCCGAAGAAAAGGCGCCGGCCTGTCCGCCCTGCGCGTCCTGCCCGGCGTGTCCGGCCGTCGAAACGCCGGTGCAGCCGCCGGCCTTCTCGCGCGTGTTCTCGCCTGCGAGCTGGGACGATCTGCCGGGCTGGAAGGCCGATCAGCATGCGGCGGCCTGGCCGGCCTTCGTCCAGTCCTGTCGCGGATTGCAGCGGCGCAATACCGGTCAGTTCTGGCGCGATATCTGCACCGGGATCGATGCGGTCGACGGCAAGTCGGACGCTGCCGTGCGCCAGTTCTTCGAGGCCCGCCTGCAACCTTACGCGGTGTCGACGGCCGACACGTCGGCGGTCAGCGGCATGGTCACCGGCTATTACGAACCGCTGCTTCTGGGCAGCCGCACGCCGGGCAAGCGCTTTGCGTTCCCGGTGCATGGCGTGCCGGAGAACCTGCTGACCATCGAACTGGGCGACCTTTTTCCGGAACTCAAGGGCAAGCGCGTGCGCGGCCGGGTCGAGGGCAACAAGGTCGTGCCCTACTGGACGCGCGGCGACATCCTGGCCAATGACAAATTGCCGGCGAAGACGCTGGCCTGGGTCGACGATCCGATCGAACTGTTCTTCCTGCAGATCCAGGGGTCCGGTCGTATTCGTCTGCCCGATGGCAGCACGATGCGGGTCAATTACGCCGACCAGAACGGTCATCCGTATCGTTCGATCGGCCGCCTGCTCGTCGATCGCGGCGACCTGAAGCTGGAAGAAGCGTCGATGCAGGGCATCCAGGCCTGGGCGCGGGCCAATCCGTCGCGTTTGGACGAATTGCTCAGCAGCAATCCGAGCTATGTCTTCTTCCGCGAGATGCCGGCCAGCGACGACGGTCCGATCGGCGCCCTCGGCGTACCGCTGACGCCCGAGCGCAGCATCGCCATTGATCCGCGCTCGATTCCGCTGGGGGCGCCGGTCTTCCTGGCGACGACGCGCCCCAATTCGGCGCAGCCGCTGAACCGGCTGGTGATGGCACAGGACACCGGCGGTGCCATTCGTGGTGCAGTGCGCGCGGATTTCTTCTGGGGCTTCGGCAAGGAGCCGGGCGCCCTGGCCGGCCGCATGAAACAGGACGGCCGGATGTGGGTTCTGCTGCCGCCGGGACATCCGCTCGACTGAGTTGATGCACGATACCGGGGCGTTTGCCCCGCGTCATGCACGCTTGCGGTGCGCGTTTTGTTTTGGTGCATTTCCCAATGCACTGATTTGAAACGGATTTGATGCACTGGAATGGTGCTTGCTTTTCCGGCTCCCAGATTATTTTCTGGGGGTCCCATGGAAACTTTGCACTCTGGCAGCAACGTATTGTTCATTCTTCTGGGCGGCATCATGGTGCTGGCCATGCACGCCGGCTTCGCCTTCCTCGAGGTCGGCACGGTACGCAAGAAGAATCAGGTCAACGCCCTGGTCAAGATCCTGACCGACTTCGGCGTGTCGACGATTGCCTACTTCTTCATCGGCTACGGCATCGCCTACGGTGTTCATTTCTTCAGCGGTGTCGAGACGCTGATGGAGAAGAACGGCTATGAACTGACCAAGTTCTTCTTCCTGCTCACCTTCGCCGCCGCGATTCCGGCCATCATTTCGGGCGGGATCGCCGAGCGCGCGCGCTTCTACCCGCAACTGGCGGCCACCTTCATGCTGGTCGGCTTCGTCTACCCCTTCTTCGAGGGGATCGCCTGGAATGGTGCCTTCGGCATCCAGGACTGGCTGACGGCCACTTTTGGTGCGCCCTTCCACGACTTCGCCGGCTCCGTCGTGGTGCATGCGATGGGCGGCTGGATCGCGCTGCCGGCGGTGCTTCTTCTTGGTGCGCGTTATGGCCGTTACACCAAGGACGGCCGGATGTCGGCGCATCCGCCTTCGTCGATTCCTTTCCTGGCGCTCGGCGCCTGGATCCTGACGGTAGGCTGGTTCGGCTTCAACGTGATGAGCGCGCAGACCATCGAGAACATTTCCGGCCTGGTCGCGATCAACTCGCTGATGGCCATGGTCGGCGGCACGCTGGCGGCGCTGGTGCTCGGCAAGAACGACCCCGGCTTCGTCCACAACGGCCCGCTGGCCGGTCTGGTCGCCATCTGCGCCGGTTCCGATCTGGTGCATCCGATGGGCGCGCTGGTCATCGGCGCCATCGCCGGCGCGATGTTCGTGATCCTGTTCACGCTGACCCAGAACCGCTGGAAGATCGACGACGTCCTCGGCGTCTGGCCGCTGCACGGTCTGTGCGGCGCCTGGGGCGGCATCGCCGTCGGCATCTTCGGCAGCACCGCGCTCGGCGGCGCCGGCGGCGTCGCCTTCATGTCGCAACTGCTGATGACCCTGCTGGCAATCGGCGTCGCCCTGCTCGGCGGTTTTGCCGTCTATGGCGGCCTGAAGCGCGCTTTCGGCCTGCGTCTCGACCAGGAAGAGGAATACCAGGGTGCCGACTTGAGCATCCACCGCATCACGGCGACGCCGGAGCGCGAACCGAGCTGGTAAATCGCTAGGCGGGCGGAAGCCGGAAAAGAAAAAACTTCCGCCCTGCCCTTGAAATCGGCCAAGGGCGTCACTATTATTAGCACTCACCGGCGACGAGTGCTAACAGATGCCCGCGCCGGTCCCGGTGCCGCAGCCGCGTGCCCGGCCAATTTCAGTGTTTTGCAGATAAAACTACAGGAGCGATATCCATGAACATCCGTCCTTTGCACGACCGTGTGATCGTCAAGCGCGTCGAAGCCGAGCGTACCACTGCCTCCGGCATCGTCATCCCCGATTCCGCCGGCGAGAAGCCGGATCAGGGTGAAGTGCTGGCCGTCGGCCCGGGCAAGCGTGACGACGCCGGCAAGTACATCGTTCCCGACGTCAAGGTCGGCGACCGTGTCCTGTTCGGCAAGTACGCCGGCCAGGCCGTCAAGGTCGATGGCCAGGAAGTCCTGGTCATGCGTGAAGAAGACATCATGGGCGTGCTGCAGAAGTAATTCCTGCATCCGACCTTTCAACAGAACAATTTTCAGGAGCTATTCACATGGCAGCCAAAGAAGTCAAATTCGGTGATTCCGCCCGCGCCCGTATGGTCGAAGGCATCAACATCCTGGCCGACGCGGTCAAGGTGACCCTCGGCCCGAAGGGCCGCAATGTCGTGCTCGAGCGTTCGTTCGGCGGCCCGACCGTGACCAAGGACGGCGTTTCCGTCGCCAAGGAAATCGAACTGAAGGACAAGTTCGCCAACATGGGCGCGCAGATGGTCAAGGAAGTCGCTTCCAAGACCTCCGACATCGCCGGTGACGGTACCACCACCGCCACCGTGCTGGCTCAAGCCATCGTCCGCGAAGGCATGAAGTACGTTGCCGCCGGCATGAACCCGATGGACCTGAAGCGCGGCATCGACAAGGCTGTCGCCGCCACCATCGAAGAGCTGAAGGCCATCTCCAAGCCGTGCACGACGACCAAGGAAATCGCCCAGGTCGGTTCGATCTCGGCCAACTCCGATTCCTCGATCGGCGACATCATTGCCGAAGCCATGGAAAAGGTCGGCAAGGAAGGCGTCATCACCGTTGAAGACGGCAAGTCCCTGGCCAACGAACTCGACGTCGTCGAAGGCATGCAGTTCGACCGCGGCTACCTGTCGCCGTACTTCATCAACAACCCGGACAAGCAGGTTGCCCTGCTCGACAACCCGTTCATCCTGCTCTTCGACAAGAAGATCTCCAACATTCGCGATCTGCTGCCGGTGCTGGAACAGGTTGCCAAGTCCTCGCGTCCGCTGCTGATCATCGCCGAAGACGTCGATGGCGAAGCGCTGGCTACCCTGGTCGTCAACAACATCCGCGGCATCCTGAAGACCGTTGCCGTCAAGGCCCCGGGCTTCGGCGACCGTCGCAAGGCCATGCTGGAAGACATCGCCATCCTGACCGGCGGCACCGTGATCTCCGAAGAGACCGGCCTGTCGCTGGAAAAGGCTGACCTGAAGGATCTGGGTCAGGCCAAGCGTGTCGAGATCGCCAAGGAAAACACCACCATCATCGATGGCGCCGGCGACGAAGCTTCGATCCAGGCCCGCGTCAAGCAGATCCGCGTCCAGATCGAGGAAGCGACCTCCGACTACGACCGCGAAAAGCTGCAGGAACGCGTGGCCAAGCTGGCCGGCGGTGTTGCCGTGATCAAGGTTGGCGCTGCCACCGAAGTCGAAATGAAGGAAAAGAAGGCCCGTGTCGAAGACGCGCTGCACGCCACCCGTGCCGCCGTTGAAGAAGGCATCGTTCCTGGCGGCGGCGTTGCCCTGCTGCGTGCCCGTTCCGCGGTCAAGACCCTGAAGGGCGAGAACCACGACCAGGACGCCGGCATCAAGCTGATCCTCAAGGCCATCGAAGCCCCGCTGCGCGAAATCGTTGCCAACGCCGGCGACGAGCCGTCCGTGGTGGTCGACAAGGTCGTTCGCGGCAAGGGTAACTACGGTTACAACGCCGCTTCCGGCGAGTACGGCGACATGGTCGAAATGGGCGTGCTGGATCCGACCAAGGTGACCCGCACCGCACTGCAGAACGCTGCCTCCGTGGCCGGCCTGATGCTGACCACCGAGTGCATGGTGGCTGAACTGGTCGAAGATAAGCCGGCCGGCGGCATGCCCGACATGGGCGGCATGGGCGGTATGGGTGGCATGGGCGGCATGGGTATGTAATACCCGGCCGGCCTCGCGCCAGTCAAAGGCCCCGCTTCGGCGGGGCTTTTTTTCGCCCGCTTTTTGCGGCATCGCAACATGCGCCGGAATGCGCTATTCTTGCGGCCTTTGCGTCGCCGGGCCGGTGGTCCGATGGAGTCGGTTTCATGCAGAAGCAAGCTGCGAGTTGCGGCCATATCCGTGAAAATCCGCGATTTCTGGCCCTGGTCAGAAAACGGAACCGCTTCGCTTTTTTCCTGGCAGCCCTGATCGTCATGGCTTATTTTTCCTACATCCTGGTGCTGGCCTTCTCGCCGAAATGGCTGGCGCTGCCGCTATTTGACGGCATGGCGACCAACACCGGCGTGCTGTTCGGGCTGGCGATCATCGTGCTCACCGTCGTCCTGACGGCCATCTACGTGCGCCGGGCAAACCGGGAGTTCGATGCCGAAACGACCGAAATCCGCCGCCAGGCATTGAAATGAGCCCGTCCGTCCGTTTCCTGATTCTTGCTGCCTGCGCACTGGCAACTGCCGGTGCCGCGCTGGCCATGCCCTCGGTCGGCCTCGGGCCGCGCCAGCCGACCAACTGGTCGGCGATCACCACCTTCATCTTCTTCGTCGGCGCCACCTTGTGGATGACGCGCCTGGCGACCGTGCGCAGTCGCTCTTCGGCCGACCTGTATTCCCCCGGTGGCGGGATTTCCGGCTTCCAGAACGGCCTGGCGATTGCCGGCGACTACATGTCGGCGGCGTCCTTCCTGGGGATTTCCGGCCTGGTTTTCGTCAGCGGCTTCGATGGGCTGATCTTCTCGGTCGGCTGGCTGGTCGGCTGGCCGGTGATCACCTTCCTGATGGCCGAGCGCCTGCGCAACCTGGGCAAGTTCACCTTTGCCGACGTCGCTGCCTACCGTTTCGCGCAACGTCCGGTGCGCACCTTCGCCGCAGTCGGTTCGCTGGTCGTCGTGCTTTTCTACCTGACCGCACAGATGGTCGGTGCTGGCCAGCTGGTGAAAATCCTGTTCGGGCTGGAGTACGCCTATGCGGTGATCATGGTCGGCATCGTGATGATGATGTACGTGCTGCTCGGCGGCATGACGTCGACGACCTGGGTGATGATCAACAAGGCGGTTTTCCTGCTCGCCGGTACCACGCTGATGGCGCTGGCGGTGATGTTCCATGTCGGCTTCAACCCCGAGGCCCTGTTTGCCCGGGCCAGCGACCTGCATGTGCTGAAGGACGCGCTGATGGCACCCGGCGGCTTGATCAAGGATCCGGTGTCGGCGATCTCCGTCGGCATGGCGCTGATGTTCGGTACGGCGGGTCTGCCGCACATCCTGATGCGTTTCTTCACCGTCGCCAATGCCCGCGAGGCGCGCAAGTCGGTGGCCTGGGCGACGCTGTGGATCGGTTATTTCTACGTGCTGACCTTCATCATCGGCTTTGGCGCCATCGTCAGCCTGATCGGCAACCCCGGCCCGTATTTCGTCGGCGGCAAGGTTGCCGGTGGTTTGCAGGGGGGCGCCAACATGGCGGCGGTGCACCTGGCCAGCGCGCTGGGTGGCGATCTTTTCCTGGGCTTCATTTCGGCCGTGGCCTTCACCACGATCCTGGCGGTGGTGGCTGGTCTGACCCTGTCCGGCGCCTCGGCCGTGTCGCACGATCTCTATGCCACGGTGTGGCGCAAGGGCAATGTCCGGGCCAGCGACGAACGCCGGGTTTCCAAGCTGACCGCCTTTTCCCTCGGCGTGGTTGCCGTCATCCTCGGCATTGTCTTCGAACACGAGAATGTCGCTTTCCTGGTGATGCTGGCTTTCTCGATTGCCTGTTCGGCCAACTTTCCGGTGCTGTTCATGGCGGTGCTGTGGAAGGACTGCACCACGCGCGGGGCGACCGTCGGCGGTTTTCTCGGGTTGGCCACGGCGGTGGTACTGACGCTGCTGTCGCCGGTGGTCTGGGAAAGTGCACTGCACAACCCGGTCGGCTCGGCACCGTTCCCGTATGCTTCGCCGGCGATTGTCTCGATGCCGCTGGCCTTCGTGGCCATCTGGCTGCTGTCGCTGCTTGATCGTTCGCCGCAGGCGGCGCGCGAGCGGCTGTTGTTCCAGGATCAGCTGATCCGTTCGGAAACCGGTATCGGTCACGTTGCCTTGCGGCCGCATCAGTAGCCGCGTCAATTCGACGCAGCGGCGATCCCGACGCTTTTGTTATTTGCTAGACTTGTCGGGATTCCGGTCGCCGGAAAAAAACGGTAGGGGGCTGTCCAGTGCAGGATCGGACCACCCCCTGAGTCGGGGCTTGCGCCTCGAACTCCTAAGACCATAAAAGGAGAACAGCCCGTCCAGATTAATGGGGCAGGCTTACAAAATGCTTACGCCTCCTGGGGGGAGTGTCGAACATGCGAATTCTGATTGCCGAAGACGATGCGATCATCGCCGACGGCCTGAGCCGGTCCTTGCGCCAGGCCGGCTATGCGGTGGATTGGGCGGCCAACGGAGTGGATGCCGACACCGCGTTGCTGACCGTCGAATACGACCTGCTGATCCTCGATCTCGGCCTGCCCAAGCTGTCCGGCCTGGAAGTGCTCAAGCGCCTGCGTTCGCGCAACTCGCAGTTGCCGGTGCTGATCCTGACCGCGCTTGACGGCACCCACGACCGGGTCAAGGGCCTCGACCTGGGCGCTGACGATTACATGGTCAAGCCGTTCGAACTGGCCGAACTGGAAGCCCGGGTCCGCGCCCTGACGCGGCGCTCGGCCGGAACGGCGCCGACCATCCAGTGTGGTTCGCTGAGTTACGATCAGGTCGGTCGGGTGGCCAATATCGACGGGTCACCGCTGGAGTTGTCGGCGCGCGAAGTCGGTCTACTCGAAGTGCTGCTGTCGCGCATGGGGCGCCTGGTCAGCAAGGACCAACTGGTCGATCACCTGTGTGGCTGGGGCGAGGAAGTGAGCCACAACGCGATCGAGGTGTACGTCCATCGCCTGCGCAAGAAGCTGGAACCCGGTGGCGTCAAGATTGCCACCGTGCGTGGCCTGGGCTATTGCCTTGAACGACCGCAAGGCGAGTAACCCGCCCGGCGCCAGCGGCCCGCTGTCGCCGGAAACCGAGCGTTCGCTGTTCGGCGAGATTCTCGACTGGATGCTCGCGCCCTTGCTGTTCGTTTGGCCGCTGAGCATCGCCTTCACGCACTACTTTGCCAACAACGTTGCCAACTTTCCCTACGACCAGTCACTGCGCGAGCACGTCGCCACCATCAGCCGGCAGGTGCAACTGGTCGACGGCAAGCCGGTGCTCTCCCTGCATGCGACAACGCGCGCCATGCTGCGGGCCGATGAACTCGACAGCGTCTATTTCCACGTCCTGACCCAGGATAAAAAACTGCTTGCTGGCGACCTCGATTTGCCGGTGCCTGAATTCCCCGGGCAAGCCGAGATGGTGCCCGGCGAAATCTACTTCCGCGACATGGAGTACAAGGGCCAGGATATCCGCGTCGCCTATTCCTTCATTGCCGAGCCGCAGGCCCCGGTCGAGGAGTGGGTGCTGGTCGAGGTCGCCGAAACAACCGAGAAACGTACGCAACTGGCCAACCGCATCGTCGCCAGCGTGATCCTGCCGCAATTCATCATCATCCCGCTGGCCGTCATGCTGGTCTGGTTCGGCCTGTCGCGCGGCCTGCGGCCGCTGACCCGGCTGCGCAACACCATCGAGGACCGCGATCCGGGCGACCTGTCGCCGATTGCCACGCGCCGGGTGCCGGAAGAGCTGGAGCCGCTGGTCGAGGCGTTCAACGAAATGCTCGAGCGGATGAAGCGCAACGTCGAGGCACAGCAGCGTTTCGTCGCCGACGCCGCCCACCAGATGCGTACGCCCTTGACCGGGCTGAAGACCCAGGCCCAGTTTGCCGTCCGCGAAACCGACCCGGCCGCCCTGCGCCACGCCTTGCGCCAGATCGCCACCGGCGTCGACCGGGCCGGTCGCCTGGTCAACCAGTTGCTGACGCTGGCGCGGACCGAAGGCAGCGAAATCGGCCAGCAGAAACACGAACCGACCGACCTGGCCCTGCTGGTTCGCGAGGTGGTCGAGGACTGGGTCATCGTTGCGCTGGAAAAGAGCATCGACCTGGGTTTCGAGTCGCCCGGCAAGGCCATGATCACCGGCAATCCCTTCCTGTTGCGTGAGCTGGCCAAGAACCTGATCGACAACGCCATCCGCTACACGCCGCCGGGCGGCCACGTGACCTGCCGCATCATCGACACCGGCAAGACCGTGCTGCTTGAAGTCGAGGATGACGGCGTGGGGATTTCGCCCGAACAGGCGGAACTGGTGTTCGAGCGTTTCTACCGCGTCGACGACGCCGCTGGCGAGGGTAGTGGCCTGGGCCTGGCCATCGTTCAGGAAATCGCCAACCAGCACGATGCCCGCGCCACGCTGCGCCCGAATCCGCGCGGCAAGGGCGCGGTCGCCCGGGTGGCCTTCGCCACTTGGTACCCGCCGCTGCCGCCGCCAAACCCGCCGGAAGACTACGCCGAACTCTACCGGCAGTCGCCACCCCTCGGTCCCTGACGCCGGGAGTCCTGAAAATCTGCGAAACGCCCTTGCGGAGCCCCGGGGCTATCGCTATAATGCGCGCTCTTTAGGCCAATTAGCTCAGTTGGTAGAGCAGCGGATTGAAAATCCGCGTGTCCGTGGTTCGATTCCGCGATTGGCCACCAGAATTCCAGAAGCCCCTGATTGCCCTGCAGTCGGGGGCTTTTGCTTTAGCGGCTTCTCCGCTCGATGCCGGGGGGCTGACAGCGGGTTTTGCCCTCGCTATGATGCAGCCATGATCAAGTGGAATCCGCAACCCGGCAGTCTGGCGCTCTACGTCGGCAGGACGCGGGCGCAGACGCGCAACGTGATCGTCGTCGCCGAGGCGAGGGCGGGGCGGATGGTGGTCGATGCCATCGGGCGCAAAGGCGTCAATGTACGCCTGACGGTGAGTCGCGACAGCTTGCGCGAGCCGCAGCCCGATCTGTTCGTCTGATTGCCCGGTGCAATGCCGACGTAACATTGCGCTGGCATGATGCCGGCTTTTCCGGAGATGACCATGGATCTGCTGCTGTGGCGCCACGCCGAAGCCGAGGACGGTGAAGACGATCTGAAACGCCGCTTGACCGAACGCGGTGAAAAGCAGGCCAGGCGCATGGCGTCCTGGCTGCATGAAAACATGCCCAAGGATTTGCGCATCGTCGTCAGTCCGGCGGTCCGCACCCAGCAGACGGCGCAGGCGCTGAAGCTGCCGTTCGAGACCCAGCGCAAGATCGGCCCCGATGCCTGTGTGTCGGAACTGATCGCCGCGTCGGGCTGGCCCGATGCGCGCGGTTCGGTGCTGATCGTCGGCCACCAGCCCTCGCTCGGGCGGCTGGCCTCGCTGCTGCTGGCCGGGCAGGAGGCTGACTGGAGCATCAAGAAGGGGGCGGTCTGGTGGTTGAGCAACCGCCTGCGCCAGGGCGAAACGCAGACCGTGCTGCGCGCGGTGATACCGGTCGAATTGCTGGACTAGACAAGCGCCGCCCATCGGCGTGAAATAGACCCTTTGGCAATCCAGACAAGGGGCATCCATGGTTACAGCGAAAAAGAAGACGGCCACTACCACCACGGCCGCAGCACCAGCAACGCGCACCCGTACCACCCGTCAACGCGCGGTCGCCAGCGGCGACGTGCCGCCGGTGCAAACGCCGGCCGGGATCGAGGGCTTTTCCGTGCACAACGCCGTCGATGCGGCCCAGGAAGCCAAAATGGCGGCGATGCGCGATATTCTCGCCAATTCGCCGGCCGAGGAAGCGCTGACGATGCTCAAGAGCCTGCTCAAGCAGCAGCGCATTGCCGTCGACGACGGCATCGTCAATCCCGACGAGGAACTGGCCAAGGATTGGCGCGAAGGCGGTTATCCGTACAAGAACCTGATGCAGCGGGCGAATTACGAGCGCCAGAAATACCGGCTGCAGGTCGAGTTGCTGAAGCTGCAGGCCTGGGTCAAGGAAACCGGGCAGAAGGTGGTGATCCTGTTCGAAGGCCGCGACGCGGCGGGCAAAGGGGGGACCATCAAGCGGTTCATGGAACACCTGAATCCACGGGGCGCCCGCGTCGTCGCGCTGGAGAAGCCGTCCGAAATCGAGCGCGGTCAATGGTATTTCCAGCGTTACGTGCAGCATCTGCCGACCAACGGCGAGATCGTTCTGTTCGACCGTTCCTGGTACAACCGGGCCGGCGTCGAGCGCGTGATGGGCTTCTGTTCCGACCAGGAGTACGGTGAATTCGTCCGTCAGGCGCCGGAGTTCGAACGCATGCTGGTGCGCAACGGCACCCACCTGATCAAGTTCTGGTTCTCGGTCAGCCAGGAGGAACAACGCCGTCGCTTCCGCGAGCGCAAGGTGCACCCGCTCAAGCAGTGGAAGCTGTCGCCGATCGACATGGCTTCGCTCGACAAGTGGCACGACTACACCAAGGCCAAGGAAGCGATGTTCTTCCACACCGATACGGCGGATTCGCCGTGGACGGTGATCAAGTCGAACTGCAAGAAGCGCGCACGCCTGAATGCCCTGCGCTACGTGCTGCACAAACTGCCGTACACGAACAAGGACACGTCGCGGATCGGCAATCTCGACCCGCTGATCGTCGGCCGTGCCAACGTCGTCTATGAACGCGGCGAGCAGTCGGTGGCGCTGATTTAACTGACCACGTAAGCGGCGCTGCCGGTTGCGATCAGCAGCCCGCTTTCATTCTCCAGTGTCATCTGGATCGAGGCGATGCGCCCGCCGAGGCGGGTGATCCGTCCGGTGGCCGTGAATTGCTTGCCGATGCCCTGATGCAGGAAGTCGGTACGCAGGTCGATGGTGCCGATGCGGCCGAAGCGGTGCGCCACCTGCTCGGCCGATTCGCCGGCGAACTTCTCGGCGATGCCGACAACGGCCGCGAAACCGCCGACGGTATCGAGGACGGCGGCGATGGCGCCGCCGTGCAGCCGGCCATAGAGGTAATGGCCGACCAGTTCGGGGCGCATGTCGAAAACCAGTTGCGGGGCAGCTGGATCGAAGGAAGCAACCTTGAGGCCGAGCACTTCGTTGAAGCTGATGCGGTGTTCGAACATCTCGCGTAGCGTGGCTTCGAGTCGCTGCTGCTCTTCGGCGGAGCGGCGTGGGGTCTGGGCGGTGTGGGTCATGCCCGGGTTTGTAGCATAAAAAAAGGCGACGGGGTGAGCCGTCGCCGAAGACGAACGCTAATACAACAACTTAGCGTAACGCAGAGGACCTTACTTCTTGCGCGGCGCGGGAACGTCCGTGCAGGAGCCGTGGGCAACTTCGGCGGCCATGCCGACGGTTTCGCCCAGGGTGGGATGCGGGTGGATGGTCTTGCCGATGTCGACGGCGTCGCAGCCCATCTCGATCGCCAGGCAGACTTCGCCAATCATGTCGCCGGCCGAGGGGCCGACGATGGCGCCGCCGATGACGCGGTGCGTTTCGGCATCGAAGATCAGCTTGGTGAAGCCGTAGTCGGCACCGTTGGCGATGGCGCGACCGCTGGCCGCCCAGGGGAACTTGGCGGTTTCGACCTTGCGGCCTTCCTTCTTTGCCTGATCCTCGGTGTAGCCGACCCACGCCACTTCCGGATGGGTATACGCCACGCCGGGGATGACCTGGGCGTCGAAAGCGGCCTTGTGGCCGGCGGCGACTTCGGCGGCGACGTGCGCTTCATGCACGGCCTTGTGCGCCAGCATCGGCTGGCCGACCAGATCGCCGATGGCGAAGATGTGCGGGACATTGGTCCGCATCTGCTTGTCGACCGGGATGAAACCGCGCTCGTCGACAATCACGCCGGCCTTGTCGGCGGCGAACTTCTTGCCGTTCGGCGAGCGGCCTGCCGCTTGCAGGATCAGGTCGTACCTGACCGCTTCGGCTGGCGCGCCTTCGCCCTCGAACTTGACCCAGAGGCCGTCGTCCTTGGCGTCGACCGCCACCGTCTTGGTCTTCAGCATGATCTTGTCGAAGCGCGACAGGTTCTGCTTTTCCCAGACCTTGACCGCATCGCGGTCCGGGCCCTGCATCAGCGCGTCGCCCATTTCGACGACATCGACCCTGGCGCCCAGCGTTGAATAGACGGTGGCCATTTCCAGGCCGATGATGCCGCCGCCGATGACCAGCATCTTCTCCGGCACGAAGCGCAGTTCCAGCGCGCCGGTCGAATCGACGATGCGCGGGTCGCGCGGGATGAAGGGCAGATGCACCGCTGCCGAACCGGCGGCGATGATGCACTTCTGGAACTTGATGACCTTCTTGCTGCCGGTCTTGTCCTGGCCGCTGCCGGTGGTTTCCTCGACTTCAAGGTGATGCGGGTCGAGGAAATGGCCATAGCCGCGCACGATGTCGACCTTGCGGCCCTTGGCCATGCCGGCCAGACCGCCGGTCAGCTTGCCGACGACCTTGTCCTTGTGTGCGCGCAGCTTGTCGATATCGACCTGCGGCGCGGCGAAAGTGACACCGGCGTCGGCCAGGTGGCTGGTTTCGTCCATGACGGCGGTGACGTGCAGCAGCGCCTTGGACGGGATGCAGCCGACGTTCAGGCAGACACCGCCCAGCGTCGAATAGCGTTCGACGATGACCGTCTTCATGCCCAGGTCGGCCGAACGGAAAGCGGCGGAATAGCCGCCGGGGCCGGCGCCGAGGACGAGCATCTCGCACTCGATGTCGGCACTGCCCCCGTGGCTGGCGGCAGCCGGTGCGGCCACGGGGGCCGCTGTCGGGGTTGCCGCGGCCGGCGCCGGGGCGCTGGCGGCGGTGGCTGCACCGGCCTCGACCTTGATCAGCAGCGCACCTTCGCTGACCTTGGAACCGACCTGCACCAGCACTTCCTTGACCGTGCCGGCGACCGTGGACGGCACGTCCATGGTGGCCTTGTCCGATTCCAGGGTGACGATGGCGTCGTCCACCTTGATCGTGTCGCCAACCTTCACGAACAGGTCGATGACCGGCACGCTGTCGAAATCGCCGATGTCCGGGACTTTCACTTCAACCAGATTGCTCATGGTCATTCCCCCTTACAGCGCGACGCGACGGAAGTCGGCCAGCAGTTGTGCGATATAGACGTTGAAGCGGGTCGCCAGCGCGCCGTCGATGACGCGGTGGTCGGCGGTCAGCGACAGCGGCAGGGTCAGGCGCGGCACGAATTGCTTGCCGTCCCAGACCGGCTTCATCGTCGACTTGTTGACGCCGAGGATGGCGACTTCCGGGGCGTTCACAATCGGCGCGAAGTAGGTGCCGCCGATGCCGCCGAGCGACGAGATGGTGAAGCAGGCGCCCTGCATGTCGGCCGGCTTGAGCTTGCCGTCACGGGCCTGCTTGGCGAGGTCGCCGGATTCCTGGGCAATCTCGAACACCGATTTCTTGTCGGCGTTCTTGATCACCGGCACGACCAGACCGTTCGGCGTGTCGGCAGCGAAGCCGATGTTGAAGTACTTCTTCAGCACCAGATTGTCGCCGTCGAGCGAGGCGTTGAACTCGGGGAACTTCTCCAGTGCCTTGACGCAGGCCTTGACCAGGAAGGCCAGCATGGTCAGCTTGGCGCCGCCGCCCTTCTCGTTTTCCTTGTTGAGCAGGACGCGGAAGGCTTCCAGGTCGGTGATGTCGGCGTCTTCGTGATAGGTCACGGCCGGAATCATGACCCAGTTGCGCGACAGGTTCTGGCCGGAAATCTTCTTGATCCGTGACAGCGGCTTGACCTCGATCTCGCCGAACTTGCTGAAATCGACCTTCGGCCAGGGCAGCAGGTCGAGCCCGCCACCCAGGCTGGCGCCAGCGGTAGCCGCCGGGGCGGCAGTGGCGCCGGACATCACGCCCTTGACGTACTTGGTCAGGTCTTCCTTGACGATGCGACCCTTGGGCCCGGAAGCGCTGACCTTGGTCAGGTCGACGCCGAGCTCGCGGGCATAGGCGCGAACCGACGGCGAGGCGTGCACCTTGCCGCCGACCGGTAGGGCCGGGGCCAGTGCGACGGGCGCGGCGGCCGGTGCGGCAGCGGGTGCTGCGGCAACCGGTGCCGCAACTGGCGCCGGCGCGGCAGCTTGCGCCGCGGCAGCCGGGGCAGCTGCGCCGGCACCGGTTTCGACCTTGATCAGGACCGTGCCTTCGCCGACCTTGGAACCAATCTGGACCAGCACTTCCTTGACCGTGCCGGCAACGGTGGACGGAACATCCATCGTCGCCTTATCGGATTCGAGCGTGGCGATCGCATCGTCGATCTTGATGCTGTCGCCAACCTTGACGTACAACTCGATAACCGGGACCTCGGCAAAATCGCCGATATCCGGCACCTTGACCTCGACCAGGCCGCCGGCGGCAACCGGGGCAGGTGCAGCCGCCGGAGCGGCCGGCGCAGCGGCGGGGGCCGGTGTCGCAGCGGGGGCGGGAGCCGCTTCAACAGCGGCAGCCGCGCCAGCTTCGACCTTGATCAGCAGGGCGCCTTCGGCCACCTTGGAACCGACTTGCACCAGCACTTCCTTGACCGTGCCGGCAACCGTGCTCGGCACATCCATGGTGGCCTTGTCGGATTCGAGGGTGACGATGGCGTCGTCGACATTGATCGTGTCGCCGACTTTGACGAACAGTTCGATGACCGGGACTTCGTCGAAATCACCGATATCGGGAACCTTGACTTCAATGATCTGGCTCATGTCGTCGCTCCCTTCTTAAACCGACATCGGATTCGGCTTGGCCGGATCCAGGTTGTACTTGACCAGCGCGGCCGCGACCTTTTCACGGGCGATCTCGCCGTTGTCGGCCAGCGCCTTGAGGGCAGCCAGCGTCACCCAGTGACGGTCGACCTCGAAGAAATGACGCAGCTTCTCGCGGGTGTCGGAGCGACCGAAGCCGTCGGTGCCCAGCGTGACGTACGGCGCCTTGACGAAGGGCCGGATCTGCTCGGCGAACATCCGGATGTAGTCGGTGGCAGCGACGACCGGTCCCTTGGCGCCAGCCAGTTTCTGCTCGACGTGCGACAGCTTCGGCTCTTCCAGCGGATGCAGCAGGTTCCAGCGGGCGACGTCCTGACCGTTGCGGGCCAGTTCGTTGAAGCTCGGGCAACCCCAGATGTCGGCTTCGACGCCCCAGTCCTGCTTGAGCAGTTCGGCGGCGGCGATGACTTCGCGGAAGATGGTGCCGGAACCGAGCAGTTGCACGCGCGGGCCGGCCGAATCGCCGCCCTGCTTGAACGAATACATGCCCTTGATGATGTCGGCTTCGGCGCCGGCCGGCATTTCCGGGTGCTCGTAGTTCTCGTTCATCACCGTCAGGTAATAGAACACGTCTTCCTGTTCCTGGAACATGCGGCGCATGCCGTCCTGGGCGATCACGGCGACTTCGTACTGGAAGGTCGGGTCGTAGGAAATGCAGTTCGGGATCAGTTGCGACAGGATCAGGCTGTGGCCGTCTTCGTGCTGCAGGCCTTCGCCGTTCAGCGTGGTGCGGCCGGCGGTGCCGCCGATCAGGAAGCCGCGGGCGCGTTGGTCGCCGGCAGCCCAGCACAGGTCCAGCGTGCGCTGCAGGCCGAACATCGAATAGCAGATGTAGAACGGAATGGTCTGGACGTTATGCACCGAGTACGACGTGGCGGCGGCGATCCAGTCGCTCATCGCACCGGCTTCGTTGATGCCTTCCTGCAGCACCTGGCCGGTCTTCGACTCCTTGTAGAACATCAGCTGGTCGTGGTCTTCCGGAACGTAGTTCTGGCCTTCCTGGTTCCAGATGCCGACGGCGCGGAACATGCCTTCCATGCCGAAGGTGCGCGACTCGTCCGGGACGATGGGGACGACGTTCTTGCCGACATTCTTGTCCTTGAGCAGCATGTTCATGATGCGCACGATGGCCATCGTCGTCGACAGTTCTCGGCCTTCGCCGGAAGCCTTGAGCAGGGCGGTGAACGCGTCGAGCGACGGCACCGCCAGCGGCTCGGCCTTGCGGCGGCGTTGCGGCAGGTAGCCGCCGAGCGCGGCGCGGCGCGCCTGCATGTACTTGTACTCGGCCGAGTCTTCCGGGAACTTCAGGTAAGGCAGTTCCTCCAGCTTGTCGTCCGGCACCGGCAGGCCGAAGCGGTCGCGGAAGCGGGCGATCTGCTCCTTGTCCATCTTCTTCTGCTGGTGGGAAATGTTCATGGCCTCGCCGGCCTGGCCCATGCCGAAGCCCTTGATGGTCTTGGCCAGGATCAGCGTCGGCGCACCCTTGTGGGTGACGGCGGCGTTGTAGGCGGCGAAGATCTTGAAGATGTCGTGGCCGCCGCGGTTCAGGTTCCAGACGTCGTCGTCGGTCCAGTCGGCGACCAGTTCGCGCAGTTCCGGCGTGTTGAAGAAATGCTCGCGGACGTAGGCGCCGTTCTTGGCCTTGAAGGTCTGGTACTCGCCGTCGCACAGTTCCATCATGCGCTTCTTGAGGATGCCCTTCTTGTCGCGGTTGAACAGGGCGTCCCAGTGGGTGCCCCAGATCAGCTTGATGACGTTCCAGCCGGCGCCGCGGAATTCGGCTTCGAGTTCCTGGATGATCTTGCCGTTGCCGCGCACCGGGCCGTCGAGGCGCTGCAGGTTGCAGTTGATGACGAAGATCAGGTTGTCCAGCTTTTCGCGGCCGGCCATGCCGATGGCGCCGAGCGATTCGACTTCGTCGGTCTCGCCGTCGCCGAGGAAGGCCCACACCTTGCGGTCGCCGGCCTTGGCCAGACCGCGCGAGTCCAGGTACTTCATGAAGCGGGCCTGGTAGATGGCCTGGATCGGGCCGAGGCCCATCGAGACGGTCGGGAACTGCCAGAAGTCCGGCATCAGCCAGGGGTGCGGATAGGACGAGATGCCCTTGCCGTCGGTTTCCTGGCGGAAGTTGTCCATCTGCTCTTCGGTCAGGCGACCGAGCATGAAGGCGCGCGAATAGACGCCCGGCACCGAGTGACCCTGGAAGAAGATCAGGTCGCCGCCGGACGGGTCGTTGATGCTGCGCCAGAAATGCGAGAAGCCGACGTCGTACAGCGCGGCGGCGGAGGCGAAGGAGGCGATGTGGCCGCCGACGTTGGTGTGCTTGTTGGCACGCACGACCATGGCCATGGCGTTCCAGCGGATGTAGGAGTGAATCTTGATCTCCATGTCCGGATCGCCCGGGTACTTGGGCTGCTGGTCGGCGCGGATGGTGTTGATGTATTCGGTGTTGGCGGAGTACGGGATGTCGATACCGTCCTCGCGGGCCTGACCGATCAGCGTTTCGATCAGGTAATGGGCGCGTTCGGCGCCTTCGTTGCTAATGACGCCTTCGAGTGCGTCGATCCATTCCCGGGTTTCCTGCGGGTCCTGGTCGGCGGGCAGGGTGTTCGGCTGGTCGGCCATGGTTTGTCTCCTACGTGGGTTTTCATTCTGTCCTGCTGGCTCAGCAGGACAACTTTAACGCTTTGCACGGAGGATCACACCCCGTGTTTACACCTAGTTTCTGTTGCGCATTGTAAAAACAAAATTCGCATCGTGCAATATTGCGCGATTGGTTTGCGGGATTTTTTTATGCAATCCGATATGAGACAAAAAACTAATGCAGCCTTGCTTGCGTTGTATCAAATCGAAGTTCTGCCGCCTTCCTATAATTTCCGCTCTTGTCTTTGTAATCAGGAGCTTTCATGGCAGCAGTCATGCCCGCACCGGCCGCCAGCCGGCATTTGCTTTCCGGCAACGAAGCCGTCGCCCGCGCCGTCTGGGAAGCCGGCGTCAAGGTGGCTGCGGCCTATCCCGGCACGCCGTCGACCGAGATGCTGGAAGAAATCGCCACCTACCCGGATCTCTACGCCGAGTGGTCGGTCAACGAGAAGGTCTCGCTGGAAGTTGCCATCGGCGCCGCCTACGCCGGGTCGCGCGCCTTCTGCTGCATGAAGCATGTCGGCATGAACGTCGCCTCCGACGCGCTGATGACGCTGACCCTGACCGGCGTCAGTGGTGGTCTGGTGATCGCCATTGCCGACGACGTCGGCCTGTCGTCGTCGCAGAACGAGCAGGACTCCCGCTACTGGGGGCGTTTCGCGCATGTGCCGGTGTTCGAGCCGGCCGATTCGCAGGAAGCCTACGCGATGACGCTCGACGCCTTCGCGCTGTCCGAGCAGTTCCAGGTGCCGGTGATCCTGCGCATGACGACGCGCATCAATCACGTCAAATCCATCGTCACCGTCGGTGAGCGCGTGCCGCACACCGGCGCCGGCTTCCGCAAGGACCCGGCGCGTTACGTGATGGTCCCGGGCAACGCCGGCAAGCGCATTCCGCTGATGTTCCAGCGCGACCGCGACCTGCGCGCGCTGGCCGAGACTTCGCCGCTGAACTTCATCGAGCCGGGCAGCGACCGCCGCGTCGGCTTCATCACTTCCGGTCCGGCCTACATGCACGTCAAGGAAGCCTTCCCGAATGCCCCGGTGCTCAAGCTTGGCTTCTCTTGCCCGGCGCCGTTCGAGAAGTGCCGCGAACTGGCGGCGCTGGTCGATCAGGTGGTGGTGGTCGAGGAAGTCGAGCCGCTGCTCGAAACCGAACTCAAGGCCCAGGGCATCGCCGTCATCGGCAAGGACATCCTGCCGCTGCAGGGCGAGTTGTCGCCGGCCGTGCTCAGGCCGGCGATTGCCCGGCTGCTCGGCGAAGTGCTGCCGGAAAGCGAAGCGACGGCCGCCCTGCAACTGTTCCCGCGGCCGCCGACGATGTGCGTCGCCTGCCCGCACCTTGGCGTCTATTACACGCTGTCGCAGGTGCGCAACCTCAACATCTCCGGCGACATCGGCTGCTACACGCTGGGTGCCGGTCACCCCTGGCAGGCGATGGATACCTGCGTCTCGATGGGCGCGTCGATGGGCATCGCCCTGGGCATGGACAAGGGCCGCGGCGAGTCCGACAAGGACAAGCGCGTGGTCGCCGTGATCGGCGATTCGACTTTCCTGCACATGGGCATGCAGGGTCTGCTCGACATGGTGTACAACAAGGGCAACGTCACCGTCCTGTTGCTCGACAACCGCGCTGTCGGCATGACCGGCGGTCAGGACAACCCGGGCAACGGCCGCGACATCCACGGCGACGAAGCACCGCGCATCGACTTCGCCAAGCTGGTGTCGGCGCTGGGGGTCAAGGACGAGCGCATCCACGTGGTCAATCCGTACGAGTTGCCGGTGCTGTTCAAGACCATCCGCGAAGAGGTCAAGGTGCCGGATGTGTCGGTGATCATCACCGACCAGCCCTGCGTGCTGATCAAGGACTACCACAAGCTCAAGCCCTACGCAGTCGATGAGGACAAGTGCACCGGTTGCGGCAACTGTATCGATGTCGGCTGTCCGGCCATTCACGTCACCCGGCGCGGCAAGGAGGTCAAGGCCAGCGGCCGTGAGGTCGACCTGGCCTTCGTCCGTATCGAATCGTCGGTGTGTACCGGTTGTGGCCTCTGTCTGCAGCCCTGTGCGCCCAAGGCGATCGAGCACTACGTACCGAGCGCGCCGATCCAGTTCGTCAAGGGAGGGTGTTTGGCATGAGCGCAACGACCAATATCCTCGTCGTCGGTATCGGTGGCCAGGGCGTTATGACCGCCACCGAAATCCTCGCCGAAGCGGCCATCGCCCTCGGTCACGATGCCAAGAAAACCGAAGTCGCCGGCATGGCGCAGCGCGGCGGCGTCGTCTCCTCGCACCTGCGTTTCGGCGAGCGCGTGCTGTCGCCGCAGATCACGCCGGGCAGCGCCGACGTGCTGCTCGGTTTCGAATCGGCCGAGGCGATGCGCTGGCAGCACATGCTGAAGAAAGGCGGCATCACGCTGATGAACACCGCCCGGCTGGTGCCGCCGGTGGTTGAACTCGGCCTCTTCGATTACCCCGACGATCCGCTCGCCGAAATCCGCAAGACCGGCAACAAGGTGGTCGCCTTCGACGCGACGACGATTGCCCAGGAACTCGGCGACATCCGCCTCGGCAACACCGTCATGCTCGGTGCCATCGCCGATCATCTGCCGTTCGGCGCGGAAGTCCTGCTCGATTGCGTGCTCAAGCGTTTTGCGCGCAAGGGCGAGAAACTGGTCGAACTCAACCGGCGTGCTTTCGAGGCCGGAAGGGCGGCGGTGGGCGCGGCTGAAGCAGCGCTCGCGTAATCTGGTAAAATCCGCGCCGAATCAAAGGGAAAGGCCACCGCCTTTCCCCTTTTCTTTTTGACGGATGGACGATGACGGCACAAATCATTGACGGCAAGGCGCTGGCGGAAGAGCTTCGGCAGAGCTTCAAGGCACGTGTGGAAACCCTGACGGCCAAAGGGCACAAGCCCGGTCTGGTGGTCATTCTGGTTGGCGAGGACCCGGCCTCGCAGGTCTACGTGAAGAACAAGGTCAATGGCTGCCTGGCCATCGGCATGCATTCCGAGAAGATCGTCTATGAGAAGGACGTCGATCAGCAGGTCGTCCTCGACAAGATCGCCGAGCTGAACGCCGATCCGTCCATCCACGGCATCCTGGTGCAACTGCCGCTGCCCAAGCACTTCGACGAAGAAAAGGTCCTTGAAGCGATTTCCGCCGAGAAGGACGTCGACGGCTTCCACGCCGAGAACGTCGGCGCGCTGTCGCAGGGTGCGCCGCGTTTCATCCCCTGCACGCCGTATGGCGTGATGAAGATGTTCGAGAAGGGCAATGTCGATCTGAGCGGCCAGGAAGCCGTCGTCATCGGCCGCTCCAACATCGTGGGTAAACCCATGGCGATGCTGCTGATCAATGCCGGCGCCACGGTCACCGTCTGCCATTCGAAGACGCGCGACCTGAAGTTCCACACCAGCCGCGCCGACATCGTCGTCGCCGCCGTCGGCAAGCCGAAGTTCGTCAAGGGCGACATGATCAAGCCGGGCGCCGTCGTCATCGACGTCGGCATCAACCGCCTGCCGGACGGCAAGCTGTGCGGCGACGTAGACTTCGACGACTGCCTCGCCGTTGCCGGCCAGATCACCCCGGTGCCAGGCGGCGTCGGGCCGATGACCATCACCATGCTGCTGGCCAACACCATCGAGGCCGCCGAACGCAAAGCGGGGATTCGTTAAATGAGCGACAAGAAGATTTCCGTCGGTATCGTCATGGGTTCCGACTCCGACTGGCCGACCATGCAGGCTGCTGCCGTCATCCTCAAGGACTTCGGCGTCGCTTTCGAAGCCCGCGTCGTTTCCGCCCACCGCACGCCCGACCTGCTCTTTGAATACGCCGAGACCGCCGCTCCGCGCGGCCTGCAGGCGATCATCGCCGGTGCCGGCGGTGCCGCCCACCTGCCCGGCATGCTTGCCGCCAAGACGACGGTGCCGGTACTCGGCGTGCCGGTGCAGTCGCGCGCGCTGTCCGGCGTCGATTCCTTGCACAGCATCGTGCAGATGCCCAAGGGCATCCCGGTTGCCACCTTCGCCATCGGCGAAGCCGGCGCCGCCAACGCCGCGCTGTTCGCCGTCGCCATGCTGGCCAACGGCGACGCGGCGCTGAACGCCAAGCTGCAGGCTTTCCGTACCGCCCAGACCGAGAAGGTCCTGGCGATGAAGCTGCCCGAAGTATGAAGACGACGATCTTGCCGCCCGCCACGCTGGGCATGCTCGGCGGTGGCCAGCTCGGCCGCTTCTTCGTTGCCGCCGCCCACGAACTGGGCTACCGGGTCTGGGTGCTCGATCCGGACAAGAATTCCCCCGCCGCGCAGATTGCCGAACGCCACTTCTGCGTCGCCTACGACGACTACGCCGCGCTCGACGAATTCGCCGCCGGCTGTGCCGCGATCACCACCGAATTCGAGAACGTGCCGGCGGCGACGCTCGACTACCTCGCCAAGTTCGTGCCGGTGCGCCCGCACGCGGCGGCAGTGGCCATCTGCCAGCACCGCGTCAGCGAGAAATCCTTCCTGCGCGACAACGGTTTCCCGCACGGTCCGTTCATCGAGGTCAACAGCGACGCCGACCTGAAGGCCGCGCCGGCCAGCCTGTTCCCGGCCATCCTCAAGGTCGCCCGCTTCGGCTACGACGGTAAAGGCCAGGCGACGGTCAACAACATCGAGGAGGCGCTGCTCGCCTTCGCCCAGTTCAAGGGCGAGCAATGCGTGCTCGAACAGCGTCTGCCGCTCGACTACGAAGTTTCGGTCGTGCTGGCGCGCGACGAGAACGGCCAGGTCGCCTGCTTCCCGACCGGCGAGAACCAGCACACGCGCGGCATCCTCGATGTCTCCATCGTGCCGGCGCGCACTTCCGGCTGCCTGAAGAGCGACGCCGAGGATGTCGCCGCGCGCATCGCCGAGAAGCTCGGCTACATCGGCACCATGGGTGTCGAGTTCTTCGTCAGCCGCGGCCAGCTGCTGGTCAACGAAATGGCGCCGCGCCCGCACAACAGCGGCCACTACACCATCGACGCCTGCGTCACCAATCAGTTCGAGCAACAGGTGCGCGCGCTGTGCGGCCTGCCGCTGGGCGAGCCGCGCGCGCATTCGGCGTCGGTGATGGTCAACCTGCTCGGCGACCTGTGGTACGACGGCGATACCTACCGCGAACCCGACTGGTCGGTGCTCTACGCCATCCCCAACCTGAAGCTGCACCTCTACGGCAAGCACCACGCCCGCCCGGGCCGCAAGATGGGCCACTTCACGGTCATCGGCGACAATCCAGAAGCCGTGCAGAAGACCGCGCTGACCGCCCGCGCCGCCATCGGCATCAAGGACTGATGACGCCTTCCGAAGCGGATTACCAGCGCGCTGTCGACCTGCTGCTGGCCGGCAAACTGGTCGCGCTGCCGACCGAGACCGTCTACGGCCTCGGCGCCGACGCTGCCAACCCGGCGGCGGTGGCGAAAATTTTCGCTGCCAAGGGCCGCCCGGCCGATCATCCGCTGATCGTCCACCTGGCCGGCCACGATGCCGTCGAGGCCTGGGCCGAGCAGGTGCCGGCGGTCGCCTGGGAGCTGATGGAAACCTTCTGGCCCGGCCCGCTGACCTTGATCCTGAAGAAGCAGGCCTGGGTGCCCGACGCCGTCACCGGCGGCCAGGATACCGTCGGCCTGCGCGTCCCCGGCCATCCGGTGGCGCTCGAACTGCTGCGCCGTTTTGCCGCCGCCAAAGGTGAGCACGCCGGCATCGCCGCGCCGTCGGCCAACCGCTTCGGCCGCATCAGCCCGACCACCGCTGCCCACGTTGCCGAGGAACTGGGCGAAGCCGTGCCGCTGATCCTCGACGGCGGTCCCTGCGCCGTCGGCATCGAATCGACGATCATCGACTGCTCGCGTGGCGAACCGGTGGTGCTGCGTCCCGGCCACATCTCGCCGTTGCATCTCGAAGCGGTGCTCGGTCGTGTGCCGGCGATCGAAACCAGCCACGGCGCGCCGCGCGTTTCCGGCTCGCTGGAAGCGCATTACGCGCCGATTACGCCGCTACGCGTGGTCACTGGCGAGCGCCTGCTCGACTTCCTCAACGCCCAGCGCCATCGCGGCGGCACCTGCGGCGTGATCAGCCCCAACCAGCCGCCGCAGGCCGGCATGCCGCACGCCTGGCGGATGCTGCCGGCCGACCCGGTCGGCTACGCTCACGACCTCTACGCCGCGCTGCGCGATATGGATCATGCCGGCGTCGACCTGATCGTTGTCGAAGCCCTGCCGACGGGAGCGGACTGGGTGGCCGTCGCCGACCGGCTCCGGCGTGCCGCGGTCGGCGCAGGCCAGAAACCTGCCGGGGGGTCGGAGAATGGATAAGCCCGAAGTATTGCGCTAGAATTCGGGCACTTCGGGGGCATAGCTCAGTTGGGAGAGCGTCTGGTTCGCAATCAGAAGGTCGGCGGTTCGATCCCGCCTGTCTCCACCATCATTCGAAAGCCCGGCCGCGCGCCGGGCTTTTCCTATTGCGGGTCGCCGTTCTTCCTGCCGTCGCGTGTCTGGTAATAGCGGATCATGCGCCGTCGTTTGGCCTTGACCCGCCAGTACCATACTGCGCTGATCACGAAATAGCTGAGCAGGCCGAACAGCGTGGCCATGACGGCCAGGCCGGTGATCAGCGGCAGGCCGAGTTTGCCGATGCGTTCCCAGATACTGGTCTCATGGTCGGCATCCTCATGTACCGGCGGTTCGTCCTGCGGCGTGTCGCCGTATATCCAGCTGCCCAGACGGTAGGCCGCGTAATACACGGGGCCGAAAGTCACCGGGTTGGTGACCAGCGTGCTGGCCGCGGCGGCCGGGACATTGGCGCGCAGCAGGACGGCTGCAGCGGCGGAGAAGGGGATCTGGGCGATCGGGATCAGCAGCCCGAAGAAGATGCCGAGCGCCACGCCGAGGGCGACGCCGCGGCGCGACCAGCGCCACAGTTGCGGGTGGGCCAGGAAGGGGCGCAGCCAGCCGAGCCAGCGATTGGCCATGATCTGTTCCCGGGTCGGAATCAGTGAGCGCAGGCGGCTGGTCGGGCGGTTCATGGCTGGTGGCTTGGGTAGGCGGGTGCTGGGTGAAAGCGGCGAATCATACCGCGTCTGCGTAGCCGAAAGCGCAGTTGCCCGGAGGCTTTTCAGCGGTGTTGTGGCGAATGTGCCAATCGCTTGCAAGTGGGCCCGCTTCCCGGAATACTGTGGACAAGGAGTGCGGGTTGGTCGAGACACTCCCGGCAAGCGGTTTGCCCCGCAAAAATAAGAATCCTGATGGAGGAAGACACCATGAACCATCCTGTTAACGTTCGTGCGCACAAGCTGTCGCAAAATGCCTCGCTGTGCGTTTCCGGTTTCAACCTGATTGCCGCCGATTCGCCGGCGATCGAAGCGATGACCGATTTTTCCCGGGTCAATGTGGTCAGCATCGGTCCCGAAGCCTCGGTGGACGATGCCAATGCGCGCATGATCTCGCGCGGCGTCCGCCTGCTGATGGTGCTGGGCAAGGACGAGGAAGTCGTCGGCCTGATCACCGCCCGCGACATCCTCGGTGAGAAGCCTTTGCAGGTGGCGCAGGCGCGCGGCGGCAAGCGCGATGAACTGCGCGTGGCAGACCTGATGACGCCGATCGCCAGCATCGACACCCTGTATCTGGAAGACGTGTTGCGCGCCCGCGTGGCCGACATCCTCAACGCGCTCAAGCAACTCGGTCGTCAGCACGTGCTGGTTGAGGATACCGATCCGTCCACCGGCCTGCCGCGCGTTCGCGGCCTGTTCTCGGCCACCCAGATCGGTCGTGCGCTCGGCGTGCCGGTGCTGGGCTTCGATCTGCCGCGGACCTTCGCCGAAATCGAGGCAGCGCTGGTCAACTGACGCCGCATGCGGGTAAACGAGCGTGGCGCAATGCCGCGCTCTGCCCGAACATTGGGGTTTGTCGTCTTCCGGAGAACTCGATGAGCACTGTGGCGCAATCCCTTTCCCCCGCTGGCAAGATCGTTTCGGCACGCGATGCCGTCGCCCGCATCGGCGATGGCGCGACGGTGGCGACCGGCGGTTTCGTCGGCATCGGCTTTCCCGAGAACATCGCCGTGGCGCTGGAGCAGCGCTTTCTCGAAACGCGCGAAGGCGACGTGCATGGCCAGGGCGCGCCGCGAGACCTGACGCTGGTCTATGCCGCCGGCCAGGGCGACGGCAAGGAACGCGGGCTCAACCACCTCGGTCATGAAGGCCTGGTCGGCCGGGTCATCGGCGGTCACTGGGGGCTGGTGCCGCGCCTGCAGGAACTGGCGGTGGCCAACCGCATCGCCGCCTACAACCTGCCGCAGGGCGTGATTTCCCACCTGTTCCGCGACATCGCCGCCGGCAAGCCGGGAACGATCACGCGCACCGGTCTCGGTACCTTCGTCGATCCGCGCTTCGGCGGTGGCAAGCTGAACGAACGGACGACCGCCGAACTGGTCCGGCTGATGGAAATCGACGGCGAGGAATACCTGTTCTACAAGGCCTTCCCGATTCACGTCGGCATCATCCGCGGCACCACCGCCGACCCGGACGGCAACGTGACCATGGAAAAGGAAGCGCTGACGCTGGAAGCCCAGGCCATCGCCATGGCCGCCAGGAACTCCGGTGGCATCGTCATCGTCCAGGTTGAGCGCATCGCCGAACGCGGCACGCTCAACCCGCGCCAGGTCAAGATTCCCGGCATCCTGGTCGATTGCGTGGTGGTCGCCGAGAAGCCCGAATACCACATGCAGACCTTCGCCGAGCCGTACAGCCCGGCCTTTGCCGGCGAAATCCGGGTGCCGATGTCGGCGCTGAAGCCGATGCCGATGAGCGAGCGCAAGATCATCGCCCGCCGCGCGGCGATGGAGCTGACGCCGGGCGCCGTGGTCAATCTCGGCATCGGCATGCCCGAGGGCGTGGCCGACGTCGCCGCCGAGGAGGGCATCGTCGACCTGATGACCTTGACCGCCGAACCCGGTGTGATCGGCGGCGTGCCCGCCGGCGGCCTGAACTTCGGCGCCGCCACCAACACCCAGGCGATCATCGACCAGCCCAGCCAGTTCGACTTCTACGACGGCGGCGGTCTCGACCTCGCTTTCCTCGGGCTGGCCCAGGCCGACCGCGAAGGCAACCTGAATGTCTCCAAATTCGGCCCGCGACTGGCCGGTGCCGGTGGCTTCATCAACATCTCGCAATCGGCGCGCAAGGTCGTCTTCGTCGGTACCTTCACCGCCGGTCGCCTGGAAGTGGCGGTCGACGGCGGCAAGCTGAAAATTCTCCAGGACGGCTCGGCGGTCAAGTTCGTCGACCAGGTCGAGCACCGCACCTTCTCCGGGCCGCAGGCGGTCAAGCGCGGCACGCCGGTGCTCTACATCACCGAGCGCTGCGTCTTCGAACTGACTGCGGCCGGACTGGTGCTGACCGAAATCGCACCAGGGGTGGACCTGCAGCACGACATCCTGGCGCGCATGGACTTCGTGCCCTTGATGCCGACTGCGCCCCGGCTCATGGACGCGCGCATTTTCGTCGATGCGCCGATGCATCTGCGACCGGACATCCTGGCCGGGCAGGCCTGATTTCAGTCTGTCGTATCGGTGTCGTCTGTTGCCTGACGGCGGCTACCCTGACGTCGTGATGTCGGCGGAAGACCCCAGGTCAGCGTGTAGAACACGTCCAGCGCATTGTCGCTGCCGGCCCGCCCGATCAGGGTGATCTGGCGGGTCAGTTCGATCGACAGTTTGACGATGCTTTCGGCCGTGCCCAGCGACTGCTCGTAGCTCAGGGTGGCCGACGACGACAGGCGCTTGCCGATGCTGAGGATCTGGTTGCCCGTCGTTGCGCCGGTGTCGACGCCGGCGGCAACGACGCGGCTGCCCGGCTGACGGCCGCCGCTGCCGTCGAGATTGCCCTGGCGGACGCCGAATTCGTCGATGCCGAAAGTGCGTTTCAGTTGCTGGACGAGATTGCCCGAGTCGTTACCGAGCAAACCGCCGGCCGCCGACAGCAGCAGGCTGGCGTCGCCGGCACTCATGCTGTCCTGGCCGTGACCGAGGATCAGCCAGGACAGTTTTTCCGGGTCCGGTAGGTCCGGGTCCGAGATCAGGCGCACCACCGGTCGCTGCGCGGTGCCGGACAACTGGACGCCGGGTTCGACTGCCAGGCCTTTACGCACGGCGCGCACGTCGAGCGCCGGGTTGTCGGGCAGTCCCTGGAAAGTCAGGATGCCGCGGGTGATTTCCAGCCGTTGGCCGTAGGCCTCGAAACGACCGTCGCGGGTGCGGATCGTGCCGGTGGCCCGGGGCAGGTCCCGACCGCTGGCGCTCAGCCGGACCTGACCGGCCAGCCGGGTACTCAGGCCGGCGCCTTCGAACAGGAAATGGCGGCCGAGATCGGTCTGCACGTCGAGTGCCAGGTTCGGGCGCAGGCCCGGCGATCGCTGGTCGCCCGGGCGATGGATGACGACGTCGTCGGACAGTCGCGGGGCGCCGGCCGGCGCCAGTTGCCAGTAGGCGGCGTCGATGGCGAGGCGACCGTCGATGCCGAGCGCGGCTTCCTGCCAGCGCAATTTTCCTTCGCCGGACAGGCTGACCCACTGGTCCTGGCGTTGCCAGACACCGACGCGGTCGAGGCGGACGGTCAGCGCCGCCTGGCCGTCGCCCTGTCCGGGGGCGACGCGCAGCTCGCCGGAAACATCGAGTCGCCCCGGTCCTTCCAGGCTGCCGGCCTGTTCGCCGAGCGCCAGGCGCAACGGCCGGGGGGCGCGCTGGCGGGCGCTGCTGAAACTGAGCCGGCGGATGCTCAGCAGATTGTCTGCGATATCGGCGGCCAGCTCGCCGTCGACCAGCGCCAGGCCCTGGGCCGGCAGGCGCAGGCTGAGCGCCTGGCCGTTCAGGGTGCCGGCCAGCGCCGGTCGGGCCGGGCTGCCGGCAAGCTGCAGGCGAGCGTCGATGCGGCCGCCGGTTTGCCAGTCCTCGCCGAGCAGTTCGCCGAGCCAGCCGAGGTCGGCGATTTCGGCCGTGGCCTGGCCCTGCCAGGGGGCGCTGGCGGCCAGTTGCCAGGGGCCGTCCACGCCGGCGGTCAAGCCGGCCTGGACCCGTCCGATTCGCGAGCCGCTGGCCTGCAGGTCAAGTTTGAGCGCTTTACGGTCGGCGTTGGCCTGGATCGTGGCCTGCCAGTCGAGCGGCTCGCCGGCCAGTTGCAGGGGGCCGA
>Ga0209207_1000124_pt1 | contig 61617 bp, 52 predicted proteins | sample SaghotsprinmetaG_FD_184140 | JGI IMG/M metagenome (GOLD analysis project Ga0209207, IMG submission 184140) | Hot spring microbial communities from South Africa to study Microbial Dark Matter (Phase II) - Sagole hot spring metaG (SPAdes) (version 3) | ecosystem: Environmental > Aquatic > Thermal... | reverse complement strand
GGAAGCAGCCAGTTCATGAGAAGACTATCAGCAGGACGAGTCCGATCAGCATCGAGGTCAGACCGATGAAACGGATCTGACCGTCGGACAACTGGATCAGGCGGCGAAAGGTTTCACGCCAGGCGGCCGGCGCGATGAACGGCATCGCGCCTTCCAGCACCAGCATCAGCGCAAACGCCAACAACAGGGTCGAGGTCATTGACGATGATCAGCGGCCGATGTTCTTCATGTACTTGAAGAAATCGGAATTGGGTTCAACGACCAGCACGTCGCTCTTGTTGGCAAAGCTGTTGCGGTAAGCCTCGAGACTGCGATAGAAGGCATAGAACTCGGGGCTCTTGCCGAAGGCTTCGGCATAGGTCGCCGCGGCCTTGGCGTCGCCCTCACCCTTGATCTTCTGGGCTTCGCGATAGGCTTCGGCGATGATCACTTCGCGCTGACGATCGGCATCGGCTCGAATCTTTTCCGCCTCGGCCGCACCTTCGGAACGCAGTTCGTTGGCCACGCGCTTGCGCTCGGCTTCCATCCGGCTATACACGGCGCCGCTGACTTCGTCCGGCAACTCGACCCGCTTCAGGCGGACGTCGACGATCTGCACGCCGATACGGCGGGCGTCGATATCGGCCTTCTCGCGCATCTGGTTCATGATCTTGTCGCGCTCGCCGGAGATGACGTCATTGACCAGGCGCTTGCCGAACTCCTCGCGCAGACCGGCGTTGACCGTCTGGCTCAGGCGGGTACGCGCCCGGGTCTCGTCGCCGCCGACCGAGATGTAGTACAGATTGGGATCGACGATGCGCCACTTGATGTAGGAATCGACCAGCACGTTCTTCTTTTCCGAGGTGATGAAACGCTCGGGATCGGCGCTATCCAGCGTCAGGATGCGACGATCGAAGAAACGGACGTTCTGGATCATCGGAATCTTGAAGTTCAGGCCCGGTTCGGTAATCGTCCGTTTGACCTCGCCCAGCTGGAACACCAGCGCGTATTGCCGCTGATCGACGGTGAACACCGACATCGACAGGACAACCAGGATCAGGGCGACGATGCCGCCCAGCACATTGAGACGCGAACTCATCAGCGAGCCTCCCGTTCACGCGTTCCCAGCGAACCGGCACGCGTATTGGCATTCAAGGGGTTACCACCGACAGCGGGGAAACTTTCGGATTGCGGCGGGACGCCGCCGGCAAAGGCCGACGACTGGCGCGTCGCCGCGGCGGCCGAACCGCCGCCGTCGATCATGCCCTGCGGGGCCGCGGCGGCGCCACTGGCCGCCCCCATCAACTTGTCGAGCGGCAGGTAGAGCAGATTGCCCTGGCCCTTGGCGTCGACCATGACCTTGGTGGTGTTGGCGTAGATCTGCTGCATGGTTTCCAGGTACATGCGCTGACGCGTAACTTCCGGCGCCTTGGCGTACTCGGTCTGGATCTGGCGGAAGCGCGAGGCATCACCCTGGGCGGTGGAGATCACCCGTTCGCGGTAACCCTGCGCTTCTTCCATCAGACGGGCCGCGGTACCGCGGGCCCGGGGAATCACATCGTTGGCGTAAGCCTGACCTTCGTTCTTCTGGCGTTCGCGGTCCTGACCGGCCTTGACCGCATCGTCGAACGCCGCCTGCACCTGCTCGGGCGGCTGGGCATTCTGCATGGTGACCTTGGAAATCAGGATGCCGGCGTTATAGCGGTCGAGAATGTCCTGCATCAGGCGGGCCGCATCGCTGGCGATCTGCTCGCGGCCTTCATAGAGCACGAAGTCCATCTTGCTCTTGCCGACAATTTCACGCACGGCGGTTTCCGCGGCGCCGATCACGGCCTCTTCCGGATGACGGTTGTTGAACAGGAACTCGACCGGATCCTTGAGGATGTACTGCACCGCGAACTGGATGTTCACGATGTTTTCATCGTCGGTCAGCATCAGGGCTTCCTTGAGCACCTTGTTGCGTTCGGTGCCGCGATAGCCGATTTCGACGGTACGCACGCCGGTCAGGTTGACCAACTCGTGCGACTGGATCGGATACGGCAGACGCCAGCGCAGACCGGGCTCGGTGGTTTCGGTCAGCTTGCCGAACTGGAGCACGACGCCGCGCTGCGAGGCATCGACGATATAGAAGCCGGACGCCAGCCAGACGATGGCGATCAGGCCGACCAGCAGGCCGAGGCCGCCGCTCAGGAACTTGGGATTGAAGTCGACCGGCGGCATGCGCGGACCGTCGCCGCCATTGTTGCCACCGCCGCCGCCCTTCTTGCCCATCATGCCGGACAGTTTGCGGTTGAAGTCCCGCCACAGTTCTTCGAGGTCGGGCGGTCCATCGTTGGGGCGGCGCGGACCGTTGCCGTTCGGCTTGTCGTCGCTGCCGCGATTGCCCCACTGCGGGTCGTTGATCGACATGAGAATACCTAGGGTAGGAATCATGGGTCTCGGGGAGTCAATAGGAGAAATCGGATTGTGCCAGACGTGCCGCCTCGTCGAGCGCCTTGCGGCGCGATTCGGCTTTTGCACGGGCATGTTCGGCCAGCGCCTGGCGTAATAGTTCCATACCGTCGCCGGTGCGCGAACTGATGCGAACGCGGGAGATATTACCATATTCGTCCCGATCGACCCCGGACGTGGCCTCGGTCAGGTCGATCTTGTTCCAGACGATCAGTTGCGGCACGTCGCGCGCACCGATTTCCTCAAGTACGCGGGCCACTTCGAGCATCTGCTCGTCGCGGGCATGACTGGCACTGTCGACGACATGCAGCAGCAGGTCGGCATCGACCGCCGCTTCCAGCGTCGCGTGGAAGGCATCGACCAGCGAGTGCGGCAGATCGCGGATGAAACCGACGGTATCGGAAATGACGATATTGCCGGCCTGCTCGATCCACAGCTTGCGCGACGTGGTATCGAGCGTGGCGAACAACTGGTCGGCCGCATAGACGCCGGCGTGGGTCAGGGTGTTGAACAGGGTCGATTTGCCGGCATTGGTGTAGCCGACCAGCGAAACATTGAGCACGTCGCCGCGCCGCCGGGCCTTTCGTTGCACGCCGCGCTGCCGCGACAGCTTGTTCAGTCGCTCCTTGAGCAATTTGACGCGGTTGCCGAGCAACCGGCGGTCGGTTTCAAGCTGGGTTTCGCCCGGACCGCGCATGCCGATCCCGCCGCGCTGCCGCTCCAGGTGAGTCCAGCCGCGCACCAGACGGGTCGCCAGATGTTCGAGTTGCGCCAGCTCGACCTGCAGCTTGCCTTCGGCACTGGCCGCGCGCAAGGCGAAGATGTCGAGGATCAGGCTGTTGCGATCGACCACCCGGCACTTCAGGGCCTGCTCAAGGTTGCGCTGCTGAACGGGCGACAGGGCGTGATTGAAGATGACCAGCTGGGCATCGGCGGCGGCGATCATGGCCGCCACCTCATCGACCTTGCCTTTGCCGGCAAAGGTCCGGGGATCGGGACTGTGCCGTCGTCCACGGACTTCGGCAACGACCTGGCCACCGGCCGATTCGGTCAGCAGACGGAGTTCTTCAAGCTGGTCCTCGACATCGACCTGCCCGAAATCCAGTTGCACGATGACGGCGCGCTCGCCGGCGGCGGGGCGCTCATGCATGGGGAAATCCTGCGGGAGAAAACGCCGTCCCGCAGGCGCGGGACGGCGGGATGAAGCGTCTTATTCTGCGGCCTGCTCTTGCTGGAGATTGACCGGACGGGCCGGCACGACCGTGGAAATGGCGTGCTTGTAGACCATCTGGGTCACGGTGTTCTTGAGCAGAACGACGTATTGATCGAAAGACTCGACCTGACCTTGCAACTTGATGCCGTTCACCAGATAGATGGAAACGGGAACATGCTCGCGGCGCAGGGCGTTAAGGAAGGGGTCTTGTAAGAGTTGCCCTTTATTGCTCATGGTGTGGACTCCATGTGTGTTGTTATGAGGGTCCTAATGTACCCAAATTAGAAGAATGGTGTTGGAAATTTTGTGGTTAATTTGTGACTCAGCGACGCTCCTTGTCGGCAAAGGGATTCTTGCCCGCGACGAACTGGATGCGCAGCGGCGTCCCCTGAAGGTGGAATGCCTCCCGGAAGGTGTGTTCCAGATAACGGCGATAACTGTCGGCGATCTGATCCACCGCATTGCCGTGCACCACGATGATCGGCGGGTTCGACCCGCCCTGGTGGGCATAGCGCGGCTTCGGCCGGAACAGGCCGTGCTTGGGCGGTGCCTGACGGGCAATGGCGTCGGCCAGCACCCGCGTCAGGCGCGGCGTGGACAGCTTGGTCATGGCCGCGCCGTAGGCGGCATCGACCGACTTGAACAGGTTGACCAGACCGACGTTTTCCAGCGCCGAGATGAAATGGAACTTGGCGAAATCGAGGAATTTCAGCTTGCGCTGCAGGATCTGCCGGGTCTGTTCGCGGACGTAGGAATCGAGGCCGTCCCACTTGTTGACGGCGACGACCAGCGCCCGCCCGGACTGGACGATGAAATCGGCAATATGCGCATCCTGGTCGGAAATATCGGCACGGGCATCGACCATCAGGATGACCACGTTGGCATCCTCGATCGACTGCAGGGTCTTGATCACCGAGAACTTCTCGATGGTTTCGAAGACCTTGCCGCGCTTGCGCATGCCGGCGGTATCAACCAGCACGTATTTGCGCCCGTTGCGCTCGAAATCGATCTCGATCGAGTCGCGGGTGGTGCCGGGTGCATCGAAGGCGATGACCCGCTCTTCGCCAAGCAGGGTGTTGATCAGCGTGGATTTGCCGACATTCGGACGACCGACGATGGCCACCCGGATGGCATCCGAATGCCATTCGTCGTCTTCCGGCTCGGGGAAGCTTTCCAGCGCCATGTCGATCAGCCCGCGCACGCCTTCGCCATGCGCAGCGGAAATGGCATTCGGTTCGCCCAGGCCGAGTTCGTGGAAATCGGCCTCGACCATGCCGCTGTTCAGGCCTTCGGCCTTATTGACCGCGACGAAGACCGGACGGTCAAGCCGCCGCAACTTGTTGGCGATTTCCTTGTCGTGCGGCGTCAGGCCGGTACGCCCGTCGACCACGAAAATGACCGCGTCGGCTTCGGCAATCGCCTGCTCGGTCTGACGCGCCATTTCATGCAGGATGCCTTCCTTGACCAGCGGCTCGAAGCCGCCGGTATCGACGACCAGGAAGGGTTTCTTGCCCAGCTTGCCATGACCGTAGTGACGATCTCGGGTCAGACCCGGAATATCGGCAACGATGGCATCGCGGGACTTGGTCAGGCGGTTGAACAGCGTGGATTTGCCGACATTGGGCCGACCGACCAGAACGATAGTAGGTTTCATTGAATCTCGATTGCCCTGACATCACCACCGGATGACTGGGTCAGGAAACTGTTGCCCAGCAACTGGGGCGGGACCCGCACGGCGCTGCCGTCGGTCTTGAGGCGACCGACAAAAGCCCCCTCCTCGCGTGACAGGAAATGGACATAGCCTTCGACGTCGCCAACGACCACCACGTTGCCACGCACCGCCGGCGCCGTCACATTGCGCTGGCGAAGCTTGTCCTGCTTCCACAGGCTGCTGCCGCTGAGGCGATCCAGACCATAGACCACGCCATTGTCGTCGGTAACGAACAGGTAACGCCCATCGAGCACCAGCCCGCGCGCCGACGAAAGATCGCGCGACCAGATCAGGCTGCCGCCCTGCGCCATGTCGAAGCAGGCAACCTTGCCCTGGAAGGCCACGGCGCAGATCTGGGTGCCGTCGATGGCCGGCGGCGACACGATGTCTGCCACACGGTCAAGTTCGGTCGTGCCCTTGGGCTGGGCCACCGCCCCCTCCCAGACCGGCGCGCCATTGGCCAGCGAAAGCGCCATCAGCTTGCCGCCGGGAAAACCGGCGAATAGGTAACGGTCGGCGAAGACCGGCGCACCCACACTGCGCACCGACAAGGCAGGCATAGGCCGCTCGTACATCCATTTGCGCGCACCGTCGCGCGCATCGAGCAGGAAGATGCGGTTATCGCCGCTACGCACCGCCACGCCCTCGCCGCTCACCGCCGGCGCCGCCAGCACTTCGCTGCTCACCTGCGACTGCCACAGCGGCTTGCCGCTTTCAGCGTCGAATGCCAGCACGCCGCCCTTGGCGGTGCCGACGACGACCATGTGGATATCGGCGCCAACACCGGCCGACAAGGCTTGCCCGGCATCGGTCTTCCACACGATGCGGCCGGCTTCGATGCGATACACCCCGCCCTTCTGATCGGCGACGAATACCGCATTACCGACGACAGCCGGCGAGAAAACCGCACCGCCAGCCTTGCCCACGCCCTGTGACCAGACACTGCGCACCGCCAGCGTATCGGCCGACAGCTCAGGCAGCGGCGCCATTTTCGGCGCGCGGGAAGAAAACGGATTGATCGCGTCAAAGGCGTTGTTCAGCGTCGAACACCCCCCCAGCAAGAAGGCACCGGCGATGGCCAGCGGCATCAGGCGGCGACTCATGCTGCATCTCCAAGACTGTCGAGTTTCTGCTGCAGCAATTCGCGCGCCGGGCTGGCGGCCTTGGCTGCCGCCTGGTCGAGCGCCGCCTGGTAGGCCGTGCGCGCATCCGCCGGTTTACCCTGGGCTACCAGGATGTCGCCGCGAAGTTCCTGGAAACGGGCCTGGAAAGCCGCTGCCGAGGTCGCCTCGAGTGCCTTCAGGGCCTCGTCGTAGGCCTGCTCGTCGAGCAGCACCGCCGCCAGACGCAAACGGGCGATATCGCGCAATTCGTCCTTGGCGTTGTCTACCACCCAGGCGAGCTGCGCCTTGGCCGTCTTCAGGTCGCCGGCATCGAAGGAATGCCGGGCCGCCAGCAAGGCACCGAGCGACGCGTAGCCGCTGCGCCCGAACTTGGCCGTCAATTCGCCCGCCGACGCCTTGATGCGCTGTGCGTCGCCCTGCTGGACGGCCTGTTCGAGCGCGGCAAAGACCGTCGCTGCCTTGGCCGTCTCGTTGTTCTGGTACCAGTTCCAGCCTTGCCAGCCGACAACGGCCAGCGCCGCGGCGGTCACCAGCGAGGTAACCAGGTTGCCGTACATCTGCCACCAGGTTTTCAGGGTATCGATCTGTTCCTGCTCTTCGAGGTCGTAATGCGCCATGCTGCTTATTCCTCTTCGTCCGAATCAATCATGTGGTCGATGATGGCTTCCGCCAGTTCGTCGACCTTCAGTTTACGTTGTTCCACGCCTTCTTCGCGCAGCGCCTTCAGTTGTGCCTCGCCGGTCGCCGCTTCGTCGTCGCCGATGATCACCGCGAAAGCGGCGCCGCTGCCGTCGGCCTTCTTCATCTGCGACTTGAAGGAGCCGCCGCCGCAGTGCAGCAGCACGTCCAGCCCCTGGTCGCGCAGACCTTCGGCAACACGGAAAGCCAGCCGGCCGGCGGCTTCACCCTGGTGCACGACATAGACGTCGGGCGCCGGCTCGGCCGGCGCGCCGCCGGAATCCTTGATCAAGGCGATCAGCCGTTCGACGCCCATGGCAAAGCCGCAGGCCGGCGTCGGCTTGCCGCCGAGTTGTTCGACCAGGCCGTCGTAGCGCCCGCCGGCGCAGACCGTGCCCTGGGCACCGAGCTTGTCGGTGACCCATTCGAAGACGGTCAGGTTGTAGTAATCGAGACCTCGCACCAGGCGCGGGTTGATAGTGAACGGCTGGCCGGCATCGCGCAGCACCTGCTGCACGCCCTCGAAGTGGGCCAGCGACTCGGCGCCGAGGAAGTCGATCAGCTTTGGCGCCGCGGCGCAGATGTCCTGCAGCGCCGGGTTCTTGGTGTCGAGGATGCGCAGCGGGTTGGTGTACAGACGACGCTTGGCGTCCTCGTCGAGCACGTCAACGTGCTGTTCCAGGTAGGCGATCAGCGCGGCGCGATGTTCGGCGCGCTCGCTCGGCTGACCGAGGCTGTTGATCTGCAGTTCGATGCCGTCGAGGCCGAGGTCGGCCCACAGGCGGGCGCCCATCAGGATCAGCTCGGCATCGATGTCCGGCCCGGCGATGCCGAAAGTCTCGACACCGACCTGATGAAACTGGCGATAACGCCCCTTCTGCGGCCGCTCGTGGCGGAACATCTGGCCGATGTAGTAGAGACGCTGCGTCTGCCGCGCCGCCAGGTTGTGCTCGATGACGGCACGGACGCAGCCGGCCGTGCCTTCCGGGCGCAGCGTCAGCGCCTCACCGTTGAGGCCGTCGATGAAGGAATACATTTCCTTCTCGACGATGTCGGTGACTTCGCCGATGGCACGCTTGAACAGCGGCGTCGGCTCGACGATGGGCATGCGGATCGGCCGGTAGCCGTAGCCCTTCAGCCAGGTGCGGACGGTGTCCTCGAACAGTTCCCAGAATGCCGCTTCTTCCGGCAGGATGTCGTTCATCCCGCGCACGGCTTGCAAAGTCTGACTCATGCTTGCAGTTTCTTCTTGTAGGTGCGCTGGACGTAGCGCTCGATGATGTCCTTGAATTCGGCGGCGATGTTGTCGCCTTTCAGGGTAACGGTCTTCTCGCCGTCCTCGTAGACCGGCGCCGACGGCGCTTCACCGGTGCCCGGCAGCGAGATGCCGATGTTGGCGTGCTTCGATTCGCCCGGACCATTGACGATGCAACCCATGACGGCCAGCGTCATGTTCTCGGCGCCGTCGTAATGCAGCTTCCATTCCGGCATGCGGGCGCGCACGAAGTCCTGCACCTCGCCGGCCAGTTCCTGGAAGAAGGTCGAGGTCGTCCGGCCGCAGCCGGGACAAGCCGCGACCATCGGCGTGAACGCGCGCAGGCCCATGGTCTGCAGGATTTCCTGGGCAACGATGACTTCCTGGCTGCGCGAGCCGCCCGGTTCCGGCGTCAGCGAGACGCGGATGGTGTCGCCGATGCCTTCCTGCAGCAGCACCGACAAGGCGGCGGTCGACGCGACGATGCCCTTGGAGCCCATGCCGGCCTCGGTCAAGCCCAGATGCAGCGCGTAATCGGCGCGCCGCGCCAGTTCGCGGTAGATGGCGATCAGGTCCTGGACGCTCGACACCTTGCACGAGAGGATGATCTTCTCGCCGGCGAGGCCGACTTCCTCGGCCCTGGCAGCGGATTCGAGGGCCGAGGTGACCATCGCGTGGCGCATCATCTCGGTCGCATCGAGCGGCTCGGCACGCTTGCTGTTCTCGTCCATGATCCGCGCCAGCAGTTCCTGGTCGAGGCTGCCCCAGTTGACGCCGATACGCACCGGCTTGTCGTAGCGGCAGGCGAGCTCGACCATCTGCGCGAACTGCTCATCCTTCTTCTTGCCGAAACCGACGTTGCCCGGATTGATCCGGTACTTGGCCAGCGCCTCGGCGCACGCCGGGTGCTCGGTGAGCAGGCGATGGCCGTTGTAGTGGAAGTCGCCGATCAACGGCACGTTGCAGTTCATCTTGTCGAGATGATCGCGGATCTTCGGCACGGCCGCCGCCGCTTCCATCGAATTGACGGTGATCCGGACCAGTTCGGAACCGGCGCGCGCCAGTTCGGCGCACTGGATGGCCGTGGCCAGGTAATCGGCGGTATCGGTATTGGTCATCGACTGGACAACCACCGGCGCATTGCCGCCGAGGCGGACATGGGCAATATGGGTTGCGCGGGTCGGACGCTTGCTGATTGCGCTCAAGGCTTACTCCAGAACCAGACGGGCAACATCGCCACGGGTATGCGGTTCGAGATTGACGACCTGCCCCCGATGCAGGAGCTTGACGCCCGGCGCATAACCGATCGTCACGGAAAGCGGCCCCCGACCTTCGACAGTCTGTTCGGTACCGGCGATCAGACGCTGGGAAAAGATAACGGTATCGTCGCGATCCCGCACCTCCAGCCAGGACGCCTGGCTGAGCACGAAACGCAACTGCGAGGTAGCCACTGCGGCTTCAGCCGGCACGGCTGGCGCGGGCTGCGGCGTCGCGCCTTCGGCCGGCGCCGCCTGCGGCGCGATCAATTGCTGCGCCGAGGTATCAGGCGGGAACAAGGTTTCCTGGGCCGGCACGGCAGGCGGCGGCGCCGTCTCGACGGCCACCTCGGTACCCCCGAGCAAACCCTGCCAGGCGTCGCGCAATGCTGTCAGATCGTTTGGCAGCAGGAAATAGGCAAGCGCAGCCAGAATCAGCAGCAAGCCGCCGATACCGACCACCAGTCCATCGCGCGACTTCGAGGCGCTGCTGATCCGGGCCGGGGCGGCGGCGGGGACGGCCAGGGTATCGACCGGTTTTTCCAGCAGGTTTTCCAGGCGTTCCATCAGCGGCGCCGGGTCGATATCGACCAGCCGCGCGTAATTGCGCACGAATCCGCGGATGAATGTGGTTCCGGGAAGCACCGACCAATCGTCGCGCTCCAGCGCCTCGACCTGGCGCTGCCCCAATTTCAGCGCCTGGGCAATATCCGCCACCGGCAGCGAGCGGCTCTCACGCGCATTGCGCAGCAGTGTGCCAACGGACGGCAACGCCTCTGGCATTGCCTCCTGAGCCTGAACCTCGACGGCTTCGGCGTTGTCGATTTGATCGCTCATTCAAAATTACCCTTGAGGAATTCCTGGTATTCCGCCGAGGTCGGATAACGGGTGCGCAACTGGGAGGCAAAACCGCTTTCCGCCCGCTGATCGCCCGACTTGCGTTCGAGCCTGATGCCCAGCCACAAAGCCTCGGCGGTCGGCGGCTCCATCATGCGCAGGGCATCGTTCAAGTACAGCCTCGACTCCTGGAGATTGCCGCGCTTGAAAAAGATGGTAGCCAACCCGACACGCGCCTGCACCGCACCGCTGCGCGAAACGCGAACAGCCTGCAGCAGGTAGGTTTGCGCCTGATCCAGGTCGCCGGCCTTGAGCAGACAGGTACCTGCGTTGGTATAGGCGCGATCCGGCGTTTCGTACAGGGGATCGCGCAAGGCGCGGTCGAAATACTGGATGGACTGGCTCACCCTGCCGGTATCACACAGGAACCAGCCGTAGTTGTTGTTCACTTCGGGATCTCCCGGCGCCAGCGAGAGCGCCCGGGCAAAATCGGCCTCGGCCTTGGGAAATTCACGCAGGGAGGCATAGACCAGCCCGCGCACGCTGTTGGCCGGGTAGAAGCGTGAATCGATCTGCAACGCCATCGCCAGATGCTCCAGCGCGATGGCCGGACTGCCCGACTGGAAGTAAAGCGAACCGAGTTCGGTATGTATCTTGGCCCGGCTACGCGGATCCGCCACCGAAATGGTCGTGTCGCCGGCCCCGCCGACCTGCGCCGGCTGCGGCGACGGCGCGAAATCGACCTGGGCGGCGGCCTGAGCGGCAAAGCCCAACGACGCCAGCAAAGCGAGAAGCCGGAACGGCCGGTAGCAGCGCATCATGTCCTCAACTCCTGAATGGGAATCAACGTCCCGGCGGTACGCCGGGTCTTGTCCTTGACCTGTCCGGCCAACTGACCGCAAGCCGCATCGATATCGTCGCCGCGCGTCTTGCGCGTGGTGGTGACGATGCCGGCCTGCAACAGGATTTCACCGAAGCGACGTACGCGATCCGCGGGCGAGCGGCGGAACGGCGACCCCGGGAAGGGATTGAAGGGAATCAGGTTGAACTTGCACGGCACGTCGCGCACCAGCGCCAGCAGTTCGCGGGCATGCGCGTCGCTGTCATTGACCCCGGCCATCATCGTGTATTCGAAGGTGATGAAGTCGCGCGGCGCTTTTTCGAGGTAACGCCGACAGGCGGCCATCAGTTCCTTGAGCGGGTATTTCTGGTTGATCGGCACCAACTGATCGCGCAGCGCATCGTTCGGCGCGTGCAGCGACACCGCCAGCGCCACCGGGCAATCCTCGCGCAGCCGGTCGATGGTCGGCACCAGCCCCGAGGTCGACACCGTGACCCGCCGCCGCGACAAGCCGTAGGCGTTGTCGTCGAGCATCAGGCGCAGGGCCTTGATGGTGTTGTCGTAATTGGCGAGCGGCTCGCCCATGCCCATCATGACGACGTTGGAGATCACCCGCTCGTCGCCATGAACGGCGCCCAGCGCCTTGTTGGCCTGCCAGAGCTGGCCGATGATTTCCGCCACCGTCAGGTTGCGGTTGAAACCTTGCTTGCCGGTCGAACAGAAGGCGCAATCGAGCGCACAGCCGGCTTGCGTGGAAATGCACAGGGTACCGCGCTCATCCTCGGGAATGAACACCGTCTCGACAGCATTGCCGTTGCCGACATCGATCAGGAACTTGCGCGTACCGTCGTCCGACAACTTGTCGGACACCACCGTCGGCGGCGCCACGACCGCCCGCGCCTTGAGCTTCTCGCGAAGACTCTTGGCGATGTCGGTCATGGCATCGAAATCCGCCACCCCGGAACGATGCATCCAGCGCAGCACCTGGCGAGCCCGGAAGGGCTTTTCACCCTGCTCGGCAAACCAGGCGGTCAGGCCGTCGGCATCGAAATCAAGAAGATTCTGCATCAGCATCCCGAGGCGTCGACCCCGCCGAAACGGCGAGCCCGACGACAGGCAAAATTAACGACCTGCGTAGGTGTTCATGCCCGGGAAGAAGAAGGCAACTTCCACGGCAGCGGTTTCCGGGGCGTCGGAACCATGCACGGCATTGGCGTCGATCGACTCGGCGAAATCGGCGCGGATGGTGCCCTTCTCGGCCTTCTTCGGGTCGGTGGCGCCCATCAGTTCGCGGTTCTTGGCAATGGCGTTCTCGCCTTCCAGGCACTGGATCATGACCGGACCGGAGGTCATGAACGAGACCAGATCCTTGAAGAAGGGACGCTCCTTGTGCACGGCGTAGAACTGGCCGGCTTCCTGCTCGGACAGCCAGGTCATGCGGGCGGCGATGACCTTGAGGCCGGCGCCTTCGAAACGGGAGTAGATCTGACCGATGACGTTCTTCTTGACGGCGTCGGGTTTGATGATGGAAAGGGTGCGCTCGATAGCCATGAATTTGCTCCGAAAAAGCTAGTCGGTTGAAAAACGGGGAATTTTAGCAGATAAGCCGAGGTCTTGACCGCCTCACTGAACCTCGGCCGCCTTCAGCAAGGGTTCGCGCAGCAGGGAAAAATCGCGCGGCGCCACGTACTGCAGCAGTTCCTTGCCGTCGGCATCGACCACCACATCAAGCCCCTTATCCGGATAAAGCAGATGGACGCGCTTGTCGGAAACCTGCAAACGCTCGGCTGGCTCGCCGAAACGCTGGACGATGGTCGCCTCGTCGAGATTGACCGTCGGAATCACACTGATCGCCTTGACCCGCATGGCATCGGCGGCGGCAAGATCGTCCGGGTGCAGACGAATCTTGCGCGTCGTGCTTTCCATGTGCTCCGCCTTGAGGGCACGCTCGCGCATGGCAATGATGACTTCGGGCGCGACATCGACGACCAGGATCACCCTGGCCAGCACGAAACCCAGCGGCAACTGGCCGTAGTAGGCTTCCAGCGAACCGACTTCGCCGGGGGCCGCGATGATCGCCACTTCCGGCTCGCCCCCTAGAACGGCACGCACCTCGCCCAGTGTCTGCAACCCCGGACGCACGCCGAAAACACGAGCACCTCCCTGACCATCGACTTCGATCTGCCAGGGCAGGTTGGCATTCGGATCAAAACCCTCTTGCTTGCCGGTACCCGGGATCAGGAAAGGAACGATCAGCGCGGCCAGGATCAGCGCCACCATGGACAGGGCAAATTTCATGAGCAGTCAGGCTTTCAATACAAGGCAGCGATTGTGCCACAGGCAGGAGAGCACGAAATGAAAAAGGCCGCGCTTCCGGAGAAGCGCGGCCCGTTTCGATCAGCGGATCGCTACATCATGCCGAGCGTACGCGGCAGCCAGAGCGAGATATCCGGGATGTAGGTGATGAAGATCAGGAAGACCAGCATCGTGTACAACCACGGCAACACGGCCTTGGTCATTTCGCTCATGCCGGCGCGGGTGATGCCGCTGGCAACGAACAGGTTGAGACCGACCGGCGGCGTGATCATGCCGATTTCCATGTTCACCGTGATGATGATGCCGAAGTGGATCGGATCGATACCCAGAGCCACGGCAACCGGGAACAGGATCGGCGCCAGGATCAGGATGATCGACGACGGCTCCATGAAGTTGCCGGCGATCAGCAGCAGGATGTTGACGATGACCAGGAAGCCCACCGGACCGAGACCCAGATGGATGATCCAGTCGGCGATGCCCTGCGGAATCTGCTCGGAGGTCAGGATGAACGAGAACAGGATGGCGCTGGCGATGATGAACAGCAGCATCGAGCTCATGTTGGCCGAATCGAGCAGCACCTTGGGAATCTGCTTGAAGGTCAGATCCTTGTACACGAACACCGCGATGAAGAAGGCGTAGACCGCGGACATGGCCGCCGCTTCAGTCGGCGTGAACATACCGGAATAGATACCGCCCATGACCACGACGATCAGCATCAGCCCCCAGAAAGCTTCGCGGAAGGCCTTGAAGCGGGTGCCCCAGCTCGCCTTCGGCAAGCGCGGATAACCGCCCTTGCGCGCCTGCCACCAGGTCGTCGCACCGAGCGCCAAGGCCAGCAGCAGCCCCGGAATGACGCCGGCCATGAACAGCGCGCCGACCGACGAATTGGTCGTCACCGCGTACATCACCATGACGATGGACGGCGGGATCAGGATGCCCAGACCACCGGCCGAGGCCACCACACCGGCGCCGAAGCGCATCGGGAAGCCCTGCTTGATCATGGCCGGAATCAGGATCGAACCGATCGCCACCACGGTGGCCGGCGACGAACCGGACACCGCCGCGAACAGCGCGCAAGCCAGCACCGCCGACATGCCGAGACCGCCGGTCAGGTGACCGACCATCGAGGTGGCAAAGTTGATCATGCGCCGGGCGACGCCGCCGTGGGTCAGGAAGTTGCCGGCCAGGATGAAGAACGGGATCGCCATGATCTCGAACTTCTCGATGCCGGTGAACATCTTCAGGGCCACCGAAGCGATCGGTGTATCGGTAAAGGCGAACATGAAGCCGAGCACAGTAAGACCCAGCGCCACGCCGACTGGCATGCCGATCACCATCAGGGTGAGAAGGATGCCAAAAATGATGACTGCGCTCATGGCTTACTTCTCCTCTTTCTTGTCGCGGGAGGGATGCTGTTTCTCCCACTCGCTGTCGCTCAGACCGGCATGCGCGTGCTCGCGCTGCTCGGCGATGGCGATGGCCTCGCCAACCACCAGGACCTCGCCCTCTTCCAGACCTTCGACGTGACCATGGTCGTGCGTCGGCAATTCACCGGTGTTGGCGAATTTGATCATCACCTGGACGAAGCGGAAGCACATCAGGAAGGAACCCAGCGGAATCGCCGAATAGACGATCCAGGTCGGCCATTCGAGATCCGGCGTGACCGGCCCTTCGAAGAAATGTCCGGGGTCCATGCCCAGACTGCTCAGCGTGACGTAAGCCATGCCGTTTTCCCAGACGAAGTAGGCACCGAACAGGCCAATCACACCGGTGAACAGGATGCCGCAGGCCAGGCCGAGCAGGATCATGCTGCGCCGCGGCTTGTCGGACAGCTTGTTGATCAGCAGATCGACCCCGACGTGGATGCCGGTACGCACACCGTAAGCGGCGCCGAATTTCGCCATCCACACGAAAAGAATGATGCAGAACTCCTGCGCCCAGCCCATATCGATGGACAGCAGCCAGTCCTGAACGCCCGGGATATCGAACCCGGTACCGTAGCGATGCACCACGGAAACGAAGATCACCACGGTGGCCAGTGCCATCAGCGAACCGATGATGAATTCTTCAAGAAAATCGATGAGTTTTCCCATGACCCCTCTCCTTGCAAAAACGCCCGCCGCCACCATTGGCAACAGCGGGCGCCCAGAGGACTGAAACGATTACAGCTTGTTCGGATTGAAGCCGGTAGCCTTGTAGACGGCGTCGATGGTCTGCTTGCCGATACGGCTTTCCATCTTCTTGTGCACCGGCACCAGGGCCTTCTTGAACTCGGCACGCTCGGCGGCGGTCGGCGTATGGATCTGGGTCTTGCCGCTCTTGCGGACATTTTCCAGCGAGGTGTCGTTCTCGATCTTGGCGATCTGGTTGGCGTAACGGGTTGCCTGCACCATGGCCTCGTCAAGCTGTGCACGGATGTCCGCCGGCAAGCCGTCCCAGAACTTCTTGTTCACGATGACCGCGTAGCCCAGGTAACCGTGCTCGGTCAGCGTCAGATGCTTCTGCACTTCGTGCATCTTCTGCGTGTACAGGTTGGAAATCGGGTTCTCGGTACCGTCGACCACGCCGGTCTGCAGCGCCTGGTAAACCTCGGAGAAGGCCATCACCTGCGGCAGGGCGTTCAGGGCACGAATCTGCTCCTCAAGCACCTTCGACGACTGGATGCGCAGCTTCTTGCCCTTCAGGTCAGCCGGCGTGCGGATCGGGGTATTGGCGGAGAAAGACTTGAAACCGTTGTCCCAGAAAGCCAGGCCGCTGATCCCCTTGGGCTCGAGCTTGGCCAGCAGTTGCTTGCCGACCGGGCCGGTGGTGACCTTGTGCAGATCGGCGTAGCTGTCAAACATGAACGGCAGGTCGAAAACTTCGAAATCGCGCACGCCCAGCGGGCCGAACTTGGCCAGCGACGGGGCCAGCATATGGACGGCACCCAACTGCAGCGCTTCCATTTCTTCCTTGTCCTTGTACAGCGTCGAGTTGGCATAAACCTCGACCTTGACCTTGCCCTTGGTCAGCTCGGCGGCTTTCTGGGCAAAGAAGTCGGCAGCCTTGCCCTTGGGCGTGTCGTTGGCGACGACGTGGCTGAACTTGATCACGATCGGCTGTTGCGCATAGGCGCCGAGCGAAACGGCGCAGGCAAACAGGCCGACGAGAAGCTTGGAAACTTTCATGGATATCTCCTCCAAAGATTTGTTGGTCGCGAGAATCGGATTGCGACTGGGCGGAAGTATTACGAAACGGGTAACTCCTGCGTATTGTGGATATCCACATTCGACCCGGCGGGTTAACATCGCGCCATGGACTCACAGAGCACCCCGATCCTTACCGAAAAGCGCCATCTACCCTGGCTGCTGGCCCTGCCGAAATTCGGCATCGTTCTACTGATGGCGGCCCTGCTCGCCCTGCTCTGGCTGCTCCAGCACTCGGAACGCGAAGAACAGCGCAACATTCTGATCAAGGATGTCCTGTGGCTGGAGCAGAACCTGCGCTTTCACCTCGAAGGCAACCGCGACCTGCTGCAGCAACTGGCCGTGGACATGACCGAGCCGCAAGAGCGCGAACGCCTGTTCCGCCTCCGCTCGACCCATTTACTGAAGAACAGTCCGGAAATATCCCAGATCAGCTGGCTCGACCCGCAAGGCCGAGCGCTGACCTCGCTGCCCGGCTACGACGCCGGCGGCGAAGCCAAAGCCATCCCCGGACACCGCATCCGCGCCTTCGACGTTGCCCGACGGCTGAGCAAACCGGCCTACAGCGAGCCTTATTTTTCCGCCGCACGCGAAAGCCTGATCGATCTGCTGGTGCCGATTTACGACGAATCGCGGCTGACCGGCATGCTGCTCGCCACCTACCCGCTCAACGATCTGCTGACCAACCAGGTTCCCTGGTGGTTCACCGAAAAATACAAGCTGGAAATTGTTGACGACAACGACACGCTCTACGCCACCAAGACGCACCTCGAAGGCACCAACGCCGACAGCTACCAGATTCCGTTCGACCCGCCCGGCCACGGCCTGCGACTGAAAGTCAGCAATTACCCCAGCGATCAGAGCACCTTGCAGCGATTGCTGACGATTTCCATCCTGCTGCTCGCCGGGGGCGTGTTCTGGAGCCTGTGGCTGGTGCGTGACCTGATGCACAAGAGCACGCGGGCCGAGGAGGCCCTTCGCGCCGAGCACGCTTTCCGGGCGGCCATGGAAGACTCGCTGACCGTCGGCATGCGCGCCCGCGACCTCAAGGGACGGGTCATCTACGTCAACCCGGCGTTCTGCAAGATGACCGGCTTCGCGCCCGACGAGCTGGTCGGCCATGAACCACCGATGCCTTACTGGGCGCCCGAACATCTTGAAAACACCGAAGCCATGCACCGCGCGGTCATGGCCGGCGAAGCCCCCAGCGACGGTTTCGAGATCACCTTCATGCGCAAGAACGGCGAACGCTTCCAGGCGCTGGTTTACGAGGCCAAGCTGATCGACGGCAACGGCCAGCATACCGGCTGGATGGCGTCGGTCCTTGATATCACCGAACGCAAGAACGCCGAGGAACTCGCCCGCCAGCAGCAGGAACAACTGCAATTCACCGCCCGCCTGGTGACTCTGGGCGAAATGGCTTCGACCCTGGCGCACGAACTGAACCAGCCGCTGGCGGCCATCGCCAGCTACAACACTGGCTGCCTGAACCTGCTGAACAGCGACAACCTCTCCTGCGCCGAACTCAAACCCGCGCTGGAGAAAATCGGGGTCCAGGCCCAGCGCGCCGGCAAGATCATCCGTCGCGTCCATGATTTCGTACGCAAGAGCGAGCCCAAGCGCGCGCCCTGCGCCCTCGGCGAAGTCATCGACGACTGCCTGGGCTTCGTCGAGCCGGAAGCACGCAAACGGCAAATCCGCATCGAAGCAGACATCCCCGATCTGCCGTTGCTGCCGGCCGACCGGTTGATGCTCGAGCAGGTCCTGCTCAACCTGATGCGCAACGCCATGGATGCGATGAGCGAGACACCGACGGCCTACCGGCTGCTCCGGCTGAACGTCCGGGCGGACGGCAACGAGGTCCGCGTCAGCGTTGCCGACAATGGCTGCGGCATTGCCCCGGATATCGAGGACAAGCTGTACACCGCCTTCTTCACCACCAAGCAGGAGGGCATGGGGGTCGGCCTGTCGATCTGCCGCTCGATCATCGAATTTCATCGCGGTCGCCTGTGGGCGGAACAGAACACCGCCTCGCCGACCGGAAACGGTACGATATTCATCTTCACCCTGCCCCTGGAAAGCGCATGAATACACCCCGTGCCCACCTGGTCGACGACGACGAAGCCATCCGCGACGCATTGAGCTGGCTGCTCAAGTCCCGCGGTCTGCCCTTCGCCGTCTACGAATCCGCCGAGGATTTCCTGGCCGGATGGACGCCGGCCACCAGCGGCTGCGTGGTCCTCGACATGCGCATGTCAGGGATGAGCGGACTCGACTGCTTCGACGCGCTGCTCGATCGCGGCTCGACACTGCCGGTCATCTTCCTGACCGGCCATGGCGACGTGCCGCTGGCCGTGGCAACGCTCAAGCGCGGCGCCTTCGATTTCTTCGAGAAGCCGCTGAACGACAACGAACTGGCCACCCGGATCGAGGAAGCCATGGCGCTCGACGCCCGCCAGCGCGCCGAAAGCGCCACCCAGGACTCGGTCAATGCCCGGGTCTCGCGACTGACCACCCGCGAGCGCCAGATCATGGAACTGGTGCTCGCTGGAAAATACAATAAGGTCATCGCCGACGAGCTGAACATCAGCATGCGCACCGTCGAAGTGCATCGCGCCAACCTGTTCGACAAGATGCAGGTCAAGACGGCCGTCGAGCTGGCCAATCTGTTCAAAACGGGGCGCTGACGCTTCCCATGCCGGGCTTTTTTCGCTAGCATCGCAAAACACTTATCGGGCCGAACGCCCCATTCCAAACGTATATAGACCCCTGAGACCACGAGGCACACATGAGCGAGCACATCCACTACGTCACCGACGACACTTTTGAAGCCGAGGTGCTGCAGGCGCAGCAACCGGTGCTCGTCGACTACTGGGCCGAATGGTGCGGCCCCTGCAAGATGATCGCCCCGATCCTCGACGAAATTGCTGCCGAATACGCCGGCAAGCTCAAGGTGGCCAAGGTCAACATCGATGAAAACCAGCAGACGCCGGCCAAGTTCGGCATCCGCGGCATCCCGACGCTGATGATCTTCAAGAACGGCAATGTCGAAGCCACCAAGGTTGGCGCCCTGTCCAAGTCGCAACTCGCCGCCTTTATTGACAGCACGCTGTAATCTCCGTAGTCTCCCGCCCTGAAGGTGCAACGCGCACCTTCAGGCTGACGCAAACGGCCACGCGCCCCGGCGTCTCTTCCCTCCCAAGCCCTCTAGCTCCTGCGCCCCGATCTTCGGGCTGTCGCCCGCGCTTACATTCCGGCGCCACACACACTTCCAATGCAACTTTCAGAACTCAAGACCTTACACGTCAGCAAACTGCTGGACATGGCGACCGAACTCGCCATCGAAAACGCCAACCGCATGCGCAAGATGGAGTTGATCTACGCCATCCTCAAGGCCAAGGCGAAGAACGGCGACACCATCTACGGCGACGGTACCCTGGAAGTGCTGCCGGACGGCTACGGTTTCCTCCGCTCGTCGGACACCTCCTACCTGTCCAACCCGGACGACATCTACGTTTCCCCGTCGCAGGTCCGTCGCTTCAACCTGCGCACCGGCGATACGGTCGAAGGCGAGATCCGCACCCCCAAGGACGGCGAACGCTACGTCGCCCTGACCAAGCTGCAATCGATCAACGGTTTCCCGCCGGAAGCCAACAAGAACAAGATCATGTTCGAGAACCTGACGCCGCTGCACCCGACGCGTCACCTCAAGCTCGAACGCGAGATCAAGTCCGAGGAAAACATCACCAGCCGGGTCATCGACATGATCGCCCCGATCGGTTGCGGTCAGCGCGGCCTGCTGGTGGCCCCGCCGAAGACCGGCAAGACCGTGATGCTGCAGAACATCGCCCACGCGATCACCGCCAACCATCCGGATGTCGTGCTGATCGTCCTGCTGATCGACGAACGCCCGGAAGAAGTCACCGAAATGACCCGTACGGTCAAGGGCGAGGTCGTCGCCTCGACCTTCGACGAACCGGCTTCGCGCCACGTCGCCGTCGCCGAGATGGTCATCGAGAAGGCCAAGCGCCTAGTCGAGCACAAGAAGGACGTGGTCATCCTGCTCGACTCGATCACCCGCCTCGCCCGCGCCTACAACACCGTGCAGCCGGCCTCCGGCAAGGTGCTGACCGGCGGCGTCGACGCCAACGCCCTGCAGAAGCCGAAGCGCTTCTTCGGCGCCGCGCGCAACATCGAGGAAGGCGGCTCGCTGACCATCCTCGCCACGGCGCTGATCGACACCGGCTCGCGCATGGACGAAGTGATCTACGAAGAATTCAAGGGCACCGGCAACTCCGAAATCCACCTCGACCGCCGGATGGCCGAGAAGCGCATGTACCCGGCAGTCAACGTCAACCGTTCCGGCACCCGCCGCGAAGAGCTGCTCCTCAAGCCGGACGTGCTGCAGAAGATGTGGGTGCTCAGGAAACTCTGCTACCCGATGGACGACCTCGAAGCGATGGAATTCCTGCTCGACAAGGTCAAATCGACCAAGGGCAACGCCGAATTCTTCGACGCCATGCGTCGCGGCTGAAAAATGTATTGCAAGCGCGTGATTATTCAACGATAATCTCGCGCTTCCCAGATCGGCCAATACCGCCGGTCGCTCGCTTAAAGGATATGAAATGAAAGCCGACATTCACCCGAATTACCACGACGTGCAAGTGACCTGCTCTTGCGGCAACGTCTTCACCACCAAGTCCACGATGCCGAAGAACGACTTCCACATCGAAGTCTGCTCTGCCTGCCACCCGTTCTACACCGGCAAGCAGAAGATCGTCGACACCGCCGGCCGCGTTGAAAAGTTCAACCAGAAGTTCGGCGCCATGCGCGGCAAGGCCGCTGCCTGATCGGTTTGAATTTCGCCAGAAAGGGCAGCCCATGGGCTGCCTTTTTCATTTGCGCATCCCATGCCTGAGCAACTGTCCCTGATCCGTCGCGGCATCCGCCTGCCTCCTGCCGGCTGGGCGCTGGCCGGCATGCTTGCCTTCTACGTGCTGGCCGGGCTGTTCGGCCGCGACCCGTGGAAGGGTGAAGACGCGATCCACATCAGCACGGCCTGGCAAATGTTGTCCACCGGCGACTGGCTGGCCCCGTCGCTGGCCGGCCGCCCCTTCCACGAACCGCCATTGTTCTACTGGAGTGCGGCACTCACCGGTCTGCTCTTCGACTGGGCCCTGCCGGCCCACGAGGCAATGCGCCTGGCCAGCGGCATCTGGATCGCGCTGGCGCTGACCGGGCTTTACTACGCCGGCCGCGAACTCTACGGCACCGACAGCGCCGCCGCCAGCCCGCTGCTGCTGGCCGGATGCGTCGGCCTGCTCTTCCACGCCCACGATGCGCAACCCATGCTGATCGCACTGGCCGCCTACGCCGGCGGTCTCGGCGCGCTCGCCATGATCGGTCGCAAACCCCGCCTGACCGGCATTTTCTACGGCCTGGCGCTGGCCGCCTGCCTGCTTGGCGCCGGCATCGCGCCAACCCTGCCGCTGCTCGCCATCGCGCCGCTGGCCTGGTGGCTGTCACCGGATCGCCGCAAGGCGGCACACACCCTGCTGATCGGCCTGGGCATCGGGATCGCGCTCGCCGCGCCCTGGCCCCTGGCCCTGCTCAGCCAGCAACCCGTCCGCTTCGAGGCCTGGCTGCTGACCGAACTGGCACCGTTGAAAACCCCGTTTTCCGCTGGCGGTCTGGGGCTGTTCCTGGCGTTGCTGCCGTGGTTCGCCTTCCCGGCCCTGCCGCTTGCCGCCTGGACCCTGTGGTCGAGGCGTGGACAATGGCTGGCGCCGGCCCAGTTATTGCCCCTGACCTTCTTTCTGCTGACCTCACTGCTGCTGGCCTGGGCCTACCGGCCGCGCGAAATTCCGGCCCTGCTGCTGCTGCCGTCGATCGCCCTGCTGGCCACGCCGGGCGCCCTGAGTCTGCGCCGGGGGGCGGCCAACGCCTTCGACTGGTTTGCCATGAGCATCTTCAGTTTCCTGGCCGTGCTGGTCTGGGTCAGCTGGGCGGCAATGACCCTGGGATTCCCGCAACGGCTCGCGGAACGGGTTGTCGAACTGCGTCCGGGCTTCGTCGCCGAGTTCGACCTGCTCGGACTGCTGATCGGGATCGCCGCCAGCATCTGGTGGATCTGGCTGATCGCCAATGCACCGCGCTCGCCCTATCGCAGCCTGACACACTGGACACTGGGTTTCACGACCTGGTGGCTGATGGCAACCGCACTCATCCTGCCCTGGTTCGATTACGGCAAGAGCTACCGTCCGGTCGCCGAAGCAGTCGCCGGCAAGCTGCCCGCCGACAAGACCTGCCTGGCCGAGCGCAACCTGAATGCCACCCAGCGCGCCTCCTTCTCCTACTTCGTCAACCTGGCGCCCGTCGAATACGACAGCCACTCGGGCAAGGCCTGCGACTGGCTGCTGGTCACCGGTAGCTCAAACGCCCAGCTGGCCGCACCTGACGCCGGCTGGACCCAGGTCTGGCAGGGCAATCGCCCCGGCGAGCGGCGCGAGCGTTTCCGCCTCTACCGCCGCTAAGGCAGGCCGGTTCAGCCGGCCGACTTGATCAGGAAGTGCTCGCGGTAATACTTGAGTTCGTCGATCGACTCGTGGATGTCGGCCAGCGCGGTATGCCGGCCCTTCTTCTTGAAGCCCTTGTAAATCTCCGGCTGCCAGCGCTTGCACAACTCCTTGAGGGTGCTGACGTCGAGGTTGCGGTAATGGAAGTAGGCTTCGAGCGTCGGCATGTAGCGGGCCATGAAGCGGCGGTCCTGACCGATGGAATTGCCGCACATCGGCGAATGCCCCTTGCCTGAATACTTCTGCAGGAATGCCAGGGCCTCGGCCTCGACGGCGGCCTCGTCCATGGTGGAAGCGCGGACCTTGTCGATCAGGCCGGAACGTCCGTGCGTTTTCTGGTTCCAATCGTCCATGGCGGCAAGTGTCTCGTCGGACTGGTGTACCACCCAGGAAGGCGACTCGGCGACCATCTCGAGTTCGGAATTGGTCACCACGAACGCCATTTCGATGATGCGGTCGCCATCCGGGTTCAGACCGGTCATTTCCATGTCCACCCAGACGAGGTTGTTTGCATTGCCTGCCATATAATTGCCCGAAACTTTAAAAACGCCATTTTCTCACAGCTTCCCCGACATCCGCCCGTGACCGAGAATTTCACCCTCTTTTTCCTTTGCATCCTGAGCCTGACCGTGCTCACCCGCCTGTGGCTGAAGTTGCGCCACATCCGCCACGTCGCCGCGCACCGGACACGGGTTCCCGCGGAATTCGCCGAGCGCATCACGCCGGCTTCCCACGAAAAGGCCGCCAGCTACACCATCGACCGCAGCAAGGCGGCGATGCTGGCCACTGTCGTCGAGACAGCGGTACTGCTCGCCTTCACGCTCGGCGGCGGCCTGGCCTGGCTGCACGACTTCTGGTCGGCACACCTCGAAGGCATTGCCTACGGCCTGGCCATGATTCTCGCCGTGATGCTGATTTCCGCGGTGATCGACCTGCCGCTGTCGCTGTACAGCCAGTTCGTCATCGAGGCGCGCCACGGTTTCAACCGCATGACGCCGGCCCTGTTCGTCTCCGACCTCGTCAAGCAGACGCTGCTCGGGCTGGCCATCGGCGCCCCGGTGATCGCCGTCGTGCTGTGGCTGATGAGCGCAATGGGCAACCTCTGGTGGCTGTGGGTATGGCTGTTCTGGAGCGCCTTCAACCTGCTCGTGCTGTTCGTCTACCCGACCTGGATCGCGCCGCTGTTCAACAAGTTCACGCCCTTGCCCGACGGCGAGATGAAAACCCGCATCGAAGCCCTGCTCAAGCGTTGCGGTTTCCGCAGCAGCGGCTTGTTCGTGATGGACGGATCGAAGCGCTCCAGCCATGGCAACGCCTATTTCACCGGTTTCGGCAACAACAAGCGCATCGTCTTCTTCGACACCCTGCTCGAACGCCTCAGCCCGGCCGAAATCGAAGCCGTGCTGGCGCATGAACTCGGCCATTTCCGCAAGCGCCACATCGTCCAGCGCATCGTGCTGATGTTCACGGTCTCACTCGCCTTCCTCTGGCTGCTCGGTCAGTTGATCGACGCCCCCTGGTTCTACGCCGGCCTCGGCGTACCGGTGCAAAACACCGCGCTGGCACTGATCCTGTTCTTTCTGGTGGTGCCGGTCTTCCTGTTCCCGCTGACCCCGCTGTCCAGCCAGTTCTCGCGCAAGCACGAGTTCGAAGCCGATGCCTACGCCGCCGAACATGCCTCGGCCAACGATCTGGTGCATGCCCTGGTCAAGCTCTACGACGACAATGCCTCGACACTGACGCCGGACCCGCTACACTCGCTGTTCCACGATTCCCACCCACCAGCCGCCCAGCGCATCGGACGACTGCAACACCAGGAGACAAGCGCATGAAAACGACCAGCCCGATGCTCGCCGCCGCCCTGCTGTCCTTTCCGGCCTTCGCCGCCGACCCCTGGGGCAACGCCGACGCCAAGGCCGGCCAGGCCAAGCACGATGCCCAGTGCGTGGCCTGCCATGCCAAGATGTACGGCGGCGACGGCAGCACCATCTACACCCGCCAGGGACGCATGCTGTCGACCAAGCTCGACATCCTGCAACGGACCGCTGCCTGCAACGCCCAGATGAACACCGGCTGGTTTCCGGAAGAGGAAGCCGAAGTCGCTGCCTACCTGAACCAGACCTACTACCACTTCAAAGAATGATGCACGGCCGGGTCGTCGCCGCCCACGGTCGGCAATACATCGTCGAGACCGGGGACGGCACGCGCCTGCCCTGCTTTCCGCGCGGCAAGAAAAGCGAAGTCGCCTGCGGTGACGAGGTCGAGTTCGCCCGCAGTTCGGCCGACCAGGGCGTGATCGAAAAGATCCTGCCGCGGCGCAGCCTGCTCTACCGTTCCAACGAAATCCGCCAGAAGCTGATCGCCGCCAACGTCGACCAACTGGTCGTCGTTGTCGCCAGCGAACCGGCCTTCTTCGACGACCTGGTGACCCGCGCCCTGATCGCCGCCGAAAGCGAGGAGATCGAAGTCCTGATCGCCCTCAACAAGTGCGACCTCACCGACCGCCTGGCCGAAGCCCGGCGCCAGACCGCCGTTTTCACCGCCCTCGGCTACCGCGTACTCGAACTGTCGGCCTTGCACCACGCCGACGACCTGCGCCCCCACCTGCAGGGCCGGACCAGCGTGCTGGTCGGCCAGTCGGGCATGGGCAAATCGACACTGGTCAACGCCCTGATCCCGGAAGCCCGCGCCGCCACCCGCGAAATCTCGCAGGCGCTCGATTCCGGCAAGCACACGACGACCCACGCGACGCTCTACCACCTCGACGCCGACAGCCACCTGATCGACTCGCCCGGCCTGCAGGAATTCGGCCTCGGCCACCTAGGCCGGGGCGAGATCGAGTACGCCTTCCGCGAATTCCGTCCTTACCTGGGCCAATGCCGCTTCCGCGACTGCCGGCACGACCGCGAGCCGGACTGCGCGCTGCGCCCGGCCGTCGAATCCGGCACCGTGGACAAGAGCCGTTTCGCCAGCTATCGCCGGCTGGTCGGCCTCGAGCCGGCGCCCTGAATAAAAGGGCAGTAGCCAGAACCGGCCGCACGGGCCATAATCCCCCTACAACCACTGCCCTGGCGGGAGAACCGAGATTCAAGCGCAGCCGACCATCCTGATCGTCGACGACGTTCCCGAGAACCTCAGCGTCCTCGGCGAACTTTTGCAGCCGATTTACCACGTCCGGGCGGCCAACTCGGGGCAGCGTGCACTGCAGATCGCCAATGCGAACCCGCCGCCGGACCTGATCCTGCTCGACGTGATGATGCCGGGCATGGATGGTTACGACGTGCTCGCCGAATTGCGCAGCGTCGCCACGACCCGGGACATTCCGGTGATCTTCGTCACGGCGATGGACGGCACCGACGACGAGGAGCGGGGACTCGACTGCGGGGCGGTGGACTACATCACCAAGCCGATCCGGCCGGCCATCGTGCTCGCCCGCGTGCGCACCCAGCTCGAACTCAAGCGGGCCCGCGACATGCTCAGCGACCACAATGCCTTCCTGGAAAAGGAAGTCGCCCGGCGCATGGCGGAAAACCAGCTGATCCAGGAAGTCAGTATCCACGCCCTCGCCCACCTGGCGGAAACGCGTGACCCGGAAACCGGCAACCACCTGCGCCGCACCCAGGAATACGTGCGCACACTGGCCAATGCCCTGCAGCATCACCCCCGCTTCAGCGCCTATCTCGACCGCCGCACCATCGATGCGCTGGCGCAGTCGGCACCGCTGCACGATATCGGCAAGGTCGGCATTCCCGATCACATCCTGCTCAAACCCGGCAAGCTGACGCCGGAAGAATGGGAAATCATGAAAACCCACGCCGAAATCGGCGCCCAGGCCATCGCCCAGGCCGAAGCCGACTCGGCGCGACCGGTGGAATTCCTGCGCATCGCCCAGGAAATCGCCCGCTGCCATCACGAAAAATGGGATGGCAGCGGCTATCCCGGCGCCCTGGCCGGCGATGAAATCCCCATCTCCGCGCGCCTGATGGCGCTCGCCGACGTCTTCGATGCGCTGATCTGCGCCCGCGTCTACAAGCCGGCAATGCCGATGGAAGAAGCCTACCGGATCATTGTCGCCGGCAGCGGCACTCACTTCGACCCCGATGTGGTCACCGCCTTCGTCAGCGAATTCGAAACCTTCAAACGCATCGCCGCCGCCTACGCCGAATGAGTCCTGTCCAGGCGACACAGGCCACGAAAGACCCCGGATACGCCCGGGCGACCCAGAAGGTGGTCCTGTGGTACATGGCCTTCGGCGCGTGCTGGATATTGTTCAGTGATCTCGCCGTCAACTGGCTGATCGCCGGCGAACAGGAACGCGCACTGGTCAACCTGCTCAAGGGCTGGTTCTACATCGCAATCACCGCCGGCCTGCTCTACTACCTGATGCGCCGCAAGTTCGGCGAACTTGCCGCTGCCCACCAGGCACTGCAGGCAGCCCGCGAAAACGAGCACAACATGTTGCTGGCGCTCAAGGAAGAGAGCGAGACCCTGGCCCGCTATGCCGTGGCCTTCCAGGCCGCACCGGTCGCCGCCTGCATCACTCGCCTGGAGGACGACCGCCTGGTCGATGTCAACGAGCGCATGCTGCAGGAATACCACTGGACCCGTGAAGGCCTCCTCGGCAAGACGACGCTCGAAGCCGGGTTGTGGGGCCAACCGGAAGACCGGGAACGGATGCTCGCCATCCTCGAGCGCGACGGCCACATCATCGACTACGAAAGCATCGGCGTCGGCACCAACGGCCAGCGACGCGACATCAGCCTGTCGGCCGAAATCATCCGCGTCGACGGCAAGCGCTACCTGATCGTCTTCATCACCGACATTTCCCGCCGCCTGGCCGATGCCCGCGCCCTGATCGAGCGCGAGGAAAAACAGCGCCAGGCCAACCGGGAACTGGAACGTTACCGTCTGCACCTCGAAGAGCTGGTCGCCGAACGCACCCGCGAACTGGCCAGCGCCCGCGATGCGGCCGAGGAAGCGAACCGCGCCAAGAGCGCCTTCCTGGCCAACATGAGCCACGAAATCCGCACGCCGATGAACGCCATCATCGGCCTCACCCACCTGGCCACCCGGCAGACCGGCGACCCGGGAATGCTCGATCGCCTGGCCAAGGTCCAGGACGCCGCCCACCACCTGCTGGCGATCATCAACCAGATTCTCGACATCTCGAAAATCGAAGCCGGCAAACTGGTCCTGGCGCCCAGCGATTTCCGCCTGCAGCAGATCATCGACAACACCTCGACCCTGATCGTCGACCGGGTCCGCTCGCGCGGCCTGCAATTCTCCTGCCACATCGATCCGGCGCTGCCCGAGGTACTGCACGGCGACCCCTTGCGGCTCGGGCAGATCCTGCTCAATTTCCTCACCAATGCGGCCAAATTCACCGAGCACGGCAGCATCCGCGTCGAGGTCGACCTGGTCGACCGGGACAACAGCGGCCTGCTGGTCCGCTTCGCGGTCCGCGACACCGGCATCGGCATCACGCCGGAACAGCAGGCGCGCCTGTTCCAGGCCTTCGAACAGGCCGACGACTCGACGACCCGGCGCTATGGCGGCACCGGCCTCGGCCTGGCCATCGCCCGTCACCTGGCTCAGTTGATGGGCGGCGACACCGGGGTGGACAGCACGCCCGGCGTCGGCAGCAACTTCTGGTTCACCGCCCGCCTGCAGCCCGGCCAGGGCGACGCTGGCGACACCGCCGCCAGCGATGCCGGCGCCGCAATCCAGCTCCGCCAGTTCCAGGCATCGCCGCACATCCTGCTGGTCGAGGACAACCCGATCAACCAGGAAGTCGCCCGCGAACTGCTCGAAGATGTCGGTTTCACCATCGACGTCGCCACCAACGGCGCGGAAGCAATCGAACTCTGCCTGGGCAACACCTACGACCTGATCCTGATGGACATGCAGATGCCGGTCATGGACGGTCTCGAAGCGACCCGCAAGCTGCGCGCCGACGGTTGCCTCACGCCGATCCTGGCGATGACCGCCAACGCCTTCGGCGAAGACCGCAAACGTTGTCTGGAAGCCGGCATGAACGACCACATCGCCAAGCCGGTCAACCCCGACAACCTGTACGCCTCGATCGCCAAATGGATGCCGCTGCATGCCGCCCGGCAACCCGTGACACATGCCCCGCCGGCGGACGACGAAAAGGCCGCGCTCGCTGCCCAGCACTGGGTGGACATGGAGCAAGCCATGCGTACCGTACGCAACCGGATCGACAACTACCGGCGTCTGCTCGACAGCTTCATCGCCGGCCACGGTCACGACGACGAAATCCTCGAAGCCGCACGCCGGGAGAACCGAGTGCAGGATGCCCGCCAACTGGCCCACAATCTCAAGGGAGTGGCCGGCACACTCGGCCTCTGGCGCATCCACGCCGCCGCCTGCGCCCTCAACGACGCCCTGCTGCCCGGCAGTCCAGCCGGGGATCCCGAACCATTGTTTGCCGATCTGGTCGACGCCTTGAAGCAGACCTGCGCCGGTATCCAGCACTACCAACAGGAACATCCGAGACACTCATGACCCCGCGTTTTCCCATGACCCTGGCGGACATCATGACGACCGACGTCCGTATCGTCGAACCGTCCACCCCGCTTGCCGAAACTGCCCGGATCATGAACGAGGCCGGCATTTCCAGCCTGCTGGTCGGCAGCCGGGAAGGCGCCAGCGGCATCGTCACCGAAAGCAACCTGCTGCGCGCCCTGCACTGGCGCCTGCCCGGAAACACGCCGATCAGCGAACTGATGTCCAGCCCGCTGATCACTGCGCCCCCGGGACTTGACCTGCTGGCTGCCCGCAAACTGCTCGACACGCATCGCATCCGCCATCTGGTGGTGCTGGCTGCCGACGGCCGGACGACGGGCATCGTCAGCGAAACCGACTTCCGCCGCCATCTCGGCGCGCTGGCTTTCAGGCACCTGCAAAGCCTGACCAGCGCGATGGACAGGGAGATGCCCCAGCTTCCGCCCGATACGCCGCTGAGCGAAGCGCTGGCCCGCATGCTGACCAATACGACGGACTACGTGCTGTGCTCCGCCAACGGCGTTCCGCAAGGCATCCTGACCGAACGCGACATTCCCCGCCTGCTCAACCGCGGGCAGGCGGCCAGCGACATTGCGCTGGCCGAGGCAATGACCACCCCCTTGCTTAGCGTCGACATCGACAGCTCGGTCAGCGACGCCCTGGCCGCGATGGCCACGCACCGGGTCAGACACATGCTGGTTCTCGACAAGGGCGGCCGGCTCGCCGGCATGGTCAGCCAGCAGCGACTGTTCGAGCAACTGGCCCTGCACGAGATGGAAGCCGCCCTGATCCGTCTCTGCGAGGAACGCGACCGGCAGCGCCTGCAGACCCAGCTCGACTTTGCCCTGGCCGCCGCCGGTGCCGGCGCCTGGGAGTATCGTCCGGGCAACGACCACTTTCACTGCAGCGACAGCCTGTGCAACCTGTTCGGCGAGGCCGCGACCACCCAGCCGAAGTCCATGCTCCAATGGCGCGAACGCATCCACCCCGACGACCGGGCCGCCTACGACCGCTCGTTCGCTGCCCTGCTCGACGGCAGCAGTACCCAGCACCGCCTGGAATACCGGGTTCGCCATGCCGCCAAAGGCTGGTTGTGGGTCGAGGACCGCGGCAGCATCACCGAGCGCAACGGCGACGAGCGGGTGACGATGGCCAGCGGCATCCTTGCCGACATCAGCCAGCGCCGCGCCATGGCCGCCAACGAAGCCAGCCTGCGCCAGTTGTCCCTAGCCATCGAGCAAAGCCCGCACAGCGTGGTCATTGCCAACGCCGAAGGCAACATCGAATACGTGAACCGCGCCTTCGTCACCTGCACCGGCTACCAGCCGGAAGAAGCCATCGGTCGCAATCCGCGTTTCCTGAAATCCGAGCAGACGCCGCCGGAAACGCCGCAGGCCCTGTGGCAATCCTTGCGCGGCGGCGACCTGTGGCGGGGCGAATTCATCAACCGGCGCAAGGACGGCACCCTGTACAACGCCTACGCGATCATTTCCCCGGTTCGCCAGGCCGACGGCCAGGTCAGTCATTACCTGGCCATCGAGGAGGACATCACCGAGCGCAAGCGCGACCAGCAGGAACTGGCTCGTTACCGTGCCGAACTCGAAAGCCTGGTCGAACAACGGACCCAGCAACTGCAGCATGCCAAGGAAGAAGCCGAGTCGGCCAGCCGGGCGAAAAGCAGTTTCCTGGCCAACATGAGCCATGAAATCCGCACCCCGATGAACGCCATCCTCGGGCTGACCCACCTGCTCCAGCGCGATCACGACGACGAGCGCCTGGGCCGGATTGCCGACGCTGCCAACCAGCTGATGCAGCTGCTCAACGACATTCTCGATCTGTCGCGCCTGGAATCGGGCACCCAGAAACCGGCGAACGCCGATTTCTCGCTGGCCGACCTGCTGACCGAAACCTGCCAGCCGTTCGCCGAACAGGCGCACAGCAAGGGGCTGGATTTCGTGCACCACCTTGCCCCGGAGGTTCCGGCGCGCCTTTGTGGCGATCCCGGTTACCTGAGGCAGATCCTGCAGCAACTGCTGTCCAACGCCGTCAAGTTCACCGACCAAGGCAGCATCGCCCTGTCGGTCGATGCGCAGGCCAGCGAGTCCCGCTCGATCACGCTGCGTTTCTCGATCCGCGACACCGGCATCGGCATTCCGGCCGATCTCGTGCCGCGCCTGTTCAATCCCTTCGAGCAGGGCGACAGTTCGACCACCCGCCGGCACGGCGGCGTCGGCCTCGGGCTGGTGATCAGCCGCCGCCTGGCCGAAATGATGGACGGCAGGATAGGCGTGAACAGTCACCTGGGCGAAGGCAGCGAATTCTGGTTCTCGGTGACCCTAAAACGCGCCGACCTGGAAGCCGGCAAGACGCTCCCGGCCGGCTCGCCGCCGCCCGCCGCCGACGATGAGGCGGCGCAGCTCGAACAACTCTCGCGCATCCCCGGCCTCGATCTCAAGGCCGGCCTGCACGCCGTGCGCGGCAAACTGTCGACCTATCGCCGTTTGCTGAGCAGCCTGGCCGACAATCACACCGGCGACTTCGCGCGCATGCGCGAATTGCTGGCCCGGGGGGAAAACGAGGAAGCCCGGCGGCTGGCGCATTCGCTCAAGGGCGCGGCGGCGACGCTTGGCGCCAGTGCGGTGTTCCAGAGTGCGGCCGACGTCGACCACGCCATCCGCCAGACACGGCCAAACGATGAAATCCTCCGCCTCATCGCCGACTGCGAGCAGCAGTACCGGCAACTGCACGCTGCGCTCGAACTGGCGCCGCCGTCCGTCCAGCCCAGCCAGCCGAAGTTGAACATGGCCGCCGGCGAAGTGCGCCAGCAATTGGCCAGTCTGACCCGGCAACTCCAGGATTGCGATTTCTCGGCCCAGGCCCGCCTGCAAACCGATGGTGCCGTCCTGCGCCAACTGCTGGGCGAGGACTTTCCCCGCTTCGAGCGGCAGATCGCCGATTTCGACTTTGGCGCCGCAGCCGAGCTGCTGGCGCAGGCCCTGGCCCGACTCGACTGATCAGGCCGGCTGGCGCGACAACCAGGCAACGGCGCCGTTGCCGGCGCGGTAACCGCTGGCCAGGCAGGCGGTCAGCAGATAGCCGCCGGTCGGCGCCTCCCAGTCCAGCATTTCGCCGGCCAGGAAAAGCCCGGGGCAGGTCAGCGACATCAGGGCCGCGTCCAGCCCCTCGAAACGGACGCCGCCGGCACTGCTGATCGCCTCGTCGAGCGGTCGGGTAGCCCTGACCGGCAGCGGCAGCGCCTTGATCGCCGCGGCCAGGGCAACGGGATCGCCGAGCACCGGCGGCGGACAGAATTCGTGCAGCAGCCCGGCCTTGACCCCCTCGATGCCGGCACAACGGCGCAGATGCTTCGCCAGCGAATCGCGCCCGCGCGGCCGGGCCAGGTCGGACTGCAGGCGCTCCCGGCTGCGCCCCGGTGCCAGGTCGAGCACCAGGTGTGCGGACGCACCGGCATCGAGCGCATCGCGCAGCGGTGCCGACAATGCATAGACCAGCCCGCCCTCGATCCCCTGCTCGGTGATGTTGAATTCGCCTTGCTGACGCAGACCGCCGCATTCGCCGACCACCGGCTTGACCGGATGGCCGGCGAAACGCTGGCGGAAATGTTCGCTCCAGGCCACGTCGAAACCGCAATTGGCCGGACGCAGAGGCGCCACCGGAATATCCCGCCCGGCCAGCACCTCGACCCAGCGTCCGTCGGAACCGAGCTTGGCCCAGCTACCGCCGCCCAGTGCCAGGAGCGTGACGTCGGCGGCGCACACGACCTCACCGGCCGGGGTCGAGAAGCGCAAGCGGCCGGCCGCATCCCAACCCTGCCAGCGATGCCGGACGTGGAAACGCACGCCCTGCCCGCGCAGACGGTGCAGCCAGGCACGCAGCAGCGGCGCGGCCTTCATTTCCCGGGGAAAAACCCGCCCGGAACTACCGACGAAGGTTTCAATGCCCAGACCGTGAATCCAGTCGCGCACCGCCTGCGGCCCGAAATCGTCGAGCAGCGGGGCGATCTGGGCAGCCCGCGCGCCATAACGGGCAATGAAATCGGGCATGGCTTCGGCATGGGTGATGTTCATGCCGCCGACGCCGGCAATCAGGAATTTCCGCCCCAGCGAGGGCATGGCGTCGAAGATATCGACTTCGATCCCCGGCTGGGCTGCCAGGCGCTCGGCGGCCATCAGGCCGGCCGGCCCGCCGCCGACGATGACGGCCCGCCGGCGCATCAGTCGACGACCCGCAGGGCTTCCGGAATTTCCTCTTCGTCGAGCGGGACCACGGTCACGGCGACTTCCGGCTCGGCACTGCCACCGCCGAGGATGATGCCGCGCAGCGGCGAAATGTCTGAAAAATCACGGCCGATGGCCAGCGTGATGTGCTCGGTATCGGGCAGGAGATTGTTGGTCGGATCGAAATCGACCCAGTTGTCCGCGGTGCCCGGCGCATATACCGACACCCAGGCATGCGAGGCATCGGCACCGATCAGGCGCGGCTTGCCGGGGGGCGGCCGGGTCAGCAGGTAACCGCTGACATAGCGCGCCGACAGGCCGAGGGCGCGCAGGCAGGCAATCATCAGGTGGGCGAAGTCCTGACAGACGCCACGCTTGTTCTCCAGCACCTCGAGTACCGGTGTCGATACCGTCGTTGCCTCCGGGTCGAACTCGAATTCCTCGAAAATCTTTGTCATCAGATTGTGCGCCCCGACCAGCACCGGCGTGCCCGCCGGGAAACAGTCGGCTGCGTATTGCGCCAGTTCATGCTTGACGCGGACGTGCGGGCTCTCGAACAGGAAACGCACGGCTTCGAGATCTTCCGGCTGCGGCGGCTGGGCATCGTAGGCCAGGCGCTCGCGCAGTTCCTCCCAGGGCATCGAGGCCTCAAGCTGGGCGGCGTCGGGCATGTGCGACAGGATCGCAATGTTCATCGTCGACCGGATGCGCAGGCTTTCGTGCGGCGCATGGAAGGAAATCCAGCTTACCGGATTGCCGAAGGCATCCAGGCCGTCGCGGCGCCAGGTCGGCGGCGGCTCGATGTCGATACGCTGTTCATGCACTAGTTGCCAGGGCAGGAAACGCGGCGACAGGTGCAGTTGCTGCTGCGACAGCGAAATCGGGCTGCCATAGTCGTAGCTGGTTTCGTGCAGGACGTGGTAGCGGACCGGTTCCATGCTTACAGCGCCATGGTCTGACGGCTGATGTCGCCGACGTGGGTGAAGTAGCGCATGCCAAGGCCGTCCGACAGGTAGGCTGCCGCCGCATCGAGGTCGAGCAGCAGCGTGGCCAGCTCCTCGCACGGCGCGCAGCTGCGGCACTGGTTGAACTGCAGGTGCTCCAGCTTGCCCAGGTCGAAGGCACGCAGGCGCTCGACGGCCTGACTCAGGCGCTGGTCGTAATCGGCGCCGAGTTCGCTGGCCATGCGTTCGAGGTAACGGCCGAGCACGTTGGTCTGAAAGCTGACCCCATGCGGATTGCTCTCGTCGAAGACAAGCAGGTCGATGACCGGCAACAGTTCGGCTTGGCGCGAGTAACGCGAGCGGTAGGTAATGATCGAATCGGCCATTTCCAGCAGCCATTCGAGGCAGCCCTGGCCGCGCGCCGATTCCATGCGCAGGAAGTCGGCGACACCGCGTGCCAGGAAGGACAAGCGCTCCAGGCGACGGCCGATGATCAGGAAACGCCAGCCGTCGTCGCGGGTCATGTTGTCCATGGCAAAGCCGTTGAGCGAGGACGAAACCAGCAACACGCTATCGAGGAAGGCAATCGCCTCGGTCAGCGTCGGGTGCTTTTTCTGCGCCCCCTGCTGTTCGCGCAACAGCCGGTTCAGCGACTGCCAGTGGTCGAGCGACAGGCGTTCGCGCACATGCGAGGCCGACCACATCAGGCTGCGGATGTTGCCGGCCAGGCTACCCGGCTGCTCCGGGTCGTAGATGGCTTCGAGCAGCGCGTGCTCGCTGCCCTCGCCGATTTCGTTGTCTTCCTCGGGCGTCGGCAGGACGCCGAGTCGTTCGGCCAGTTCGAGTACCGACGCAACGGCCTGGGTTTTCTCGCCGCCGACATCGACCAGACGCGCCAGGGCCACGCGCAGCAGGCGGGCGCTGTCGTCGAAGCGCTCGGAATAACGGCCGAGCCAGAACAGGTTCTCGACCACGCGCGACGTCAGGTTGGCGCCGGCACGAACCAGATCGCGGACGCCGAACGACGGCTTGAGCAGCGTGAATTCGCTGACCGGGCCGTTGGTCAGCACCCAGGTGTCCTTCGAGGCGCCGCCGCGCTGCATCGAGATGATGCGCGCGCCGGCCCCCTGGGCGACGCGGGTCAGGCCGCCGGGCATGACCGAATACTCGCCGTCGCCATTGACCGCGGCGTAGGCGCGCAGACCGACCGGCCGGGCGATCAGGCGGCGCTCGTGGGCGCGGCTCCAGGTCGGCGCCTGCGCCAGATTGACCATTTCCTGAGCGACATAGGCATGCGGCCGGGCTTCGATCCGGCGCAGCATTTCCTCGCGCGCCTCGCCCTCCAGTTCATGACCGAATACCGGCTCCATGCGCTGGGTCGGGTAGGCCGGCTTGATCACCAGATCGTCGAAGTTTTCCTTGACGAACTCCAGCGCCGGTTTCTCGCCGCACCACCAGGTCGCCACCGACGGCATGGCCAGCTTTTCGCCGAGCAGTTCGCGACAGATCGCCGGCAGGAAGCCCATCAATGCGCCGGACGCCAGCAAGCCGCTGCCGAGCGCGTTGGCAATCGTCACCCGGCCGGCCCGGGCGACGTTGATCAGGCCGGGGATGCCGAGTGCCGAATCGCCGCGCAGTTCGAGCGGGTCGCAGTAATCGTCGTCCTGACGGCGCAGGATCACATGCACCCGCTTGAGGCCGCGCAGGGTTTTCAGGAACACGGTATCGCCGCGCACCGTCAGATCCTGGCCCTCGACCAGCGGAAAACCGAGGTAACGGGCGAGGTAGGCGTGTTCGAAATAGGTTTCGTTGTACGGCCCCGGCGTCAGCAGCACGATGTGCGGCTGCTCGCCCGGATCGAGCGGCGCCAGCGCGGTCAGGCCTTCCTGCTGGTCGCGGAAGAAATCGGCCAGATGCTGCACGTGCAGGTCGCGGAACATTTCCGGGAAGACGCGCGAGACCACCAGCCGGTTTTCCAGCGCGTAGCCGGCCCCCGACGGCGCTTGCGTACGGTCGGCGATGACCCACCAGCGCCCGTTCGGCGAGCGCGCCAGGTCGACGGCGTAATGATGGAGCCAGACGCCGCCCGGCGGCTGGATGCCCTGGCACGGCCACAGGTAGCCGTGCTGGCCATAGACCAGCGCCGGCGGCAGCAGGCCCTTGGCGAGCAAGGTCTGGGGGCCGTACAAATCGGCCAGGATGGCGTTGAGCAGGGCCGCGCGCTGGGCCACGGCAGCGGAAATCTCGGCCCATTCGTCGGGCGGGATGATCAGCGGCACCGGATCGAGCACCCACGGCCGGTCGGCGCCGTTCGGGTCGGCATAGACGTTGTAGGTGACGCCGTTTTCCAGGATGCGCCGGTCGGCGAAATCCAGCCGCTGGTGCATGTCTTCCGGCGACACCGCGTCCAGGTGGTTGAAGAATCGCCGCCAGTGCGGGCGCACGTCTCCATCCGCCATCAACATTTCGTCGTAGCGGCGGGCACTATGCGGATAGATGGCGAGCAGTGTACGGGCCATGGCAGGAAAAGAAACAGGCCGCTACCGGCCTGTCGTTCGGCTGGCGACGGAAATCCGTCGCCCAACCGGTTAGAAACGGCGCAAGTCTAGCGTAAACGGGTGCTCGGCGCTGACCTGCGGTGCCTTGACCTCGATCCGCCCCGGCGTGTGGCCGAAGCGGAAGAAACGGGCAAGACGACGGCTCTCCGCCTCGAAGGCATTGACCGGGAAGGTATCGAAACTGCGGCCGCCCGGATGCGCGACGTGGTACTGGCAACCGCCGAGCGAACGCCGCATCCAGGTATCGACGATGTCGAACACCAGCGGCGCATGCACGCCGATGGTCGGATGCAGGCACGAGGCCGGCTGCCAGGCCCGGTAGCGGACCCCGGCGACGAACTCGCCGTTGCGGCCGGTATCGGTCAGCGGCACCGGCTCGCCGTTGCAGGTCAGGATGTAGCGGTCCGGCGCCATGCCGGTGACCTTGACCTGGACCCGCTCGACCGAGGAATCGACGTAACGGACGGCTCCGCCGGCCGAGCCCTCCTCGCCCATGACGTGCCAGGGTTCGAGCGCGTGGCGCAGTTCGAAGGCGATGCCCTTGACCGCGAAATCGCCGTATTTCGGGAAGCGGAATTCGAAATGCGGGGCGAACCATTCGAGCTTGAACGGGTAGCCGGCGTCATTCATTTCCGCCATCACGTCGCTGAAATCCTGCTCGACGAAATGCGGCAGCATGAACCGGTCGTGCAGTTCGGTGCCCCAGCGGGCCAGCCGCTGCGGGCTGTAGGGTTCATTCCAGAAGCGGGCGATCAGCGCCCGCAGCAGCAGTTGCTGGGCCAGCGACATGCGCGCGTGCGGCGGCATTTCGAAGGCGCGCAGTTCGAGCAGGCCAAGGCGGCCGGTCGGACCGTCGGGCGAGTACAGCTTGTCGATGCAGAACTCGGCACGATGCGTGTTGCCGGTGACATCGGTGAGCAGGTTGCGCAGGATGCGGTCGATCAGCCAGGGCGGCACGTTCTGACCGGCCGGCGGAATCTGCTTGAAGGCGATTTCCAGCTCGTAGAGGCTGTCGTTGCGCGCTTCGTCCACCCGCGGCGCCTGGCTGGTCGGGCCGATGAACAGGCCGGAGAACAGGTAGGACAGACTGGGATGGTTGTGCCAGTAGGCGACCAGGCTCTTCAACAGGTCCGGCCGACGAAGGAAGGGCGAATCGTTGGGCGTCGCCCCGCCGAGCACGAAGTGGTTGCCGCCGCCGGTACCGGTATGGCGCCCGTCGACCATGAATTTTTCTGTGGTCAGGCGGGTGACGTGGGCGGCGTCGTAAAGATGTGTGGTCTGGTCGACCAGCTGGTCCCAGCTCCGCGCCGGATGGATGTTCACCTCGATCACGCCGGGGTCGGGGGTGACGCGAAAATGGGTCAGGCGCGGGTCGGACGGCGGCTCGTAGCCTTCCATGATCACCGGCAGCTGCATCTCTTCGGCCGTGGCCTCGACGGCGGCGACGATCTCCAGGTAGTCGTCGAGCGTCTGCGTCGGCGGCATGAAGATGTAGAGCTTGCCGTCGCGCGGCTCGGCACACATCGCCAGACGGGTGATCCAGCCGGCGGATTCCTTGAAGCCCGGGCGGGTGTCGGTCGGCTTTTCCCAGGCCCGGCCCTTGCCTTCAGCGGCGAAGCCGGCAGCAGCACTACGTCGATCCTGCATCTGCGGCGTGCGGGCGCCGACCTCGCCGCTGACACGGGCGCGCAGGGCGGCGTAAGAAGCCAGCGGGTCGGTTGCCGTTTCGGCATCCGGAACATTGACGTAGGGATAGTCGCTCTGCGCCGTCCACGGTTGCGAGTCGATCGGCAAGCGGTAGCCCATCGCCGAATCACCGGGGAACAGGTAACAGCGCTCGGCACGCAGGAACCACGGCCCGGTCTGCCACTCGTTGTAGACGTTCTTCATGATCGGCAGCGTATGACCGACCACGTAGGTCATTCCCTGGGTGAACACCTTCATCAGGCGTTCGCGCTCCATGGCATCGTCCACGCGCGAATCGAAGGGGTCGACGTTGCCGGGCAGGCGCCGTTCGCGCCACATGTAGTAATAGACATCCTCGTAGCCGGGGAAGACGTAGTCCGGGGTCACCCCCAGGCGCTTGGCGACGCGCTTGAGGAAATGCCCGGCCTGGTCGGCGGTGACGCCGTAATCCTTGCGCTCGTCGGCGTACAGCGCCGGGTTGTTCCAGATCGGTTCGCCGTCCTTGCGCCAGAAGCAGTTCAGCGACCAGCGCGGCAGTTGCTCGCCGGGGTACCACTTGCCCTGGCCGAAGTGCATCAGGCCGTTCGGGGCGTACTTGTCGCGCAGGCGATGGAACAGCTCGGCGGCGAAGAAACGCTTGGTCGGCCCGAGCGCGGCAGTATTCCATTCGGCACCGTCGGGGTCGTCGACGGCGACGAAGGTCGGCTCGCCACCCTGGGTCAGGCGCACGTCCATGCGCACCAACTCGTCGTCGATGTGATGGCCGAGATTCTCGATCTCCAGCCATTGCTCGTCGGTATACGGCTTGGTCACGCGCGGCGCTTCCCAGATGCGGGTGACGCCCATCGAATGCGAGAACTCGGTTTCGCACTTGTCGATGGCGCCGCTGACCGGTGCCGCCGACGAGGGTTCCGGCGTACAGGCCAGCGGAATGTGGCCTTCGCCGGCAAACAGGCCGGAGGTCGGGTCGAGCCCGATCCAGCCGGCGCCCGGCAGGTACACCTCGGTCCAGGCGTGCAGGTCGGTGAAGTCGGCTTCCGGACCCGACGGACCGTCGAGCGATTTGACGTCAGCGGTCAGCTGGATCAGGTAGCCGGACACGAAACGCGCGGCCAGACCAAGATGGCGCAGCAACTGCACCAGCAGCCAGGCCGAGTCGCGGCAGGAGCCGGAGCGCTTTTCCAGGGTTTCCTCCGGCGTCTGCACGCCGGGTTCGAGACGGATCGTATAGCTGATGTCGCGCTGCACCTGGGCATTGAGGGCAACCAGGAAATCGACGCTACGCGTCGCCTCGCGCGGGATGCCGGCCAGGTACTTGTCGAACAGCGGGCCATAATTGACCTTGTAGAGATAAGGCGCCAGTTCGTGGCGTTCCTCGGCGACATAGGCAAAGGGAATTTTCTCGGCGTGCGGTTCGAGGAAGAAGTCGAAGGGATTGATCACCGACATTTCGGCGACCAGGTCGACCTCGACGCGGAATTCGCGGGCCTTTTCCGGGAACACCAGGCGCGCCAGGTAATTGCCCTGCGGGTCCTGCTGCCAGTTGATGAAATGCTTCGCCGGTCCGATCTTCAGCGAATAGGACAGGATGCGCGTGCGCGAATGCGGACAGGGGCGCAGGCGGACGATCTGCGGCCCGAGGTTGATCAGACGGTCGTAGCTGTAATGGGTGACGTGATTCAGTGCGACATGGATGGACACGGGCTGGCTCCGGATGGATTGTTGACAAGCTCAGAAGCAAGACATGAACCAGCTTGCAAGACATTGATTCTTAAGGCCAGCAATTGTGCGACGCACATGATGAAGGCTTGATGCCGTAATGCGCGCACCTGAACGGTGCATGCATCGTCGCCTGAGCCGGCTGAACCGCGGTCAGCTATCGTCTTTGCCAGCAAGACCGGACGTCCTGTCAAACCATCGCTTGATCATCAGGAACAGGACATCCGGATTGACCGGCTTGGCGATGAAATCGTCCATGCCGACGGCCAGACAACGCTGCCTGTCATCGACGAAGGCATTGGCGGTCATCGCCAGGATCGGCGTTGTCGCATTCAGGGCAAGCTGACGGATCGCCTGCGTCGCCGCCAGGCCGTCCATGACCGGCATCTGGATATCCATCAGGATCAGGTCATAGTGGACCTGAGCGGCCTTTTCGACTGCCTCGCGACCGTCGGAAACGACGTCGACGGCGAGGCCGAGCGATGTCTCCAGCAATTCCCGGGCAACTTCCTGGTTGATCGGATCGTCCTCGACGACGAGGATGCGTCGATCATGATAGCGCTGCCGGATGAGCGCCTCGGCCTCACTGCCGGCAATCGCCATCGACGAGGCGTCGGCGGCCGGCTTGGCGGCCTTGTTGAAGCGCAGCACGAAACTGAAGCGACTGCCGACGCCCGGCGTACTGGCCACCTCGATCGAACCGCCCATCAGTTCGACCAGCCGCTTGCAGATGGCGAGGCCGAGCCCGGTGCCGCCATGGCGACGGGTGGTCGAACTGTCGGCCTGCTCGAAAGGAGAGAAAATGCGCCCCAGCGCCTCGGCCGGAATGCCAATACCGGTGTCCTCGACACTCAGGCGCAGTTTGATGTCTTCCGGGGTTTCCGCTTCGACCCCGAGGTCTATCGTCACCCCGCCCCGTTCGGTGAACTTCACGGCGTTGGTCACCAGATTCAGCAGCACCTGCTGCAGGCGCAGCGGGTCACCGAGAAGCTCCAGACCGGCCAGACGCGGATCGATCTGGCGCTTGAGGGTCAGATGACGAGCTTCCAGACGGTCGTGGATCAGGCTGTCGATATCGGCAAGCAGGCTGCCGAAACGGAAGGGAACGTTCTCCAGCACAAGGTGCTCGGCATCGATCTTGGACAGGTCGAGGATGTCGTTGACCAGGTGCAGGAGGTGATTGGCCGCGCCGGAAATCTTGCCCAACTTGTCGCACAGCGCCGGATCTTCGTAGCGGCGCAGGAGGATTTCGCTCAGCCCGATGATGGCATTCATCGGCGTGCGCAACTCGTGGCTCATGTTGGCGAGGAAGCTGCTCTTCGCCCGGTTGGCGGCTTCGGCGGCATCCTTGGCGACCCGCAGTTCGTTGGTACGGGCGGCGACGAGGTCTTCCAGATGCAGGCGGTTCTGCTCGAGTTCGGCCTCCACCCGCTTGCGTTCGGAAACATCGAGCAGGACGCCGATGACGGCCGGGCGCCCTTCATGTTCCATGATCCGCCCATAAACCTCGACATCCAGCCGGCTACCGTCCTGGCGCAAGCCGACAAAGGAATAATTGACCGCCTCGACTTCGCCGCTCATCCGCCGCCGCAGGTTTTCGGCGACGGTTTCCCGCGCTTCCGGCGCCACCAGATTGCTGACCGGAACCCGCCCGATCACCTCGTCCGCGCTGGCAAAACCGAACATCTGGGCGAAACGCGGATTGACGTAAGGAAAGTAGCCATCCTGGATGATGTACACCCCGACCAGGGATTGCTCGATCAGGCCGCGGAACTTGCGCTCGGCGGCAAGCAAAGCCTGCTCCGCCTGCCGGCGCCGGGCGATGTCGCGGCACAGACCGAGCACATTGCCGCTGGGCAGGAGGACGGCGCTCATTTCGGCATGGGCGATCGAACCGTCCTTGCGGCGCAATTCGATTTCGCTGAAGCAACGCCCTTCGGCAACAACCCGCTTGAAGAGCTGCTGGTGCGCCTCGTCCAAGCCGCCGATGCCCATGCTCAGGAGTTCCTGCGGCGTGTTGTCGAGGATGCTGCGCAACGACTGCTCGCTGTCCCGCAACCGATGCGCGATCGCTTCGATCCGTCGGTTGTGGCGGGAATTGCCGTAAAGCAGGCCGAAAATCATCAGCGCGAGCAGCAATCCGTAACCCGCGATGCTCTGCGGCAGGCGGCTGGTCGACGCCATGTCGAACTCGGGGCTGCTGCGGAAACGGACAACCCAGCGGTGACCGGCAAGTTCCATCGGCAGGTCGACGACATGACGACCTGCCGCCGACTCGCCTGCCAGCGAATCGTAGAGCAGGTTTTCCGGGGCGACCGCCGTGTCGAACAGGGCAAAATCGACGTCCATCTCGCGGCTCGCCTTGATCTTGCCGAGCAGGTCGCCCGCCCGGAAGGGGCTGAAAACAAAACCGAGCAGCGCACGCCGGCGTTGTTCGACGGTATCGCGCGGCAAATCGGTTCGATAGACCGGCAGATAGATCAGGAAACCCGGTTGCCGCTCCGGCCCCGTCGGTTCCTGCCTGAGAATCAACTTGCCGGTCATCGCCGGCAGCCCGCTGTCGCGGGCACGCTCCATCGCTTCGCGACGCGCGGTATCGGCCAGCATGTCGTAGCCGATTGCCCGCCGGTTGCGTTCGTTCTGCGGCTCAAGGTAGATGACGCTGCTGTATTGCTCGCGCTGGCCGGGCGGCCGGATTTCGTGCGGCAAGATGCCGTCGGCGCGCAAGCGCTCCTCATGGGCAGCCTTCGCCTCGGGAGCAATCACCAGTGCCAGACCCAGCCCCTGCGTGCCATGCAGTTCTCCGCCAAGTTGCAGGCGGGCGACATAGCGCCGCCATTCATCGCGGCTGACCTCGTCGCTGGCTTCGAAAAAGGCGGCCGCCCCGCGCAATATCTGCTCATGCGCCGACATCCGCTGGTGGATGTAATCACGCTCCTTTTCGGCACGGTAGAGAAAGCGTTCGTTGGCGCGGTGGGTCGCGGTTTCGCTGGCCAGATACCAGGCGGCGAGGATCAGCGACAGCAACAGCCCGAGCACGACCCAGGGCAACACATCGGGACTCAGGATACCCCGGCGGCGCGACCCCAGCGGCGATGATGCTCCGGTGCAGGACAAGGGAACGGGCAATTGTGCTCCAATCTCGAAATTGTCGTTTGCGGACAAGACGCCTTGGCGACCGCCACGCTTACGACAAATGTATTTCGTCCTGCGCCAGAATACAAACTAATCCTGCACCAACAAGTCGCCAAGTGCACGAGCGGATTTCCCACGGCACAAAACCTGCTTCAATCTGGTGCATGAATTCCAGCTCCCCCGCCCAACGCATCATCAAGATCCGCCGCGACTACAACACCTGGGTCGCCAACGAGACGCTCGAAGACTACGCGCTGCGTTTCACCCCGCGCAGCTTCCGCAAGTGGTCGGAGCTACGCGTCGCCAACACCGCCTTCGGCGCGGCCTCCTTCTTGGTGCTCGAAGCGGTCGGCGCGACCATGCTGGTCAATGCCGGCTTCATCAACGCCTTCTGGGCGATCCTGGCAACCGGGCTGATCATTTTCCTGATCGGCCTGCCAATCTCGCACACCGCCGCCAAACACGGACTGGACATGGATCTGCTGACGCGCGGCGCCGGTTTCGGCTACATCGGCTCGACCATCACCTCGCTGATCTACGCCTCGTTCACCTTCATCTTCTTCGCCTTAGAAGCGGCGATCATGGCCTACGCGCTGGAACTCGCCTTCGGCCTGCCGCCGGCCTGGGGCTACCTGGTCTGCGCGCTGGTGGTGATCCCCATGGTCACCCACGGGGTCACGGCGATCAGTCGCTTCCAGGCGTGGACGCAACCCGTGTGGATCTTCCTGCTGGTCCTGCCCTATGTCTTCGTGTTGATGGAAGAACCCGACGCCTTCGCCGGGCTGCTCGCCTACGCCGGCGAAAAGGGCAACGGCAGCAGCTTCAACCCGCACCTCTTTGGTGCAGCACTGACCGTCGGCATCGCCATGGTGACCCAGATGGGGGAACAGGTCGATTACCTGCGCTTCATGCCCGAGAAGACCGCCGCCAACCGCGGCCGCTGGTGGTTCGGCGTGATCGTCGGCGGGCCGGGCTGGGTGGTGCCCGGCATCCTCAAGATGCTGGGCGGCGCGCTGCTCGCCTGGCTGGTGTTGCGCAACGGTTTTTCGGCGGACAAGGCGGTCGACCCCAACCAGATGTACCTGATCGGTTTTTCCCACGTCTTCGACAACACGACGCTGGCGATTGCCGTCACTGCCATCTTCGTCATCGTCTCGCAGCTCAAGATCAACGTCACCAACGCCTACGCCGGCTCGCTGGCCTGGTCCAACTTCTTCGCCCGGCTGACGCACAGCCATCCGGGACGCGTCGTCTGGGTCGTCTTCAACATCGCCATCGCGCTGCTGCTGATGGAACTCAACGTCTTCCAGGCGCTCGGCCAGGTGCTCGGGCTGTACTCGAACATCGCCATCTCGTGGATGGCGGCGGTGGTCGCCGACCTCGTCATCAACAAGCCGCTCGGCCTGTCGCCGAAGGGCATGGAGTTCAAGCGCAGCAACCTCTACGACATCAACCCGGTCGGCGTCGGCGCCATGGCCGCCGCCTCGCTGCTCTCGGTGGCCACCTTCAGCGGCCTGTTCGGCGCCGGCATCCAGCCCTATGCGCCCTTCGTGGCGATGACGGCGGCCTTCGTCATCTCGCCGCTGATCGCCTGGGTGACCGGCGGCCGCTACTATCTGGCGCGCACGGCCGGCGATGCCGCCCCCCACAGCCACACCTGCGTGATTTGCGAGCGCGAGTACGAAGGTGAGGACATGGCCCACTGCCCGGCCTACCAGGGCCCGATCTGCTCGCTGTGCTGCTCGCTCGACGCCCGCTGCCATGATCTGTGCAAGCCGCAGGCCAGCCTCGCCGCGCAGTGGCACGCGCTTCTGCGCCGACTGCTGCCGAAAGCCGCCCTGCCTTACCTGGAAACCGGCCTCGGCCACTACCTGCTGCTGATGCTCGGCATCGTGCCGATCCTGGCGCTGGTCCTCGGCGTGCTGTACACCCACGAACTCCTGATGCTCGGCGACGGCAACCCGGCCATGGTCGCCGCGCTGCAGGAAACCTTCGTCAAGACCTTCGCCGCGCTGCTGCTGCTCTCCGGCGTCGGCGCCTGGTGGATGGTGCTGACCCAGGAAAGCCGCCGCGTCGCCCAGGAGGAATCGAACCGCCAGACGCAGTTGCTGCTGCAGGAAATCGAATCGCACCAGCGCACCGACGAGGCGCTGCAGAAGGCCAAGCAGGTGGCGGACGCCGCCAACCAGGCGAAGAGCCGCTACATCACGGCGATCAGCCACGAACTGCGTACGCCCCTGAACAGCATCCTCGGTTACGCCCAGATCCTCGACGCCGACCCCGACGTGCCGCCCAAGCGCAAGCAGGCGGTCAGCGTCATCCGCAAGTCCGGCGACCACCTGCTGTCGGTGATCGAAGGCACGCTCGACATCGCCCGCATCGAGGGCGGCAAGCTGACGCTGGAGGTCAAGGCGATGGACTTCCCCGACTTCATGCAGCAGATCGTCGGCATGTTCGAACTGCAGGCGCGCAACAAGGGCTTGTCCTTCGATTACCGGCCGGCCGGCGAACTGCCCGCCGTGGTGCGCGCCGACGAGAAACGGCTGCGCCAGATCCTGATCAACATCCTCGGCAACGCGGTCAAATTCACCGTGCGCGGCGGCGTCGAATTCAAGGTCGAATGCCGGCGCGAGATGGCCGTCTTCGAAATCCGCGACTCCGGCCCCGGCATCCCGGCCGAAGACATGGAACGCATCTTCGAGCCCTTCGTCCGCGGCAGCACGGTGCAGGCCGGCGGCAGCGGCGTCGGCCTGACCATCGCCCGCATGCTGACCGACCTGATGGGCGGCGAGATGCAGGTGTCGAGCACGCCCGGCGAGGGCACGCTGTTCCGCATCCGCCTCTTCCTGCCGCAGGTGCATTCGGCGCAGGCGGCGCGCGAACTGCCCCGGCTCAACCGCATCGGCTACGTCGGCGTGCGCCGGCGCATCCTGGTCGTCGACAACGAGAAGGTCGACCGCGACATGCTGCAAAGCGTACTCGAACCGCTCGGCTTCATCGTCGACCAGGCCGCCAGCGGCTACGAGGCGCTGCAGGTCATCCCGCGTTTTGCCCCGCACCTCGTGTTCATGGACCTCGGCATGCCCGGCATCGACGGCTGGGAAACGATCCGCCGCCTCCGCCAGCAGCGCCTGACCGAAGCGCAGATCGCCATCCTCTCGGCCAACGCCTTCGACAAGGGGCTGGACAACGATGTCGGCATCGCCCCCGAGGACTTCATCGTCAAGCCGCTCAAGGTCAATCAACTGCTCGACTGGCTGGGCCGAAAGCTCGACCTCGAATGGGTCACCGCCGACACGCCGCCGCCCGCCCCGGTACCGGCCGAACCGCTGCCGCTGGTCGCCCCGGGCGCCGGGCACGTCAGCGCGCTGGAAGAAGCGATCAACCTCGGCTACCTGCGCGGCATCCTCAACCAGCTCGCCGAGATCGAAAAGCTCGACACCCGCCACGGCGAGTTCGTCCGCGTCCTGCGCGAGCTGGCGCGCCAGTTCCAGTTCGACGCGATGAAGGAAATCCTGCGAAAATCGGCCCATGAACTCCGTTGACCGCGCCATCTCCGACATCGTCCTGATCGTCGACGACGTCCCCGAGAACCTCTCGCTGCTGCACGACGCACTGGATGAAGCCGGCTACACCGTGCTCGTCGCCACCAACGGCGAATCGGCGCTGCAACGCGCCCGGCAAAGCCTGCCCGACGTCATCCTGCTCGACGCGCTGATGCCCGGCATGGACGGCTTCGAAGTCGCCCGCCGACTGAAGGCCGATTTCAGCACGCAGCACATCCCCATCGTCTTCATGACCGGCCTCACCGAAACCGAGCACGTCGTCGCCGCCTTCGCCGCCGGCGGCGCCGACTACGTGACCAAGCCGATCCGCCCGGCCGAAGTCCTGGCGCGCATCGCCGCCCACATGCAGAACGCCCGCCAGATGAAGCAGGCGCGCAGCGCGCTCGACGCCTTCGGCCAGGCCACCGTCGCCGTGCGCGCCGCCGACAGCAAGATCGTCTGGCAGACGCCGCTGGCCCGCGACCTGCTCAACGCCTACTTCGCCAACCCGGAAACCGTCGCGCCGGAAGAACTGCTCGCCTGGATTGCCGCCGCCAACGCCGCCCGCCGCGACCAGCGCGAACCGGCACCGCTGCTCATCGCCGAGGGCAACAAGCGCCTGCTCGCCTCCTTCCACGACCAGACCGGCGACGACGAATGGCTGGTCGTCCTGCGCGAGGAAAACGATGCTTCCGCCGTCGAATCCCTGATCGCCGCCTTCCGCCTCACCCAGCGCGAAGCCGAAGTGCTCTACTGGGTGGTCCAGGGCAAGACCAGCAAGGACATCGGCGACATCCTCGGCAGCAGCCCGCGCACCGTCAACAAACACCTGGAGCACATTTACGAAAAACTCGGAGTGGAAACGCGGACGGCGGCAGCCAACCTGGCATTGGGGAAAATGCGCGGCCAATAAGCCCGAACAGACACGCGGCAATGATGGTAAGACCAGGCGCTTCTGCTAGAATGCAGCGAAACGCAAGGTCGCATACCCATAAGCGCAGAGTACATAATGACAACACAAGAATCGACCACATTCATCATTGTCGGCGTCACCAAGGAAGGAAGGAAATTCCGCCCCAGCGACTGGGCTGAACGCCTCTGTGGCGTGATGTCCGCTTTTGGCGCGGAACGCAAGATGAAGTACTCCCCCTATGTCGGCCCCGGTGATTTCAACGGCGACAAGGCGGTATTCGTTGATGGCAGGCTGGGCGAAGTCGAACCGATGGCCTACCGTTTCATGCTCAATTTCGCCCAGGACAACGACCTGCAGATCATTGACGGCGTCTGCTCGCTGGAAGATAAGAAAAAGTAACTACCCGGCAATACGGACAAAAAAAAGGCGCCAGACGGCGCCATTTTTTATGGAGTGCTGTGCGTTCAGGCAGCAGCAACACCCAGCGCCTTGATCTGCGAAGACAGGCGGCTCTTGGTACGGGAAGCGGCGTTCTTATGAACGATCTTCTTGTCGGCGATGCGGTCGATCACTGCGACGGACTGCTGGAAAACCAGCTGTGCGGCGGCTTTGTCGCCGGCGACGATCGCCTTGCGCACACGCTTGATCGCGGTGCGCAGGGTCGAACGCAGGCTTGCGTTGTGGGCGCGCTGCTTGTCAGCTTGACGTGCGCGCTTGCGGGCTTGTGCGCTGTTGGCCATGAATGAATCCAGATGGGTGAAGAATTAAAAGCGGGATTATAACCGCTCGCCAATCAATTGCAATCAAAATCGATGTTCGATCTTCAATCGGGGGCAACCCCGCCATAACAAGCCGCCAGTCTTTCGCAAACGACCGCTCGTCCCTTTGCCGTCCCAAACAGAATCGAGTTGCCATAGACTCAAATTGACGAAAAGCCCCGGAAAAGATCATGCCCCTTAGATGCCTGAAAACTCGCATGCAAAAAGGTTTCTCGCTGGTCGAGATGATGGTTGCTGTAGCTGTTCTGGCCATCCTGGCAGCGATCGCAGCCCCTCAGATGCAGAACCAGATCACGGGCAACAGAGTCACCGCAGCGACCAACGAGCTTCTCGCCGCGCTCGCCCAGACCCGATCCGATGCCATCAGAAGCAGCCAGGCACGGACCGTCGATCCGGCCGTGGTTCTTGCTGCAAGGTTGGGCAATGTAAACATGAACGCCGACATGGCGAACATCACCTTCAATGCAAACGGTACGACCAACGACACCGGACAAATCGTTCTGTCTAATGCAGCCCGCACGAGAACGATCACGGTTCTCGGCAGCGGCAAAGCCTTTCTGAACTGAACAGCGAGCGCCCATGAACGCCTTCACGACATCTCCCCGCAGCCGGCAGGCAGGCATGACCCTGATCGAGGTGGTCGTCGCCATCGTCATTTTGGCTATTGGCGCCCTCGGTGTGGCCGGCCTTCAGGCACGTGCGCTCAAGGGAAACGAGAGCAGCCTTCAACGCACCCAGGCGGTCATTGCCGCCAATTCCCTGATCGATGCCATGCACGCGAATGTGGTTCCCCGTGCCAGCACAGCCATGCTCTGCAATGGCGGCGCCGGGTTCTTCATCACCTGGCTGGGTGACCTGCAAGCCAACCTGGGAGCAGGCAGTTGCGGACAGATCACCTGCGCGGCCAACGCCAACCCACCTGGAACCACGCGCTGCGTCGTCACGGTGCAATGGAACGACCGGCGCGCCGGAGGCGCCCAGGCGCAACAGCTACAACTGACCGCACTGTTCTGAGGGCCGTGACCATGAAAAGCATCCAATCACAACGCGGCCTGACACTCGTCGAACTGATGGTCGCCATGACCATCGGCTTGATCCTGATGCTGGGCGCAACCGGTGTACTGATCACCAATCAGCGCGCCTTCACCGCCACCGAAGGGCTCTCCCAGATTCAGGAGAACAGCCGCATCGCCGTCGACATGATCGCACGCGACATTCGCGAGGCCGGCGGCCATCCCTGCATGACAATGACCCTGAACGACCATACCGGCGGCGACCCCGTCGCGGCGGCCATTGCCACCATTCTCCGAGACTCGAACGGCGTCGTGCTCAACCCGGCAATCGACCCGGGCAGCCGCAATAACGCTCAGGGTGCCCTGCAACTCCTGACCTCGACCAACGCGCTGTCGATAACCGCGCATACCACGGGCCAGAACACCTTCACGGTCAATAACAACCTGAGCGCGAACGACATCATCATCGTCTGCACCGGAAAATCGGCGCACATCCTCAGGGTGAGCGCAGCGACCCCCGCCAACATCACCGTCACCCAGGCCCCGGAAGTCAATCTTCAAGGTGCCAGCATCGCCGCGGGCCTGAACATTCGTACCTGGTATATCGGCACCGACAACTTCCTTTACCGAAGCGAAGGCAACGCTGCGGGCGCCCGGATGATCGACAATGTTGTCGGCCTCGCTGTAACTGACGCCCTACCCAATAACAATGGCGCCATTCAGGTTGGCATCACTCTCTGTAGTCGCAATCAAAATTCTGAGATCGCCGCGGCAAACAACCAGCTGTGCGCGGCGACGCAGATCGAACGTCGAGTCACCACCGTCGTACAACGCAGGACAGCCTGACATGCGCCAGCCATATACCTTCCCCAGCCAAAAATCCCAGCAGGGCATCATCCTGGTCGTGGCGATGGTCATGCTGGTCATCATGAGCATCATCGGTGTTTCCAGCGTCCGTAGCGTCGCCCTCGAAGAGCGGATGAGCGGCGCTTCGCATGACCGAAGCATCGCCCTGCAAGCCGCCGAAGCCGCCTTACTGGCAGGCGAGACGGACGCCAGGAATCGCATCGGGCTCAATGGCTTCGATCCCGATGCAGCCACTGTTGCCGGCGTTCCGGCGATCAACAACGGGTTCGTGGCTACACCAACCACCCAGCCCCCGGACTGGGTGCTCAACATCGACTGGCAGAACAGCGCCCGCGAATTGGCCAACGTGGACCTAGGCAACCTCGCCGGCACGCGACCGCGCTACCTGATCGAATATCGCGGGCAGGCCGTCTGCAAGTCGCTGAACCCAAATGAGGCAGCCGCAGACTGCAGCACCCCGGAAGGAAAACTTTCGCCGACCTGCAATTGCTATCTGTTCAGAATCACCGCCCGCAGCAATCCAGGACAAGGCCGGGCAGAGGTCATCCTGCAAAGCCTGTTCACCACCTTCTGAAAGCCAATCGAGCCAGGAGACCGGAAATGAGACAACAATCTGCAAACCACACCGCCAGCCAACGCCGGCTGGCCAGGCTGATGGCCTTCTCTTTCGTGCTGACCACCGTCGTTCCGGCGCAAGCCGCACTGAACATTCCGGACACACCGCTGCAGACCAGCGTCTCGGCCGAGCCAAATTTGATGATGGTCATCGATGACTCCGGCTCCATGCATTTCGAAGTCATGCCCGATGACAATGCATTCTGGGGAAACACAAATGGTAGTGTTGTATACGTTTTCCCAAGAGCTAACAACGTCTATGGGCCCAGCGACTACACCAACCGGGTCGCGAGCATTGGGAACAATATTTATAACATGGTGATGCGTTCTCCGCAGATCAATACGATTTACTACAACCCCTCCGTCACCTATACCCCATGGAGCAGAGCAGACGGGACACTGTTCCCCAACGCATCAACTACCTGCGCATTGCACAATCCGATGAATACGACGGCAAACTTCAATGCTGCTCTCTGCCGCGACATCACCGGGAATTATGCAAATTACAATTCAAACACTTGGAACACCTGCAATCAGTCCGGTACATGTTCATCTACCTCGACTTTGCCTGTATCAAACTTCAGGATAGCCACTTATTTCTGGTTCAGTGGCACCCCCACTGTCGCCAGTAGTGTCTGGAATACAGCAAACTACCAAAAAATCGAGATCGTATCCGGACAAACATATTCAGGACATGGACGCAGCGCGCGCACCGACTGCACCAACGGTACATGTACCTATCAACAGGAAATCCAGAATTTTGCCAATTGGTATACATACTATCGCTCAAGAATCCTGACCGCCCGTGCCGGTATCGGACGCGCTTTCTCAAAACAAGAGGATGGTCTGCGTGTTGGTTTTGGCAGCATCAATCAGGGCAGCACCAGTGTCGACGGCGTCAGCACATCGACTATCGTGAGAGGGGTCCGTTTGTTCAAAGGTACGGATCGAAGCAATTTCTTCTCCGACCTATACAGCCGGGATATCCCTGCCCAAGGCACCCCGCTACGCACAGCTCTGAGCAATGCCGGCAAATATTTCAGCCGCAAGGATGACCGCGGCCCATGGAGCACCACCCCCGGACAAGCTGGCGGCAGCGATCTGGCATGCCGTTTGAGCTATACGATCCTGATGACTGACGGGTACTGGAACGATTCTTTTTCGGATAGCTCGATAAGCAATTACGACAATGCGACAGGTCCGAAAATTACCGGCCCAAATGGCCAGACCTACCAGTATCAACCAGCCTCTCCTTTCAGGGACACATACTCCAATACTTTGGCCGACGTTGCCATGTACTACTGGAACCGGGACCTCAGAGACGACATTACAAATGTCGTCCCAACCAGCCCGAAAAATCCCGCTTTCTGGCAGCACATGGTGACTTTCGGCGTAGGACTAGGCGTCAATGGCTCCATCAAGCCCGAGGATGCCTACGCAGCCATTGGCGACGCATCTAAAACAATCACCTGGCCAAACCCTGGCAACAGTGAACCTGCCAAACTCGATGACCTTCTCCATGCCGCAATCAACGGCCGCGGCGAATTCTTCAGCGCTCAGAATCCAACCGAATTTGCCGATGCGCTGACGGGCATGCTCAAGGAAATCATCGAACGCAAGAGCTCGTCGTCTTCGGTCTCCCTGACTGGCACACGCCTGAGCACGGGCAGCAAGGTCTTCAGCCCCAGCTTCAACACATCCGGCTGGGTCGGCGAACTTGCCGCCTATAACCTGAGCAGCGCTGGAGTTACCAGCACGCCTGTGTGGAAAGCCTCGGAAAAAATCCCAGCCCACGCCAGCCGAAAGATATTCGTCACGACCAGTGCCGGCGAAAAACGCGAATTCCTCTGGAGCAACCTGGGTACGGCGGATCGCAACAGCATTGGAAGCGAAGCCATCCTCAACTTCCTGCGCGGCGACCGTAGCCAGGAAACAGCCAACGGCGGCACGTTGAGAACCCGGAATTCGCTCCTTGGCGATATCGTCCATTCCTCGCCTGTCTATCATCAGAGCACGCAGACAGTCTATGTCGGCGCCAATGACGGCATGCTTCACGCATTCAACTCGGAAACCGGGGTCGAGCGTTTTGCTTACATCCCCAGCGCGGTACTCGGCAACCTCCGACAGCTCAGCGCAACCTCCTATCAACACAAATATTTCGTCGATGGTGAATTAACCATCGCCGACAAGAGCGATACCGGACTGAACAGCACCTATCTGGTCGGCACCATGGGTGCCGGCGCCAAGGGGCTGTTTGCGCTCGACATTACTGCCCCCGCCTCGTTCGCTGCCAGCAATATCGCCTGGGAATACGTGAACAGTGCCGACACCGAGTTGGGTTACATGATGGGCAAACCCATCTATGCTCGACTGAACAACGGAACCCGTGCTGTGATCCTCGGCAATGGCTACAACAGCACCAGCGGCAAAGCGGCGCTCTACATCATTAATCTGCAGACGGGTGCCCTGATCCGCAAGTTCGTGGTGGACAACGTCACCGACAGCGGCATGGCCACCCCGGGTGTTGTGGATACCAATGGCGACGGCCTTGCCGATCTTGTCTACGCAGGCGATCTCAAGGGCAATGTCTGGAAGTTCGATCTCAGTTCGACCAATTCGTCGTCCTGGTCGCAATCGAAGTTCTTCACAGCCATCGGCCCCGACAACAATGTTCAACCGATCACGGCCCAGATCACCTCGGCGATCAATTACCTGAACGACGACCCAAACAGCGGCAAGCGCTACATCTTCTTCGGTACCGGCTCCTACTTCCAGGCCGGGGATATCAACGACAAGTCCGTCCAGAGCTGGTACGGCCTCATTGACACCGACACGTCGATCAGCGGTCGTGGCGTATTGACGAGACGAAGCATCGCCAGCACATTCAACACTACCGACGGCAAGCCTGCCCGCTCGTTCAGCAAGGCTGCAACCGACGCCGATGGCAAGGTCACCGACATGACCAACAAGCGCGGCTGGTATCTGGACTGGGTCAACCCGGGCAATGTCAAGCTTGGCGAACGCGTCATCTCGCCATCCGTCATGTATCGCCTGACCGAACCGACGCTGCTCGGCAGCTCGATCACTCCGGAAGCCGACGACCCGTGCCAACCCGGCGGTACCGGCTATGTCAATGCGATCAATGCCTTCACCGGTGGCAGCCTGAACAAAGCCTTCTTTACCAACGGCGTCAGCGGCAATAACGTTGCCGGTTCACTCGACCTCGGTATCGGCATGCCCAGCCAGCCCGCACTGGTCATCAGCGATGACGGCGCCGGGCAACTGATCGTCGGCGGCTCGGGGGATACGGGTTCCAGCGGCACGGGCGGCAGCAATGTCGGCTCAACCGGCTTCAATCCGGGTGACTATGGTGGCAGAATCTACTGGCGTGAAATCATCAGGGGGAATTAATTCAATGAAACAACGACAAGCCGGCTTTACCTTGATTGAAGTGATGATCGTGGTAGCCATCATCGGCATTCTGGCAGCGGTGGCACTGCCTGCCTATCAGGAGCATTTACGTAACGCCCGCCGTACTGCAGCGATGGGCTGCCTGATGGAACAAACGCATTTCATGGAGCGCTTCTATTCGGCAAACATGACATATGCCGGAGCGGTACCTGCCGCATGCCCGGGGGAAGTCGCACAGTTCTACGCATTCAACGTGGCCAATCTCGGCGCAGCAACTTATACGCTGACGGCAAATCCGATAGGCGCACAGGCGGGTGACCGCTGCGGCAACCTGTCAGTCAATGAAACCGGCAACCGGCAGGCTGCCGGTGGGGCAAACTGCTGGCAATAATTAGTTGGTCAAGTCACCACGATGAACAGGTCACGCCCGTTCATCGTGGTCGATACCCAGTCAGGCCAGTTCCCTCGGCAACGCAAACGACACCCCCTCCTCAACCCCCGCCAGTTGCGCCACTTCGGCGCCAGAGAGTTGGCGGATACGGGCAACGACTTCCTGAACCAGCACCTCGGGCGCGGATGCACCGGCGGTAACGCCGACGCGTTGCTTGCCGGCCAGCCAGGATTCGTCGATTTCGGCAGCACCGTCAATCAGGTAGGACTCGATCCCTCGACCCGCGGCAACTTCCTTCAGGCGGCGTGAGTTGGAACTGTTGGGACTGCCGACGACCAGCACCAGATCACATTGCCCGGCCAACACCTTGACCGCGTCCTGCCGGTTCTGGGTGGCATAGCAGATATCGTCCTTCTTCGGCCCCTGGATCAGGGGAAATCGCTGTTTCAGGGCATTGATGACGATCTGGGCATCGTCCATCGACAGCGTGGTCTGAGTCACGTAGGAAAGCTGTTCGGGCGATTCGACCGTCAGCTTTGCCACGTCGTCGATGGTTTCGACCAGGTACATGCCGGCTTCGCTCTGGCCCATCGTGCCTTCGACCTCGGGATGCCCCTTATGGCCGATCATGACGACTTCGCGCGTCTGGCCGCGCATCTTGCCGACCTCGACATGGACCTTGGTGACCAGAGGACAGGTGGCGTCGAACACTTTCAGGCCGCGCGCCTCGGCTTCGGCGCGAACCGCTTTCGAAACACCGTGGGCGCTGAAAATCACCGTGCTACCGGCCGGCGCCTCGTCGAGTTCCTCGATGAACACAGCCCCCTTGGCGCGCAGGTCGTCGCAGACGAACTTGTTATGCACGACCTCGTGGCGGACGTAGATCGGTGCACCGAATTTTTCCAGCGCACGCTCGACGATGGTGATGGCGCGTTCGACGCCGGCACAGAAGCCGCGGGGATTAGCAAGGATGACCTGCATTACATGATTCCGATGATTTTCACCTCGAAGCGGATCGTCTTGCCCGCCATCGGGTGATTGAAGTCGAACAGGGCGCTGGTTTCATCGAGCTCACGCAGGAAACCGGCGAAGGTCGCGCCGTTGGGCGCGGTGAATTCGACGACGGAATTCTCCTTGAGTTCCATGCCGGCAGGCAGACCGCTGCGGGCGATGCGCTCTACCAGGCGTTCGTTATGCACGCCGAAGGCCTGTTCCGGCTCCAGTTCGAACACATAGTGCTCGCCGGCATTCAGGCCAAGCAGCACGCTTTCGAGGTTTTCGGCGAGCTGGCCGCTGCCCATCTGCAGTGTTGCCGGGCTCATGTCGAAGGTCGACAGGAATTCCTCGCCGTCGAGCGCGGTCACGCGGTAATGCAGGGTCAGGTAGCTGTCGGGGCGGACGGTGGTGCTCATGCGTTTTCTTTCTGTTCTTTATGGGTCAGCGAGGCGATGATCAACAGCACCGCGCCAACACTGATCGCCGAATCGGCGACGTTGAACGCCGGCCAGTAGAAACCGGCGGCGTGCCACTGGATGAAATCGACGACGGCGCCGAAACGCACGCGGTCGATGACGTTGCCGAGCGCGCCGCCCATGACCAGGGTCAGCGCCAGCGCCATCAGCTTCTGTTCCGGGTGTTTCTTCAGTTCAAAGGCGATCCAGCCGGAAACGCCGAGCGCCAGGATGGTGAAGAACCAGCGCTGCCAGCCCGGCTGGTCGGCGAGGAAGCTGAATGCCGCGCCCGGGTTGAAGGTCAGCACCCAGTTCCAGAACGGCGCGACGTAGATCACCTCGCCCGGCGCGATGGTCCCGAGCACGACCCACTTGCTGATCTGGTCGAGGACGACGATCAGGCCGGCCAGCGCATACCAGTGCTGCGTCTTAGGCATGCGTGCGCGCCTCGCCGTCGCCGTGCAGGTTGCTGACGCAGCGCCCGCACAGGCCGGGATGCGCCGGATCGGCGCCGACATCCTCGCGCACGTGCCAGCAGCGCTCGCACTTGGCGTGGGCCAGCGGCGTGGCGGTGACGGATTCCTCGGCGGATTCGATCAGCGCAGTGGCCGAGCAGATGAAGATGAACTTCAGGTCGTCGCCGAGCGAAGACAGCGCGGCAAACTTGTCGCCGGCGCAGCGGATTTCGACGGCTGCCTGCAGCGCAGCACCGATCTCGCCGGCTTCGCGGCGGGCCTCCAGTGCTTTGGTCACGTCGTTGCGGACTTCGCGGACGATCGCCCACTTCGCCAGCAATTCGGTTTCATTGGCCTGTTCCGGCAGTTGGTGCCATTGCTGGAACATCACCGAATCGTCGGCGTTGCCGGTCAGCACCGTCCAGACTTCCTCGGCGGTGAAGGCGGTGATCGGTGCCAGCAGACGGACGAAGGCCTGGGTGATGTGCCACAGCGCCGACTGCGCCGAACGGCGGGCGACCGATTTCGGCGCCGTCGTGTACAGGCGGTCCTTGAGGATGTCGAGGTAGAAACCGCCGAGATCTTCCGAGCAGAAACCTTGCAGCGCCTGGACCACGCGGTGGAACTCGAAGCGCTCGTATTCGCCCTGGCAAGTCTCCTGCAACTGGCGGGTCAGCGCCAACGCGTAGCGGTCAATCTCCAGCCACTGGTCGGCCGGCAGCATGTCGGCCGCGGCGTCGAAGTCGGAGACGTTGGCCAGCAGGAAGCGCAGCGTGTTGCGGATGCGGCGATAGCCTTCGACGACGCGCTTGAGGATTTCGTCCGAAATGGTCAGCTCACCGGAATAATCGGTGGAAGCGACCCACAGGCGCAGGATGTCGGCGCCCATCTTGTCCGACACCTGCTGCGGGGCGATGACGTTGCCCTTGGATTTGGACATCTTGTGGCCCTTGCCGTCGACGACGAAGCCATGCGTCAGCAGTGCCTTGTACGGGGCACGGCCGTCGATCGCGGCACCGGTCAGCAGCGAGGAATGGAACCAGCCGCGGTGCTGGTCGGAGCCTTCCAGGTAAAGGTCGGCCGGCCAGCCCAGCTCGCCGTGCGAGCCCCGCATGACGCTCATGTGCGTGGTGCCGGAATCGAACCAGACGTCGAGGATATCGGTGGTCTTGACGTAGTCGGCGGCGTCAGCGCCGAGCAGTTCGGCGGCATCCAGTTGCGTCCACGCTTCGATGCCGCCCTGCTCCACACGCTTCGCCACGGCTTCCATCAGCTCGAGCGTGTTCGGATGCAGTTCGCCGGTCGCCTTGTGGGTGAAGAAGGGCAGCGGTACGCCCCAATTGCGCTGGCGCGAGATGCACCAGTCCGGGCGGTTGGCGATCATCGCGTGCAGGCGGTTCTTGCCCCAGGCGGGATAGAAGGCGGTGTCCTCGACGCCCTGCAGCGCGGCTTCGCGCAGCGTGTGGCCGGCCGGTTCGGTGGCGGCGACGCCCTGGCTATCGACATCCGGCGTATCCATGCGCACGAACCACTGGCAGGTGGCGCGGTAGATCAGCGGCGTCTTGTGGCGCCAGCAGTGCATGTAGCTGTGCTCGATGGTCGCGTGCTTGAGCAGCGCGCCGACTTCGGCCAGCTTGTCGACGATGACCGGGTTGGCCTTCCACACGTTCAGGCCGCCGAAAAACGGCAGGTCGGCGGCAAAGGTGCCGTCGCCCTGCACCGGCGTCAGGATCTGCTCGTTGTGCATGCCGTAGTTCTTGCACGACTGGAAGTCTTCCAGACCATAGGCCGGCGCCGAATGGACGATGCCGGTACCGGCGTCGAGCGTCACGTAGTCGCCGAGGAAGACCGGCGACAGGCGGTCGTAGAGCGGATGGCGGAAGGCGATGCGCTCGAGCGCCGCGCCCTTGCAGGCGGCGACGGTGGTGCCGGTCAGGCCGTAGCGGGCGAGGCAGGCTTCCTGCAGGTCGGCGGCGAGGATCAGGCAGCCCTTCTCGGTCTGCACCAGGTGATAGGTGATTTCCGGGTGGGCGTTGAGCGCCTGGTTGCCGGGGATGGTCCACGGCGTCGTCGTCCAGATCAGCGCGTAGGCCTCACCGGCCGGCAATTCCTTGAGGCCGAAGGCGGCCGCCAGCTTGTCGCGCTCGGCGGCGGCGAAGGCGACGTCGATGGCCGGCGACTTCTTGTCCTGGTATTCGACTTCCGCCTCGGCCAGCGCCGAACCGCAGTCGAAGCACCAGTTCACCGGCTTCAGGCCGCGATAGACGAAGCCGCGCTTGACCATCTGGGCGAGTGCCCGGATCTCGTCGGCCTCGGTCTTGAAGTTCATCGTCTTGTACGGGTTGTCCCATTCGCCGAGCACGCCCAGGCGGATGAAGTCCTTCTTCTGGCGTTCGATCTGCTCGCCGGCGTAGGCGCGCGCCAGTTTCTGCACCTGTTCGCGCGGGATGTTCTTGCCGTGCGTCTTCTCGATCTGGATCTCGATCGGCATGCCGTGGCAGTCCCAGCCGGGCACATAGGGCGCATCGAAGCCAGCCAGGGTCTTCGAACGGACGATGATGTCCTTCAGCACCTTGTTGACCGCGTGGCCGATGTGGATATCGCCGTTGGCATACGGCGGGCCGTCGTGCAGGATGAATTTCGGCCGGCCGGCGCAGATTTCGCGGATCTTCCGGTAGAGCTGCTTCTCCTGCCACTGGGCGACCCATTGCGGCTCGCGCTTGGGCAGGTCGCCGCGCATCGGGAACGGGGTGTCGGGAAGGTTCAGCGTATCTTTGTAATCAGCCATTTTGCTTGCTCACCGCTTGAAGAAAGCCCGCGCCGCCGCGGCATCGGCCGCGATCTGCGCCTTGAGGGCGTCGAAATTGGGAAAACGTTGCTCGTCGCGCAGCTTGTGCACGAAACGCACCGAAATGTGGGCGCCGTAGATGTCGCGGTCGAAGTCGAACAGATGCACTTCGAGCAAGGGCCGCGTGCCGCCGACGGTCGGCCGGATGCCGAGATTGGCGACACCGGGCAAGGCTTGGTCGCCGAGACCGGCAACCTCGACCGCGAAAACACCGGTCATCGGCAACGGGTTGTGCTTGATGCGCAGGTTGGCCGTGGCGAAACCGAGCTGACGGCCGAGCTTCTGGCCGTGCACGACCTGGCCGTCCATCATGTACGGGCGCCCGAGCAGTTTCGCCGCATGCGCCATGTCGCCGTCGGCCAGCGCCCGGCGCACGCCGGAACTGGAAACCCGCTCGCCATCGACGACGACGCTGCCCATCGCCTCGACGGTGAAGCCGTGACGCGCGCCGGCCGCCTGCAGCATGGCAAAATCGCCACCCCGCCCCTTGCCGAAGCGGAAATCGTCACCGATCACCAGATGCCTGACCTGCAGCCCGCGAACCAGCACCGCCTCAATGAACTGTTCGGCGCTCAGGGCGGCGAAAGCGCGATTGAAGGGGCAGATCATCGCCTGAGCAATGCCGCTGTCGGCCAGCAGTTCGAGTTTCTCGCGGAAGGTGCTGAGCCGGGCCGGGGCCGATTCGGGTGCGAAGAACTCACGCGGATGCGGCTCGAAGCTGAGCACCGTCGGCACCACCCCGCGCTGCCCGGCAACGTCGACCAGCCGGCCGATCAGCGCGGCATGACCGAGATGCACGCCATCGAAATTGCCGATAGCCAGTGCAACGGGGGCCGGAACAGGACGGGAATAACCGCGAAAAACGCGCATCGGATGCTGCTGCAAAAAAACGCGATTATACCGGGACACCCCGGTTTTCCGGGCAAATCCACGAAAAAACAGCCCCTTGGCAAGCAGGCTGTGGCTATAATCAAGCGATCGTTTTGTCTGCCATCAACCATGCTGGGACTGATCAACCATGTCGTAAGGATTTCTGCGCGGCGCGACCGCACCGAAATCAATTCCGCCATGGTCGATGCGCTGATGGATCTGTTTGCGCCCGA
>Ga0209207_1000123_pt1 | contig 61618 bp, 63 predicted proteins | sample SaghotsprinmetaG_FD_184140 | JGI IMG/M metagenome (GOLD analysis project Ga0209207, IMG submission 184140) | Hot spring microbial communities from South Africa to study Microbial Dark Matter (Phase II) - Sagole hot spring metaG (SPAdes) (version 3) | ecosystem: Environmental > Aquatic > Thermal... | reverse complement strand
AAGCGTTCCAGCAAACGTTCTGGACGCTCGCCTCGAAGCTGGGCTTGTCTGTGTGATCTGTGGACGCTCGGTTCTCAGATTAGCATGGACACCCCCACCTCGCACCAGCAGGTGGGGTGAGCTTCATTTCTTGTCCTCTTTTTGTCCTCTAACGTCGTCTCGCTGTTTGTCGCCATGGCCTTTCATCTTTCCCAGCTTACCTGCCACCTACGACCGGATGTGGCGGCGCTACAACCAGAGTTAGTGGCGTGGCGACGGTACTTGCATCAGCGCCCTGAACTGGGTTTCCAAGAGCACCTGACGGCAGAGTTTATTCAGGGCAAGTTGCAGGAGTGGGGAATTCAACACCGCTGCGGCATTGCCGAGACAGGTATTGTGGCCGTGATCCCGGGGGTGCGACCCGGACCTCTGCTGGCCATTCGCGCCGATATGGATGCCCTGCCGGTGCAGGAGGAAAATGAAGCCCCCTACCGCTCGCTTCACCCGGGCAAGATGCACGCCTGCGGCCATGATGGGCACACAGCGATCGCCCTTGGCACGGCCAAATACCTTGCGAGCCACCGTAATTTTGCCGGTACGGTGAAGATAATCTTTCAGCCAGCGGAGGAAGGCCCCGGCGGCGCTAAACCCATGATTGAGGCGGGGGTACTCGATGCGCCGAAGGTGGATGCCATTATTGGCCTACACCTGTGGAATTTTTTACCCGTGGGCACCGTGGGAGTGCGCAGTGGCCCGTTGATGGCGGCAGCAGAGTTTTTTGAGTGTACGATCCACGGCAAAGGCGGCCATGCTGCCCTGCCCCAATTTACGGTGGATACGGTGTTGGTGGTGGCCCAAGTGATTACAGCCCTGCACACCATTGTGTCCCGCAATGTGGATCCCCTCGAGACGGCAGTGATTTCGGTGGGGGCGGTGCAGGCAGGTACCGCCAAGAATGTGATTGCCGATACCGCCACGTTTCGGGGCACGGTGCGCTACTTTAAGCCAGAGTTGGGAGAGTGGCTACCACAGCGGATTGAGCAGGTGATTGCGGGCATCTGCCAAAGCCATGGGGCAAGCTATCGCTTTGACTATCAGCGGCTGTACCCACCCACGGTGAATGATGCCAAAATGGCGGACTTGGTGCGTTCCGTTGCTGAGTCGGTCATGGAGGTTCCCGCCGGAGTAACGCCCCACTGCCAAACGATGGCGGCGGAGGATATGTCGTTTTTCCTGCAGGCGGTGCCGGGGTGCTATTTCTTTTTAGGCTCTGCCAATGGCACACTGGGGCTAGATTTTCCCCACCATCATCCCCGCTTTGATTTTGATGAAACGGTGCTGAGTATTGGGGTAGAGTTGTTTATCCGCTGCGTTGAACGATACTGTGGTTTAGTTGAGACCTAGATCCCATGTCCCTTACCCTCCTAATTGCCGATGATGATCCGGGGATTCGGTTGGCGGTCAGTCGGTTTTTAGAATCCTTAGGGTACTGCTGTTTAACGGCGGGGGATGGTGCCCAAGCGCTTGAGATGATCCACCGCTACCAACCCCATTTGCTGATCACCGATATTGCCATGCCCAATATGAATGGCTATGAACTGGTGCGGCAGGTGCGGCAGCATCCTTCGCTGCGGCTGTTGCCGGTGGTGTATCTGACGGCGCGCACGGAGGTAGAGGAGCGTATTCGTGCCTACCGCACGGGGGGCGATGTTTATCTGGCCAAGCCCTTTGACCTAAACGAGTTAGCTGCCGTTGTCCGTAACTTGCTGGATCGCTCTCAGTTAGTGCAGATGCAGTTGGAGCGGCAGCAACGACCCGCCTCTTCCCCGGGGGTGCGCCTTGAGTTGACCCCGCGGGAGCAGGAGGTGCTGGAATTGTTGGTGGCCGGTCTCTCGAATGCCCAAATTGGCGATCGCCTCCACCTGAGCGCCCGCACCATTGAAAAGCACGTCAGCAGTCTCTTCCAAAAAACCTCGGTGCACAATCGGGCAGAACTGGTACGCCTTGCCATTGAGCAGGGCTTAGTGGAGCGGCAAACCAGTCCCCAGAAGTACAGCTAAGGGCAGCGCCATGGAACGCATTCCTCCCCAACCTGGCCAAGAATCGGTGTGGGACTATCCGCGTCCCCCCCGCCTTGAACCCACCGCGAAACCCCTGCGGATTGTTTTTAATGGGGTGGTGATTGCCGCAACGTCCCGTGGCCAGCGGGTGCTCGAAACCAGCCATCCGCCGGTCTATTATTTTCCGCCGGAGGATGTGCAGCGCCAGTACCTGATTCCGTCGCCACGCCAAACCTTTTGTGAGTGGAAAGGCCAAGGGGCTTACTATCACCTGCGGCTGGGCGATCGCCAAGTGGAAAACGTGGCGTGGTACTACCCGGAACCGACCCCTGCCTTTGCCCCTATTCGCAACTACATTGCCTTCTATGCTGGCCCCATGGATGAGTGCACCGTGGATGGGGTGGTGGTCACGCCCCAGCCCGGCAATTTTTACGGCGGCTGGATTACCCCCGATATTGTTGGGCCGTTTAAGGGGGCGCCGGGTTCGTGGGGTTGGTAAGTGTATTTACGCCGTTTAAGTCTGCGTCATTTTCGGAATTACCCCGAGCAAACGGTGACCTTTACCGCCGCTAAAACCATTTTGCTGGGGGACAACGCCCAAGGGAAGTCGAACCTGCTCGAAGCAGTAGAATGGCTGGCGACCCTCCAGTCTCACCGTACCCATCGCGATCGCGATCTGATTCAGCACGGCCACACTACGGCTCAGATGACGGCAGAGATAGAACGCCAAGGGGTGCTCCACGAGTTATCGGTGCTGCTGCGGCACTCGGGCGGACGGGTTCTGCGGGTGAATGGCTGTACGGTGCGACGCACTCTTGATTTTTTGGGGCAGCTTAATGTGGTGGAGTTTTCCTGCTTAGACCTCGAACTGGTGCGGGGCACACCAGCGGTGCGGCGCTCATGGCTAGACCGCATCCTCGTGCAACTGGAACCGGTGTATAGCCAACTGCTCCAGAGCTATCAAAAAATTTTGCGGCAGCGCAATGCCTTGCTCAAACAATCCACAGGAGTGGATGAACCCCTATGGCAGGCATGGAACCAACAGCTCGCGGTGACAGGGACGCGGATTATGCGCCGTCGCCAGCGCCTCATTGAACGCCTTGCCCCCTTGGCCCGCCATTGGCATCAGGTTCTCAGTGGCGATCGCGAGGTGCTCACCCTCACCTACAACAGCCATGTTCCCATTGCTGACCCCGAACCTGAAGCCATTTTAGCCACGTTTATGGAGTGTTTGGCCAAGCGGCGCTCCCTAGAGGTCATCCAAAAAACCAGCCTTGTGGGGCCGCACCGCGATGATGTCGCCCTTGAACTCAACGACCAGAGTGCGCGGCAGTACGCCTCCCAAGGTCAGCAACGCACCCTAGTACTGGCGCTGAAACTGGCGGAGTTAGCCCTTGTGGAAACGGTGGTGGGGGAGGCCCCCCTGCTGCTGCTCGATGATGTTCTGGCCGAGTTGGATCTGCAACGCCAGCATATTTTGCTTGAGGTCATGGGCGATCGCTACCAAACCCTGATCACCACCACCCACTTGGCACCCTTTGCGACCCCATGGCGTGCCCATGCCCAAATCCTTAAGGTGGTGGCGGGTCAGATTGCAACCGCTGCTGGCACTGTTGCTGAAACCACTGACTAATCTGATCAATCTCTAGATCGGCCACCGCGACACCATGGTGTGCCGCAATACGTCGCAACTGCTTGAGGGCACTCATGAGAATTTGGCCGTACCAGGTCATAAATCCGGCTTGGCGCTCCTCTTCCGCTTGTAGCCGCGCATCTTGGGCCACCACCTCGTAAATTTGCGCCGCCGTCAGGTCATCAAGGGGGCGATCCGGCAGGGCAGCCTTAAGATAGCGGAGGGTATAAACTGCAACTCGAATCGCAAAGCGATCCGCTGCGGGCAACAGCAGTTGATCAATGGCTTGGCACTCAGTGACCGTGAGCAGGGTCTCGGGGTTGATCATGGGTTGGCCGCCAGAAACGCTTGCAGGCGATCGCCCACGGTTTGCCGCAGGCTGGGATGGCACACCACGAGGGGCGGCCAGTGCTGCACATCGGCGCGGTTGTAGCGGGGTCGCTCCCCATTGGCGTAGGTAAAGGCACCGCCCGCTTCCTGCATGATCAGATCCGGCGCCGCCAGATCCCAGTCTTTAGGGGCACTGCGTCCGGTAAGGTTAACGTAAAGGTCGGCATCCCCTTGGCAAATCGTGGCGGTTTTACAGCCCATGCTGCCCATGGGAATTTGCTCCACAGGGCCTAGGGTACGCAGGAAGGCCTGCAACCGCTCGCCCCCATGACTGCGACTCATGACCACCCGTAGGGGTTGTGCTGGGTCAGGGGTTTTTACCACTAGGCGGGTACAGCCATGGCGCGTTTCCCGATAGGTGCCCGCTCCGGCAATGGCGGTAAACAGAAGCTCCTGTTCCGGCCACACGACGGCGGCAACACAGGGGCGCTGCTGGTTTACCAAGGCCACATGGATCGCGTACTCCCCCGTCTGCTTGAGAAAATCGTAGGTGCCATCGAGGGGGTCAATGATCCACTGGTAGGGCTGGGGTAGGGGGTGTCCGGGCTGGTAGGTCTCCTCGGTGAGGTAACCAAAGGTGGTCTGGGGAAAGTGGCGCTGGAGAGATTGGCGCAAAAAGGCATCAATGGTTTCGTCAGCAATCGTCACCGGATCGCCGCCTTTTTCAGCAACGGCTAGCTCGTCAACGCGGCGATAAAACTGGCGCAGTTGATCGAGAGCCTCCCAGAGCAGCGGGCGCAGGGTCGCCAAAACACGATGGAAATCAAGGGACTCGGACACGTTAAGCAGCCTCAACCGAAAGACCCCGGGGAATGGCCGCAATCAGGGTGCGGGTATAGTCGTGCTGGGGTTGGGCATAGACCGCCTCCGCGTCCCCCATCTCGACAATTTCGCCATTGTACATAACCATGAGGCGATCGCTCATAAATTTGACCACATTGAGATCATGGGAAATAAACAAATAGGTTAGCCCCAAGTCCTGCTGGAGTTCTTTGAGTAGGTTGAGCACCTGCGCCTGCACCGAGACATCCAAGGCCGACACCGACTCATCACAGACAATAAACTCTGGGTTGAGGGCAAGGGCACGGGCAATACAAATCCGCTGCCGCTGACCCCCGGAAAATTCGTGGGGGTAGCGACCTTGAGCCGCCGGATCAATGCCCACCCGCTCGAGGAGGTAGGCCACCCGTTCTTGGCGCTGCCGTTTTGACTGGTGCCGCCGATGAATCACCAACGGCTCAGCCACCAACGCACCAATGGTCATGCGCGGATCCAACGAGCTATAGGGATCCTGAAAAATCAGTTGCATCCGCTGCCGCAGGGGGCGCAGTTGTTGCCGCTGTAGGTGCGTAATGTTGCGATCGCCAAACCAAATCTGCCCTTGGCTGGGGGTCACCAAGCGCAGGAGGGCACGCCCCAACGTGGTCTTGCCGCAGCCCGACTCCCCCACCAAACCAAGGGTTTCCCCCCGTTGAATCGTAAAGGAAACATCCCGCACCGCACTCACAAACTGCTGTTTACCCCGAACCGGATACTGCACCCAGAGGTGCTCCACCCGCACGAGGGGGGGCTGAGCCGCCAATTGGGCAAGGCGCTGCTGCTGTACCGCTGGGGAGACAATGGCCAGCGCTGGTGGCGGATCCGCCATAAAATCGGCCACCGTGGGCAGGATTGCCAAGCGTTGCTCAAGGCGGGGACGACAGGCCAACAGCCCTTTTGTGTAGGGATGGTTAGGAGTGCGAAACACCTGAGCCACCGCGCCCGCTTCCACAATTTGCCCGCGGTACATCACCACCACCTGATCCGCCAAATCGGCAATGAGGTTGAGATCATGGGTCACAAAAATTAACGAGAGATGATACTGCTGCTGTAACTGCCGCAACAGTTGCAAAATTGCCGCCTGTACCGTGACATCCAAGGCCGTGGTGGGTTCATCGGCAATGAGTAACGGGGGGGCTGCCGCCATGGCCATGGCAATCATCACCCGCTGAATTTGGCCGCCCGAGAGTTGATGGGGATACCGTTGGAGGAGATGGCGGCGTTGTTCCGGTGGGGCTGCCGGTTTGAGTAACTGCACCTGTTCTAGGAGGGCGATCGCCCGTTGGTGCACCTGTTGGCGCGGCAGGCGTTGCCGCGGATCAATGGCTTCCGCCAGTTGAAACCCAATCGGATACACCGGATTGAGGGAACTCATCGGCTCTTGGAACACCATGCTGATCTGCCGTCCCCGAATCTGCTGTATTTGTTGCTCGGAGCAGTTGAGCAGCTCAATGGCCTCTCCCTCGGGATCAGGTTGAAACCATGCCCGCCCATGGGTCACCCGCCCGGGTGGCAACAGTAACTGGAGCAGCGCCATACAGGTGACGGATTTCCCCGATCCGGATTCGCCTACAATGCCAAGCGTCTGCCCCCGCTCAAGGGTAAAGGAGACCTGATCTACCGCTCGCACGGTATGCCCGAACTGCGGAAAATCAACACTTAATGCTTCAACGTGTAACAGCGATGCAGCCATAATGGGGGGTAGCAACTCCAGATACCCCTAAAATATAGGCGGTTTGAGCACAGGTGTATGGAACTTGCCTTTTTGGGTTTAGGATTACTGCTGGGCGTGGCGGGTTGGTTCTGGCAGCGGACTCGCCTCCAAAGGCAACTCGTGGCGGTTCTTGAGCAGTACCATGCCCGTCCGTTGAAGTCATCGCTGGTGCAGCGGGTACAAACCGCCTTGGCGCAGCAGGCGATCGCCCAGCAGCAGTGCCAGCGCCACATTGAACGGTGCTACACCATTCTAGAAGCCGCGCCGGTTGCCTACCTTGAGGTGGATGCCACCGACTGCATTGTGTGCTGCAATGCCCAAGCCCAAACCCTGTTAGGACTGAGTGGCTCCCCCCACGGACGGTTACTCCTAGAACTCGTGCGCTCCTACGAACTAGACTGCCTGATCGAGGAGGTACGCACCCAAGGCGCAATCACCGAGCAGGAATGGCAGTACGGCTTTTTAACGCCCACCGGCCAAACGAAACGCAAGCCTCTGCGGGGACGGGGGATGCCCCTTGCCGATAATCATGTGGGTATTTTTCTAGAGGATCGGGAAGAGGTGACCCGCCTGCGGGATGAGCGCGATCGCTGGGCCACCGATGTTGCCCACGAACTGAAAACCCCGCTCACCTCCTTGCGTTTGGTGGCGGAAACCCTGCAACAGCGCGTTCCCGAGCCACTCCAAGACTGGGTGGATCGCCTGCTAGAAGAAATTATTCGCCTGAGTTTACTGGTACAGGAGTTGTTGGAGTTGAATCGCCTCAGCCATACCGCCGAGAGTGAGATGGAGCGGCAATCCTTTGACTTGGTGCAACTGATTCAGCGGGCGTGGCAGTCCCTTGCGCCTTTGGCTCAACCTAAGCAGATTGAGCACACCTACACGGGGGCGGCCAGTTTTGCGTACTACGGCAATGAGGCACAACTGTTTCGGCTGCTGGTGAATCTTTACGACAACAGCATTAAGTACTGTGGCAACGGTGGTCGCGTGATGACGCGGCTCCTCACCGAGAGCGGTGAAAGCGGCTACCTTTGCCTAGAAATTATCGATACAGGCAGTGGCTTTCCTAGCAAAGATTTACCCCACGTCTTTGAGCGCTTTTATCGTGCGCAGGCCCGGCGGCACCGCCTTGTGATGCCGACCCCTAGGGATGCCGTCAGTACAATGCCCGTCGGCAGCGGCAGTGGTCTGGGTCTGGCCATTGCCCGCCAAATTGTCGAGTGCCACGGTGGCTACATCCAGGCGGCCAATCATCCGGAGTACGGTGGGGCGTGGCTACGGATTTACCTGCCGCGGAGCACCCACTAGTTCTTTGGCTACCCAGCGATCGCGCCCGGTGGCCTTGGCTTCGTACAAACACCGATCCGCCAAATCTAAAAGATCCATTGGGGTCGCAGTTGGCTGGGGAATGGTGGTGGCAATACCAAAACTGGCGGTCAGCGTCGGAGTTACCGTGCTTCTGGCATGGCTAATTCTCAGCTCCGCCAGCCCCCTTTGAATATGTTGGGCAACGCAGATAGCCCCCGCTTGATCAGTATTGGGTAAGATGAGGGCAAATTCTTCACCGCCAAAACGCGCCGCCAAATCCCCCGCCCGCTGTAATTGGCGTTCGAGTAACTGGGCTACCTGCTTCAGAATCTCATCCCCTTGGAGGTGGCCATAGTAGTCGTTATAGGCCTTAAAGCAGTCAATATCCAGCATGATCAGGCTCAGGGGTTGCTGTTGCCGCTGACAGCGCCGCCATTCCTTGGGGAACAGTTCGTCAAAGTAGCGGCGATTGCCAATATCGGTCAGGCTATCCAGATAGACCATCTGCTGTAGCTGGGTGTTGGCGTGCTCTAGCCCTTGGTACATTTGCGCCTGTTGCAGTGCTACGGTGAGGGGTTCGGCAATGCGCTGGAGTAAAAATAATTCCTCCCGCTGCCAGAGGCGAGGGGCGCGGCAGTGGTGGGCCAGCAGCAAGCCCCAGAGTTCCCTGCCCTGGAGGAGGGGCACGGCCAAGTTGGCGCGAATGCGGAGGCTCACCAAGAGGTCACGGTAACAGTCCGGCAGTTGCGCCTGTTCCACATCGCTAATGGTTATGGTGCGTCCCTCTAAAAAGCGCTGGGCGGTGCCTTTGTGAAAGCACGGATCGTGGATCACCTGACCCAAAATGGCATACTCGGGGGTACTGGTGACCTCCACCTCAATGACGCCGCTGCCATCCTCTAAAAAGCGATAAATGAGTACGCGATCGCTCAGCAGTAGTTGCTGAATACTGGTAACGGCTCGCTGCAAAATATCTGTCAGCCTAATAGACTGGCGAATATCTTGAATAATGGTGCTGACAATCACTTCCCGCTCTAGCGCCGTTTTTAAGCGTTCTTCGGTGCGCCGTTGCTCCGAAACATCCAAAAGGACACCGTGGAGCGTGTTGCTATGGGGGTCAAACTGGCCGCGATCGTTGAGCCAGCGAAAGCAACTATCGCGGTGCTGGAGGCGGTAGGTGGTGCTGTAGGGACGCTGCTGACTGATGGCCTGTTCCATTTCCCGCTCCGCTAAGACTAAATCTTCGGGCGGAATGAGGGTGGGCAGGGGGGGTAACGTTTGGGGAAAGTAGCCCGTTAGGTCGTAAATTTGGTCACTCACATAGCTGAATTGCCAGAGGGAGGTCGGACTGCGGCGATACAGTGCTACGGGCAGGTGGCTTATGAGGGTGTTGTAGCGCTGCTCACTCTCGGTAATGGCAACGGTCATCGCCTGCTGCTGCGACAACTGCCACCGTAACTCCGCCGTTGCCCGATTGAGCTCCCGCTTCAGAACTTGGATGACGCCCTCTGCTTCGGTAATATCAATGGCTTCTAGGAGGTTGGTTTGGGTCACAATCCCCACCATTCCCCCCTGATCATCGACGACCACCATCCGCCGCACGTTGCGTTCCTTCAGTTGCTCATTGACGTGCCAGAGGCTTTGGTCGGGGCGCACGGTAAAGACGGGGTGTGACATCACTGCCGCAACTGTCCCTTCCAGTTTGCCCCCTGAGCGATAGAGCGCCTCAACAATATCTTTTTCAGTCAGAATGCCCTGAGGGCTGCCATTGGCGGGGTGGGGAATGACCACACTACTGACGCGGCGCTCGGCCATTAGGGTGGCCGCTTCTTGGAGGGCGGCCGTAGCCGGAAGAGTGACGACCCCCTCCACCATAACTTCTGCCACCCGCTTAATCCGTAGCAAGTCAATGGGGCGCAAGCTATTGCGGAAGGCTTGGCGGCTGAGTAGCCCTTCAATACTGCCATTGCCATTGACAACCGGTAAGACATCCACGCCCAAGTGCCGGAACTGCCCCAAGACGGTCAGGGGGTCATCGAGATCCCTAAGGTAAAGGCAGTAGGCTGGGGGCAGCATTAAGCTGGCAGCGGTCGCTTGGTTTGGTTCGGCTGCGGTGCCCAAGGCACGGATAATTTCCCGCTGGGTAATCAGACCGCAAAACCGCCCCTGCTCTTCAACAACAACGCCTAGTCCCTGATTCTGATGCAGGGCTGTCAAAATGTCCGCAAAGGAACTGCTAGGGGCGATCGCGACCCGATGCGGCTGAACGAGGGTGTGAAGGCTGAGGGTCGGATAAAGCTGATCCATGAGGGGCGATCTAAGCAGTAATTCCATTGTGCCATCAAGGGTATCGGGGCTACAATCGCAAGGGGTGCGAAGCCGGAGTTTTTTACAAGAGTTTTTTACTAAGGATGTAGGCCAATGGCTCTAGCATGGTTGACATCCTCCCCGGCCTAAAGGGGCAGGGTCTTTTGGAGGACTAGGATGAAATCGTTGCCCAAGCATCGCCGTTCTGGCGTATCCCGTCGCTGGCGCAACTGGCTGCTGCTGGCATTGCTGACGGTTCTTGCGATCGCTGGAGGGCTGGCGGTGCGGCAGTACTTGGCGGTGCCGCCGATGGAGCCGCTCTATTCCCTCACCCTAGAGGCTCCCCCCCAACGCCGCGCCCAACTGCAAGCGTGGGCACAGGGCAAGGACCCATTACGGCGCGATCGCGCCCGCTATTTGCTAGCCGTGGATAGTCTGCGCCAAAACAACCCCCAAGACAGTTTAGGGTGGCTGAACAATTTAGAGGCCAGCTATCGTCCGATGGCGGCGCCCATTTTGCTCCTGCGGGCAGCGGCTCATCAGCAAGCCGGGAATGCCGCCAAGGCCAAACAAACGTGGCAGCAGCTTCTTGACAGCTATCCTCAAGAACCAGAAGCCGCTGTGGCCTTACTGAACCTTGGGCAATCGGAACAGGCGATCGCCCGGTTTCCGCAGCATCCGGCGGTTGTGAACTACGTCCATGCCCAGTTGCAAACCAACCCGGATCAGGTTCCTTACCTGAAAGTGGTGGCACGGTATGGGCTGTACCTAAAGGACTACGGCACCTATCTCGAAATTCTGCGGCAGCGCTACCCCGAAGCTCTCACCCCTGACGACTGGGAGGCCATTGCCTTTGGCTATTGGGAAAAAATGCAGTACGCTGCCGCCGCGGCGGCCTACGATCGCGCCCCTGCCACCCCCTTGAATCGCTATCGGGTGGGCCGTGGCCATCAACTCAGCAACGATATACCGGCAGCGACCAGAGCGTATCAGGATCTGGTGCGGCGCTTTCCCAAGAGTCCGGAAGCGGCCCTCGCCCAACTGCGCCTTGCCCGCCTAGCCCAGACCCCAACCGCTCGCCTACCCCTGCTGGCCACAGGGCTGCAACTGGCTCGCCAAAGCCAATCAGCAGCCGTTGCTGCCGATATGTTGCTGGAGCAGTACCGGGCCTACCGCCAACTGGGGAATGAAACGGCTGCCCAGCGCAGCCAAGCCGAACTATTCCAAACCTACGGGCAGTACCCGGCGGCGGCTGAACTCCGTTGGACCTTCGCCGAAGCGGCAGCGCAAAAACGTCAGTGGCAAGTGGCGCAGCGCTGGGTTGGTGAGATACTAAAGCTGAACCCCCACAGTGAAATTGCCCCCCGCGCCGCCTTTTGGCTGGGTAAGTGGTTGGGTGAGGCCGGCCAGACCCAAGCCCAGACCGCCATGTGGCGATCGCTGCGCCAGCAGTATCCCCATTCCTACTATGGTTGGCGGGCGGCCAGCCTCCTCAAGGAACCCGTGGGCACCTTTACCACGCTGCGGCACTACCAGCCCAAAATTGCTCCAGAGCGGGCACAGCCGCTGCCCCTAACAACCGGTAGCGTCACCCTCCAAGAACTCTACCTGCTGGGCCAAAGCCACGAAGCTTGGCAGCGCTGGCAATGGGAATTTCAGAACCGGGTTCACCCCACCCCTGCCGAACAACTCACCGATGGCCTGATCCGCCTTGGAGTGGGCGAGTATCTCGATGGCCTCTTCATGCTGCAAAACCTGTTTGTGCGCGCCCAAAGTGAACCCGAAACCGCCACCTTCTTGGCCCCGATTCAAAACGACCCGCGCTTTTGGTACGCCCTCTATCCACTGCCCTACTGGGATCTGGTGCAAAAATGGGCAACCGCCCGCCAGCTTAATGCCCTGCTGGTCATGGCGCTCATTCGCCAAGAGTCTCGCTTTGAAACCGATATTCGCTCCGTGGTGGGAGCTACCGGCTTAATGCAACTGATGCCGGAAACCGCCGCCTGGATTGCCGCGCAGATTAACTTCACCCCTGTTTCCCTCGAAGACCCGGAGACCAATATTCGCCTCGGGACCTGGTATTTTGACTACACCCATAAGCAGTATCAACAAAATACCCTGCTGGCCCTCGCCAGCTATAATGCGGGACCCGGTAACGTTAGCCAGTGGCTAGAACGGCTAGATGCCAGCGATGGCGATCGCTTTGTTGAAGCCATTCCCTTTAGTGAAACCTATGGCTATGTCAAGAGTGTGTTAGAAAACTACTGGAATTACCTGCAACTCTATCGGCAGGACTAACTGTTAGATGCTTGGATTTAGCCACCTTTGCGTAGCGAGGATACCAACCTTTGCTACAGTGTAAGACGTGAAATCTGGGGTTGGCGATCGCTCTTGAGCCTAGAACATTGGTGCGCGCAGTCCGCCTGATCGTCAGGTACTGCCAAGGCAAAGCATCCTCAACCGTTGGTCTCGATTACTTTGGTTTTGGGCAACAATAGTCACTATGCCAACCGTTCATGTCATTGGTTTAGGGCGTTCCGGCATTGCGGCGGCTCGGTTACTCAAGCGTCAAGGCTGGCAAGTAGAAGTGAGTGATGCTCACCAAACCCCTGCGTTGGAATCGCAGCAACACCTGCTGGAAGCGGAAGGCATTCGCGTTTGCCTCAACTACCGCTTTGACCTTGAAACACTGGCAACCGTAGGCCTGCGCTATCCCAGCGAAATTGTGATTAGCCCGGGGGTACCGTGGCACAGTCCGAGCTTGGTGGCCGCCCGTCAAGCGGGCATTCCCGTGCGGGGTGAAGTCGAAATTGCTTGGAATACCCTTGCCCATCTGCCGTGGCTTTGCATTACCGGCACCAACGGCAAAACCACCACCACGGCGCTCACTGCGGCTATTTTTCAAGCCGCTGGCTACAATGCCCCCGCCTGCGGCAACATCGGTAACAGTATCTGTGAAGTGGCACTCACCGGTACTGCCCTCGACTGGGTAATTGCCGAAATTAGCAGCTACCAGCTAGAGTCCTTGCCCCCCTTAAAGGCCAAGTTTGCCCTGTGGACCACCCTCACCCCTGACCACCTCGAGCGCCATGGTACCCTGAGCGCCTACGTTGAAACCAAAGCTCACCTGATTAACCATGCCCAGCAGGTAATTCTTAACGGCGATGATCCCTACCTGCGCACCCACTTGGGCGATCGCTGGCCCCAAGCATGGTGGATAAGCATCCACGGTGCCGCGGCACTCCCTAGGGGAATTGACCAGGGTATTTACATTGAGGCTGGCCAAGTGTGGGTCAACGAGCAGCCCCTCTTTCCGGTCAGCCTCCTCAAAATGCCGGGCTATCACAACCAGCAGAACCTGCTCTTGGCCGTTGCTGCCGCCCACCTCGCCGGTATCCCCGCCGCTACTATTGCCACTGCCGTCGCTAACTTTGCAGGCGTGCCCCACCGCCTTGAACCTATTTGTACGTGGCGGCAGGTGGAGTGGATTAATGACAGTAAGGCCACCAACTACGACGCAGCCGCCATTGGCTTAGCCTCAGTCATGGCACCGGTAGTGCTCATTGCCGGTGGCCAGCCCAAAAAAGGTGAGGATCAGGAGTGGCTGCGCCTCATTCAGGAAAAAGCCGCATGGGTATTACTCATTGGCGAAGCAGCACCGCAGTTTGCCGATCGCCTAGAGGCCATTGGATTTACCAATTATGAGATTATGGAAACACTGGATCGCGCGGTAGCCGTTGCTGCAGATCTCGTCACTGCGTACCCCATCAAAACCGTCCTCTTTTCCCCTGCCTGCGCCAGTTTTGACCAGTACCAGAATTTTGAAGAACGCGGCGATCACTTCCGTCAACTGTGTCTAGAGTTGTAGCCCTATGAACCAGTCTTCGGCACCCGTTTACTGGTGGAGTCGCCTCTCCCTGTTAAGTCGCCTGCTCATCATTGGATTGGCCGCGCCGCTGCTGACCCTTAACTTCTGGGCATTTTCCTCAATTCTCAGTTTCTTTGGCCCCCTAGTGGCCGTGTTGATCCTAGCCTCTCTGTTTGCCTTTTTGCTCAATTATCCGGTGCATTGGATTGAAGCCCAAGGCAATCCCCGTGGTCCGGCGGCGGTGGTGGTCTTTTTACTGGCACTGGTGATTATTGCCATTGTGGGCATTGTCTTAATCCCCAATGTCTTAAATCAGGCGCAACAGCTTATTACCCGCTTGCCCGACTGGTTTACCTCTAGCCAGCGCCGCCTGCTCGAGTTTGGCCAGTGGATTGACAGCTTGAATTTACCCGTCACCATTGATATTGATGCCCTAGCTAATCAATTACTCGAAAAGCTCAAAGATCAACTGCAAGCGGTTGCCCGTGAAGCGCTAAACCTGATTTTAGGCACCGTCAGCAGTGTGGTGGATGTGATCATTAACGTGATTTTGACGGTGGTATTAACCTTTTACCTGCTCCAGCACGGCGATGAAATTTGGGAGGGTCTCATTAGCTGGCTGCCGGACACCCTGCGCCCTACCGCCTCCGAGACCATCCGCAAAAGCTTTGAGAGTTACTTTATTGGTCAGTTGATTCTGGCCTTGTGCATGGGGATTGGCCTGACGACAATTTTTGTGCTCTTAAAGGTGCCCTACGGGTTGTTGTTTGGGGTCATTATTGGTGTCATGGCTCTGGTTCCCTTTGGCGGCACCGTGGGCATTATTTCCGTGAGTTTGCTGGTGACGCTACAGGATGCTTGGTTGGCGCTGAAGGTGTGCGGGTTTTCGTTCCTGTTTCAACAGCTTCTGGAAAACATTGTTGCCCCCCGCATTATTGGCAGCTTTACGGGGTTGAATCCGGTGTGGGTCTTTTTGGCCATTTTGACGGGGGCACGGGTCTCGGGTTTAGTGGGGGTGTTAATTGCGGTGCCAACGGCGGTGGTCATTAAAACCTTTTTGGTGAGTTTGCGATCGCGCTTGAACCCGGAGGATGCCGCCGTACCCGAATTAGCGGCCCCGCCGCCACCCCCAACGGCAACGTTTTCCTCCAAAATGAATCCATCCTAGGAGAGAGTGATCATGCTGCGGGCAATTCATCCGGGTCTGCTAACATCATTGGTGCTCATTGCCCTGACGGGGATCATCACCACAGTCACCGCCGTTATCGGCTATTACTTGGGGCGCGACTCTCTGCGGGGGGTCTCTCAGCCGGTGGTTAACCCCATTTTGGGCAATACCCTCAGCCAAGGCGGTCAGGAGCGGCCCACCATTCTCGACGAGGCAGAGATTATTGCCCGTACCGAGGCTCTGATTGCCGAAATGAGCGATACCTCAACGGAACGGGAGATTGTGCCTGCCCCCGCCAACCCGGCGGCACCGGAACCCCAACCCACCGAGCAGAGCCGCCTGCCCATTGTGGCGGAGGATAAGGGGGTGCGCCTCGAAATTCGTTCGCTGCAATCGATTGGCCCAGACCTCGTGCTAAACGTCACCCTCAAAAATGACAGTAGCCAAGGGATTCAGTTTATCTATACGTTTTTGGAAGTCAAAGACGATCAGGGGAATCTCCTGAGTGCCTTGACGGAGGGGCTACCCACAGATTTGCCTGCGGGTAGTGATCTGGCCACTGGGGTGATCACGATTCCCAAAAGCCTGCTGGCGAATACAAAGACTATTTCCTTGCGCTTAGCCAGCTACCCCAACCAGGATGTGCAGTTACAGGCGGCCAACATTCCAGTGCAGGGGGATTAAGGCGGCGGATGACGACGGCACAACGGCAGCAGGAGATGTTTGCGGCTCGCGATTGGGTGCGCGTCCGCGCCGATTTGAGCGGTGACACCACCTTTATGGTGTGGCAGGGGGCGGTCTATAGCTTTGTACCCAACGAACCCCGCCGCCACCTGTTTAACATTGTCGGCATGAGTGCGGCGCGCTGTTTGCCTCATCCCGAATCGGGCTGGTACTTTTTATCACGGGAGCTAACCTTTTACCTTGATCCTGAGACCAACGCGCTGGCTGAGCGCTGGCAAAATCCCTGGACCGGCGAGGTGCTCACCGTGATTCCTGTGGCCAATGATCCGGTACAGGGACTCTTTCGGCGTGAGGTGCCCGCTCAGGTTGGCCTAACCACCACCACGTTTCAATTTGACCTGTTCCCCCACTATGCCAATCCTCTGGCTGAGGATCCGCGATTTCAGGACTATAGCCCCCAGCCGCTGTACCAAGCCGTAGAGCTATTTAAGCTGACGGTGCCCACCCCTGCGCTGAAGGCCAAAGAGAGTAACACCATTGCTGAGGTGCACCTTTACTGGAGCCGCATTGGCCCATGGTTACCGTGGATGAAAATGGCCGATCGCCCCGGTTACCTCATCTACAGTGCCAGTGGTCAAAAAGCCTTTAGGGTGGCTGAGCTACCCGCCTTGCTGCAAGAACAACTACAGCGGCTGTCCCTCTACAGGGAAGCCCCGACCACGTACCGCGAGGGTGCCGACATGACCTCGTGGCTGTATTTTCAGCAGCATTTTGAGGCCTATTTAGCGGGTGCGATGTTTCCAATTGTGGATCCGACGCCACCGTGACCAAACCCCCTTACCTGTGGCACACTGCAAGAAAGTTATTTTGGCGGCAAGGAGGCGGTGATGCCAACCGTTAGTTTACTACGAGCCACGTCCTACGAGGTGGAGGCGCTTGAGGCATCTTTGGAGGCGCTGTTGGCACCCCTCGGGGGGATGGCGGCGATGGTCAAACCGGGCGATCGCGTCCTCCTGAAGCCTAACCTGCTCACCGGCGCACGCCCCAAACACGAGTGCGTTACCCGGCCAGAACTGGTGTACTGTGTTGCCAAACTGGTGCAGGCGGTAGGTGGGCAGCCCTTTTTAGGGGATGGCCCCGCCTTTGGTTCAGCGATGGGGGTGGCTCGCAACAATGGCTACCTGCCCTTCCTAGAACCGTTGAAGGTGCCTGTGGTTGAGTTCCACGGCGATCGCTACCCGACCGGCAGCCCAGAGTTTCAGCACCTGCGCCTCAGTAAGGAAGCCATGGCCGCCGATGTGGTCATTAATCTGCCCAAGGTCAAATCTCACGTGCAACTCACCCTGACTTTGGGGGTCAAAAACCTCTTTGGCTGCGTGCCTGGCAAAATGAAAGCTTGGTGGCACATGGAAGCCGGTAAAGATGCCGATCGCTTCGGGCGAATGCTGGTGGAAACGGCCCGTGCCATCAACCCCGATCTAACCATTATGGACGGCATTATTGGCCATGAGGGCAATGGCCCCAGTGGTGGCACCCCCCGCCGCCTCAGCCTCTTGGCCGCCAGCCAGAATGTCTTTGCCCTTGATCGCGCTCTGGTGGCCATTCTCAACGTGGATCCCGAGCGCGTCCCCACCCAGCGCGCCGCTAGTGCCCTCGGCTTAAACCCTCCCCTTGAGGCCATCCACTTTCCCTTAGCCCAACCCGCAGAGGTGCAGGTCGCGGACTGGCAACTACCGCAGCAGATGATGCCCATTGATTTTGGTGCCCCCCGCGTCCTGAAGTCCACGTTTAAGCACCTGTATATTCGCTGGATTAAGGAACCCTTGGCCACCTATAGCCAACCGTCCTAGGGCTGATGCCGCTCTAGGGCCAGTTGCACCAGCCGATGCACCAGTTCCGGAAACGGCAGGCCACTGGCGGCCCATAACTGCGGGTACATACTCAGTGCCGTAAACCCGGGCAAGGTATTGACTTCATTAATGAGGACCTCCCCACTACTGGGAACATAGAAAAAGTCAAACCGCGCCAAGCCGGCTCCATCTAGGGCTTGAAATGCCTGAAGAGCCATTGCCTGAATGGTTTCACTCACGGTGGCGGGAATTTGGGCGGGAATGACCAGATCGGCGCGGCCATCGGTGTATTTGGTTTCGTAATCGTAGAACTCACTACTGTAGGTAATTTCCCCCACCACTGAGGCTTGGGGTTTGTCATTGCCCAGGACGGCACACTCGAGTTCCCGCGCCACAACACCTGCTTCGACAATGATGCGCCGATCCAGTTCCGCGGCAGTGTCAAGGGCCGTGGTCAACTGTTGGCGGTTCTTGGCTTTAGAAATCCCCACCGACGAGCCAAGGTTGGCGGGCTTCACAAAGCAGGGATAGCCCAACGCCGCTTCAATGCGATCGCACAGGTGGCCGTAACGGCAGGGATCCGACCATAGCTCCGCACGACTGACCGCCATATAGGGCACTTGCGGTAGCCCCACCGCCCCAAACAAGGTTTTCATAAAAATCTTATCCATGCCAATGGCCGAGGCCGCCACCCCAGAGCCAACGTAGGGCTGTTGCATGAGTTCCAGCAGCCCTTGAATTGTGCCATCTTCGCCGTTGGGGCCGTGCAGCACCGGAAACCAAACATCAATCGTTTCAGCCACCGCCGGAAATGACCAGCGGGGAGCCACCTCCGTTAGCGGCACCGCTGAAGTCACCGTGTCGGTACAGCGCCAAAGACCATTTTTTTGAATGTAAATGGGGACCACCTCATAGCGATCGCGATTGAGGGGATCGGCAAACGCTTGGGCGATCGCCGCCGCTGATACCACCGACACCTCGTGCTCCCGTGAGCGACCACCAAACACCAACCCAACCCGCAGACGAGCCATAATGTAAACCTGTGTTAACGCGACCGTTTTTTGGTACGATTTCCAAGGATTATACAAACTTTGGGAGTTGCTATGGACGTGGGGCAAAAAGTGCGCGTCTGCCGAATTCGCGATCGCGTCGCCCAAGAAGTGATCAAAAAACTGGGTCAAGTCGGTCAAGTCACGGGCTTTAAGATGACTGATGGCAGCGGTGTTGGGGTGATCGTCACTTTTGAGGATCGCTCCAGTACATGGTTTTTTGAAGACGAAATCGAAGCCGTTGGCTAACCCCGCGTTGCCCCATTAGTGGTACGTTGGATGGTGGTGCTTTTGCGGGCACAGCTTCAATTACTTTTCAGTGTTGCAAACAACGAACTTACCAAGACAGTAGGCAGAGTCCATGGTCACAACAGCAGAACGAACCAATGTAGGCTTTATTACCCAAGTTATCGGGCCGGTCATTGACATTGAATTTCCCGGCGGCAAAATGCCCGCCATTTACAACGCCCTCCGCATTCAGGGGAAAACCGAAGCGGGCTTAGACGTTGCCGTTACCTGCGAAGTGCAACAACTCCTTGGCGATAACCGCGTCCGTGCCGTTGCCATGAGCAGCACCGATGGCTTGGTACGGGGCATGGAAGTGGTCGATACCGGCGCTCCGATTAGTGTGCCTGTCGGCACCGCCACCCTTGGCCGCATCTTTAACGTGTTAGGGGAGCCAGTGGACGAAAAAGGGGAGGTCATCGCCAACGAAACCCTGCCTATTCACCGCCCTGCCCCCAGCTTTACCGAGCTAGAAACCAAACCCTCGGTCTTTGAAACCGGCATCAAGGTGATTGACCTGCTGACCCCCTATCGCCGTGGCGGTAAAATTGGCCTCTTTGGCGGTGCTGGCGTAGGCAAAACCGTGATCATGATGGAACTCATCAACAACATTGCCACCCAGCACGGCGGTGTTTCGGTGTTTGCTGGGGTGGGGGAGCGCACCCGCGAAGGGAACGACCTCTACAACGAAATGATTGAATCGGGGGTCATTGACAAAGAAGACCCCAGCAAATCAAAAATTGCCCTTGTTTATGGCCAGATGAACGAACCCCCCGGGGCACGGATGCGGGTGGGTCTGTCGGGGTTGACCATGGCGGAATACTTCCGGGATGTGAACAAGCAGGACGTGCTGCTGTTTGTCGATAACATTTTCCGTTTTGTCCAAGCGGGTTCGGAAGTGTCGGCTCTATTGGGACGGATGCCCTCGGCGGTGGGCTACCAGCCGACCCTGGGCACCGATGTGGGGGCACTCCAAGAGCGGATTACCTCCACCATGGAAGGCTCCATTACCTCCATTCAAGCGGTGTATGTGCCCGCGGACGACTTAACTGACCCGGCACCGGCCACCACATTTGCCCACCTTGACGGGACGACGGTGCTATCACGGGGCTTGGCCGCCAAAGGCATTTACCCGGCAGTGGATCCGCTGGGTTCTACCTCCAATATGCTCCAGCCGGATATTGTTGGCACTGAGCACTACCAAACCGCCCGGGCAGTGCAGGCCACCCTGCAACGCTACAAAGAACTCCAAGACATCATTGCCATTTTGGGCTTGGATGAACTCTCGGAAGAAGACCGCCTAACCGTGGCACGGGCGCGTAAAGTCGAGCGGTTCCTGTCGCAGCCCTTCTTTGTGGCGGAAGTCTTCACGGGTGCCCCCGGCAAATACGTTACCCTAGAAGACACGATCAAAGGCTTCCAGATGATCCTCAGCGGTGAGCTAGATGATCTGCCGGAGCAAGCCTTCTACATGGTGGGTAACATCGAAGAAGCCAAAGCCAAAGCTGAAAAACTCAAAGCGTAGGCAACGATTCGTCAGCCCGAGGGTGGGCACTCCCCACCCTTTGATCATTATTGACATTATTGATTGACAAGGCGATTGAGAAGGGACGCACTATGGTAATGACAGTACGGGTGATTGCCCCCGATAAAACCGTTTGGGATGCCCCCGCTGAAGAAGTAATTCTACCGAGTACCACCGGACAGTTGGGAATCCTTTCAAATCATGCACCGTTACTGACTGCCCTTGAAACCGGCGTGATGCGGGTGCGCCAAGAGCGGGAATGGGTGGCGATCGCCCTGATGGGGGGCTTTGCCGAAGTGGAAAATAACGAAGTCACCATCCTTGTAAACGCGGCGGAGCGGGGTGACACCATTGATCTTGAGACGGCCAAACGCGAGTTTAGCGAGGCTCAAGCCGCGGTGACCAAAGCCGAGCAAAGTGGCTCAAAACAAGCCCAAATTCAAGCGGCGCAAGCCTTCCGGCGGGCGCGGGCACGGTTGCAGGCTGCCGGTGGAGTTGTGGAAATTTAGGGACTGCTGCGCAGGTCAAACGTCACCTTGGCGGTGTACCCCACGTAGCAGAAATTCCCCTCGCCCAAGTGCTCGCTACTGTCAAACTCCACCCGTACCTGACTTTGGCGGGGGTAGTTTTCTGGAATTGGTAAGGCCGTATCATTCCCCGGGTTCAGCCGCCCTAGTCCCGAGCGAATGTTAACAACCGTGCCGCGAAAGACACGCTTATTGGCTCCATAGGGTTCAATGGTGGCCTTTGTCCCCGGATGAATCAGGCGCAGGGACTGCTCATCCACAAAGACATCCACCCAGCGGCGCTGGCAGTCTAACATCTGCAAAATGGCATCGCCCTTGCCTAAGAATGTGCCCGGCTGCGCATCAACATGCCACACATAACCCGCCACCGGCGCTTCCACCGGAACCACTTGCCGCTGGGCGACGTACTGCTGTGCTGCCGCCAGTTCTTGGACTTTAGTGGCAATTTCTGCCTCGATGCCGCTGACAATGGCGGCTTGCTCGGCAATTTGCATCCTCAATTCCTGCAAGCGTAGGCGCGGATCGTAATTACTGCGGGTGTTGCGTAAGGTTAGCCCCAGTTGCGCGGCTCGGGCTTCTGCGGCTAATGCTTCGACCGTGCGGGCTGCCGCCTCAACGGTCCGCTGATGGTGGCGCACTTGGGCTTGGCTTTGTTGCAGTTCAGTGCGGGCAGCATCGGCTTGGGACTGCGCCACTGCCCCCTGTTGGGCGAGGCTGCTAAAGCGCTGATAGTTAATTTTGGCTAACTCATGTCGCGCCTTGGCATCGGCAAGGTTGGCTTGGGCCGCCGCAAGTTCTGCTTTGGCGGCAGCAACGCGGCGATCGCTCTCCGTGATTTCTAGACGCTGTTGATGGGTGCTGTCCGCTTCAGCGGCGGCCAGTAGCCCCTGTAGTTGGGCTAGCTTTGCCTTTGCGGCTCCTAGCTCGCCACGGCGACGTTGCAGCCATGTCTCAATATTTTTGACCCCGGCGGTACTCACGTGATCGTTGTTCAACACCGCAACCGGACCATCCAGCGGATGGATAAAGTCCCCCACTTGAGCGCGAATTTCAACCAAAGTACCCTCTTCCGGAGCGCGCACATTGGTAATAATGCCATTCACCACCGCATCCCGACTGCGCACGCTGGTCAGGTGATGAAACAGAAAAATACCGGTAAACGCCAAAATCCCTAGCCCCGTTGCCATTACCAACGTATTGGCAAGGAGCGATCGCCGCAACTTTAGCCGCTGCGTTGGAATAACCTGTGAACTAGACCCTGTCAAAGACGTATCAGGTTGGGCAGATCCAGAGGTATCCGGCACAAGGGGTGGGCGCTTCATCATCAGCCTTCAGTTGAGATATTGGGACAGGGCACTTAAAGATTCGCTAAATTAACGGTACACATTACTTACTAGTTATATTGAATTACGTTTGAGGGAGAATTGACATCCGTAGAAGTACCGAACTGCGTTAATTAGCCGGATGATTGAATCTGCCCTTGTTGCAAGATTGAGTGCGTATGATGGAAGTATTGATTGTAAACTGCTATGGCTCGTCCTCCCGACCTTGAGAAGCAAGCATGGTTAGTCGTCCGCTCCCAAGGAGTGATTGTTGGCAAGTATCACTTAGCGGGTAAACCCTTTTGGAAAATTGGCCGCTCTCGGGAGTGCGATGTCATTATTAACGATCCTTTTATTTCCCGCCATCAAGCCACAATTGAGCTACGCCCCCGCGGCAGTGATTTACTCTATCTGATTCGGGATACTGGCAGCCGCAATGGTACCCTAATCAACGGTACGCCGATTACCGAGGAGCGGGTTCTGCACCACGGCGACATTATTATGATGGGCGATACGGATCTCACCTTCCGCTACAGCGGCACAACGCCGTCAGTGAACACTGATTTACTTAAGCATTCGTGAGGGGGCTTGTGTCACCGTTAGATGAATTTCTTTGGGCAATTTTGGGGTTACTCCTCACGGTGGCGGGCACGTTTATGGAGGCGGCGATCGCCATCCCCAATCTATTCAACGACGAGGGGCAGTGGGTGTTACCCAATTCTTGGAGTGCCATTCCTGTGTATGGGTTACCCGTCTCCTACCAAGTGGCGGCAGTGCTGCTGGTGGGCTGTATGGGGGGTCGCCAAGCGGCAGCCCTCTCGCAGGTGGCCTACCTCATCCTTGGCCTGAGTGGGTTTCAGGTCTTTTCCCAAGGCGGCGGGCTGGGCTATTGGCAGGAACCCACCTTTGGTTACTTGTTGGGGTTTGTACCGGCGGCATGGGTGTGCGGCTGGCTGGCCTTCCGGCCGGGGACAACGGCGCGGATTGAATGGCTGGCGCTGAGTGGCCTCGCTGGGTTAGCCATCATTCACGGCTGTGGCGTGCTCTACCTAGCGGGCTTAGCACTCTTTAGTCAGATCACCCAACCCTTGCTAGAGCTTGTGCAACAATACTCCCTATGGGCCTTACCCGGCCAACTGGTGATTGTCTGCCTTGTTGCCTTGGTGGCACGGATTTTGCGACTCGTGTTGCTCTACTAATGTTTGAGTGATGATGGCTGCGCTACCTCCCCTCACGCCAGAGACCTTCTGGCAGATCCTGAATGATCAAATTGACGATGCTACGGTCAACCGGCTATTGTGGCACTGCCTCGGCTACTGCTACGACGCGGCTCGTCAAGTGTGGCAGTGCGATCGCGTCCCCGCAGAGTGGGCCACCCCTTACCCCGAACCACCGGACTTCATCGGCAGCCGCCCCGCCATTGTCCAGCTTACTCGTTCAATTCCGGCTCCCCACAAGCAACTCCTGAAGGAGCAGTTGGGGTTTGAAGGCTACTCGATTAAGGAATTAACGCCCCGGCGCACCCGTCGCGCCACCGCTGTGAACTGGCTGCTCAGTTATTTAGCCAGCCATGCTCCAGCTAACTCTTAGCCACTTCAGTGGCCACTTGGCGGATAGCCCCATAGACGGTCGCCAGTTCCGGTTCGCTAATGCAGTAGGGGGGCAAAATATAGAGGGTTGACCCCAAGGGGCGCAGCAGCACCCCTAGCTCTAAAAAGCGGCGGCGCAGTTGTGGGATCCGGGTGCTAAAGTAGGAGGCCTCTTGGCCGGCTAACTCCATCGCTGCAATCGTGCCGCAGGTGCGGAACTGGTGCAGGTTGGGAACATCGGCAAGGTACTGGTGGTAGTGCTGCCAGTGAAGAGCCTCCAAGCGCTGATAGGTATGGGGCTGTGCTAGCAACAATTCAAAGGAAGCCACACTGACGGCACAGGCCAAGGGATTACCCGTGTAGGAATGGCTATGGAAAAAGGCACGCGCCGGATCATCGTCATAAAACGCCTGATAAATGGTTTCAGTGGCTAACGTGACCGCAAGGGGCAAGCATCCCCCCGACAACCCCTTGGATAAGCAGAGGAGATCCGGTGCTGTTCCGGCTTTAGTGCAGGCAAACAGATCCCCCGTGCGGCCAAAGCCGGTCATCACTTCGTCATACACTACCAGTACCCCGTAGGCGTTCGCCAGTTCAGACACCGCCTGCAAAAATTGGGGGCGGCACATGCGCATTCCCCCTGCCCCCTGCACGAGGGGTTCAATAAACAGGGCGGCATACTCGTTTGGTGCTGCCGCAAGGGTTTGTTCAAGGCACGCTAGGGCATCGGCTTCCTTGGTCCTCACGTCGGGATCCGCCGGATAGGTGGCTGGATAGGGAACAATGGTGAGCGGTGGCAGGAGCCGCTGGAAGGGTTGCCACCAAGGGGAACTTTGACCCACAGTCATGGCTCCGAGGGTATCGCCGTGGTAGCCGCCCGCAAAGCCAATCAGGCGCGATCGCTGGGGTTGCCCCACCTGTTGCCAGTACTGGTAGGCCATTTTGAGCGCCACTTCGACCGCTGTTGAGCCATTGTCCGAGAAAAAGACCCGCTGGAGAGGGTCAGGGGTGTGGCGGCACAACAGTTGAGCGAGGGTTTCGGCGGGTTCGTGGCTAAAGCCGGTAAAAATGACGTGATCGAGGGTTTGTGCCTGTTTGTAGAGTGCCGCCGCTAGTAGTGGATGGCTGTGGCCATGCAACGTCACCCACCAACTGGAAATGGCATCAATAATCTGGCGGCCATCCCGTAGGTGCAGGATAGCGCCCGCGGCTCGCTCCACCTGGAGGGGTGGATCGGCGGTTTTCATTTGGGTAAAGGGCTGCCAAATGGGTGAGTCTAGCATGGGGGGTTCCCTTGAGATACAGCACTGGGTGGTTCTGGGTTAAGACAAGCATTGAGGGTATCGAATACCGCCGCAGGAACAGTACAGCGCAGCGATCGCCCCAGCCGTTTCTTCTGCTGCGCCAATTTCAGGCAGTTGCGGTTGCGGCACAGATAGGCAGAGCGACCCATCCCCGCATCCACCCTGACGGTATGGTCAGGCCAGCAACGGACAATCCGCCAAAATTCGGTGCGATCGGCAAGCCGGCCACAGGCCACACAACGTCGCTGTGGTACCCCCATGCCCCGACTCCTCTAACTGGCAGCGTCCTGCGCCTCTAAAGCCGCGATCGCCAAGCGATCTTCCTCCTCGTGGTTGTAGGTAGAACTATCACGCACCTCAATTTTCCAGCCCGTTAAGCGGGTGGCCAACCGCACATTTTGGCCTTCTTTGCCAATGGCCTGAGGCACCTTATCGGGATGCACCAGCACATGGGCAATGCGCGCCTCTGGGTTAATCAGGCGCACCTCCTCCACCGGCGCCGGACTGAGGGAGTTGGCAATATAGGTGGCGGGATCCGGCGACCAACGAATAACGTCAATTTTTTCGCCCCGTAGCTCATTCACCACCGCTTGAATCCGCGAGCCGCGCGCCCCAATACAGGCACCTACCGGATCCACATCCCGCTCGAGGGTATCCACGGCAATTTTGGTGCGGGGTCCCACCTTGTGGTTTGGTGGATTGGCTTCCCGCGCAATCGCCACAATCCGCACCACTTCGTCCTCAATTTCAGGCACTTCGTTGGCAAACAAATACACCACAAGGCCCGCATCGGCACGGGACACCTCCAATTGAGGCCCCCGCTGCGCTCCCTCCTTCACCCGCTTTAGATACACCTTAAATGTGGAGTTGGCGCGGTAATTGTCACTGGGAAGTTGCTCCCGCTTTGGCAGTTCCGCTTCCACCTCCGGCTGGCTGGCATCACTGCGCACCGCCATAATCACCGAGCGGCGCTCAAACCGTAGCACCCGCCCCAGCAGGACGGTGCCCTCCAACTCTTGGAACTCTTCTTGGATCAAGCGGCGTTGCTGATCCCGTAGCTTTTGAGATAATACCTGTTTGGTTTGCATCGCGGCCATGCGGCCAAATTCTTGGTGGTCGGGGGTCACATCCAGCAGCACCGTATCCCCCAGTTGGGCATCTTGTACTACTTCCACCACGTCCGCAAGGGCAATTTCCGCATCGGGGTTGGTCACCGTCTCGGTAATGGTTTTTGTGGCCAGCACCCGAAAGCCCTCCTGCTCGGTATCTAATTCCACTTCAAAGTTGGCGAAGTGATCCTCTTCAAAATGGGCATGGTCAGGGCGCAGACTGCGGCGATAGCGCTCATACCCTTTTAGCAGCGCTTCCTGAAGGGCTTGGTGAACCGCATGTTTTGGTAAATGCCGTTCCTGACTAATTTCATTAATCATGGCCCGCAGGCCGGGTAAGCGATAGGTACTCATCGTAAATTGCAACCTCTTGGTGTAGTTAAATGCGTTGTCCGCTGCTTCTCTAGACCCGACTAAGGCTCGTTAGGGGGGGTATAGAGTTGCACACTGGCAATGAGTGCCCGCGGAATCGCTAGGGATCGTCCTTTTTGATTGAGATAGACGTGTTCCTCGTCGCGACGAATGAGATGACCCTCCCAGAGGGTTTTGCCACGGTGAGGGGCAGTGGTGGTGACCCGTACAGGAAAGCCACGAAACGTACTGAAATCGCGATCGCTACTGAGGCGATCGGACAGCCCCGGACTAGAGACCTCCAGCACGTAAGCAAAGGCTAAATCTGCCGTTGCATCCAAGACGCTTTCAAGGGCGCGACTCATGCGCTCGCAGTCCTCTAAGCTGGTATCGGCGCTGGGGTGCCGCACCTCAACTCGCAAAATTGGTGGCGACTGATGGGAATACCACTGAACGCCAACAAGGTCTAGTTGTTCCTGGTCTGCTACCTGCTGTGCCAAGGCTTGGACAACAGGGAGAAGCGATTGCATGGACATAAGAAACAAAAAAGGCGGGTCATTGCCCACCGTCTGAAAATAGACTGTTTTGCAAACTGAGCTTCCAGAGGCTCGGGAACTGCTGGAAGTTCTTTAGTGGCGGTAGGCTATCTATGCAGAAGGCATAGGCAATTAACCACTCGGCGCGTTTACAGACAGCCGTCAGCGTATCTTATTGTACACGTTGCCTACCTTCTATCCTACACCATTGCCATCCCTTCAGCCGGGCAACCCCCAGCGTTTGCCGCTTGGGGCACGTATCGCTTGCCCTAGGACGTTAAGCGTTGCCAAGCGGTCTCGAGGGCGTGTTTCATCCGTTGAACATAGCTCCATGCCTCCTTGATAACGTTGACCCCATACTTGCCATGCCTATTCGGGAGAGTTGGCTCGCCGATAGGCGTCGAGTTGTGCTTTTAACTGAGCAATTTCCTGCGCCATATCTAAAACCATGGCTGCCCCCACTAAATTTAACCCTAGGTCGCGACGCAATCGCTGTAGTTTGACGACCCGCACTAAGTCTTGGGGATGGAGCATTGCGCCAACCGGCTCAATTAATCCTAGGCGGGCAAATCACTCAAGCAAGGCAACAGAGGTTTGGGTGACGTAAGCGGCTTGCTCAAAACTGTAAAGGCGATCGCCACTGGCCGTGCAAACTATGCGAGACAGGCTAAAATTGGTACTCATAACTGCACCTCTGCTACCGTTTGACGGGGATTAAACCGACTCATTGCCCGCAATTGTTCGTAGTGGGCTTTGTGCTCTGGCGTTAGATGTTTAGGCGTAACAATTTTCAGGCGCACAATTAGATCGGTGCGATCGCCCCTAGCCGTGCGCCAGCCCTTACCCCGTAGCCGCAGGGCTTGGCCAGAGTCCACCCCAGCCGGGATCGTTAGCTTCACCTTGCCATCGGGAGTGGGCACATCAATTTGGGACACCGCCTCTTCCGGCGTAATCGGAATTTCACAGGTGATATTATCCCCCTCAAAGCGATAGAACGGATGGGGCAACAGTTCAATCGTTAAGTAAAGATCACCCCGCTGCTGACTAAAGGGGCTGCGTTGCCCTTTCCCTTTCAGGCGGAGGCGACTGCCCGATCTCGCCCCTGGAGGAATGCGCACCGTCACCGTTTCATCACCAATTTGCAGCCGTTTTTGGGTACCGTGAAACGCCTCGGCCAACGTGAGGGCGATCGCCGCTTCCGTATCTTGGGCAGGAATATCGCTAAACCGACTAAAGGGGTCGGCATCGGTGCCAAATTCCACATACTCCCGCACCCCTTGCGGGCCGGTCGTCGTGCGGTAAGTATAAACCCGGCGGCCTGCGCCCCCACCCCCAAAGCGCCCCAGCAGTTCGTTAATAAAATCTTCAAAACTGCCGTACTGGCCAAAATCCATACCCTCAACACCACCCGTCGCCGACGCTCCAGCCGCAGCCTGTTGCCAGTACTGACCAAACTGGTCGTATTTTTGCCGTTTTTCGGGATCCGAGAGCACCTCGTGCGCCTCGTTAATTTCCTTAAAACGCGCTTCTGCTTCCTTATCCCCCGGGTTGAGATCCGGGTGATATTTACGCGCCAGCTTACGGTAAGCTCGTTTAATTTCTTCAGAGGTAGCAGTTTTGCTGACCCCCAGTGTTTCGTAATAGTCCTTAAATGTACTGCCAGCCATTGGCACCTCCCGTTACCCATGCATACCCAACGTACTGAGGAGGCTGTCCACCTGAGTACCCCTACCACTTGAGGTAACTGACCATAACCTAAACCCAAAGGCTGATGGGAACACCAGCCTAGTCCCTATAGGTCAATCTAACGTCAATTTAACGTTAATGTAGCGTCGTTGCAGCGCACCCATTATTGTTGCGTGCATTCCTTGCAACTCACCCTAACATCATTATCCTATCACTGCAATAATAATCAACCGGATCTGCCTTCCAGACCGCTGAGGTTCGTTTTTCCGTACTGAATTATTATACGATAAAAGCAATTTAGGTAATGAGTGACTCACGTCAAATTCTAGGGAACTGTGGCAGTTGGTTGTATCTTGCCGGTCAGTGGGTCTCTTCTGCCGACATGACTGCATGTTTGGCAACTTTTTTGTACCGATTTGAAATAACCTTTTCGGGATCAATCCCTTCAAACGTGGGCGGAATCCAAACCCGTACCAATAGCAGTGCAGCCAAAACAATTAAAAATGCCCCAGCAGCCAAAATTTGTACCCAAGGGGTTTCTAAAATGCCTCGTACAATCACCTCTCGCAACACCGAGACAATAGACACCTCTACCGCAACACCAATAGATACCCGCTGCTCTTGCAAGTAAATAATTAGCAGCCGAAATAATTCAACTAAAATCAATAAAAACAGAATGTCAGCCGTTACCGCCTGAAATTCTATCGGTGGTAACAGAGAAAAAAACATTTCCCGTAATTCCAAAACCATAAAACAGAACAAACCAATGCATAAAGAAATAACAATCAGGTCTTGAATGGTTTCCAGAGTTCGGACAATCACAGTGCGATTGAGCCAAGAATAAAATTTAGATGAAGGATTATCTAGCAATTTTTTCATAAACACACTGCTAAAAACTGACAATCTGATCATACGGGAAGTAATAATGATTTTTTAATGATTGAATGTTTAATTTAGTTATGGATTCAATTATCAAAACTATGACTCACTAGAAATGGGAATAGGGATAATTACTTACTATAGGCAATTATCCCTAATTACAGTTACAGATAGCATTTTGCTGCCAACAAGACAAGAAACAGCCCGCAGCTAATTGTCTTTACGGTTGGAATAGGTACCCGTCTCATCTCGATCAAAGAGGCTTTTAATGCGTTCCCATGCGTTGAGCAAGGCATTTATTTTATCGTTGGACTCGCTTAGGGTTTGGTTGTAGGCTTCTACAAACGTTGACTGCGCTTCATCAGAGAGACTTGCCCGCATCTCTGGTGAAATTTGCTCCTTACTGGTTAATTCCCCTTCCGGTTGACGCGGAATTTGCATATCGGTAATGGCCACTTCTTCACCGCCTGCTGATTGCAACAACAAGAAGATTTCCCCTGTTTTCTCCGCCGGGACTTCCACCACCAGTAGAAACTCACCTGCTTGCAGACGAGTTTGGTAAATTGCCGCCTTATCTTGAGGCATTCCTAAAGAGATCAGTACAGAGCCGAGTCCAGCCCCTAGGGCACCGTACAGGGCACCACTTGTTGCCCCTAGCAACGCAGCACCTAAGGGGCCTGCGGCAACGACAGCCCCTAAAAAGGGAATAAACAAAACACCTACACCGGTGACTAGGCTCAGCAGTGACCCAAACAGTGAGCCATAAATAGCGCCGCTGGTAAGGCCATCTAAAATAACATCTTTTTTGGTCAGGAAACCGGTAATCCGCGCTTCCGATTGAAAATTACGACCAATAATAGAAATATTTTCCTTAGGCACACCGCGATCTAGGAGGCGCTTAATGGCATCCTCTAGCTTTTTTTCTTCCTTGAAAGCAGCGGAGACACATTTTTCGGGTGGTTTTTCAAAGGCAGCACTCATGGGTATTTCTCCGAAGAAGTTAAGGATAAGGAAAGGGCAACCGGCAGGCTCATATAATCAGGAGACTGAAATGTTGCCTTGGTTGCCCCTGTTGTTCCCTCCACCTAGAGAGGATATTGAGTCTCCTCCGGCGGAATGGATTAACCGATGTTGACTTTCACCACTTTGCTTTTTTCATCTTCTGCCTTGGGCAGCGTTAGGGTGAGGACACCATCTTTATATTCGGCGTGAACCTTATCGTTTTGGATACGAGCCGGTAGCGGAATGACTCGCGAGAACTTACCATAGCGGAATTCAGTACGGGTTACACCTTTTTCTTCGGTCTTCGTTTCCGACTTACGTTCACCGCTGATACTGACAGCTTCTGCAGCAACTTCAACGTTTAGATCTTTGGCCTCCATCCCAGGAATTTCTAGTTTGAGGCGAATTTCATCGCCAGTTTCTTCCATTTCTGCGGGTGGTACAAAGGTAATACCGTTCCTTGTGTCTTTGGTTAGTGGTAGCAGCTCATCAAAGAGACGGTTCATTTGCCGTTGCAGGGTGTCAATTTCCCGGAAGGGTTCCCAACGAACAAGTGCCATAGTCTCAACCTCCTAATATTTGAGTTTCCGACTAGTGCAAGTGGGTTAACACCGGAGGAGGAAACTGCCCTTCTGACCTTACTCCTCCTCACAATGTTATTCTATAGCCTCAACCAAATCTGTCGAGTTGGGTTTTCTGGGTAAGGGATGTTCCTATTGCCGTACTTGGGGTGGAACTCCAGTGCAATGGGGAAGACTTGCAAACGCTGCCTAACCTAGGGGCATGGCTGAGAACTCGCCCTCAATAAATAGGGCAATCTCTAGGATGGGGGTATGCGTGATAACCTCTGCAAATACCTAGCCGAACAGTATCCCACTGCCTTTGCCCAATGGCTCCTTAAGGATAGCTCTCCCCAGGTCTCTATTCTCAAAACCGAACTGAGCCTCGAACCCATCCGTGCCGATTCCGTCACCTTTGTCCAAACCCAAGACCGGATTCTGCACCTTGAATTTCAAGTGGAGCCGCAAACCGAGCCACCCCTCCCCCTCAGAATGCTCGACTATTGGGTACGACTCCATCGCAAATACGCCTGCGAGATTGTTCAGGTGCTGATTTTATTGCGGCGCACAACCATTGACGTCCCCACTGCCTTTGAAACCGAAACAACTATTCACCGCTATCGCGTCATTAAGTTATGGGAAGAAGACCCGCAACAATTTTTCAGCAATCCAGCACTGCTTCCCTTTGCCGTGCTAGCGCAGACCCGCAATAGTGAAGAGCTACTGCGAGCCGTGGCAGAACGGGTGAATCAAATTGAACCAGAGAGCGAGCGACGGGAGTTGAGTACCGTCGTACAACTAATGGCTGGGTTACAGTACAAAGAAGAGCTAATCGAGTCAATTTTTCGGGAGGGAATGATGCGGGAATCGGTGATGTATCAAAAAATCCTCAGAGAAGGAGAACAACAAGGACTGCAACGGGGATTGCAACGGGGACGACAAGAAGGGCGACAGGAGGGGCGGCAAGAAGGGGAACTTACCCTCGTTCTGCGTCAATTGCATCGAAGATTGGGGCATCTGCCGGATGAGGTTATCGCTCAAATTCGTGACCTATCCCTTGAACAACTCGAAACCTTAGGAGAAGCGCTCTTAGACTTTCAAACGCTGCCCGACCTAGAGGCATGGCTGAGAATTCGCCCCCATTAAATAACGCACCCTCACACCACCGCACCGCTGTAACATTCCTAATATCCTCGCTGGGGTCAATGGCGGCATAACATTATTATTGACGGCCTGCACTGTAGCGTAACTCGGCCTCGAGTAGTACACGCTTGGCTGGCCTTGGGTAAGCTGAACTGTATCCCTTCATCAATGCTACTCATGCTCGAATCCTGTCCCCGTTGTTCGGCTCGCCTTGGCCCTCCGCTCTCTTCCGGACGTCAAGTGTGCAGCGTTTGTGGTTGGAGTCAGGTTATTGTAGAGCGTCCAGCCGCTGCCCGTTCGGAACCAAAGGGACTGCCGCTATTGTTAGCACAACTGAGCCGCTTACTGCACCGTTTTGTGCAATACTTGGGCTTGCTGATGCAACTGTTTTGGCAAGGGTTAAAAGAGCGTTTTCGCAGCCAACCTCAACAACCGCGCCAAAGTATTTTTGATCGCCTCGCTAACAAACTCCAGCGTCTGGAGACCAAAATTCCCACGGGTGATCCGCGGCAAGAATGGCTGACCCCTGAAGAGGCTTTTGTGCTGTTGGGAGGTCAGTTAGACAACCCCCACTCGAAGGTGAGCACCCTAGATGGCAAACGCTGTATTGGCCTATCTGCCTTTCGTCGCTTAGTGAATACCGCTGAGTATGCCGATTTTGGCTTCCAGTACTCTAGCGATCGCCACCTTAAGAATTTACCCTACCTCCGCCGCCTACCCCGCTAAAGACCTTGTCACAGCCCTTTGTCTTCGCGTTGCACCGCCAAGTAAGGTTATAAAAAGGTATAGCCGAACTTAATTTAGGGTGAGAGCCGTTCGATGCGTGTAATTCTAATGACGGGTAAAGGTGGCGTGGGCAAAACATCGGTTGCCGCTGCAACGGGGTTACGTTGTGCGGAACTGGGGTACAAAACCCTTGTGCTGAGCACGGATCCGGCTCACTCCCTTGCCGATAGCTTTGATATGGAGTTAGGGCATGTGCCTGCTCCGGTAGCTGAAAATCTTTGGGGGGCAGAGTTAGATGCCCTCATGGAACTAGAAGATAATTGGGGGGCAGTGAAACGCTACATTACCCAAGTGTTACAGGCGCGGGGGCTAGAGGGGGTACAAGCCGAGGAACTGGCTATTTTGCCCGGCATGGATGAGATTTTTGCCCTTGTACGGATGAAGCGCCACTACGACGAAGGCCAGTACGATGTTTTAATTATTGACTCGGCACCCACAGGCACTGCCTTGCGGCTATTGAGCTTGCCAGAGGTAAGTGGCTGGTACATGCGCCGCTTTTACAAGCCCTTGCAGCGAATGTCGGTGGCCTTACGCCCGATTGTAGAGCCAATTTTTAAGCCTTTGGTGGGCTTTTCCCTGCCAGATCAGGCCGTGATGGATGCCCCCTATGAGTTTTATGAACAAATTGAAGCCCTTGAAAAGGTACTCACCGATAACACTCAAACCTCGGTGCGCCTCGTCACTAATCCCGAAAAAATGGTGATTAAGGAATCCTTGCGCGCCCATGCCTACTTAAGTTTGTACAATGTGGCAACCGATTTAGTGGTGGCGAATCGCATTTTGCCGGAGACGGTCGATGATCCCTTTTTCCGCCGTTGGAAAGAGGCGCAGCATCAATACCGTCAGGAAATCCATGAGAATTTCCGCCCCCTACCGGTGAAAGAGGTGCCCCTGTTTGCGGAAGAACTTTGTGGTGTGGCGGCTCTGCAACGCCTCAAGGACACCCTCTATGCGGATGAAGACCCCGCCCAAGTTTATTACCAAGAGCAAACCATTCGGGTGGTACCTAATGAGGGGCAGTACAGTCTAGAACTCTATTTGCCCGGCATTCCCAAGGAGAAAATTGAACTGAATAAAACCGCTGATGAGTTAAATATCCGCATTGGCAACCATCGGCGCAATATGGTGCTGCCCCAAGGCTTGGCTGCGATGGAACCCGTCGGTGCCAAAATGGAGGCAGATTATTTGAAAATTCGCTTTGCTGCCAGTGTGGCAAGTAACTAAACTGCTGCTGTTGCGAGATGTTGACGGTGACCACTGCTCCGCCTGTTTGGGCGATCGCCACCACTGATCTCAGTATGGTGTACCACTCCGGACATCAAGTAACCCCGGTGTTGCACAATATCAATTTGCAGATTCAAGCAGGGCATATCCATCTACTCATGGGGCCTTCTGGCTCCGGTAAAACTACACTCCTCTCAATTTTGGCGGGCATTTTAACACCGACGAGCGGCAGGGTGACTCTTTTAGGGCAAGACATCACCCACATGAAAAAGAGCCAGTTATCGTGGTTTCGCCTGCAGAACATTGGCTTTGTGTTCCAGAGTTTTAATCTTTTCCCGGCCTTAACGGCACTGGAAAATGTGGAGATTGCCCTTAATTTGAAGGGGGTAAGGGGAACCGCAGCCAAAGCCCGCGCCGCTGAGCTTTTAACGGCAGTGGGTTTGGGAGATCGCCTCAACTTTTTACCGCAAAACCTTTCGGGGGGGCAAAAGCAGCGGGTAGCGATCGCCCGGGCATTAGCGGGAGAACCCAAAATTATTTTTGCCGATGAACCCACCGCATCCCTTGACTCCCAAAACGGTCAGCAAATCATCAAAATCCTCTATAAGCTAGCCAAGCAAAAAGGCTGCACCGTCATGATTGTCACCCACGATCAACGCATTACCCCCATTGCCGATCGCATCACCCACATTGAAGATGGCCGTATTAAAGCAAGGTCAGTGCCGCCAAGCTAACTCAACGACCAGAACTCCGACCAGAACGTGAAGGCGGGGTCAGCCCCTAGGGGATGGAGAGGGATCCCTATGGGGGTCTGGATATGACCGGTGCCCGATGTCAACTTTATGAAGAGAATTGGTATTCTTGCCCGAAGGTAACCCACTGTACTTGGGCAAAGCCGCACCAAACCAGTAAAATCTAACCTGCATAACTCAGGATAATGCTCATGATGGACACGGCGATCGCAACGATTCGGGCACGGGAAATTTTAGACTCCCGTGGCCGACCCACGGTAGAAGCAGAAGTAGAACTCGACTGTGGCGTAGTGGGACTAGCTCAAGTTCCCAGCGGTGCCTCAACCGGCAGTTTTGAAGCCCATGAACTGCGGGATGGCGACCCGAAGCGCTATGGCGGCAAAGGAGTGTTGCACGCGGTCGAAAATATTGAAACAACGATTCTCAGTGCCCTTGTGGATCAAAATGCCCTTGATCAAACCGTGATTGATCAGTGCTTACTGGAGCTTGACGGCACCGAAAATAAATCTAACTTGGGTGCCAATGCCATTTTGGCGGTGTCGTTGGCCACAGCCAAGGCGGCGGCGGACTACCTTGGCCAACCCCTTTATCGCTACTTGGGCGGGCCATTGGCGAACGTACTGCCGGTGCCGATGATGAATGTGATTAATGGGGGTGCCCATGCCGCCAACAACATTGATTTCCAAGAATTTATGATTATGCCGGTGGGTGCCCCCAGCTTTAGCGAAGGGTTGCGCTGGGGGGCAGAGGTCTTTGCGGCATTGAGCAAGGTGCTTGCGGATAAGGGTTTACTGACTGGTGTTGGTGATGAAGGCGGGTTTGCCCCTAACCTTGAATCGAATCAGGCGGCGCTGGATATCTTAATGCAGGCCATTGAAGTGGCGGGCTACACCCCCGGGACGCAAGTGGCTCTAGCGCTGGATGTGGCCGCCAATGAATTCTATAGCAACGGCAGCTATACTTTTGACAATGCCAGCCGCAGTGGGGCAGAACTGGTGGGTTATTACGAACAACTGGTGAGCAATTATCCGATTGTGTCCATTGAAGATGGGCTGCAAGAGGAAGACTGGGAGAATTGGGCCACGTTAACCCACGCCTTGGGGCAGCGGGTGCAACTGGTGGGGGATGATTTGTTTGTCACCAACCCCAAACGCCTAAAGCGCGGGATTGACAGCGGTGTGGCCAACGCCATTTTAATTAAACTCAACCAAATTGGCTCCCTTACGGAAACGCTGCAAACCATTGATTTGGCAACTCGCAGTGGTTACCGTTCAGTTATTAGCCATCGCTCCGGTGAAACCGAAGATACAACGATTGCGGATCTGGCGGTGGCAACCCGGGCGGGTCAAATTAAAACGGGTTCCCTCTGCCGCAGTGAGCGGGTGGCCAAGTACAACCGCCTGCTACGGATTGAAGCGGAACTGGGGGATCAGGCGGTGTATGCCCCCACGGTAGGATTAGGCCCGCGCTAGGTGACCCAGCGACCCCGTAAACGCTTTGGTCAGCATTGGCTGCGCAGTGAGGCGGTGTTAGCACAGATTGTGGCCGTGGCAGCTCTACGTCCGGGCGATCGCGTCCTTGAGGTAGGACCCGGACGGGGCGCGCTCACCCGCCCCCTTTTGGCCACGGGGGTTGAGGTGGTGGCGGTGGAGTTAGATCGCGATTTGTGTGCCGGGCTGCAACGGCAGTTCAGAGGCGATCGCGTCGTGCTCATTGAAGGGGACATCCTACGCACGGATCTGGCGGCGTTGGGGTGCAACAAGGTGGTGGCCAATATTCCCTACAACATTACCGGCCCGCTGTTAGGGCATCTCTTGGGAACGATCAGTCAACCCCGCACCCCCCCCTTTGAGCGCCTTGTGCTATTGGTGCAAAAGGAAATTGGCGATCGCCTCATGGCGCAACCGGGCAGTAAAACCTACGGTGCCCTTTCGGTGCGCAGCCAGTTCTTAACCGCCTGTGAACCCGTTTGCCTGGTGCCACCCCGTGCCTTTGCCCCTCCCCCAAAGGTGGAGTCCATGGTGATCTGCCTACGGCCTCACACCACCCTACCGCCGGTTACCTCGCCCCAGTGGCTAGAGCGGCTGGTGCGCCAAGGCTTTGCCACACGGCGTAAAATGTTGGCCAATGCCCTCAAGCCCCTCGTTGATCCGGCGGCGGTGCGCCAAGCCCTCACAGAACTGGGACTAGCGGCAGAGAGCCGTGCCGAAACCCTGAGCCTTCAGAGCTGGTTAGCCCTGAGTGAGGCGCTGCCTGCCCCCTAGAATAAGCTAATCAAAATCAGCAGCACGCCTATACCACCGCAGACCCCGGACCCAATGCCCGTATAGAGAATGGTATTACTGGTATCTTGGCTGAGGGTATCTTCCGACTTCAGGGAAATAAAAAACTTTTGTCCCTTGGCGCTTGGGCGCTCAATGCGCAGCGTTCCCGTCTGGTCACTGGCCATACCGACCACCAAGGCGAAGCGATCCACTGGCAAGATCCATTCTTGGTAACGGTAGCCAAGGGTTGTACCACCCCCCAGCGATAAACTGCCAATACTGACGCTAAAGCCGCCAAAGGACAGCCGATTGGTATTTGTGGCCGGGCGAAACTCATCTAAAACCTGCACCGTTTCAATATCTGCCCCCGTCGGCACCACCTCAATCTCGCCGTGGCGATCGCGCAGCCGGAAGGGAATTGACTGACTGTTGCTACTAATCGTGTCAGAGCGGCGCTCCGTACGCCAGCGCGTCTTCCCTTCGCTATCGGTCTCCCGCACCTGCTCTTCGTACTCCCGCGTCACCGTCATTTTGTAGTGCACACAGGGCATCTGCTTGAGTTCTGAAATTAGGGGTGCATCCGCCGTAATCTGGCCGGATAGTTTCACGTATTCCCGCAGATTGCCTCCGCTAATTTCTTGCGCCACCTGCTCACGTAGATGATGGATTTCCGCGGTGGTCACCGACGTTGCTAGCTTCAGGCTGCGTAACTTGAGGCGATAGTGGCGCTGAACAAAAAACAAGACGATCGCCGCCACAATCAGAATGCCGCCAAAGATAGCCATGGTTAACCCCCAACCTTTCTGAGATTATTCTGACATCTACTCTGGCATCTCCAAGACTTCTGGCCTCTCCAAGACAGGCGGCAATGGGGGCAGTCTCGGCATTATTGAGCATCATTGAGCCAAAAGCAGGGGTAGTGTAGGATGAATGCGGCCTATCCTTTCTATGTGATCACCTGTGATTGATCTCAAACAACTCCGTGAGAACCCCCAAGCGGTTGGCGATCGCCTGCGACGGCGGCAAGGGAATTATGACCTAGACACCATTGTGCAACTCGATGCCCAGCAGCGCCAATTAGAGCAACAGCGATCCCAACTGCAAGCCCGCAGCAATGAAATTGGTGCCCTTGTGGGCAAAAAAATCAAGGCCGGAGCTAGCCCCAACGATCCAGAAATTGTTGCCCTGAAGACGGAAGCGAACGACCTCAAAAAAACCTTGGCGGATCTAGAACCGCAAGAACGAGAGATCAAGCAACAGCTAGAAGCCCTCCTGCTGACAATCCCCAACCTACCCAGTGAGACCACCCCCATTGGCCGCGATGAAACGGACAACGTAATCGTGCGTTCTTGGGGGGATGAATTCAAGCCAACCCATCCCTGTCAGCCCCACTGGGACGTGGCCACGCAACTGGGGCTGCTAGATGTCGAGCGCTCGGTTAAGGTGGCGCAAAGTCGCTTTGTGACCCTTGTGGGAGTGGGGGCGGCCCTCGAGCGCGCCCTGATTCAGTTTATGCTCGATACCCACACCGCCCGTGGCTACGTGGAAATTCTGCCGCCCTTTTTGGTCAACAGTGCGTCCTTAACCGCCACCGGCCAGTTACCTAAATTTGCTGAAGAAAGCTTTCGCTGTGCTGAGGATGATTTGTGGCTGATCCCGACCGCAGAGGTGCCGGTCACGAATTTTTATCGGGATGAAATTTTAGCGGCGGATCAACTGCCCATTAAGTACTGTGCCTATACCCCCTGTTTCCGCCGCGAAGCGGGCAGCTACGGCAAAGATACCCGTGGCCTCATTCGGCTGCACCAGTTTGACAAGGTGGAGTTGGTCAAGTTTGTGCATCCTGAAACCTCCGCCGCCGAGCACGAGAACCTAGTGGCCGATGCCGAGTATATTCTCCAAGCCCTGAAGCTGCCCTACCGTGTCATTGAACTGTGTACGGGGGATTTGGGCTTTGCAGCGATGAAATGCTACGACCTTGAAGTGTGGCTGCCAGCGGCAAACTGTTACCGCGAAATTTCCAGTTGCTCTAACTTTGGCGATTTTCAGGCACGGCGCGGCAAAGTTCGCTTCAAAGGGGGCAAACAAAAGGGCACCCAGTTTGTCCATACTCTGAATGGCTCCGGATTGGCGGTGGGACGAACCATGGCGGCCATTTTAGAAAACTACCAGCAACCGGATGGGTCAGTGGCGGTGCCGGAGGTGCTCCAGCCCTATCTGCGGCGCTCCCACCTGAGCGGAGCAACCCTGTGAAGACCACCTTGGCAGCGATCGCCCACGCCCTTGGCCAACCCGGGCACTGGCCCGACCTCCCCGTAACGGGCATTAGTACCGATTCACGCCACGTAGCCACCGGGAACCTGTTTGTGGCACTGCGGGGGGACACGTTCGATGGGCATCAGTTTGTGGCGCAGGCGGCAGCCGCTGGGGCGATCGCCCTCATTGTCGAAGACCCTGTGGACAGCCCCCTGCCGCAATTGGGGGTGTCCCAAACCTTGGCCGCCTACCAACACTTGGGGCAATGGTGGCGGCAGCAGTGCCCCGCCCGGGTGATTGCGGTGACGGGGTCGGTGGGCAAAACCACCACCAAAGAGATGATTGCCGCCGTCCTGAGTCATTACGGCAGCGTCCTGAAAACCGAGGCAAACTTTAACAATGAGATTGGGGTGCCCAAAACGCTGCTGCAACTGGAGGCAACGCATGATTTTGCCGTGATTGAGATGGGGATGCGCGCCCGGGGGGAAATTGCCCTCCTCAGCCAGATGACCCAACCCGATGTGGCCGTGATTACGAATGTGGGGACTGCCCACATTGGCCGCCTAGGTTCCCGGGAAGCCATTGCTGCGGCCAAGTGCGAGCTTTTAGCGGAAATGCCCGCCACCAGCACAGCGGTACTGAATGCCGATTGTCCCTTATTACTGACCACGGCACAGCAGGTGTGGTCCGGGCGTACCCTTAGCTACGGCTTAACGGCAGGTCAGCACCAAGGGCGCTATTTACCCCCCCAGACCCTCTATGTGGATCAGCGGTCCTATACCGTCCCCCTTGGGGGTGCCCACCATGCCCTTAACTTTCTGGCGGCCTTGACGGTGCTCAGGGCGCTGGGGCTAAACCCGCAAGACTTACCCGCGCAACTGGCACTGCACTTACCCGCCGGGCGCGGTGGCCGCTATCCGCTTGAACCGGATATTCTACTGCTGGATGAAACCTACAATGCGGGTCTAGAGTCGATGCTGGCGGCGCTTCAGGTGTTGGCTAGTCTGCCCGGGCAGCGGCACGTTGCGGTGTTGGGAGCCATGCGCGAGCTAGGGGAATTCTCGGTGCCCTTTCACGAGCAGGTGGGCGCAGCGGTGGCTCAGTTGGGGTTAGATGGGTTGTTAATTTTAGATGATGGGCCTGAAGGTGAAGCGCTAGCGCGGGGAGCCAGACCGGTTCCCACGCAACAATTTGCCACCCATGAGTCCCTCGTGCAGTACTTATTGGCGCACCTGCAGGCGGGCGATCGCCTCCTGTTTAAGGCCTCTCATTCGGTCGCCCTAGATCGGGTGGTCACGGACGTGCGAGAGCGCTGGTTACCCTTGGCTTCAGACACTAAAGGCGCTTAGGAGGCGTTCCAAGCGGGATGGTTGAGTAGGGCATTAATGAGTTGCACCCCCCGCAACTGATTGGTGAGAGGGAGATGGCCGCGGGGTGCGCTCAAGTCCCAGATAAATTCGGTGGGGTAGCGCGGCCACTTTTTGCCCTGCCGCCAACCAATTTTCTCCCAGAGGCGATCCCAGTTCTGGCCACAGCCTAGCCACAGTTGCCGCTGCACGGAGTAGCCAAAGCGTCCCAAGGAAAAGGCTAACCACAAGCGATCAATAGTTTGCAGGTCGGTAATGGGGAGGTGTTCCACTTCGGTAAAGTACAGCCAGCGCCGCTTTTGGGCAGCGGGTCCGGCTAAGGCGCACAGGGTTTGGCTGGTGAGGCGATCGGCGGCTTCAAACTTCAGGTTCACAAGGAGATCTGCCAGTGGCCGATAATCCATGCCCCGCTCCGATAACAGTGGCACCACCCCCGCCGGATACTGCTGGCTTAAAACGTCCTTGACCGCCGCATCCTCCGCTTGTACCAGCAGGCGATAGGCTTGGCCGCGAACCCACAGGGGTGGCACAGGCTGTAGGGTTTCACTGGCCTGCAAAAATTCTTGCAGGAGTGGATAGCCCTCCACCCCCACCGTCGCTAGGGTATCGAGAGCAGCAAGCTGTTGCTTTTCACTGCCGCTGTACAACTGGGTTCGTAAATCGGCTAAGGCCAGATTCATTGCTACCATGCCCCGCGTGCGTCCTCCCCTTGCAACTGTAGAATGCGCTGCACAATTGCCGTTGTCGAACTGGGGACTTCCACCTGAATGAACTCAATGCGGCCACCATAGTGAGCCACGGCGGCAGCTTCCGGTAGGGTTGCCAGTTCATAGTCTCCCCCCTTGACGTAGATCTCCGGCTGGAGCGCTTCAATGAGGGGGATGGCGGTGCGATCGCCAAACAAGACCACGGCATCTACTGATCGTAAACCAGCAAGGACCTCTGCCCGCTGCTGTTCGGGAATAATGGGTCGGTTGGGTTTGAGCTCGGCCACGGAGCGATCGCTGTTCAGCCCCACCACTAGTCGCTGCCCCAGCCCCCGCGCTGCCCTGAGATAGCGCACATGGCCAGCATGGAGGAGGTCAAAACAGCCGTTGGTAAACACCAAGGGGCGCCACTCTGCCGGAGCTGACGCAATGGCTGCCACTAAATCCGCCAGATCGTAAAGGCCGCTCATCAGAGGTCACCTCCCATTACCCCTAGCCTATCAGAGCGTGCCGCGAAAGAGACCTTGGGGACGCAGCAACAGCACCCCCATCATGATCACCATGGCCACCGCTAACTTGTACTCTGCTGGAATCATCACTGTGCTCATTTCTTGGGCAACACCAATAATCAGCGCCCCCGCGATCGCCCCGTAGGGATTACCAATGCCCCCCAAAATGACGCTGGCAAACAGGGGCAAAATTAAAAACCAGCCCATCGTAGGCCGCACGGCCGTAATTAGCCCGTACAGGCCACCCGCCACCCCGGTGAGGATCCCCGATACCAGCCACGTACACAGCACCACCCACTCCACATCAATACCCGAGACCCGCGCCAAATCGAGATCATCCGCCACCGCCCGCATGGCCTTGCCCACCTTGGTGCGCTGCAGCAGAAAATGTACCGCTGCCATGGCCACCACCGCCAAAATCATGACAATAATCTTCGAGTAGATAATTTTAATGCCAAAGATATCGAGGGCCGGCATCACGGGCAAGCGATAGCTCTGGTTTTCACTGCCCCAGATCAAGATCACGCCATTGCGCAAGACAAACGAAAGCCCAATGGACATAATAATGAGCGTGGTGGAGGTGGTGCGGCGATCGCGCATGGGTGCCCAGAGCACCTTTTCACTGATTAACATCAGGCCCGCAGTTCCCATTGCCCCCAGCAGCATCGATAGCCAAATGTCCATCCCTAGGGCATTGGCCACCAACGTCAGGTAGGCACCGGTGGTCATAAAATCACCGTGGGCAAAGTTTGGCAGCCGCAAGATACCAAACGTGAGGGTTAGTCCCACCGCGGCAAGGGCAATAATACTGCCCACCGCTAAACCATTAACGAACAGTTGAATCAGTTGCGTATCCATGGGCAGGAGGGGTGCTGGACAGGTACTTGGATAAGATTAGCCAAAAAAGGGGGACAGTGCCTTGGCCTTCCCCCACACGTTGCTGTTTGCCCTCGGTGTGGCCTTAGCCGCGGCGCAAATCCTTGGCCATTGAACGGAACAGGTCAAGGTTGGGGTCACTGCGGCGACGGTCTTGCTCAGCCGCAGCAGCAGATGAAATCTCTGTCACACTCGGTTCAGGTTGACCCTTGTTTTGCGCCTCAACATCAACTTTTTCTAGGGATGAGACCCGTTCCACCACTTCAACCGTCTCTTTGCTGCCTCCTGTGGCGGGAAAGGTTTTTTTGACCGATTTGACGGTGCGCATGTACTCAATATTGCCGTAGGTTTTGGCTTCATCGGGATCTAAAAAAAACTCCTTGGTGGGTTTCGGCTCGGCTGCCGCCTTTTTGCCACCGCGAAATAGACCGTCAAAGAGTCCCATAGCTGAAATGTTACCTTTTATGAAGAAACCGCTACTCAGTTTACAATAGAAGCCTAGGGCAAACCATAGCAACCGTTACCATTTCATGCCAGCTGCCGCGTATTTGGGCTTAAACGCTGATCACTTTCGCCATCCCCGCGATCGCGACGCGACGGCGGCGCTAAAACAGGTGCCGGGGTTGGATGTACTGGTACGCACGATCCTTGGGTCTGTTGCCGAGCAAGCCTTTTACCTCGAAAACATCGGCAGTAGCCTGCGCCTAAGTGAGCAGCAGCTTCCGGAGTTGTACACCCTGCACCTAGAGGCCTGCCGCTGTTTAGACCTCGAACCCCCTGAGTTGTACCTAAAGCAGCATCCGGTGCCCAATGCCTATACGTTTGCCATGCGGGGCAAGCAACCCTTTGTGGTACTCCATACCGCCTTGGTGGAACTGTTGACCCCCGCAGAAGTGCAGGCGGTACTGGCTCACGAACTCGGGCACCTCAAGTGCGAGCATGGGGTTTACCTCACCCTTGCCAATTTACTGCTGCTGGCCACCAGTCAACTCTCACCGTGGGGACTGCTTTTGGCGCAGGGACTGCAAACTCAACTACTGCAATGGCTGCGCTGTGCGGAACTCAGCTGCGATCGCGCCGCTCTGCTGGTTACCCAAGATGCGCGGGTGGTGGCCTCAGTGCTGATGAAGTTGTGTGGCGGCTCACCCCAGTGGAGCGATCGCCTCAACCTAGATGCCTTCATTGCCCAAGCGCGGCAGTACGAAGCAGCCAATCAAGGTTGGCAACCACTGTTCAAAGAGTTACAGGCCACTCAACTCACCCACCCCTTACCGGTGCTGCGGGCACAGGAAATTCTCAACTGGGCGGACACGCAACAGTACCATCAACTTCGCCAAGCCCTCCACTAGGCCAAATTATTGAAAAGTGTTACAGTTATCGCCCTTGGTCATTAAATCCTTGAAGACAAAAAATTGCCGTGATACCATCCAAACTGTTGTTTGTTAGCAGTGATTGGGAGTTGTCCGTTGTCACTTCGGGTAGCCGTTGTTGGTGGTGGTCCAGCGGGTTCCTCTGCCGCCGAAATTTTAGCCAAGGCTGGAATTGAGACCTATCTCTTTGAGCGCAAATTAGACAATGCCAAGCCCTGTGGCGGAGCCATCCCCCTGTGCATGGTCAGCGAGTTTGAGTTACCCCCAGAAATTATTGATCGGCGGGTACGCAAAATGAAAATGATTTCCCCCTCCAACATCGAGGTCAATATTGGCCACACCCTGAAGGAGGACGAGTACATTGGCATGTGCCGCCGCGAAGTTCTCGATACGTTTATGCGCAATCGAGCGGCGGATCTGGGCACCAACCTGATCAATGGCACCGTATTCAAGCTAGAGCAACCGGGCAGTAGCGATCAGCCCTATAGGCTGCACTACGTCCTTGCCGATGGCAGCACCCAAACCCTAGAGGTGGATGTGGTGATTGGCGCGGACGGGGCCAACTCCCGCATTGCCAAGGAAATTGATGCGGGGGATTACAATTACGCCATTGCCTTCCAGGAGCGGATTCGCCTCCCCGCCGACAAGATGGCCTACTACGACGAGTTGGCGGAGATGTACGTGGGGGATGATGTTTCCCCCGATTTTTATGCGTGGGTGTTTCCCAAGTACGACCACGTGGCCGTGGGCACCGGCACCATGAAGGTGAATAAAGACCGCATCCGCGAGTTGCAGGCTGGTATTCGGGCGCGGGCTGCCGCCAAACTGGCAGGGGGGCAAATTATCAAAGTGGAAGCCCACCCTATCCCCGAGCATCCGCGGCCTCGCCGGGTTGTGGGTCGGGTGGCTCTCGTGGGAGATGCCGCCGGTACGGTCACCAAGTCCTCTGGTGAGGGGATTTATTTTGCTGCCAAATCGGCTCGCATGTGCGCCGAAACGATTGTCGAGACCTCGAATAATGGTCGCCGCATTCCCACCGAAGCGGATTTGAAGCTCTATCTCAAGCGCTGGGACAAGGCCTACGGCATGACCTACTTGGTGTTGGATTTGCTGCAACGGGTCTTTTACCGCTCCGATGCCACCCGCGAAGCCTTTGTGGAGATGTGCAGTGATGTGGATGTGCAAAAGCTCACGTTTGATAGCTATCTCTACAAGACGGTGGTACCCGCCAATCCGCTGGTGCAGTTGAAAATCACCGCCAAAACCATTGGCAGTTTGCTGCGGGGGAATGCCTTAGCACCTTAGGGATGCTGCCGCAGCCACTGGAGGAGCTTTTCCATGTGCGCGGGTAGGGGGGCGATCGCCACGATCGGTTCACCCGTACGCGGGTGCTGAAGCTGAAGGCGAACCGCATGGAGTGCCTGCCCGGGGAGGTTCATCTTAACGGGGGAGCCTCTGCCGTAGAGGGGATCCCCCACCAGCGGCCAGCCAAGATGCGCGGCATGGACGCGAATCTGGTGGGTACGGCCAGTGTCTAGGCGAAATTCCACCAAGGCGCAGTGACGAAAGCGCTCCTGAACCTGCCAGTGGGTGGTGGCGGTGCGGCCGTGGGGGGCAGCGACGACGGCCATTTTTTTGCGATCGCCCCCATGGCGACCCATCTGAGTTGTAATCGTACCCGTGTCTGAGCGAGGTTGGCCATAGACCACCCCGAGGTAGTGGCGCTGCATCTGCCGCGACTTCAGTTGTGCCTGCAACTGCTGGAGGGCAAACTCAGTTTTGGCGACCACCATGGCACCGGAGGTATCTTTGTCGAGCCGATGGACAATCCCCGGCCGTTTCACACCACCAATGCCTGCTAAATCGGGGCAGTGGGCTAAAAGGCCGTGCACTAGGGTACCGTGGCTATGCCCAGGGGCGGGATGCACCACTAAATCCACCGGTTTGTTGAGGATGAGCAGGTCAGCGTCCTCGTAGAGAATGTCTAGGGGTAAGGTTTCGGGTTCTAAGTCAAGGGGTTCGGGTTCCGGCAGCGTAATGTCCAAGACCTCGCCGCCACTCAGGGGTTGATTTTTGCGGTTACAGACGCGTTGGTTAATGCGCACCTGCCCCTGCTGGATGAGTTGTTGCCAGCGGGAGCGGGACAGTTGGGGGTAGTGCTGCGCTAAAAACGTATCGAGGCGATCGCCCCCCTGCTCAACCACAAGGGTTAGGGTCGTGGCCATACCGCCAGCACTAGACGAGGGTGTGCCCCAGTGCTAACCCCACCACCAGCATCCCCAGCACCAAAAAGGGCTGAGCGCTAGCTTGGTACTTGACATCATTTTTGAGGGGATCCCGCAAAAAGTACATATCCTGAAACACCATTTGGGGAATCACCAGCAAAATGAGAATTACGGCGTAAAGATTGGCATGGAGCGTCATCAGGTAGCCCGCAATCCCCAACTGAAAAACATCAATCATCAGGACACAAATCCAGGCCGCCGTGCCCACACCAAACATCACCGGCAGTGAGGCTAACCCCAGTTGGCGATCGCCCTCCACACTTTTGAAATCATTCACAATGGCAATGCCCAACCCCGCCAAGCTATAGATCAGCGTCAAAACCACAATCGTGGGGGTTAACTGACCAAAGAGGGCATGACCCGCCCACCACGGCAGGGCAATGTAGCTTGCCCCCAAGGCGTAGTTCCCCAGCCAGCCGTTCTTTTTCAGCTTCAGCGGCGGTGCCGAATAAATATAGGCCAGAAAGCCCCCTAACAGAGCAATTTTGGTCACCGGCAGGGTGGGATGCGCCGCCCACAGATCCAACAGCACGGCCAAGCCTAAACCCGCCACCACCAGAAAAATAATTTGCGCCCGCACTTGGTTCAGGGAAATAGCTCCCGAGGGAATCGGGCGGTACGGCTCATTGATGGCATCAATCTCGCGATCGTAGTAATCGTTGAGGGTTTGGGTATAGCCCGCCATCAACGGCCCCGAGAGCAGCATACAGGTGGCGGCCTTGAGAATATCTTCGAGGCTCCAGGTAAAGCCACCCGACGAAGCGGCTCCGCACACCACCCCCCAGATCAGGGGAATCCAGGTAATCGGCTTCATAAGCTGGAGGCGAATTTTCCAGATGTTGGTTTCGCCGCTTTTAGCGCCCTTCATGCCCAGAAGCTGCCGCGCCGCTGCCGTTGCCTCCGTCGGTGGTGTTGTTGACTCAGGAGTGTCCGTCATAGTCTCTGCCCAGAATTACCTACACGCCTACACGATTATAAAGCCGTTATTTATAAAGCCGTTATTGCGGCTTCCTCAGCGAGCCTGACACTGGCAGTCCTAAAACTCAGGCTACAGTACAGGAAACCCCCGTTGCACTTGCTCAAGGAGGTACTGATGTCAGACGTTGCTGCGGCCAAGCCTCGTCGCTTTAATTCCGTCTTTCAGCGGCTGATGACGATTCACTGGTGGATGGCAGGCGCGTATCTGCTGCTGTACCTCGGTGGGGTGGTGATGGCACGGTTACCCCGCGTCCCTATTCGCAATAGTATGTACGACATTCACAAGTCTATTGGGGTGATAACGCTGATCCTGTTGGCGGCGCGCTTAGTGACCCTTGGCCAAGTGGCGTGGCGTAAGTATCGACGGCGATCGCCCCGAGTTAATTTCCTGTGGTATAAAAAGACCCTCTCCTATGCCCTGATGTACCTGATGATGATGGCGGTGCCGTTGGCGGGGTTTTTGCTCTCAAATTCCTTTCGCACCAACAATGTTAAATTACTGGGCTGGACGTTGCCGGATCTGTTTCCGGTGAATTCGGCCATGGTGGAGCCTGCCCGCGCCCTGCATTTTTGGCTGGCCTACGCTTTCTTGAGTTTGATTGTGCTCCACACCATTGCCCAAAGGAACGTTGTAAAAGCAAACTGGCGCCGCTTCAAGGGGTTTGTGCAAAAGCGGTTCCGCAATCCCGTATGATCAAAAGTTGACGCTTCGAGAAACAGCTACACCATGGAAACCCTCAAAATCACTGTTTATATCGTGGTCACGTTCTTTGTCCTGCTCTTTGTCTTTGGCTTTTTGTCTGGGGATCCCGCCCGCAACCCCAAACGCAAAGATTTAGAGTAACCCTCGCCAAAGGGGGGAAACATCGGCTAACGTATCAAGGCAGTAACCGTGAGGAATCTTGACCGTTGTTTTGGCTGCCAGTCTTTGCAAGTCTTCCCCCCCCCTTACTCAATCAACCGGCGGAGATTACGGCGGTCTCTGGGGCAGCCCAAGCAGACCTCCTCGGTGCACCGATTGCTCCGGATTTAAGCCTGCCAATGCCAGCCACCGCTGCGGCGGATTTTACCGCCCCCCTGCGCTTGGCCGAGGCAAATGCCAGTACGCCGGTGCTTCGGGATCAACCCCTTGAAGTCACGGCTGATCGTCAGGAATTTGATCTACTGCGGCGGTTATTTAGTGCCATTGGGAATGTGCTGCTGCGCTTTCAGCAGGGGGAACTGAGCGCCGATCGCATCCAAACAGACCTAAATGCCCAGATTTTAGTGGCAGAAGGCAATGTGACCATTACCCGCGGGGATCAGGTGCTCCGGGGCGATCGCCTCGAGTACAACCTGCGACTTGATCAGGGGTTAATCACCAATGCCAGTGGTGTGGTCAATGCCGCCCGCGTCAATGAAGATTTAGATATTCGCCGCCCGGCGGATCCAGCGAGTACCTTACCCGGTATTCGTGACACTCCCGACGGGCCACTCCAAGCGGAAGTCACCGAGGGTTTTGATCGCCTGCGCTTTGAAGCCGATCGGTTGGAATTTGACGGTCGCCGCTGGTATGCCACCAATTTGCGGGTGACCAATGATCCCTTTAGCCCGCCAGAACTGGAAGTCAGAGCACGGGAGGCCACCGCCGAACCCATTAGCCCCGAAGAAACTCTGTTAACCCTGCGGCGGGGTCGTGTTGTTTTTGATCAGCGCGTGGCCTTGCCCATTGTGCTGCGGCAGTTTGTTGTCGGTCGCCCCTACGAAATTCTGCCGCTGGAATTTGGCTACGACGAAAGGGATCGGGGCGGTGTGTTCCTGATCTACCGCTATGCGGCCATCAATACCCGCAACACTACCCTGACCTTCCTCCCCTCGATCTATTTGCAGCGGATTCTGAGTAATGATTTTGCCATCACGCGGGCAAACAGCTACGGTGCGGCCATGGAACTCAGCCACCGCTTTAGCGCCCAAACCCGTATCCGCGGCTATGGCTTTTTAACCACCTTGGATCCGAGTGATTGGCCGCGCACCTCGCGGGCAATCGCCCAACTGCGCCACAACATCAATGCCGAAAATCTGTTTAACGTTTCCGCCATTTATCGCCAGCGTATTTTCAATGGTTCCCTTGGCGAGCAGGAACTCAAAAGCAGTTTTGGCGGTACCTTTAGCTCCGCCGGTATTCCCCTGGGTCATGGCCTCACCCTCAGCTATCTTCTGGGTGGCCAGTACGTCACCGCCGCCAGTGATCTGCCCTCTTTGCCCCCTGAACCCACCCTTGGTCGGCTACAGGCGGGTGCCAACCTGAACTGGGTCACCCCCCTCTGGCAGGGCACACCGCTGCCCCCCACCCAAACCCAAGGCTTGCGCTACACCCTCCGCCCCGTGCAACCGTTTTTGCAGTTCTACACCAATTTCGGTGGGGTAGCCAACTACTATACCAATGGCAGTACGCAGCCCGCCTTGATGACCGGTGCCGGGTTTCGCGGTCAGTTTGGCCATTTTTCCCGCAACTGGTTTGACTACACCAGCTTTGATCTGGGGTTCACCCAAACCTTTAACGATCAGTCGTCCCCCTACCTGTTTGATCGCATTGCCGATTTTAGTGTGGTCAATGTGGGGCTACTGCAACAACTCTACGGTCCTTTGCGGGCCGGGGCACAACTGCAGATTAACGTCGATACCGGTGCCGTGTTTAACACAAATATCTTAGTGGAGTATAGCCGCCGCACCTATGGGGTGGTGGTACGCTATAACCTCGATCGCCAACTTGCCGCCATTGTGTTTCGCATCAATGGTTTTAACTGGCGCGGGAATGCCGATCCCTTTGCCAGCCCTGTCCTTGGCACCGCTGAGGATGGGGTCATTACTGCCGATTAACTCTACCCCCCGATGGCCATGAGCACCCCCAACCTGCAAACCTTTCCTGACCTTGAGGCACTTACCGCTGCCGCCTATACCTTTGTCCTTGATCAGGCCGCCGCTGCCCTCCAGGCACGGGGACAGTTCACCATTGCCCTTGCGGGGGGGAACACCCCTAAACCCCTTTACGAGCGGTTGGCGAGCGCGGATACCCCTTGGGCGCAATGGCAGATTTTTTGGGGCGATGAACGCTACGTCCCCCAAGATCACCCCGACAGTAATGCGGGGATGGCCATGGCCGCGTGGCTCAACCACATTCCTATTCCGGCAGCCAATATTCACCCCATGCCCACAGATGAGCCGGATCCTGCCGCTGCCGCTGCCCGCTATGAAGCGACCCTGCGCCACGTCTTGGCGGCTGAGGCAGACGCGATTCCGCAATTCGACCTCATCCTGCTAGGAATGGGGCCTGACGGACATACCGCCTCGCTGTTTCCCCACACGCCCGCCCTCCAGGTGCGCGATCGCCTCGTTACCCTTGGCAATAAGGACGGCCAACCGCGTCTGACGTTTACTGTCCCCTTGATTAACCGGGCGCGGCAGATCCTGTTTTTAGTGACCGGTGCCAATAAACAAACGGCCCTGCGCCATATCCTCCGTCGCACCGGTGACCCCCACACCTATCCTGCCCTGCTCATTGAGGGACAGTGTACATGGTTCTTAGATCAGGCTGCTGCTGAGGGCGTGACTGCCAATAGCCAATAGGGGTATCAGTGAGGTGTCAACCCATGCAGCGGCAGGCTTGCTGCCCTCTCAGCCTTAGTTTACAATTCGCAAAACTCCTGTATCGTGGGGAATGACCCTCGCGCACGTGTTGTAGGCATGGCGAAACAACTGGATTTACTGGCTCACGGACAAGTCATTCCCACAGCGCTTCACAGTGAAATGCAGCGCTCCTATTTGGAGTACGCCATGAGTGTGATTGTGGGGCGGGCATTACCGGATGTGCGAGATGGCCTTAAACCGGTGCATCGTCGGATTCTCTACGCCATGTATGAGCTAGGGTTAACCCCAGATCGCCCCTTCCGCAAGTGTGCGCGGGTGGTGGGCGATGTGTTGGGGAAGTATCATCCCCACGGCGATCAGGCGGTTTATGAGGCGCTGGTTCGCCTGGTGCAGCCCTTTAGCAGCCGCTATCCACTGCTAGCGGGCCATGGTAATTTTGGCTCGATTGATAATGACCCGCCCGCTGCCATGCGTTACACCGAGACCCGTTTGGCGGCGATCGCCCACGATACCCTGTTGGCCGGGATTAGCGATGCCATTGTTGATTTTGTCCCTAACTTTGATAGCTCGCAACAGGAACCCCTCGTCTTACCGGCGCAGTTACCCATTCTGCTGCTGAATGGGGCCACCGGTATTGCCGTGGGTATGGCCACGAACATCCCCCCCCACAATCTGGGGGAAGTGGTGGATGCCCTAATTGCCCTGATTAACCAGCCGGAGATTGGGCTACCCGACCTGTTGCAGCATTTGCCGGGGCCGGATTTTCCCACGGGGGGCATCATTGTCGATGGCAGCGAACTCCAGCGGGCTTATGAAACTGGACGCGGCACCATTACGTTGCGGGGAGTGGTTAGCCTTGAGGATACCCAACCCGGTCGGGGTCGCCATCGCCGTCAAGCGATTGTTGTGCGGGAGTTGCCCTATCAGGTCAATAAGGCGGCATGGATTGAGAAACTGGCGGAACTGGTGAATCAGGGGCGCATTGAGGGGATTGCCGACCTGCGGGACGAAAGCGATCGCGACGGGATGCGGGTGGTCATTGAACTGAAGCGGGATACCGATCCGGAGCACCTGCTCGAGCAACTGTATCGCCTAAGTGCCCTACAGGTGACCTACGGCATTAACCTGATGACTCTGGTGGCCAATCAACCGCGCCAACTGTCCCTCAAGGAGATGTTGAGGGAGTTTTTGGCCTTTCGCGAAGCAACACTACTGCGCCAGTACCGCCATGACTTGGCAACCGCCCAAGAGCGCCTCCACATTGTGAGCGGCCTGTTGGTGGGCTTAAATGCCCTCGATACCTTAATTCACATTTTGCGGTCGGCGGTGGATGGGACAACGGCGCAGCGGGAACTAATGAGCCAGTTGCACCTGAGCGATCGCCAAGCCAGTGCCCTCATGGCCATGCCCCTGCGGCGACTCACCCAGCAGGAGCGCAGCCACCTTGAGGCGGAACAGGTGGCGCTCAGGGAGCGCATCCAAACCCTAGAAACCCTGATTAACCAGCGTCCTGAACGCCTGAAAGCCCTGAAAAAAGACCTGCGCCAGCTTAAAAAACAGTTTGGCGACCCACGTCGTACCCAGATTCTGCAGGAGGGACCGCCCTCCCCCCAAGCCGCCACCGTGGCAACCCCCAGTAACGACCCCCTGTGCCTTGAAATTAACGGACGGGGCTATGGCCGCTGCTTTCCCCAGCGCAGTCGCCCGCGCCTAGAGCACCAGACGTGGTTACCTTGGTCGGAACCGCTGCCATTGACGCTGACGGTACAACCAACCGATCGGCTGTGGGTGTTTACCGCCGGGGGCAAAGTCTATCCCTTAGATGTGGAGCGTTTACCCCTCACCAGTCGGCGCGATCGCGGTCAGCCGATTTTGACCCTGTTGCCGGAGTCGGCGCAATCAGACAGCCTTTTAACGGTCTTGCCCCCCCAGGAGGCGGTAGAAACCCTCATTTTGCTGACTCGCAAAGGACGGATCAAAGCCATTCCGGTGGCGGAACTTCAGGAGTTGAGTGGCCGCGGCCTGCAATTGACCAAATTAAAAGCGGGGGATGCCGTGGGCTGGGTGTTGCCCCTCGCGCCGAGCAGCGATCATCTGGTACTGGCCACGTCCCGGGGACGGGTGTTTCACTTTTTGGCCGAGGCAATTCCCGCCTTGGGTCGCCTCAATCAAGGCCAGCCCGCCCTGCGCCTGAGTCTTCAGGAAACCCTTGTGGGGGCGATCGCCCTTGGCGAGCTAGAGTATCTCTTACTGGTGAGTGCCACTGGCCTAGCCAAACAGGTGCCCCTCCCCCTGATTGAGCCAGTCCCCCTTGGGCACTTGGGGCAGCTAATCATGCCGCTGCGGCAAAAGGCAGATCGGCTGGCAGGTATTGGCCGCCGTGGGATCCCCATGGCCGTTGTGACCAACCAGGAGCGGGCGTGGATCACGACTGGCGAGGGTGTCCCCGTCCTCAACAAAGAGGCGGTGGGGGTGCCCCTTACCCCACTGAATCCGCAGGAGCAGATTGTGACGGTGGTGCCCCTAGAGCCATAAGCTGCAACCAGTGTCCCTGCACCCGTAGGCTATACCCCCCGGCCAGCGTACTGGTTTGAGCGCCGTTGGGGGCATCAATAAGTTGGCGTACCGCTTCCACCACCCGAAAATTTAGCCCATGGGGGAGATGTTGCTCTAAAAAGGACTGGATCAACCGTCGCTGTAAGGCTAAAGGTAACTGCCGCAGGCGATCGCGATCCAAAGCAGGCAGGTCAGCGCGGATGACAACGGGTGCCAGACGGGCGACTTCCGCCGCAAAATAGGCATGATCCGCTGCCAGTAGCTCTGCGGTTTGGGCTAAGACTGCCTCCACATTGGCGTTAAAGTGTTGCCGCAGGTAAGGCATCAACTCGTGACGCACCCGATTACGGCGATAGCGGCAGTCAAAATTGGTTGTATCCTGCCAAATGGTTAGCTGCTGTTGTTGGCATACTCTGGCCGTATCGGTGCGGCTCATGTGCAAGAGGGGACGCACCACCTGCACATCTCCTAGGGCACGCACCGGAGACAGCGTACTTAAGCCCGCCCCCCCCGTACCGCGCAGGAGGTTGAGTAGGACGGTTTCGGCGCGATCGCTCTGGGTGTGGCCGGTCACCACATGGCAACAGTTAAAGCGATGGGCAACCTCCCTAAACACCTGATAGCGCCAGATTCGCGCTGCCGCTTCTGTGGCCGGTACCTCACGGGCGGTCACCACCTCACAGGGTAACTGCCACTGGGCGGCCAACCCTTGGACAAACTCAGCGTTAGCAGTACTATCTTGCCGCCAGCGATGATTGCAGTGAACTACTGCCAAGTGCCACTGCCAGTGGGGCTGCAAATCGAGGAGAAGTTTGGCTAAACAAACGGAATCCTGCCCACCGGAGACCGCCATCAGAATCCTTGCTTGGGGTGGCAGCCACTGTTCTTCTTTGAGGTGGCGGTGCAAACGGGCATGGTAAAGGCTCCACACCGCTACTGTCCTAGAAGAACCAACCGTACGAGTGTAAGCCTTTCCCCAACAGATTCACCCCCAAATAGCAAACCCAGACAACGCCAAAGCCAACGGTCGCTAAAATAGCGGGCCTGCGTCCCTGCCAATCGCGGCTAATGCGGGCATGGAGATAGGCGGCAAACACCAACCAAACAATTAAAGCCCAGGTTTCTTTTGGATCCCAACTCCAGGGCGCGCCCCACGCTTCGTTGGCCCATACGGCTCCAGAGATAATGCCAATGGTCAGCAGCGGAAACCCTAGGCCAATCATGCGGTAACTCAGGTTATCGAGGGTTTCGGCAAGGGTGAGGCGCTGTAACTTAAGGTCGGTTGTGGGTTGGCTCACCACTGTGGTACTGGCGGTACTACTGCTTGCCATCGCACCTAGGGATGCGGCTGACTCCATTGGCGGACGGCGAAAACTGCCGGTGCCCACCGAACTGCCCTTGAGGCTGACGGGCTGCCCCCACGTGACCACCAAGAAGGCCATGGCCAGCAGCGACCCCACCATTAGCGTGGCATAGCTGAGCATCATCACACTCACGTGCATCATGAGCCAATTGGACTTAAGGGCGGGGACAAGAGGGGCTGAAGTTTGCATTTCCGGCGGCAACGAGAGCGCCGCAAACGCGGTAATGCCCATGGCCGCCGGCGCAGTCACCACCCCCACCAAGCGCTGACCACTCATCGACTCGGCGACAAAATGCATCGCCGTCAGACCCCAGCACAAAAAGAATAAGGATTCGTAGAGGTTACTGATGGGGAAATAGCCCCCCTCGATCCAGCGCGCCGCCAAAAGGCCGGTAATACATAGGTTGGCGATCGCCATGCCGGTGCGACCCGCCGCTGGTAACCCCGACCACTGGGGAAATGCCGCTCCCAGCCAGTACAGTAACATCGTGACAAAAAGAACCGCAAAGGCGGTATTATCGAGCCAGCTTTCAAGCGTCAATAAATCCATAGGTCGTTCAAAGGTTAAATGCCAGCCATGGGTTGATGCCAACCACAGTAACCTCCTTGTATTGTACTGCGGTTGCTTTCGCGATCCGCAGGAATCGTCATCGACTATAGTTGCATTAGGCCGCCGCCTCCAGCGTGGTGCCCTACGTTTTCACCCAGTTCAGGCAGGAGTGAACCCCCATGATCCAGTCACGACGTGTCCAAGAAAGCTTGGTTGGGCTTTTTATTTTGGCAGGATTAGGTATTTTAGGTATCTCGCTGCTGTGGCTGCGGGGCAATATTGCCGGTGCTAATAGCTACACCCTTGAGGTGGATCTAGAGTCAGCGCCGGGGCTAGCGGTGGGCACCCAAGTCCGGTTTCGCGGCGTACAGGTGGGGCGGGTCACGGAGATTGGCTTTGGTCCTAAGGGGGTCAGGGTGGCATTGCGGGTGAACAATGTCCTCATTCCCCGCGGTGCCGTGCCGGAAATTCGCCAATCCAGTTTTATTGGCCAAGCGCATCTGGACTTTACCCCCCCAGAAGCGGTGCCCGACATTCCTGAGGGGGTGACTGCCTTTGCACCCAAGTGTCAGCCCGAGTTGGTGTACTGCAATGGCGATCGCATTGCCGGGGTGCGCGGTACCAGCCTTGACGATCTGGTGCGAGCCGCCACGAACTTTACCACGGCCCTTGAGCAGTCCGGTATCATCAACAATGCCAATACCCTCATTTTGGGTACAACCCGAACGGTGAGCCGCGCCGACCAATCCTTGGCCAAAATTGATACGGCGGTGGATAACTTTAATGCCCTGAGCACCCAAGCACGGGCTGAGCTACGCAACTTTAGTGATGCCTCCCAAGCCGTGACCCGCGCCGCTAACCAAATGAGTGAACTCATCGAGGTTAACCGCAATACCATTAACTCGGCACTACGCAATATCGACGGTGCCGCCCGCGACCTCCGCACCACCCTAAATGCCTTGACTCCCTTTGTGGATCGCCTCGACCAAGGCGAACTCTTGGCAAATCTAGAAGCCCTTGCCAAAAATGGGGCAGAGGCGGCGGCCAATTTGAACCGTGTCTCCGGCACCCTCAGCAGCCCCATGATTATGCTCTCGATTGCCCAAACCTTAGATGCGGCTCGCGCCACGTTTGTCAATGCCCAAAAGCTGACCAATGATTTACTCAAAATTACTGGCGATCAATCCTTTCAATCAGATCTACGCCGCTTGATTCAAGTCTTAAATCGGTTGCTCTCCTCTAGTCAAACTTTAGAGCAGCAACTCCTTGCCCTCCATGCCACCCGGGTAGATGCCCCCGCCCCCCCGCCAGAAACCCCTGCCCCTGGCCCTAGCGTTGCCGCTACACCGCCAAAAGATGAACAGGAAGCCATTACCAGCGATCCCTAATACGACTACTGACGGAGTGGTTGCAAAAGTGCTTGCCTCGCTTTCGTTGGCAGTAAATAAACAAGGCAGTTGTCACCTCCATTAGCGCTCCTTATCACCCTATAGCTAGAAGAACCCACCAAACCTCGGTAGTAGCGGTTAGCCCTCGGCTTTGAATGCTTCATGAAAAATGACGGTGCCCTGCGGTGTATGCCCGTCAAATGAAAGCGCGAAGAATACCTCTTGCGGAACGCCCTCGTGGCCAAGTCCAGTAACATTCTCAAATCCAAATTTCCTATAGTAGTGCGGATGACCGACGAGACAGCAGCCTTTGGCACCTAGCGCCTTTAATCGTGATAGCCCTTCCTGTATCAAGGCTGTGCCAATACCCTTTCGCTGATACTCCGGTAAGACCGAAACGGGGCCAAGTCCGTACCAGTGCATGGTACCGTCCGACATGCTCACGGGAGAGAATGCAATATGCCCGACCACACGGCCATCTACGTCTGCGACCAGCGATAGGGTCAGAGCCTTTGCAGCACGGAGTGCCTCAATGATGAATTGCTCCGTATGGGTGCTGATCTCTAGGGTTTTGAATGCTGCAATGGTTACCTCGGCGATGATCCTAGCGTCGGCCTCCGTTTCGTCTCTAATTACGATTACAGGGTTCATAGAGGTCTGATGTGATAGAAACCACTGCAACTACTCTCCTAGTGTGTCTTGGCTAAGCTTAACACTCACAACCGATTACTTGGCTGTCTTGTTCCAGCCCAAAATTCAACACTTCTGGGTGTATATATCAAAACAATTCTGCCAGAATGGCTTTGTGCACGTTGGCGGAGTCTCGATAGGTTTGGTAATTGGGGCGGGACTGCTCCGATCGCCAGTGATCCTGCCATTGGGAGACAAGGGTATGGGGGCTAGAGGGCAAGGCCGTTAGCTCGCAGCCGTGCATCCCAGTATCGGCCATTAGATGGCTCACTTTGGGATCATAGCTGAGGGCAAAGCAGGGGCAACCCACACTGGCGGCCATAATCAGGGCATGAAGGCGCATGGCGATCGCCCCCTGTACCGCGGCCAGCACCCCTTTGATCTGCCGCGGATCCGCAAGAGAGAGGAGGTGAGTGTGGGTCGGTAGTAGTTGTTCATGGAGTTGCTCGGCCAAAGGGAGATCCTGTTGCGGCTGAAACGGCAGTAGTAGGATCTCTATGCCTGAAGCGTCTTGCCAAGAGCGCAGGGCGCTCGCCAGGATGGCAAAGCGTTCAGGGGTCAGGCTCGGGTGGGGTCGTAAGGACACCGCGATGGTGCAGGTACGGCTCCATTGACCTTGAGCAGTTGTTGCGGCACCCATCAGCCAAACCGGATCCGCCCCCTGTTGGTGGGGAATCTGCCATTGGCGCAGCAGCGCCGCCGAGCCGGAGTCCCGCACGGTTACCGCCACGCATCGCCGCAGGAGTTGCCGCAGCCACCAACGATAGAAGGGGGATTTGACGGGGCCAATCCCTTGCGCCCAAGCGAGGGTACGGCAGCCCAGTTGTTGGGCCAAGGTCATCAGACCAAGGTAGTAGAGGGGACTCCGCCAACTTGTGACATCTTGAATGAGGCTGCCGCCACCCCAAATAAACACTTCACTCTGACGCAGCGTTTGCAGCACCTGTCCCCACCGGCGGCGATCGCAGGTGGCCACGCCATAGAGGGCAGCGGTAGTTTGGGGATCACCACTGAGCACAACCGGGCTGAAGTGGGCAGGGAGTTGTTCAAGGAGGGTGGCTAAGAGGGCTTCATCACCCGCATTGCCGTAGCCATAATAGCCACACAAAAATACCTGTCTCACTCGGTGGCACCCTCCGCTAAAATCTTGGCAATCATGGCTGCAAACTCCGGTGTTGGGGCGATCGCGGGCGAGATGTGTAGCCGCTGCTGCGGATAGGCTGCCTGTAGCTGTTGCACTTGGGCGGTAAAGGCATCCACGGTTTTACCCCCAAAGAGAAAGTAGCCAAAGAGATGGCTCTGGCAATGCCCTAAGCACTGTCGCTGGTGGAGAGCTTGGGCAAGGCTATCGGGGGCACTCAGGAGGGCGGGCAGCACCCCCAAGGACTCACACAACTGCTGAAACCACGGTAAAACCGCAGGTCGGCGGCTACCGTGCCCCACCAAAATGTTAGCTTGAACGCTGACAAGCTGCTCTTGTAGCCATGTTTGAAAGTGGGGTTGGCTGCCTAAAAAGGACAAACACTGCAATGGCAGAGACGTGACCGCTTGAGCCACGGCAATGGCGGCAGGCACATCCACTACCACATGATTGCCGGGCAGCAAAAATAGGGGTAAGAGCACCACGGGTTGCTGAACCTGTTGGCAAAAGCACTGAATTTGCCCCTCAAGGGTCATCTCTTGGCACTCTAGGGCACCCCAGCCCACATGACCCAGCGGCGCGAGGTACTGCACCAGTTGTGCCATGGCCTGTTGCGGATAGGCACTGGGGCTACCATGGGCAATTAAAAAATAGGCATGGGTCATTGCTGGCCAAACAGGCGCGATCGCCCCGCACAGGAGAGTAACTCACTTTGGCTGAGAACCTCCTGCTCACCCGAGGCCAGCCATTTAACTTGGACGGTGTGGGCGGCGGCTTCCGCTTCACCAATAACAAGGCAGTGGGTTGCACCGCTGCGATTGGCGCGCTTCAGTTGGTTTTTGAAGCTACTGCCACTGAGATCTACCTCAACTGTATATCCCTGATGCCGTAGTTGTTGAGCTAGGACAACCCCCTGGCGCTCGGCACTGCTGCCACGGCTCACTAGGTAAAGGTAGGGAACGGTTCTGGGTTCAAGGGGGCGATCGCCCATCAGCAAGATCAACCGCTCTAGCCCCATCGCCCAGCCAATGGCCGGCGTCGCTGGCCCGCCCAACTCTTCAACCAAGTGATCATAGCGACCACCACCGCAGACCGTCCCTTCAGTGCCGAGGCTACCCTGCTGGAATTCAAAAGCCGTGTGGGTGTAGTAATCGAGTCCCCGCACGAGAGCGGGGTTGATTTGGTAGGGAATGCCCAACTCCCTAAGGAGGGATTGCACGTGCTCAAAATGCGCCCGCGAGGTATCGCTGAGGTAGTCGAGTAGGCGGGGGGCTTCCTTGACAATCGCTTGGGTACGGGCATCCTTGCTATCGAGAATCCGCAGGGGGTTACGGTGCAGCCGATCTTGGGAATCGGGATCCAAATCAGCCGCGTAGGGGCTAAGGTAATCGACCAACGCTTGGCGGTACTGCGACCGATCGGCGCGATCGCCCACGGAGTTGAGCATCAGCGTCACGTCCTCAAGGCCAAGGGCTTTGAGAATATCTAGGGCTAGGGCAATCACTTCTGCATCGGCGCGGGCATCGGCACTGCCGAGCACCTCTACCCCCAACTGATGAAACTGACGATAGCGACCCGATTGAGGCCGCTCGTAGCGAAACATCGGGCCAAGGTACCACAACCGCTGTACCCCCCCCTGAGTATGGAGGCCATGCTCGATATAAGCACGCACCACCCCTGCTGTCCCCTCCGGACGTAGCGTCAAGGAGCGATCGCCGCGATCGCGGAAGGTGTACATTTCCTTGCCCACAATATCGGTCGCCTCACCAATTCCCCGCTCGAAAAGGCTCGTTTGCTCAAAAATAGGCGTACAAATTTCGCGGTAGGCCGCCCGGTCTAAAATTTGGCGTGCGGTGGCCTCCAACTGCTGCCAATAGACACGCTCCGCCGGTAAAATATCGCGGGTACCCCGTGGTGCTTGCAACCCCATCCTGCAATGACAATCTGTTATAGAACAGAGGTATTATATCAGGCGGCTCTAATGGCCGGAGACCCCCGTCTTTGAGTGCAAAATCTGCGCCATCATTCGCTCTGCCTGTGCCCCATAGCTGCCGCCAAACAAATTAAAGTGGTTGAGAATGTGGTACAGGTTGTAGATTGTCTTGCGCTGTTCATACCCCGCCGCGAGGGGATAGGTGGCTGTGTAACCGTCATAAAATGCCCGCGGAAAGCCGCCAAACAACTCCGTCATGGCTAAATCCACCTCGCGATCGCCGTAGTAACTGGCGGGATCAAAAATAACGGGATCGCCACCCCGGATAAAGGCCGCATTCCCGGACCAC